>Ga0126377_10003687_pt1 | contig 10930 bp, 8 predicted proteins | sample PanSoiMetPlot_22_FD_92647 | JGI IMG/M metagenome (GOLD analysis project Ga0126377, IMG submission 92647) | Tropical forest soil microbial communities from Panama - MetaG Plot_22 | ecosystem: Environmental > Terrestrial > Soil > Tropical forest > Bulk soil | place: Panama | collected 2016-02-17
CCCACCGATGTTGGTGGGGACTTTGGTGGGGACCGTCGTGCCCAATCGCACAAAAGCCGCCTGGCTCAGGGAGCGAGGCGGCCGGAATCATTCGAGCGGGACACGGGGGTCGAACCCGCGACTTTCAGCTTGGGAAGCTGACACTCTACCACTGAGTTAGTCCCGCGAATTACGGGACGATCTTGGCTCATCCGGCGGCGGTGTCAAGCGGTGCGGAAGGCGAGATAGGCGTCGCGATCCCAGTCGAGCTCCATGGGGGCGCGGCACTTCGGGCACTGGATGGCGCGGGGGAGCTCGTCGGAGTAGCCGTGGAGCTGCTCGAGGGTGTTGTCGCAGCTGGGGCAGTACCACGGGGAGAGGAAGGACTCGACGCGGGTGCGGCCGATGAAGCTGGTGATCATGCTCGCCTGGGCGACCATCGCGGGAGGCAGGTGGCGGATCACGATGTCGTGCGACTGGGTCTGCAGTCGCTCGATGAAATCGATCCAGTTGCGGACGCCCATCGAGTTCATGCGCGCGACGCCGCGGGCGTCGATGGTGACGCGTCGGCCGCGCGCGTCCGGGGCTTCGAATCGAGACTCCTCGGAGACGATGCCGGCGACGGTGATGAACAGCTCGTCTGATCTCTCCGTAACCCGAAATGCGAAATCATCGGCCATCGCGCAGCAGCCTTTCAGAAGGGCGTGGGAGGCCGATGTGGGTCGCATCGGCACGTGGTTCTACACAGCGTCGACGAATCGGCGCTGAACGGGGCTTCCTTCGTTGGCTTCTTTCGCCGCGCGTATACTGGGCGACGATTTTTCCAACCCGGGGAGAAGCCATGTGCCGTCGTCTCGTCCTGGTTCTTGCTGCGCTTGCATCGGTTGTGCTCATCCATGAGCAGAACGCCGAACCATGCGGCGTGAAACTCAACATCAAGGCTCCACGCGTCAAGAAGCAATTCGATCATTCGAGCAATCCCAGCCAGATCCTTCTGCTCGGCGACCCTCCGCGCGCGCTCTCGAAGGAGCTGATTGGACGCGGACACAAGGTCGAGGTCGCCAGCAACGCCGATGAAGCGCGGCGCGTGAAGTACCACGCCATTGTCGCCGATCCCGACCACGAGGAGGAGGCCAAGAGCCGCTGGCCTGGCGCCCTGATCATCGTGCGCCACGGCAACGCCAAGGCGGACGCCAACCTGGTCGACCATGAGCTCGGCGCGTCGCCCACCCGCACCCTCGTGGCGCGCACACCCCAGCGGACGTCGCGCGACGAGCGAGCGCCGATCCGCACCGGTCCGCAGCGTGAGGACAGCCGCGGGGGGCCGGTGGCCGCCGGCGGCGACGACGCGTCGTCCGAGGCGACCGAGGCTCGATCGCTCGAGGCGTCGGGCGGCGGCTCGGAGTCCCCGAGCACGACGGCCGCGGCCACGCCCGCGCCGCCGGACAAGGCGACGCGCGGCAGCGACGAGGAAGCGCCGCCCAGGCCGGCGACGCGCGTCGCCGCTGCCAGCATCGACGCGCGCGCGAGCACCGAGCGCGAGTCGGCCGGCGAGCCGGTCGTGAAGGTGCCGGGCCGCTTCTCGCGGCACATCTTCTTCTCCAACAGCTCGGCGTCGCTCAGCGCCCGCGCCCAGGCGAAGCTCACCAGGAACGCGATGTGGCTGCAGCGCCACGGCGACCGCAACGTGGTGGTCGAGGGTCACGCCAGCACCACCGGCGCTCTGGCGGCCAACCAGAAGCTCAGCGAGGCGCGCGCCAAGGCGGTCAAGGACTTCCTCATCGAGCAGGGCGTGGACGAGTCGCGCATCGAGTCGGTCGGATTCGGGATGTCGAAGCCGGAGTTCAAGCCTGGCTCGAACCCGAGGAACCGCCGCGTCGTCGTCAAGGTCGAGCACTGACAGTCCCGCGCGCGCAGGCGCCCGCCCCGTCACGACGGTGGGCGGGCTCCGCGCCGCACGGCTCCACGCCGCACAGCCCGGCGGCAGGGACGCGAATCGCGAACCGCCGGCAGCGCAGGCGGCGACCCTGCCCACCGGCCGGCGGCCGCTCGGCCCGTGGCGCCCGACACCCGTCGAGCGCGGCGCTTCGGCATGGCGTCAGCTCTGGCGGCGCGCGACGTCGACGGCTGCGCGCACCCAGCCGCGCACGGCGGCGCGGGGCAGGTCGTCGACCCTGCGGAGGGTGAGATGTCGCCCGGTCTTGCCGGTGCCGCCGAGGAGCCCGTCGGGATCCGCGAACGTGCCGGGCGGGCCGGCGAGGATCAGGTTGACGTGCGATCGGTGGCCGCTCAGGCCGACGACCATGGCGCTGCCGAGCGTGTAGACCGGGACTCCCCACTTGAGAGAGGCGGTCGCGTCGGGTGCGACCTCCTCGACGATCGCCCGCAGCTCATCGAGGATGGCGCGCAGGTGGTGAGGCTGTCTGGCGAAGAAGCCGTCGATGGGCGCGCCGAAGTCAGCGCGTCGGGCGACCGGCATGCGGTTCGCCGCCTCCCTGGCCGCCTCCCTGGCCGGCGCCCGGGCAGCGCGCGCCGGTGCCGCGGGACGAGCCCTCGCCGCGCCCGTCTTCGCCACGGCCCTCGCTCCCCTCGATCCCCGCGCCGCGTTCGCGGCCTTCGCCGTCTTCGAGGCGCCCGCGCCACGCGCCGCCTTCGATCCCGGCGCGCCCTTCGATGCTCCCTTCGCCGCCCTCGCTCTCTTCGATCCCACCGCCCTCGCCGCCTTGCCCCGCGTCGACGCCTTCGCCGACCTGGCGGCCCTCCCGGTCCTGCGCCCCTTGCTCATGGCCAAAGGATGCCACGGCTGGCCCGCGCTGGCGGCGGCCAGGTCGACAGGCGGCGCAACCCGGCAACCCAGGCCGCAGCCCACGGAGCGGCGGCCGAGTCGACCGAAGCTCGTGACGGCCGGACCGCGCCGCGCGCGCTAGCGCTTCAGCTCGCGGGTCGCGCCGTCCTTGCGCTTCACCTTGAGGACGACGCCGTTGTCGGTCTGAAGCTTCTCGGCCAGGTCGTGCGTGTTGCGGACCGCCTCGCCGTTGACGCTGAGGACGATGTCGCGGTTCTCGACGCCCATGCTGCGCAGCTTGCCACCCGCGTCGAGCACCAGCACGCCCTGCTTCACGTCGGGGAACCGCCAGACCAGGCCGGGGAACACGGTGACCGCCTTGCTGCCCAGCACCACCACCGGCTCGGAGTACTCGCGGATGAGCGCCTTGAGCCGGTCCTGGTTGAGATCGAAGCGTACGAAGACGAGGTACTCGCTGCCCTTGCTGCCGTTGCGCGCGTACTCCTCCCAGTACCAGTCGGACTGCTGGAGCGGCGCAGCAGAGCCTCCGGTCAGCGGAAGCGACTCGGCAGCCGACTGCCGCGCGCGGCGCACGGCCTCGACGGCGCGCGAGTAGCCGTCGCTGGCCGGCGCCGGCCGGGCGGTCTCGAGCGCGCGCAGCGCATCGGCGCGCGCGCTGCCGAAGATCGGCCGCACCACCTCGTCGAACGGCTTGCTCTGGGTCTTGAGGCCGATCGTGTTGGCCATCTCCTCGAGCGCGGCGTTGACCGCCTCGAGGCGCGCCACGTCGCGCGACTCGAGGAACGACGACACTCCGGTGCAGGCAAGCCGATCCACGTACTCGGTGCAATAGGCCGAGAGCGGCGTGGCCGAGCTGATCCAGGCCGGGCGCGGCTCCACCGACGTCGGCTTGGTCGCGCGCTCGAGGTTCTTCTCGACGTTGCCGAGCTTGGTCTGCGTCTCGCGCTGCTGGAGCAGGACCAGCGTGCCGGCGGCCGCGATCGCCACGACGATGAAGGCGGTGAACACGCCGAGCCGCGCGCCGCCCGGGCCGAGCTTCTTCTTCTGCTGCGGCCGCTCCGGCTTGCGCTCGCGCATGTCCTTGATGAACTTGCGCAGCGCACCGTCGATCTCCACGTTCGGCAGCGCGCGCAGGCGCGACAGCAGCGCCTCGGGCGCGACGCACGCCGTCGGAGACTTGCACGTCGAGCAGCGCATCTCCGGCGGGGTGGCGAACTTGAGGATGTCGTAGTGATCCGCCACGTCGATGAGCTGTGACGTGGTGGTGGCGCACTTGGCGCACGAGTACGGCATCGTGAACGACACCAGGTGGTCGCCCAGGTCGCCGGGCCGCGTCAGCCGCTGCAGCATCACCGGCGGACAGCCGACCAGGAAGACCCTCTCGGCCGTCGTCTTGGTCATGGTGATGAAGTTGCGCCACTCGGCGGCGCCGGCCAGGTCGACGGTGCCGACGCCCGACAGGTCGACCACGATGACGCCCTCGAGCCCCTCGGAGATCTTGCTGCTCGGCAGCGACCCGTCGAGGTTGCCGACGAACTTGAGGTAGGTGCTGCGGCCCTCGATCTGCTTGTCCACGTGCAGGCGGCGGTCGCCGCCGGCCAGCGAGTAGCGCAGCTTCGAGCTCAGGAAGTCGACGATCTCGGGATTGAGCTCGAACGGCTGCTGGGCCGCGACGTACGAGAAGAACGACGCCGGCTCCTCGTCGAAGTACTCCGGCCGGCTGCACGTCTCGCACAGCTGCTCCGGCGGGCGCAGCCCGAGGATCGCGGCGTGGTCGCGGTCGACCTGAAAGAGCACCCGGCGATCGATGTCGCAGTAGTCGCAACGGTAAGGGGCGTAGAAGCTGAAAACCTGGCCCTTGGTCCCCAGGAAGAGCGAGACCATGTTGATCTGATCGACGACCTTCGGCGTGCACTCGATCGCCACCAGCTGCTGGACCTGGCGCTCGACGGTCTTGATGAAATCAGTCCACTCGCGGATGCCGAAGGACGAGATCTTCTTGACCGCGCCCATGTCGAGGATGAGCGTCGAGCACCGGATGGACGCCGCCAGCCGCTTGCCGTCGAACGCCTCGTCGATGGTTCCTTGAAAGCGAAGACAGGTGATCGAACCCTCGATGAACTTGTCGATCGCCAGGTTCGAACCACTCGGTATCGCCGCCTGCTGAGCAGCCGCATCCATGGTGTTCTGTCTTCTCCTGGGTTGCTGGCTTTGCCGCCGCTGCTCGACACGCCAGGAACGAGAGGACCGGGCACCGCTGCAGCGAACCGACTCGGGACGTCTCGGACTTCGCCTTGCTCTTTCAGCGAGATCGAAAGAGCCTGATCATCCTAACAAAGGTCCACCACGTCCGGAACCCGTATGGTAGGTTGCCGTCACCGACGAGCGCGCGCTGCGCGCCATCCGCGCGAGCGATGCTGTGCTCCACGACCGCTCGCAGCGAACGACGAGGTGGGATTCAATCTCACCCGGACACGATGGAGCCACTCGAACATCGGAAAAAGACGCGCGAGCATGGGCAGTAGACGTGACTTCATGAGACTGGCTGCCGGCACCGCTGCCTGGTTGGTGCTCGACGGTGTGGGTTGTGGCCGCGACTCGGCAGGGCGCAAGAACAGCAAGGACCCCGACACATCTGTCAAAGCGAGGCGGCCGCGCTACTACGTGCAGCTGCTCCTCAGCGGGGGACACGATACGGTCTACACGACCGATCCGAAAACACGCGGCGAGGTGCGCGCCGACATCGACCTGCCGCAGGACAACCGGATCGTCGAGGCCGCCGGCCTCCGCTTCGGTCCCGGGTTCGCGCCGCTCTCGCGCTTCGCCGGCCGGCTCGCCTTCCTCAATGGCGTCCAGGTCGGCACTGCCAATCACGAGACCGGTCTCAAGCAGTTTGTGCGGCTCAAGACCAATGTTGCAGAGCGCATGCCCGGCGTCCTCGACATCATCGGGCGCCAGCGCAAGCAGGAGCAGCCGGTGGGGTCGATCCACCTGGGCCTGCTCCACCGCGTGCAGCACACGCCGAGCTACCTCGGCGCGCCCGACCGCTTCTACTACGGCGAGCGCACCATCTGGGACGCGATGGCGGAGGCGCAGCCCGAGGAGCTCGAGCAGCTCGCCGCCGTGCTGCAGCGCCAGGGGCAGAGCCTGCGCAAGCGCGGCGGCGGGGCGCTCTCGCGCGAGGGCCAGTCCACCTCCGATCACCTCGAGCAGGCCGCGGCCCTCATCTCGCGCGTGGCCCAGGTCCCCGCCTTCGAGCTCGCCCCGGGCGCGGACATGGACTACGCCGCCCAGGCCATGGCCGAGGGCCTGCAGCGCGCGGTGTGGCTCATCGAGAACGACCTCACCTGCTGCGTGTTCGTCGACCTGGGTCTCCTCGGCTGGGACACCCACCAGCGCAACGCCGCCCGCCAGAACGAGATCAACGGCCACTTCGTCAGGCACTTCACCTGGTTCCTCGACGCGCTGGCGGCGCGCAAGAACGCGCACGGCAACCTGGCCGAGCAGACCGCCGTCATCGCCGGCTCCGACCTGGGGCGCTTTCCCCGCCTCAACGACATGCTCGGCAAGGATCACCTGCCGCAGACCGCGTACTTCTTCGCCGGGCCCGGCATCGCCCGCGGCAGGGCCTTCGGCCAGACCGGCCCCGAGATGGAGGCCAACCCGATCTCGCTCTCCAGCGGCGGCTCGCCGGGACGCACCTCGGGCCGCGAGATCATCCTCGACGACATCGGCGCCACGATGATGGTGCTGGCCGGGCTCGACCCGCAGCGCTACGGCTACGACGGCGCCGTGCTCGACTTCCTGCTCACCTGATCACCGCCCGACGACGACCGACGACCACCGATGACGTCCCGACACAACCTCGTCCGCCTGCTCGCCGTGACCGCGGGCCTGGCCGCCGCCATCCACACCCCCCAGGCCCGTCCGGTCGGCGCGCCCGCCGCGCGCGAGCTGGTCGCCGCGCTCAGCTCGCTGACCGGCGGCTCGCTCACGGAGGCCGAGATCGACCGCTGGACCACGCGCCTCCGCGTCGACGCCGGCCAGGCCGACCAGCTCATCGACACCCTGCTCGACCGGCCGCAGCTCGGCCGCGAGCTCCTGCCCACGCTCCTCTTCGGCACGTACCTCAACGTGCGCGACTACTACGCGCTGCCGACCGGCTTCATCATGCAGCAGACCGACGAGCCGGACGCGAGCGGGCACATCGTCTACTACATCCGCAAGCCGTGCCCGTCGTCGGAGGCGGTGCCCGTGCACCCGTGGTGGGAGCCGGAGACCGAGGTGCTGGTCTGCCCCGACGCCTACCGGCCCGAGCGCTGGCGCATCCGGTCGGAGAAGACCGGATTTCACTCCAGCTCGGTCCTCTCGTGCGACAGCCAGGTCGGCTCGCCCGAGAACGAGGTCAGCCCGCAGTGCGGCTGCGGCCCGGCGCTCATCCGCTGCGTGCGCGACCAGTCGCACTACCTCGAGCTGCACGAGAGCATGAAGCGCGAGGTGGAGCGCACGGTCGAGTACGTCGTCGCCCACGACCTCCCGATCGAGGAGCTGTTCACCGGCAACGCGACCTTCCGCGACCGCAACATGGAGCTCTACTACCGCCGGCAGAAGATCGGCAGCCAGCAGATCGCCGACCCGACGCCGGTGCTCGCGGGGCTCGACAGCTGGCCGGTCGACGGCAAGTGGGCGCAGCGCGAGGAGGTCGCGCCCGGCCAGCACGCCGGCGTGCTCACCGCGCCCCAGCTCCTCCACTGGAACCCGGACCGCCGCCAGCGCCAGCGCGCCATCTTCGAGATGATGTGGTGCGAGGGGCGCAACAGCTTCGGCGCCACCACGCGCCAGGTGCTCGAGCTCAACCGCCACTCGGCCAACCTCGCCTTCGTGCACGACTCGTGGCGCCGCCTGGCCCAGACGCCCATCTGCACCGGCTGCCACGCGCGCCTCGACTACGGCTTCCAGTTCTTCTACGGCTACCCCGACAGCCGCGCCAGCCTGCACTACGTCCCGGAGCTGGCCCTGCCCGGCAAGGGCCCGTTCTACGGCAACGACATCTCCGACCTGCGCGGCGAGGCCACGCTCACGCCGAACGGCTTCGCCGAGATGGCGGTCAAGCAGCCCGAGTTCGCCCGCTGCATGACCCGCCAGCTGGTCAACCACGTGCTGGGACCCGAGGCGCCGGTGGCGGATCACGACGCGGTGCGCGCCGATCTGCAGAAGCGCCACCTCTTCAAGAGCGCGCTGCGAGTGGCGCTGCGCCGCTTCGTGGCCCGCTGGAACGCCGAGCCGCCGGCGGCGCCCCCGCCCAGCCCGCCGCCGGAGAAGGTGGCCGCCGCCAAGCCGGGCACCGTGGCCATCAACCCGGCGCTGCGCGCGCAGCTGGACAGGTTCTGCACCGACTGCCACAACCAGGTGCCGTTCGTGAACTCGAGCGTCAGCGTCGGCAAGGCGTTCGACCTGACCGGCGCCACGCTGGCCCGCGAGCTGGTCGTCCGCATGACCGACCACGTGGCCTACGGCAAGATGCCGAAGCTGCCCGTCGAGATGACCCAGGCCGAGCGCGACACCATGGTGGGCTCGCTCATCGACCACCTGTGGAGCGACCCCACGGCGCGAGCCGAGGCCGCCGACTACTACCAGCACCAGGACCGCGGCCTGCCGGTCGAGCCGATCGACAGCGCCTTCCGCATGGTGCAGCGTTCCTCCGCCGACACACTCCCGGACGAGAGCGGCGACGGCAGCAGCGAGGCGGATGGGGACACCGCGGTCCAGAGTCCCAGCTGGGGTCTGCTGGAGCGCGGCCTGTGGATCGATCAGGCCTCGTTCACTCCAGGGTTTGCGGCCGAGATCGGGCTCGAAGCGCTGCGCGTCTGCCGCACTGGTGACGGCCGGCACCGTGCAGATGCAGGCGGGACTGAGCGGTGCCTTGAAAAGGCGACGGATCCAGCGCCGCTGATCCGCGGCCGAATGCGCTGATCGCGGACTGACCGAGCGACCGTCAGCAAGTTCCTTCCACAGACGACCGTCTCTTCTGGTCTGTCCGGACGGTCACGTCTGCTCGGGGGAACCACGCGACATCAGGACTCATTTGACCCCAGCTGGGTAGTCGACACCCGGTCGGGACAGCGAGTTTGCTCACTGCCGTGAGCACTGACCGAATTCCGGTCAGACCCCCTGCTCTGTTGTCGCACAGTTATTGTACCGTCCCTTTGGCACGTTCCTCGCTTTGGTGTCCGAGCAACAGGGAAGCTGGTCGGACGGCGGTCGGCGAGGCGCCAACTCCCCAGGGCTTCGGCTCGTGGGCGCCTCGTGGGTGGAGTTTGGGCCCGGATCGGCCGCTTGCTCCCTGGTCCGACTAACGAGGAGCATTGCCGTGGCTCGCTTCGCTCGCGAAAACACCCCTGGTGCCTTGACCCATATCGTCTCCCGCTTCGCCCCCGGCTGTGTCGGGCTGCGGAGCGAGGAGGACCGCGCGAGCTATCTCTCGCGCGTGGACGCAGCGCTGATGGACAGCGACTGGCAGCTGCTTGCCTACGCGATGATGCCGGACCGGATCCACTGGCTGGCCATCGCCGGGCACACACCGCTGTCGCGCTTCATCAAGCCGCTGCACGTCGGCTTCGCGCTGTGGCTCAACCGCCACCAGCGCCACGTCGGGCCGGTGTTCGCCGAGCGGCCGCGCACGCTCGAGTCCGAGCTGTCCGAGACCCTCGACCTCATCGCCTTCATCCACAACTCGCCGGTGCGCGAGGGGCAGGTGTCGACGGCGTCCGAGTCGCGCTGGACCAGCCACCGCTCCTACATGGGGATGCAGATGCAGCCGCGCTGGCTGCGCATCGACCGCGGCCTGGCCCTGTCCAACCTGTCCCAGGACCCGGAGGGGCTGCAGCGCTTCGCCCACTACGTCGAGTCGCAGCCGGGCCACTCGGAGCTCATGGTCCGCCCGTCGGGGGCGGTGCGCAGCGCCCTCATCGAGCGCGCGATCTACGCGCCGCGCCGCTGGGACGGCCCGATCACCGACGTGCTGGACTACGTCACCCGGCTGAGCGGCATCGAGCCGGAGCGCATCCGCTCGTCGGATCGCTCGCGCGAGGTGGTCGGCGCGCGCCGCGTGGCCATCCTGGCCGGGACGCGCTATCTGGGCCGCACGCTGACCGAGATGGCCCAGGTGGTCGGCATCTCGACCTCGTCGGCCAGCCGCCTGGTGCGCACCGATCAGACCAAGCTGATGCGCGCGTCGGCCGAGGCCGAGCGGGTGGCCGAGGCGCTCATTTCGGCGGCGACACAGCGGGCAGCCGAGGAGACTCCGGCAGACCAGGCTGCGTGATGCCGCGGAGCAGCGTCTCGATCATCGAGGCGCCCAGCTCCTCCAGCGGCTGCCACTCGACCCACGTATCGCCGCCCATGGCGATCTGGAGCGCGATGATGCCGTGCATCGCGCCCCATACCAGCTGAGCCGCGACGTCCGGATCGCAGAGGTCCGGACGGACGCGGCCCTGCTCGATCGCCTGGGTGCAGCTCCACTTGAGGAAGGTGTAGGCGTCGCGGTTCGGGTTGCCGCGGTCGCTCTGCCGCTCCTCGTTGTGCCAGGTGTGGTGCGGGTGCGGCACCATGAACATGAAGCGGTACTGGTTCGGGTTGGTGCGGGCGAAGAGGATGTACTGCTCGCCCATCTGGCGCAGTCGCTCGATGGGGTCGGCGATGGTCGCCAGCCGGCCGAACGCGTGGGCCAGGATCAGGAAGTCGTTGGCGCACAGCTCCTGCACCAGCGACTCCTTGTCGGTGAAGTACTGATAGATCGCGGTCGGCGAGTACTCGATCTTCTCGGCGATCTTTCGCATCGTCACGGCGTCGTAGCCGTGCTCGACGAAGAGCTCGCGCGCCGCGTCCAGGATGCTGGCCCGGAGGCTCTCCTTCTGCCGTTGCCGGCGGTCGACGCTGCCCACCGCGGGATCGTAGCCTCACTCGCAATTGGCATACAAGCCGCGCCGAATGGCGCCTCGGAGGCACCCGGAGCGCGTCAGGGCGCTCCCGCGGCGGGAGGCTACCGCTTGAGGTGGTCGAGGGCGGCGTCGGTCTCGGAGTCGAGCGTGCTCGGCCGATTTCCGCGCGGGCCGGCCGGCCCAGCGCCGCCCAGCATCGACCTCA
>Ga0126377_10003688_pt1 | contig 10926 bp, 4 predicted proteins | sample PanSoiMetPlot_22_FD_92647 | JGI IMG/M metagenome (GOLD analysis project Ga0126377, IMG submission 92647) | Tropical forest soil microbial communities from Panama - MetaG Plot_22 | ecosystem: Environmental > Terrestrial > Soil > Tropical forest > Bulk soil | place: Panama | collected 2016-02-17
CATACACCCCGACGTTATCGTGATGGACCTGGACATGCCTGTGATGGACGGGGCCGAAGCCACACGCCAGATCAAATCTAATCCGTCGCTCGCCGACATCAAAGTGCTGGCTGTCACAGGCCAGAACGACAGCGAGAAATCCCGCCTGATTAAAGACGATTGTGACGAATTTATCGAAAAGCCGTTCCAAGTCGATGAACTTGTCGAGGCCGTCAAGCGATTGTCGCTCAAGTAGGTAGTTGGGAGTGGGGAGTCGGACAATTAATTTTCTTCCCCAATTCCCCATTCCCCATCCCCTATTCCACGCTACCTCTTCAGCCGCGGACTCTGAATACATTTGATATCGCCTTTCAGGTTATGGCGCCTTCCGTGGGATTGAGCGTCGTCGCCGCTAAAGACCGCGCGTCCTTAATGTTGCTTACCCTCGTGGCCACTGAAGCAGCCGCGCCCCCCGGTCTGCGCGGCGATATTGTGTTGTTTGACCGCTGGCGAAGATGGCGAGTACTGGTGTTCCTCAGCTGTCAGCGGAGGCGGGCGAGGGGGCCGGAGCAGCCCCCAATTACTGTGGAGGCCCCTAAGCTCGCCGGAGCGGGTTTCAATGTAACCAGGCGCCTCTACCCAGGTCGTTTGTGAGCGGCGCGCCGAGGGATACCCGGATCTCTCGTTTTCCTTTAGCCGCTTTCGTTCTCTGATCCGGAACAACGGCAGGAACACGAACGCTGCGGGCATTAGCGCAAGCCCCATCCAGGGGGCGTTCCGTGGAGTGGATGGCGGCGTAGCGTGCGAGTGCGCGAGCCGCGTAGACGCCATCCACGGAGCCGATGCGCGAGGGGGGTGGATCAATGGAAGCCGGGGCGGATGATAACGCGCTCTACGACTTCCGAATGTTCTTCAAAAAAGCCGGTCATAAGGAGCTGTTATCAGGCCGATCCTTCCGATTCCTCTTTGATTTCAAAGAAATGAAAACAAGATTTCACAACTCCTCAACAGACAATGCTCCAGATGCTCTTAAAAGCCATTCCAGTGATCCCCAAGGAAATGGCTCTTCATCCACAATCACTTTGATTTGGAGTTTGTTGGCATCTTTCACAACTGCATCCCACCACCACCAGTAACGTTCCTTAGGCCGAAACCAATGGACAAAGGCGCTAACAGACCACCGCTGGCTCAATCTTATCCGTTCCTCCATAGGAAGATGCAACCGCCTTTCCGCTTCCTCTTGCGAAATTTCTTCTGCAGACTTCACTATAAACCATTCAGGCAATAGTGAACGCCACGCATCAGTAGACGGCCAATCTTCAGTATCCTGTTGAACAACAAGACCAAGGACTTGCTTACATCGGTCTAGTACTTCTTGGGCATCTCCGTTACATCGTATAACAAAATTTGCGATAATTTTGCCTCTCGGTGAGGGCTCTTTAGCCCCTTCGTATAAACGGCGAATCTCCTCTTGATTCATGATCTTCTCATTACTTTATTTTTCCACTGCCCTGGATAATTGCCTTCTGAAGGCTCTGAATTTGCGCATCGCGAAGGCCAAACTGATTAGCTGCTTTAGCGAAATCTACAAGTAATGGGCGACCCGGAAATGCTGCTGCTTCTGATTCCAGTACCGCTGACGATTGTAGCTCTTTCAAGAATGAATTCTGAACTCTGAAGGATTTGATGACACTGTCCTCAAATCCTTGTGCTAACCGCCTCGCAAGAAAATCTTCAGCCCTTGATTCCACGCCGAAATTAAGGAAAAGCATATTTTCCCCTTGCGTGGTAACTTGACCTGCTTCGTTAATCAACAATCTGGTATTGCCACCTGCTAAAGCTTCCACACGAAAAACTTCTGTTGTTGCTGCTCTAGAGAATAAAGACTCACCAAGGCTCATCAACCCAACTCGCATGACGTTAAAAAGTCCGCCCGCAACGAGTTGTGAGTCCATATCAGGCTTTACAGGTGGCCCAGGTATCTCAGACCACCCACGCCGCTCATTGATCCCCCAGGGTTTTGAAAGATCGGCGTTAGGATTTGGACCATTCTCGTCTAAATGAATCCATTGTCCATTTGCAGCTTGATAGAAGCGCTGGGTCCACTCGGTAGCGCCAGCACTCTCCATCGCATCCTTGTCTTTATACCAACTGATGTTACCGCCCAGAATCCCCCAAATCATCCCAGTCGGATCAATACAATTCAGAGGATTGTTAAGACAGAAACTATAGCGATTCCAGCTTTGCGGAAGATTCGCTACTGCGCTCGCCATTAATGGATCGACGCTTGTGAACCTTCCTTGAATGCTTGCGTGATACCTGGCTTGAGCGAAATCAAGTCCAGTTTCATTGTCTCTTTCATACTGTTCGAACTGTTTTCTCTGCCGGTCCTGCTGCGGGCTCGTAGCATAACCCTGATCTGTAGCCCTCGTCCCGACTCCTGCGAATAATTCTTCACCAAAAGGCAGATAGTCATGACGCCCGCCCGCGATCAGGTTGCTATCAGAACCTGTCCATGCCCGCGGCGATCCCAGGTGATCGGCGGTCACGTATTCATATTCGCCGCTGTTCCCGACCTTTGAGGTCGCAAGCAACTCCCCGCCCTTGTAAAAATAATCCTTTATTACATTGCCGTTGGAATCGTTCCGTTCCGTAATCAGTTCGCCACCCGCGCCGTACTCGAACCTCGTCGCCACGCCGCCCACGATCTTCTTCACCCGACGACCGTTCCCGTCGTAAACGTATTGGTTCGCCGCTCCGCCCACCACAGTGGCCGTGACGATCCTGTTTTCGGCGTTGTAAGTATAGTTCTTTCCGGGTTCGGCGATAAGGTTCCCGGCGGCGTCATAGAAGAAATCGGTGTGCGTGATGCGGTTGTTCGCCCCGCTGAAGTCGGCGAGTTGCAACGCGCTGTCCGCGGCGTCCACATTGTCGGAGGTTTTCGCGACATTTATCCCGCGATTCCCGTATTGGTCGTAATCGAAGGTCTGATACCAGGCGCGGGCGCCTTCGTTATACGCGCCGTTGTTGTGCTCCACTGCGTAGCGAAGTCTGTTGAGATGATCGTACTGGAACGTCTGTGTATATTGAATTGTCCCGCTGACGGAATATCTGATCCTGGCTATGTTGCCGTTGTTGTTAGCGGCCGTGATCTCCGCGTCCTGGCCGTTCACGTCGTACGCCGTCCCGTAGATGTAGCCGATTCTAAACACCGACTCCAGATTGTCCGGACTGCCGAGCCTTATCTCAGTGGGCTGATGGCAACTGTTATAGGCCATCGAGTGAATCAGGCCGTTGCCATACGTCTCGGATTGCAGGCCCCAGAACGGGGTATAACTTATGTTGCGAACCAGAGGGACGTAGGTGAGAAAAGGATAGGAGCCGGTATCCATAGTCGCGACCCTGCCGGCCACATCGTACCCCATCAGAATCCTTCTGCGGGCAGGGATCCCCCTCTCCTCACGAGTTACGGCGCCGGCAAGATTATAAAAATATGCCGTGGCGTAATTCGAAGTTCCCATTCGTTGATGGTTGGTCACAATTCTGCCGGCTGCGTCGTATTTGTAATAAGTCCCCTCGGAACCGGCACCATAGGTGACCCCAATCAGCCTTCCCTTCGACGGCGTTCCCGGCCAGGAGGGCGCCCCGCTCGGCAGCCCAGAATAATCGTCGTAGAAATAATTCACCTGAGGCGTCAAATTAGCCACGACAGTCCCTTCAGGATTGGTTCCAGAATAGGCCTTCGACTTGACGCGATTGAGTGTATCGTAAGTCATCGTCGTCTTGACTCCGCGAGCGTCCGTCTTCTCTATGAGGTTGCCGTTAGGGTCATAGGCGTAGGTCACAGTCCCACTCTCCGGATTGGTAGCCGAAATCAACCGCGACAAAGAATCGTAGGTGAAGGTCCTGGCCTGCGATCCCTGTGTCACTTGACGCAAATTATCGAGCGCGTCGTAGGAATAGTAGGTGTCGTAATTCAATCCGCTCGGATCTTCGGTTACCTTGATCAACCTGCTGAGCGCGTCGGTTTCGCTGCGTCGTCTCTTGCCCGCCTGATCGGTGACAGTCACCTGATTGCCGCTGTAAGCCGTGTCAACGTGCGCGCCGTCGGGGGTTGTCACATTGATTATCCTGCCGAGCGAGTCGTAATTGGTCGTCGTCCACGCGGCCCATGCCCCGGACGGGGGCGAGGCGGTGTCCGGATCGGCGGCGCAGTAGGGGTTGGAGACCTGCGCGACACGGCCTGGCGCGTCGAACCGCGTGTCCGTGATTACCCATGTAACGCCTTCACGCGCCGCGCTGCGCCATGTCCTGCCGAGGCTGTCGTTATAAGATTTGCTGGTCAGGGCATTATCGTTGAACGTGTTAAGGTCGCCGGTCACCGTGATCACGCGATTCGCGTCGTCATAGACGAAGGTCGTCTGCCTTCTCATGGCAGGTATGCCGACGCCCACCACATACCTCGCCTGAACGCCCTGGGTCGGGCGGTCGAGGGCGTCGTTGTAGGCAACACTGCCGACGACACCATTGATGTCTTCCGTATTGACGGGCTTGCCGAGGTAATAGTCGTATTGAGTATACGCCGTCTGACCGAACGCGTTGGTTACTCTGGTCGGGAACGCGTAAGTGAACCCTCCGGCCAGTTCAGGCGCCCCGGCGTTCGAGCGCGCCTCGTCGTCCGGAATGCCGAAGCGGTCGATGTAGTCGAAATCGGTCGTGAACCCACGCCCGTCAACTGCCTTCACCAGATTGCCCGCGATGTCGTACTGATTTTGCAGGCGAATCTCCGAGGGGCTGCCGTCCGGATTGCGGTGGATCACGCCTGTCAAATTCCCGCGCACGCCGTAACCGGCATGAAACGCGCCGTCATGCTGAACGATGCCGGGGCGGTCGACAAGCCGGTAAGCTCCGTAATCATCGTAAATGAAGTCCGTCTGCGATCTCACGTCGCTTGAGGCGTCGTACACAATCTGCTGAACTGGCAGGTTGCGGATGTGGATGTTAACGTCGGCCGCATAATCGACGTTGCCCTGATTTCCATTTGTCGTGAGGTAAGACGTGTGCGCGCGCCGAAGTAAAGGCCCGAAAGCGCCCGCGCCGAAGCCGTACTCATAAACGTCGGTCTGGTTGTTGTACTCGTCGTAGGCGAAGGTCTTCTTTGACACCAGATTGGGAGTGACGTCAAACAAAGTCGTCACGGTTTCCGTGATGTGCGGGTCATTGGGTCTGGCTCCCGCCTGAGTTTCCGGCTGGGTCAGCGGCCAGTGGGTGCCGGCCGCCGGCTGGCTCCAGGTATGAGTCACCCTTCTCAGCGCCGTCCCGCGAAGGATGTCCAATTCTTCCGTCTGGTACTCCAGGCCTTCCTGCCAAGGGGAGTACTCCGTCGGCTGCTTCCCGAATGAATCCCGCGCGCTGCCGTAGAAATAGTGGCGCTGACCGCTCAGAATGGCGCCTGTAGAGTCATACTGATCGGTCTGGACATAGCCCGCGTTAGAAGCGCTCGACTCAGGTCGGCTGTAAGTCGTCCTTATAGCGAACGATCCCCCACTGCCGCCGTCGGGATAGACGCGCCGCTCGACGACGCGCCGGTAGATGTGGTGGCCACCGGGCACGCCGAGGTTCATATATCCGTTCTCCGGCCCGTCCGTCAGCCCCGGCGCGTAATCATACTCGATGGCGCCGCCCGTTGGCAGCTCGACCCTTGCTAGTTCGGCGTAGCTGTTATAGAAGAATTTGTATTGCTGGTTATTCGGCAGTGTAATGGAACTGGTCACACCCGGATTTACTACTACGAGCGCGGACGAATCATTGAGTTGCGGAAACAGGTCCCGCTCGGTCCTCAGATAAAATCCACTGCGTAAGGCGTTTCCCAGGCTGGAGCCTTGAATGCGGATGGTCCGCGCCACGCCGCCATAGCCTTTGAAGTCTATCACGTCGAGAGTGTGGACCACCTGACGTCCGATCGAATCGGTGACGGTCAGTGGAGTTTGTTTTGGGGGGCTAAAGTTCAGCTTGTTGCCGTTACGGTCGCTCATCCAGACACATTTGCCATTATCGTTTTTGTCCTCTTCGGCATCATCGATACGGAAGCGTGTCCCGTCACGCAGCAATATATAACCTGATACGGAAATGTCGGCGGGAGGACTACTGTAAGGGTAATCAAAGATGTTCGTGTCAGAGATGAAGGTTGCGGATGTGCCGTCGGCGGTGACGAAGATTCTCCCGCGGTTAAACGGCGTGCATGACGTAGAGTCGGGTTCGCCGTTTGTCAGCTTGTCTCGCATCTCGTATGTAGTGCCATCTGGACCAGTAAATCTTACTATGGTTAGTGTTTCTCTGCGGAGGTTTCCTTGCCCTGGACACCTGTTTGTAAAGTCACGGCTACCAGCTCGCACGATACTCAAAATGTAGTTTCCTACTCCCTCTCCGGGCTTAAAAAACGGGTACAAGAGGGCAGGTTCCCCCGGTCTAGGCTCCTTGATAACTATCCACTTAGGGTTCAATGAAAATATTAACGGAAAGGCCACATCCCCCCTTCCTCCGGCAGTGAGTAGCGGGATGCGAAAATTGAGATTGCCGTTGAAGAGGTTGACCGTGTCAATTAAGCTCTCGTAGGAGCCCGCGGGCGATCCGGACTTCAGACCCGAAGGAATCAGGCCATCGAGTGGACTTTCAGCCAAGGCGCTGCCGGCAGTTTGGCTCCATAATAACGCGAATAAAAGAGAGTTGATTATAGGTCCACGTAGGCGGTAGTTCATAGTCAATCGCATTTTGTGTCTCCAAGATTGTGTCGACGAAATTTTCAAGCGCGCCATTTCCGTTCGGGTCAGAAAGTACGTTGCCAGCGGAGTTTGATAGATTGAAGTCGTCACTGGCCATGTCAATGACAGTGGGTGGGCCGCTACACGATCCTCAATTTACACACGCGCAGCGCGCAGGGTCATAACCGTGGCCATTTCTGTAACATCGCTCTATAAACGCATCACTCCTGCCGCATACGCCGCCATCCACCACCGTTAAGCCTGTTACGCAACCGGTTACAGTGTAAGTTGTAAAGTCAGGTGGCCTACCGCAAGATCCTAGAGGAGGGGGAGGAGCCGATGTACTCGGATTGATTTCATTGGAATAACCCGAATCTCCTCCGCTGTTATAAGCCCTAACACGATAGAAGTAAGTGGTTGAGGCGGCAAGCCCGGAATCGGTATACGAGGTGATATTGGCGCCTACCGTATTAATCTGCGCGTAACTGCTGCCATTCCAACGCTCTATTTTAAACCCGTCCTCAAAGCTGCTGTTGTCGACCCAACTCAAGTTGATTTGCGAGGACGACGGCGATGAGCCCGAAAGGTTTGATGGCGCTTCAGGAGGGAGCGGCGTCCAGGAAAGACTCACTGCCGCGCCGCCCACGATTTCAAAGTACTCCAGCCTTATGTCATGAGGTCCTGCAGATAGTTGAACATTGATAGTGTCCGTGCCCACAGTGTCTGTCCATCGGTCTACCCTCAATTGATTGTCGACCCAGAGCCGCACCCCGTTGTCGCCGAAAACCGTGAAACGATACATGGCGGCTACAAGATTGACCCTCCTTGTCCAGCGGGCCGAGAAGTAGTCTGCAAATGCGTTGCAATCCGAGCTTGGGCCGTCGTTCCCCCAGTTGAAACTGAGAAATCCCGCGCCGTCGTCGTGTATCATCACAGGGCTGCCCGCAAGATTCGCGTTGTTGAAATACTCGCCTTTCCAATGATCAGCCCCCACTGTTTGCGAGCATGAGGGATTGAAAGGCCCCCAGCTCAATCGAGCCTGCGCGGGGCCGGTATATTGGTAATATTCCAATTTTATATCGTGAACGCCCGCCGTCAGATTCAGGTCGACGTTAGTTGTCGCTGACGGCGAATTCGGCCATTGATTGATCACCAAGTGGTCGTCTACGTAGAGCCTCGCCCCGTCATCGCCGGTGACTGAAAAGCGATAGGTCCCTGCTGTAAGCGTGAGCTTTCGCGTCCAACGTATGGAGTAGCTCTCTGCGCCGACGAAGCCTGGCGCTGGGCTTGCGCCGTTGAAATACCGGTCGATAAATCCGCCGCCGTCGCCCCGCACCAATACCGGCGCGCCCTCCAAATTGCGGTTGTTGTAATATGCACCGATCCAAGTGTCCGGCGGCACAGTAACCTCCAGCGCGGCGTCGATCTGTATGCGAGGTTTAGTGACGCCGTTGCGTGGATCGGTAATGTTCACGCCGAACGTTGTCAGTTTATTCAATACTTGATCTACAGTGGCGCCAGGATACTTTTCTTTGAGCAGTGCCCATGCGCCCGACACGTGCGCCGCCGCCTGTGAAGTGCCGGAGCCGCCCGCGACTCCGCCGGGCACTGACGAGGTTATGAGCGTGCCCGGCGCGAGCAGATTCAGGAACGTTGCGCTGTTGGAAAATAGCGGCACGGTATCGACCGGGGCATTGACGCCGCTGCCGTCGCTCGTGGCCCCGACGCTGACGGCGGAAGAGATGCAGGCGGGAAACATGATCGCGTCCGGAGAAGCGTCGTTCCCCGACGCGACGACGGTCGCTATATTCACCGACCTCAATGGATTTATGGCGTCCGTCATCCCCGCCAATACGGAATCGCAATGGCGCGAGAATAGGTCGCTTACGTCGCTGGCTGCGAGGCTGATGTTGGCCGCCGCGATGTCGTAGTTGTATAAGGTGCGTAATTCAAAAACGCGATTGAGCGCTTTTATCATGTCGGAGCTTTTGGAGAGCAGACACGGCGCCTGGCCGTGACATGCTTCGGAGTCATCGACCCGCGACATCACCTTTATCGAGATGAGGTTCGCGCCATAAGCGACGCCCGCGCGCCCGGACGCAATCCCCGCTATGTGCGTGCCGTGACCGCAATTTCCTATATCCTCAAGACCGGGAACCGTGCAAGGGACGCCGGAATCGAGATCGGTTGACTCTGCGAATCCGCCAGGGCAAAGCGAACTGTACTGTTCGGCCGAATTGTTCGTTGAATAGCAGGCTTCGGAAACGACCTTTCCCGCGAGCCATGGGTGATTTTTGTCCACGCCGGAATCGAGCACTGCGATGATCTTGTCCGAACCTTTGAATCCGCCAGCCCAGGCCCTCGGCGCGCCTATGCGGGGGAGGCTCTCCGCGAGCGCCAGGCGCATCGACTTATCCTCGGAAATGTCCAGCGCTTCGGATGAAGCTTGAAGCTGTTCGAGGCTGGCCGAATCTACGCTGGCGGCTATGTATGGCAAATAATCATATCTTTTGAGCGTAGACGGCACGTACCTCAACCAGGAAAGCATTTGATCCTGTGCTTCTTTAATTACCGCGCGCTGGGCCAAAGCTTCGGCCGCGCTCGACATCTGACCTTCGGGTCGGAACGCCGCCCGCACCCGCACGATCACCGATACCGTTGCTTTCTTCTGCGCTCTTTCGCTCAATTTCCGGAATCTCTGATCGAATGTCGCGCTGCGGGTTAGTTTTGCGGAAGCCTCTCTCTGCGCTTCAACGGCGGCTGAGAGTTCGGCAGGGGACATCTGCTCTTGAGGCGCGGGGTTTTGTGATCTTGCTTCGGTAAATATGTTCCAGGCGCCAATCACGACTATACAAGTGGCTATGAAGCCGAAGGCTGATGCGGTCATTATGGGGATGCGATGTTTTCTCACGGGTTACCTCTTCAGTGGGACAGACTGAAGGTCTTTGACTGTTAAATCCGGCCACGTAAAGGCGCCACGGCCCTGCGCCGTGGCGTCAGGTTGGCAGCTACACCAGCAGCAGTGACCGGATTTAACAGTCAAAGACCTTCGGTCTGTCCGTGGGGTAAATTGCAGGCGGACAGACGCCACTCTGTCCTACTCCTGCTGACAGACCATGGTCTGTCCCACTCCTGAATTGATCCATGGTTCGCGGATGGGGTTTGCGGACGGTCCTGCAAACCATGAAAGTCATTATTCACGCCCCTTATATTCAACGGGCGTGCCGAAGTTCGCTTCCTGAGCCACAGAGCTACTAACTCGCGCTGGCGCCGTGGTTTAGGACATTGTCGGCAGTCTTCGCCCTGTCAGTTATCTCATCGCCGGTAGTAACTGAGTTACTACCGGCAACGCGTCTTTCCAGGCGAAACATCTCTCAACTCAATGATCTCGACCGACTTAGCCGCGTAGTAACTCAGTTGCCAGTCACTGGCAACTGAGTTACTACCTGCCGAATCAGTGGCGCGAGCAGTAGCGAGCTTGACTCCAACCCGTAGCCTACTTCAGGAGCCACGCCCGATACCGCTCGCGCTACTGATTCGGCATCCACATGCTCAGTTAACCTGTCAATGTCGCGAGCTATTAGCTAAATCGAACCAGGCGCCATAGGCACACTACCGGGAGCGGGAGCGGCAGCGACCGTCTGCTTGCTAAGAAGGCGCTTCGAGACGCCCGGTCGCTACCACTCCTGGTACTGTGCCGTTGCGCGTACAAATGGCGCCTGGTTCGATTTAGCTATAGGCCGTTGAGATTAAAATCAGGCCTGTAGCATTTGTGCTTCCACTTACTACTCCGAAAAAGAGTGGAAACATGTCGCTATTTTTTTTGGTAGGGATATTTTTTTTATGATACTCGGAAGAAGTATCGGTCGATCTCTTCAATTTTACCGTCTGCGGTCTGGCCGAATAGGATGAGGATGTAATCGCCCTTGGTGAGTTCTCCTGCCTTGACCGGCAGCGTAGCGAACGCCCGATCTTTGCCGAACCTGACTTTAGCGGTCCGGCTTCGGAGGATTTCCCGCCCTTCGACGGTTTGAAGGATTATCTGATAGTTCGCGTAATCGTTGTGGTCCAGTTCCATCAACAAATCCGCTTTCCCGCTTGAGACAGGAATCGTCGGCTGAGGTGGGTCTTTCTCGCCGCGTACTGGCGCGGGCGTCAGCAGAAATGAAATAACTATTGGCGCCGC
>Ga0126377_10003689_pt1 | contig 10926 bp, 7 predicted proteins | sample PanSoiMetPlot_22_FD_92647 | JGI IMG/M metagenome (GOLD analysis project Ga0126377, IMG submission 92647) | Tropical forest soil microbial communities from Panama - MetaG Plot_22 | ecosystem: Environmental > Terrestrial > Soil > Tropical forest > Bulk soil | place: Panama | collected 2016-02-17
ATGGAAATCGAGATGGCGCGGACCGAAGCCGAGCCCATTGCCGGGCTGAACGGCGGCCTTGTTGCTCAGCGCGCCGTCCTTGAAGCTGAACACGCGCAGCCCGCCCGGATCCTCCGGCGTAGTCGGAGTGGCGTTGTTGCCGCGCGCAACCAGCAGCACCGACTGATTTCCCGGCGCGGCCAGGATCTGGTGCGCATAGATGCCGCAGTCGAGCCCGGCCTTCTGCGGCACCGCCTCGCCGATCATGCCATCCGGCTTGATCTGATGAACGGTGACGCTACTGGGGCTGTTGTAGGCAACGAGCAGGTAATTGCCCGAGCGATCGACGCTGTTGTGAATTGGCCGATGCGCCAGCGCTACCGGGTCGCCATGCGGCGTGAGCGCGCCGGACGGGTCGATCCGGAACGCCGTTACGTGATGGCTGTTGCCACTCGTACCCGGGCCGCCGGAACTCGAGGTCACGTACAGGAATTTCCGGTTCGGATGCGGCCAGGCATATTGCGTGCCATCGGGAAGCTTTACCGATGCGCGCTTGGTGAGTGCCGCTCCTTCGACGTCGACATCGTACTGGGTGAATTCGGTCCCCACGCCCGAATAGAGTGCCATTTTCTGTCCAGCTTGTGCCCAAAGGTTTGATGAAAGAGCGGGCGCTGCCACCGAGCCCGCGAGCAAAGTCGAGAATGTGCGACGGTCGATCGTCATGATTTCCTCCCTTCGGTTAGCCCGCTCTTCTGAGCGGGTTGTTCCTACGCATTAGACGCCCGGCGCGAGCGATCGGCAACGGCTTTCCGCGCGCCGGGCGTGTCACTAGTTCTGTTCAGCGAGTTTCTTTCGTAAATCTTCTCGCTCCCGGTCATAAAGCAGCGGCAGCGACTGCCAGCGGTAATAGAGATTGGCCAGCCAGCAGCAATAGCCGCTTTGCGGTCGCTTCTGTTCCAGGAATTCGAACGACTTGTGTATGTCGAAGGCATACGCTGGATTGCGTTCCGCAAGGAACGCCAGCACATCGATGGCCGCATTCGTCGTCCAATCCATCGGCCCGAACAGGACTGACATCAGGGCGGTGCGGCGCTGCGAACCCTGCCAGCCCTCATCGACCTGCGCCGCCACGTGCATGGCCTCGAGCTGAATGCGTGGCAGGAATTCCAACGCCTCTCTGCCTGGCGGCAGCGGTGGCGGATGGACCATGGTGGCAAGGATGTCGGGCAGGGCCTGCGCTCCCAATTGCTCGGCAACACGGCTGGCGCGCGCAAAGCTGAGATGACGATGGAAAGTACCTTGCGCCAAATCCGCAATGGCTTGCCGCACGCGCTCGGATGGCGGCGGCAGACTGGGCGTCGCATCGGCGCCTTGATAGGTCCACAGCAGATAGCGAACCGCATCAACGGGCTGGCGCGGATCCGGCTCGGGAATTGCCGCGACGTGGGATTTGACCGTGACATCGAGGCCCTTCGCTGCCATTGCCAACGCGAAGGCAAGTCCATTACTTGGCGCCTCGAGTGAGGAGACGTCGATGTTGATGCTGCCGCCTCCACCCCCGTCTGTCGCACTCTTGGCGATGCTGTCGAGCATTTGTCGCAGGATATTGGCGGTTGCGTCTTGCGGCACGTGCGGCTGATCGAAGGCCTCGCACCAAAGGTTGTTAGCCCGGCCATTGCCTGCCTTGGCCAATTCAACGACGCGGTCGAAAAACGTCTGAGTGCCAGTCAGCTTCCATTCGCAGAACAGCTCCGACGGCTTTGCCCACTCCTGCATTGGCTCCTTGGCGAGCGCGCGCTGATACCACGAACGCGCCTCGTTCCAGCGCTCCGCCTCGAAGAACGTGTCTCCGCCTTCGAGATATGTCGCCATGTTGTCGGGATCGATGCGCTGTGCGATCTCGAAGGCGTCCGACGCCGCCGCGACGTTGCCCTGCTGGCGCAGGATCAGGCCGAGCGCCACGGCCTTGTTCCAGTCGGGTGCCGTCTCGAGCGCGGGCCTGACGACGGCTAGGGCGTCATCGAATCGGCCTGCCGTGCGCAAGATCCCCGCCCTGAGCATGACGTTGACACCGTCTGTATCCGTTGGCTGCAATGCGCGCTCCGTGATGGCCGCCCAGCGCTGTGCCAGTCGCATTTCCGTTGCGGTGGCCACCTGCGCCTCCGGCATCTTGTTCAACGCGAGTGCAAGCAGGTGCCGCACGATGGGGTCCGGCAGGCTCTCGATCGCGCCTTCGGGCTCGACCCAGGCGAGCACCCATTCATGAAGGTATTTCGCGTGCATCGCTGCGGTAACCTGCAGCATGAGCACAACGGCCTCGACGAGACGCCCCTGGCGCTGCCAGATCAACGCTCGCATCGCCTCGATTGCGGCAGAGAGTTTGTTGCCGCGCGTCCCCATCGTAAGCTTCTCGAAATCACCATTAGCTAAGAGGCTCATCCACTCGCGGTTGCTGTCAAATTGGAGGAGATTGCCGGGCGCAATAAGCTTCTCTAAATCACCATTAGCCTTGTCGACATATTGATCGAACAGGGCCATCCATTCGCGGTTGCCTGGGTCAAAATTGAGAAGATTGGCCAGATGGCTCGCGCCGTGCGCCAGATTCTGACCCTGGTCGAGTTCGACGCGAGCGGCAAACTCGTCGAACTCCGCGGAGCCTTCGCGGAGCTCAACGCTTTTGTCTTCAGTCGATGGCTCGGTGAGGGGGCTTTTTCGCTTCAGAAATGTGTTCAGCCAAGACATGCGTGGCCTTCTGTTAACAGAGCGGTCTGCTGACACCTCTCGGCGTTCCGTCCGAATAGTCGATGATGATGGTCCCACGATGACGCGCACATCGTGAGCGCGAGGTCTCATGGATGTGAGAAGGCATGCTTCGAATGGATGAGGAATTTGCGCGCGGCCGCGGCGGCGCCCACCACCTCACGATCACGACGTGATGCTCCAATCGACAGCCGCCCAGGTGGTGTGGGGATGTTGGACATCCTGCGGCTGGCCCTCTAACATGCGCAAAACGCTTGTTCTCTCTTCGGAGATGGCGCCCATGCAGGATGTTCTCGACATTGAAGTGAGGCCGCTCTCGCCGGCCTGCGGCGCCGAAATCTGCGGCGTTGATCTGACCCGGCCGCTTGCCGAGGCGCAGGTGAATGCCATCAAGGATGCTTGGGCCAGGCACCTCGTGCTGGTGTTCCGCGGCCAGCAGGTGAGCCAGGATGACCAGCTACGCTTCGCGGCCTATTTCGGTGATCTCGGCAGCCGTAAGAAAGCGCCGGAGCCGTTGCGCAGCCGCGCTGAGGGCGTTCAGCAGGATCACGAGAAAGTTCTGCTGGTGAGCAACATCAAGGTTGATGGCGTACCGATCGGCGCTTTCGGGGAGGGCGAATTCTGGTTCCACATCGATTCCGGCTACACGGCCAAGCCCTACAAGTACACATTCCTCTATGCGGTCGAACTGCCCTCACGCGGCGGCAACACCATGTTCTCCAACATGTACAAGGCCTACGAGGCCGTGCCGGCGGGGCTCAAGGAGATGCTGCGAGGCAAGAAGGCCCTGCACATCCACGAATACAATCGCGCCAAGCAGGCGGGGCACTCAGGCGATATCAGTTCCATCCCGCACTACTTCCACCCGGTGTTCATCACGCACCCCGACACGGGCCGCAAGACACTGTTCGTCGATCGGCTGATGACGACGCGCATCGAGGGCGTGAACCAGGACGAGAGCGATGCGATCCTGCGCGAGCTCTATGACATCGGCGAGCGCCGCGAATATATCTACGAGCATGTCTGGAAGCTTGGCGATTTCCTGATGTGGGACAATCGCTGCACCATTCATGCCCGCACGGATTTCCCGAAGGAGGAGCGTCGCCTGCTGCGCCGCTGCACCGTCGAGGGCGAGCCGGTTTACGAATAGCAGCGTCGCGATCTTCGTAGCCCGCATTGAGCAAAGCGAAATGCGGGGGCGGCCGAGCAACTGGCAGCGTTGGTCCCGGATTTCGCTTCGCTCAATCCGGGCTACCAGCTGCCCATCGAGGTTTGCGTTAGGAGACGTCATGGGCACCCGACTTGCGGTCCTGGACAAGTTCATCACCGACCTTCGCGCAATCTGGGCTGCCGAGAGCGAGAACGGCCGCCGCATGGAGCGCGCGAAGCTTGTGCTCGAGCAGTTCGTGATGGAGCCGAGCCTGAAGGCGCATTCGTCCAACTGGCCATCGACCGAAGGCCACAAGAACCTCTTGCTCTACGTCGATCCCGACCATCATTTCGTGATCAACGCCGTGGTGCGCATGCCTGGCCGCACCGGCAGTGTGCACGACCACGCGGACGCCTGGGTGCTCTACGGCATGCTCGACGGCACCGAGAGCCTTGAGCGCTACGAGCGCCTCGACGATGGCAGCCGCGCCGGCTACGCCGAGATCAAGCTTGCCTCCGTCACTACCGGCTCCCAGGGCAAGGTTGACCTGGTGCCGCCGCATGCGATCCATGCCGAGCAGGGCGGCCCGACCCGCTCGGTCGCCATCATCGTGCGCAGCCAGAAGCTCGGGCAGGGCACCGTGCTGCAGGGCCGCTACGACCGCAAGACCAATACCCGCACCGAAGGCTATGGACCGACCCAGGTGCCCTACGAGCTGATGGCGTAGGGCCTGCGGGCCCTCTTGCGGCGGGTCCTTGGCGCCTGGATGTGACGCTTGCCCCTAGATGTTGGGCAGCCATGCGGTCTCCCGCTCTACCGCTTGGCGGTCCCGAGCCAATGTGCTAGCCGATCCGCCGTAACCCGTATCGCGCCTGTTCGGCGATCTGATCCGCGATCCGTCTGGCGGGGCGCGAGGAGAAGCTCATGTCCGCAACTGAACCGTCCGCAAAAGCTCAAGCTTCATCGATGTTTACCGCCTCGCTGGCGGAAAGCGACCCAGAGGTCGCGGAGGCCATCGGGCGCGAGCTCGGTCGCCAGCGCGACGAGATCGAGCTCATTGCCTCGGAAAACATCGTCAGCCGGGCCGTGCTGGAGGCCGCCGGCTCCGTGCTCACCAACAAATATGCCGAGGGCTTGCCGGGCCGGCGCTACTACGGCGGCTGCCAATATGTGGACATCGTGGAAAACCTGGCGATCGAGCGGGTCACCAAGCTGTTCGGGTGCCGCTTTGCCAATGTGCAGCCGCATTCCGGCGCCTCTGCCAACGTCGCAGCCTTTGTGGCGATGATGAACCCCGGCGACACCTTCCTCGGCCTCAATCTCGCGGCCGGCGGGCACCTGACCCACGGCTCGCCCGTGAACATGTCAGGCAAGTGGTTCAAGCCGGTGCCCTATAGTGTGCGGCGCGACGACCACCGCGTCGACATGGAGGAGGTGGCGCGGCTCGCGCGCGAGCACCGCCCCAAGGTGATCATTGCGGGCGGCTCGGCCTATCCGCGTATCTTCGACTTCCGCGCCTTCCGCGAGATCGCGGACGAGGTCGGCGCCTATCTGATGGTCGACATGGCGCATTTCGCGGGCCTGGTGGCCGGCGGCGCGCATCCGAGCCCATTCCCGCACGCTCACGTGGTCACCTCGACCACGCACAAGACGCTGCGCGGCCCGCGCGCGGGCTTCATTCTCACCGACGATGAGGCGCTGGCCAAGAAGATCAACTCGGCGGTGTTCCCGGGCACACAGGGCGGCCCGCTCATGCACACGATCGCCGCCAAGGCGGTTGCGTTCGGCGAAGCCTTACGGCCTTCGTTCAAGCTCTACGCCAAGAACGTCGTTGAGAACGCCAAGGCGCTGGCCGAGACCCTCAAGTCGAAGGGCCTCGACATCGTCTCCGGCGGCACCGACACGCATTTGATGTTGGTCGATCTGCGGCCCAAGCGGCTCACTGGCAAGGTTGCGGAAGTGGCGCTTGGCCGTGCCCATATCACCTGCAACAAGAATGGCATTCCCTACGATCCCGAGAAGCCCACGATCACGTCGGGCATCCGGCTTGGCTCGCCGGCCTGCACCACGCGGGGCTTCGGCATTGCCGAGTTCCGGCAAGTCGGTGAGCTGATTTCCGAAGTGCTCGATGCGCTGGCGCAGAAGGGCACTGAGGAGGACACGCTGGTCGAGGCGACGGTGCGCGAGCGGGTGAAGGCGCTAGTCGGGCGGTTTCCGATCTACAATGCATGAACGGATTGTGACGCAGATACGGACGAGCATGGATACGAATGCGCCAGCCGCGGGCTCCTACCCTCTCCCCTTGCGGGAGAGGGTGCCGAGCGAACGCTTGCGAGCGAGGCGGGTGAGGGGTCGTCTTCCTGAGAACTTAGACGAAGAGACTCCCTCACCCGGCGCGCCGTCTTCGCTGCGCTCCGACGGTTCGCCGCCTTCTCCCGCGAGGGGAGAGGGTAACGGAGTTCGCGGCTCGTACATCGCGACTGTTCGACATAGCAAATAGAGGCCTCCGTCATGCGCTGTCCGAATTGCGCAAGCCTCGATACCCAAGTGAAGGACTCGCGGCCGACCGAGGACTCCTCCGTCATCCGCCGCCGTCGGGTGTGCCTCGCCTGCAATTTCCGCTTCACCACCTTCGAGCGCGTGCAACTGCGCGAGCTCACCGTGATCAAGCGCAACGGCCGGCGCGTTCCGTTCGATCGCGACAAGCTCTTGCGCTCGGTGCAGATCGCGCTGCGCAAGCGGCCGGTCGAGGCGGACCGGATCGAGGAGGCGGTGTCCAAGATCGTGCGCGAGCTCGAGAGCCAGGGCGAGAGCGAAGTGTCGTCCGAAGCTGTCGGCGAAATGGTGATGGAGACGCTGCGCGCGCTCGACGACGTTGCCTACGTGCGCTTCGCATCGGTCTACCGCAATTTCCGCGAGGCCAAGGATTTCGAGACCTTGTTGGGCGAGCTCTCGGGCGAGGACGACGGTAAACCGCCGGCAGCTGCAAGGAAATGAGCTGCATTACAGCTCCGACATACCCGCGCTGTTACGCAGTGACGATCAGAACTCGTCCTGCGGCTCAATGGGTCTTCCGCCGATGTGACGCCCTGGTGTAACGTTCGTCGCAAAACGTCGAGCGACAACGACAGAAAAACTCGGCTGCGCCCTGCGTAAGCCGATGACAAACACAAGGGAGGGACGATATGGCCAAAAATCGTGACAGCAAGCGCGATAAGCGTCAGGACCATCGGAACAGCAAGCGCCAGGACGACAAGGCTCTCAATCGGCGTGATTTCTTCCGCGGCAGCGCGGTCGCCGGTGTCGGCGCAGCGGTGCTATCGACCGGCGCGGTGGCGCAGGAGAACGGAGGCATTCGGTGGAATTACGAGGCCGATGTCGTCATCCTTGGCTCGGGATGCGTCGGCCTGCATGCCGCCGTGCGGGCGCGCGATCTCGGCGCCTCGGTGCTGGTAATTGAACAGAACTTCGATGTCGGCGGCAAGTTGGTGCACAGCGGCGGCTGGACATCGCTCGGCGGCGGTGACCCGATCCAGGAACGCGACCGGATGGGGACCGACCCGCAGGGCCTCGGCCTGAAAGCGTCGCTCATCAAGCCCGAGGAGCTGGAGGACGACCCTGATCGTCTGTTCAGAGACATGACGGACTGGTCAGTCGTCGATGCCACCGGCGTCGCCCGCTATCGCTACAACGATCGCGAACTGCATCGCGCCTGGGCGGACAATGCGCCCAAGACCAGGCAGTTCATGATGGACAACTATGTGCGCTTCGCACGCATCGACGGCACTCACCAGGGCGGCGGCATGACGCGCGCGCGGGCCGCGCGGGCGATGATGAAGCTTGCGGATAAGACCGACATCAAGGCGGGAACGGTTTCGCCGCAGGACCGCGGCGATCCGCAAGGCGAGCGGCATTCGCACTTTGCGCCGATGCGCCAGGTGCCTGGTGTCAACGCAGACTCGCTCGGCGCGCCAGGATGGGTCTGGGGGGGCTTTTCGATTGCGCGGCCGATGGAATTCTCAGCGCGCGAGAAGGGCGTGCGCTTCATGCTCAATCGCCACATGGACGAGCTCATCCGCGAGCGGCCGTTCTCCGGGCGCGTCATCGGGGTGAAGGCCCGCTACACGCCGCGTGCTCATCCGGAAACCGGCGCACGGCTCGAAAGCTTCTGGCAGAACGGCAACATCGATGAGCGCGCTGAGACGGTCTACATCCGCGCGCGCAAGGCCGTCATCATCGCGACCGGGGGCATGCATGGCAGCATCCCGATGCGGATGATGATGGATCCGCGCATGTCCGAGCCCTCGATCGAATATGGACCGAGCGCGCTGATCGGGCCGCTCAACATGGACGGCAGCGGCATCAGCGCCGGCATGCGGGTTGGCGCCTGTCTCGCCGGCATGATGCAGAACTATCAACACGTATTTGGCTCGCCGACCATCAGCAGCGTGCTCGGCACCCGCGATACGCTCGGCAGCACCTTCCCGGGAACGCCGGCCTTCCTGTTCGCGCGCGCCAAGGGCTTCAATATCGGCGCCGCTGGCTGGGAGCATGTCATCGCGGTCAACCAGGTAGGGCAGCGGTTCTACAACGAGCGCACCATCAATAACGTCTCAAGCGATGCCAAGTATCCGCCGGGCAGCGACGGCACCCGCAAGGACTTCGTGCCGCTGGATTGGCACAACGCCAGCCCGCAGCAAGTCAATGCGCAGAACCGCCGCTCGCCGGCCGCGGACGCCGCGCTCGCCATCAACGAGGGCTCGCGCGCCCCTGACTTTTCGTCCGGCCCGGTCTGGGCGATTTTCGATGCGGCCGCGGTTGCGCGCGGCGGCTGGACGATCCGCTACCCCTACATTGCCGATCCACCCGACGGCTACTTCCACAAAGCCGATACGATTGCGGAGCTTGCCAAGAAGGTCATGGGTCATCCGCATCAGAAGATGCCGCTGAAACATTTGGAGAAGACGGTGGCGCGCTACAACGAGATGGCGGGCCGAGGCAAGGATGAGGACTTCGAGAAGCCGGTGTTGCACAAAATTGAGACGCCGCCCTTCTACGCGGCAGCGGCGGCGCTTCGGGTGCTGGATTCCTACGGCGGGCTACGCATCAACGGCAAGGCGCAGGTGCTGGATACGCATGGTCAGGTCATTCCTGGCCTCTACGCCGGCGGTGAGGCGAGCGGTGGCGGCGCGCAGCACGGTATCGGCCGGGCCACCGTGCACGGCTATATCGCGGGCACCCATGCGGCGCAGGAGCAGGTGGCCTGATGAGCCGCGCCATGGCCCCAAAGACAGCAAGCATTCACGGTGAGCGTGCTTGCACGGTCGACGTCGCCCCGGGCGAGGTCGACGCCGGGGCCGGGCTGACCGTGACCGTGCGCGCCGCCTGCCCGCACGGATGCGACCTGACCGGGCAGAACGTGTCGATCCGGGATCGGGACGAGACTGAGCTGGCGTGCGCCGAGCTTGCGGCGCTCGAGAATGATGCGTTCGGAACGGCGCTCGCTCTGCGAGCGCCGCTCAAGGTCGGCGAGCACACATGGCAGGTGGTGCTTTCCGCGTGTGAGAAAGAGGGCGTGCGGCATGCGGAGAGCACGGCCGCATTTTCCTTCACCGCAATGCCTCATGCGGCGAGCGTCAATGTCTGGGGCCTGCCGTCCGCGATTCCTGCGGGCGGGCGCTTCAGCTTCAAGGTCGGGATCAAATGTTCGGCTGGCTGCAGGCTCGCCGGCAGAGCGCTGAGCATCGTCGGCCACCACGGCGCGCAAGTCGCAGCCACAAAGCTAGCAGACGATGTCTGGCCGGGCACCAGCGCGCTCTATTTTGCCGAGGTGGACGCAGAGGCGCCGCGCGCGCCCGGTGATTTTACGTGGCAGGTTGCGACCCCCGCATCTGATCATCACGTGCCGCACGCGGCCGGCTCATGCGACTTCGCGGTCAAGGTCGTAGCATCGCCTGATCACGAGGTGACCATCGAAGCTTTCGACGGCGACAAGCAGACGCCCATCAAGGGTGCGCATGTGCTGCTGCATCCCTATCGAGCGCTCACTGACGAGCGTGGGGTGGCGAAGGTGAAGGTGGCGAAGGGCTGCTATACGTTGTTCGTGTCCGGCTTCAACTACATCGGCCACGAGCGGATCATCGATGTGACGAGTGACATCACGGCACGCGCCGAGCTCACCGTCGAGCCGGAGGAAGAGGTGGATGTTCGGTAGAGAGATTCACACGTCGTCCCCGTGAAAGCGGGCTTGTAGCCCGCATTGAGCGCGAGCGAAATGCGGGAACAGCCTAGAACAACCATCGTTCCCGGATGTCGCTGCGCTCCATCCGGGCTACACATGCTTCACATACGCTTTTCGCGGGGACGACACCGAGCAAGCACGCGCGGAGCAAATCTCCCTACGCCGTATGGGTCGGTCTTGGACTGCGCTCCGCCATGTCCATCATTTTCTGAACCAGCCGCTCTGTTAGTTCGTGCCGGATGCCGGCGCTTGCCGGCTCGTCCCAGAGGTTATGCAGCTCATGCGGGTCGGCAGCGAGATCGTAGAGCTCGCCCCAGGGCACGTTGCGATAGACGGTGATACGCCAGCGCTCGTCGACGAGCGTGCGCATGGTGAATTCGGGCGGCAGCGCCGGCACCGGCCGCTGCGAGCCGTATTCGATCAGGATGCCGTCGTGGCCTGCGCCATCGTCGCCATTGAGCGTCGGCAACAGGCTCTTGCCCTGGATGCCGTTGTAGGGCGCCAGCCGGGCACGATCGAGGAACGTCGCGGCGAGATCGAGCGTGCTGTAGAGCGCGCCGCTGCGGCGTGCCGCCTGCGCGCCCGGCTCGACCCAGATGAACGGCACCCGGATCAGGCCCTGATAGGCGTAAGCCCCCTTGAGCATCAGTTGGTGGTCGCCCATCAGGTCACCGTGGTCGCTGGTGAACACGATCACGGTGTTGTCGGCCAAGCCCAGCTCATCGAGCCGTTTCAGGATCCGCGCCATGCCGTCATCGATCATGGCGATCATCCCGAAGGTGAGCGCGATGGCCTC
>Ga0126377_10003690_pt1 | contig 10925 bp, 7 predicted proteins | sample PanSoiMetPlot_22_FD_92647 | JGI IMG/M metagenome (GOLD analysis project Ga0126377, IMG submission 92647) | Tropical forest soil microbial communities from Panama - MetaG Plot_22 | ecosystem: Environmental > Terrestrial > Soil > Tropical forest > Bulk soil | place: Panama | collected 2016-02-17
GGGCGGCCTGCATGTCCGTCATCTTGTAGTTGAAGCGCGGCGCCAGCTCGGCGCGCTCGTCGTAGTCGCGCGCGTCGCGCGCGCGGGCGACCAGCGCGGCGGGGCCGGCGACTGCACCGCCCTCGCCGGTGGTCAGAAGCTTCGTCGCGTAGAACGAGCACACGGCGGGGCCGCCGGCCGTCCCGACCGATTGGCCTTCGAGGGAGGCCCCCAGCGTCTGCGCGCAATCCTCCACGAGGGCGACGCCGAGGCGCTGGAAGTCGGCGAGATTCACCGCAAGCCCGAACGGATGCACGACGACGACCGCGCGCGTGCGCGCGGTGCGCCGGCGCGCCGCGTCCGCGGCCGAGAGGCCGAGCGTCTCGGGATCGGCGTCGGCGAGCACCGGCGTGGCACCGCACCGCGCGACGGCGTGGTAGAGCGCGTCGCACGCGTAGGTCGGGATGATCACTTCGTGGCTCGCGCCCACGTCGAGGGCGCGCAGCGCCAGCTCGAGCGCGGCGCTGCCCGAGCTGACCGCCGCCGCGGCGGCCACGCCGATGCGCGCGGCGAGCTCGCGCTCGAGCCCCGCGACCTCGGGGCCCTGCGCCAGCTGGCCTCCGCGCACGACGCGCGCCACGCGCTCGGCGTCGTCGTCGCTCAGAGTCGGCCGCGAGTGGGGGATGATTCGCGGGGACCTCAGAGATTGAGGAGCAGCCGGACCGACTGAAACGCCTCCGCGAACTTGACGCGGGCCTGGATGCCGCGAAAGTTCGCGCACGACCGGGCCAGCTCCAAGATCGTCAGGTCCTCGATGTTGGTCTTCGTCACCTGCGATTCGTGGGCCGCGAGGCCGGCCAGCTTCGTCTCGAGCACGTCGGCGATGTCGGTGGCGCAGTTTGGCGTGAAGTTCACCGTCGAGGGCACCTCGAAGAGCAGGAGATTCGGGACGTAGCGCGTCGCCGACATCGCGCTCTGCGCCAGGTTGCGATGGTCCTGGTGCGTGTCGTCGGGCGAGTTGACGAAGATCATGCGCGGGTCGGTCTTCTTGATCACGGCCTCGAGCCGCACGATCAGCTCGCGGCTCAGCGGCACCTCCGTATCGCGGTAGTCGCCCCAGAACACCTCGCGCACGCCGAGGACGCGGGCGGCCTCCTTCTGCTCGCGACGCCGCACCTCGGAATCGCCGCCGAGCGCTCCGTCGGAGGCGACGAAGATGTAGACGGCGTGGCCGCGCAGCGCGTACTTGGCGAGCATGCCGCCGCAGCCGTACTCGATGTCGTCGGGATGCGCGCCGAGGGCGAGGATGTTCACTTATGTCGGCTCGGGCGAGAGGCGCGACCACGTGCTCCCCTCACAGAGGATGCCGAGGGCCTCATCGCCGTGATTCAATAATATGTCAACGGCCGAGAGAGCCGGCACGAATTCCCCGTGTTCCTGAGCGTACGCAGGGTGCTCGTATTGCTGGCTCTCGACGGCGATGCCGGCGGCTTGGAACTGCGCCATGTCTATATAGAGAGCGCCGTCGCGGCCGGCCAGATAGGTATCCGCGCCGACCACTCGGCAGAGCGCCACGAGGCGGGCGGTCGCGTCGGCCTGAGCCCGGTCCGGCAGCCCGATCTCCGAGGCCAGCCGCGTCGGCGTCGTGATCCCGAGCGTTCGCGCCAGCCACTCGGCGCTGGCGACGGCGACGGGCGCCAGACGCTCCCACTCGCGGCGGTACAGGCCCTGGAGCTCGTCTCGATACCGGGCCCAGCACCGCGCGCCCCCGTACGCCCTGTCGATCGCGGCGAAGTGTCGGGCCCGCCAGGGCTGGCTCGCGTCCACGAGCACGTCGCGAATCGGCGTGCCGAGCCTGGCGCGGACCGGCACCGTGAGCCAGCGCGCTCCCTCGCGCGTCTTGATCCGGTTTCGGTTCTGCCAGCCGTTCTTCTGGTACTGCACGGTGTCGAGGAACACGAACAAGTCGGCAGCGGCCCATTTGGCGAAGTAGCCGAGCCACGGCAGGTAGTGCGGCTGGTGGATCGCGAGCTTCATCTCACGAGCGCCTGACGAAGATCGGGTTACTGAGCAGGCGCCCGGGCCCGCGCACGTCGAGCCGATAGAACGTCGGCGAGCCGTCGAACGTCTCGCGGTGCACGGTCCGGAACGGGGGCGCGGCCGTCCACGCCCGCACGACGGCGCCGTTCTTCACGAGCGTCACGCGCACCTCCCGCGCCACGGCGCCGGCGACCTCGACCGACACCGTGATGTCGACCGGTGACGCCTCCGCGGCGCGCAGGAGATCGCCGGAGATTGCCGCGACGCCGCCCGCGCGGGCCGAGAACTCCGCCAGGGTCAGCTCGGCGCCGCCCTCCTGCTCGACGGCGTAGAAGCGGCCGCGCTTGAGCGCGTCGAGCACGCCGCGCTCGGTCCGCTCCTCGACCAGGAACACGGTCCGCACCTTGCCGAGCGTCTTGCCCGCGGAGAATCCATGAAAGCCCGACTCGCCGACTGCCCACGCGGGCCGGCTGCGATCGCCGGCGGCGAACTGGCCGAGCAGCCGGTCCCAGGACTCGCCGGGGCGATCGATCCGCGTCGTGTCCTCGTACACGGCGCCGAACGCGGTGTACCGAGCGGTCCGCATGAGATCGTCGGGGTGCGGCGGCGTGTACCAGGACACCTTGATCGGTCCCATCCAGCGCTCGCCCGCGTCGCGCGCCTCGGGGAACGACCACACGGTCACGCCGCCGAGCCGGTCGACGTAGTCGATCAGGTCCTGATGCGGGACCAGGCCCAGATCGCGATACGGCGGATAGAGATCGACTCCGTAGGGCCACGCGCGCACCAGCGCCACCGCCGCGATGGCGCAGAGGGTCGATCCCACGAGCCAGCGACGCCGGCTCACGACGACGACCACGCGCCCGACCCTCTGAAGTCCGCGCCGGTTGCGCGAGAGCAGATAGACGCCGGGCAGGACGAGCACGGCGGGCAGCGCGTCGAGCACCGAGGACCAGCCGAGGCCGCCGACCTTGTTGCCGGTGACCGGCAGCGCGCGCAGCGCCGCCGCGGGCAGGCCGAAGATCAATAGATTTTTCTGCGTCGCGTGCACGGCCATGTCGAGCGCGAGCGGCGAGCCCGTCCAATAGTAGTGCGGGAGCGCCTCGACACCGGGGACGATCAGCACGCGCGGGTTGGCGCGGCCGGCCTCGGCGACGCGCGTCAGGTAGCGATCGATTCCGAGGTCGAGCACCGAGCGCTCCTCGCGGACCGCACGGGTCAGCGCCCTGAACGGCGGCAGTCCGTACTCCACGCGCAGCAGGTAATTCTCGGTGAGGAGCAGCGCGCCGATCCCCTGCTTGTCGGCCATCGCGGTGAGCTGCTCGAGCGAGAGGTCGCCGGTAGAGAGATCCGAATGCACGTGCAGGACCGCAGGCAGCCGCTCGAGTCCCTCCGCCGCGCCCGCGGCGTAGGTGACGATCGCGATGCCCGTGATCGCGATGAGGCGCCGCGGGCGGCTTCTGCACGCGATGGCGATGACGCGCGTCAGGGCGCTGACGAGACGATCGATGCGGGCGGTGCCAGGCATCAGCGAAGCCCTTTGGCGCGGACCAGCTCCGCGTAGACCGCCAGGAGCTTCTCACGCGCCACCGCCGACGAGAACGACTCGGCCCTCGCCTGCGCGGCCTCGCCGAGCTTGCCGCGCAGCGCCTCGTCGCGTCCGAGCTCGACCAGCGCCTCGGCGAGGGCGTCGACGTCCTCGGGCGCGACCAGGCGCCCGCTCTCGCCGTCGGCGACGACGTCGGGAATCCCGCCGACCGCGGTCGCCACGACCGGGATTGCCAATGCCATCGCCTCGACGATGACGCGGCCCATCCCCTCGTTGCGGGACGGCACGGCGAGGACGTCGGCCGCCGCCAGATACGTCGTGGCGTCGAAGACCTCGCCGGGCATCACGAGGCGTTCCGCGACGCCCAGCGATCGCGCGAGCGCGACGAGCCGCGGCTGCTCGGCCCCGTCACCGGCCAGCAGCACGCGAGCCGACGGGATCTGCGCGGCGAGCGCCGGCAACGTTCGCACGAGGAGATCGAAGCCCTTGATCGGGACCAGGCGGCCGAGGCCGACGACCACGAACGCGGCGGGATCGAGTCGGAGCCGCACGCGCGCCTCGCGACGCGCCGGCGCCGCCGCGCGCAGCTCGGCGGTCGGCACGCCGCTCGGCACCGTGACGTACTGCGCAACGCCGCCGATCCCGCGCGCGAGGTGCTGGGCCGCCCCGCGGTCTGTCAAGGTGATGATGCGGTCGGTCCAGCGCGCGGCACGACGCTCGAGCGCGGTGAAGACAGCGGTCCGGCGGGCGCCGTAATAGCCGTAGAACAGGTGACCGTGCGGCTGGTGGATCACCGCGGGCACGCGCGCGATCGCCGCCGCGAGGCGGCCGATGAACCCGGCCTTCGAGGTGTGCGTGTGCACGATCGCCGGCCGCTCACGCCGGACGAGCTTCACGAGCTGCGCGAGGGTGCGCAGGTCGGCGACGGGGGCGACCTCGCGCCCGAGTGCCGGAACCTCGACGAGCCGGCATCCGCGCCGGCGCGCGTCGGCGAGCGAGGAGGCGTCCGACTCCCGGAACGACGTCGCCAGCAGGCACTCGTAGCCGGCGGCGTCGAGCGCCACGCACGACGCGATCGTGTTCTCCGAGGAGCCGCCCAGGGTGAGCCGCGTGATCGCGTGCAGGACGCGCAGGCTCATCGCGCCCTCTTGCGCGCGTAGAGCTCGACCGACGGGCCGACGAGCCAGCGGTCGCGTGAGAGCTCGGCGAGGGCCGTCGCGCCCGCGGCGATCGTCGCGCGGCCCCAGCGTGGCAGGGTGTCCGTGGCGGGCCGCTCCGCCACGGGCTCGCGCGAGGCCACCGCCGAGTTCGAGACCTCGAGCACCTCGAAGCCGGCGCGCTCGACGAGTTGCCTGAGCCCCGCGGGCGTGAACGCGAAGTGATGCACCACCGGATAGGTATCCCATCCGCGGGATCGCGCGAGCGGACCGAGACCGATGAACAGGCGCGCCCAGGCGCCGTGGAAGCGCGCATTCGGCACCCGCAGCGCCAGGAGCCCGCCGGGGGCCAGGACGCGGTGGGCCTCCAGCAGAATCGTCAGCGGCGCGTGCGCCTGATCGACGACGTTGACCAGGGTCACCATGTCGGCCGAGCCGCCGCGAAACGGCAGGAGCGCGCCGTCGGCCTGGATGGCCGTCTCGCCCCCCCGCCCCGCGACGGCGCACGCCGGATGTGCGACGTCCGTGCCGACGGCGAGCCAGCGGCGGCCTCGCGCGAGCGCAGCCAGATGACCGCCGCCGCAGCCCACGTCGATGAGGCGCGGCCGCTCCGTGTGCGCGCGACCGAGCGCCACCAGGCGGTCGAGCATCGCGTCGAAGAGGCGGGTGCGCTCGGAGGTCACCTGCTCCGGCGCGAAGCGGAGCGGATACTCGGTCTCGTAGATGTGCTTGAGCTCGGACGCGGTCGGCAGCTCCGTCGACAGCGAGCTCTGACAGCTCGGACACCGGCGATAGCGCACGCCGCGATAGACGAGCGGGCCCGGACGTGTCGGGCCGCCGCACGCGGGACAGCCGATCCCCGCATCGGCCCCGGCGCGCCGCCGGAGCGTCTCGGCCGGCGCGACGGTCCGCCCGGCCGCCACGCGGCCCAGCGCGCCCTCGAGCTCGTCGGCGGCCCGCGCCCAGGTATAGCGGCGCTCGACGTGCTCGCGGCAGGCGGCGCGCAGCCGCGCGTAGGCGTCCGGATCGTGCTCCTTCGCCGCGAGGATGCGCTCGAGATCCTCGGCCATCATCTCCGGCGTCGTACCGCGGAACACGAGCGACGGACACAGCGCGCGCAGGATCTCGGGCGTCGCGCCGACCGGGGTGCCGAGTAGGGGTGTCCCGCAGGCGAGCGCCTCCACGGTAACGAGGCCGAAGCCCTCGAGCTCGCGCGTGGGCAGCACGAAGAGGTCGGCCGCCTGGTAGTAGCGCGGCAGCTCGGCGTCCGGCAGGAAGCCCAGGAATTTCACGTGATCGCCGAGGCCGAGCGCCCGGCTGTGCGCCTCGAGCGCCTCGCGCAGCGAGCCGGCGCCCCCGATCAGCAGTAGGACGCTCGAGCGCTGGGCTCGGAGCCGCGCCATCGCGTCGAGCAGGGTGTCGAGGCCCATCCGCGCCTCGAGGTTCCGCACCGTGAGCAAGAGCGGCCGATCGCCGGCGAGCCCGAGCTCGCGGCGGATCGCGCCGCGGTCGGGCGCGGGCGCGAAGCGATCGGTCGCGGCGGCTCCCCGGATCCTCACGATCCGCTCGCGCGGCACCGCGTAGAGCTTCCAGAGCTGATCCGCCGAAAAGTCGCTGAGCACGTGGACGAGCCGGGCCCGCTTGAGGCACGCGCGCTCGATCGCCCACAGGAGCGCCGTTCCCGTCGCGCCCGCCAGACCCGCGCGATGACGGGCGGTCATCCCACGGCGCGAGCGGTACTCGAGCGGCGCCGGCGAATAGAAGCTGTAGAGGCTCGGCAGCCGCGCACCGGCGCGCGACGCGAGGGCGCCGTAGCCCGCGAGCGGCTGGTGGACGTGCAGCACGTCCGCGGTCTGACTCGCGAGCGCCTCCGACACGAGGCGCCGCGCGCCGAAGACCGAGCTCTTGATGAACCGCGCGATCGAGCCGCGATCGGCCGGGAACTCACGGATCCGCACGCGCTCACGCTCGAGCGCGGCGTGAGCCGCGGCCTCCCTGTCGGCGCGGCTCACGATGCGCACGTCGTGGCCGCGCGCGGCGAGGTGGCGGGCCTGCTCCCAGAGCATCCGCTCGCCGCCCCCCAGCGGACCCCACGGCGACACGTCGGCGACCATTAGCACCCGCAGCGGGCCGCTCATGCATCCCTCACCGGAGCGCGAAGCGGCCGCGCTCGTCCAGGTACTCGCGCGTCCACAGCTCCAGCATCATCAAGGTCCACAGACGGTCGGCGTGGGTCCGCGCTCCGCTCAGGTGCTCGCGCTTGAGGGCCTCGACCGCGTCCGGGTCGAAGAGCCCGCGCGCTCGGACGCAGTCGGGCGCCAGCAGATCGTCCATGGTCGGGCGCAGGTCCCGGCGGAGCCAGTCGCCGAGCGGGATCATGAACCCCTGCTTTCGGTGCGCGAGCACCTCGCGGGGCAGGACGCCGGCGAACGCGCTCTTGAGCAGCCCTTTCAGGCGGCCGCCCGGCATCTTCGCGCGCGACGGCAGGCGCAGGCTCTCCTCGATGATCCGGTGGTCGCAGAACGGCGCCCGCACCTCGAGCCCGTGGGCCATGCTCATCCGGTCCGCCATCGTCAAGAGATCGTCGGGCAGATAGGTGCCGAGATCGACGCGGAAGGCGCCGTCGACCGGATCGCCGGAGCTGCCCGAGGCGAAGGCCGCCCTCTGCGGCTCGTCGACGCCGGGGCCGAGGTGCGCGGCCAGCGCCGGCGTCGCGAGGTTGGCGAGCTCGCCCTCGCCGAAGAACCGGGTCCAGCCGATGTAGCGCTCGCACGGCGTGGCGTCGGGGTCGGCCGTGAAGCGGCGCCCCCAGTCGGCCCAGTTCCGGCTCGACGCGGAGTCGCGCAGGCGGTCGGCGAGCGAGCGCGACGCCAAGCGCAGCCAGCGCGGGAGTCGGCCGTGGAGCGCCGCGACGCGCAGCCCGAGATAGCGCGGATAGCCGCCGAACGCCTCGTCGCCGCCGATCCCCGAGAGCGCGACCTTGACGTGCCGCGCGGTCGCCTGCGCCACGACGAAGGTGGGGATCGCGGAGGAGTCGGCGAACGGCTCGTCGAACGCCCGGACGATGTCCGGCAGGATCGCCCGCACGTCGGGCTCCAGAATCTCCTCGTGGTGATCGGTCGCGAAGCGCCGCGCCACCAGCCGCGCGTACGGCAGCTCGTCGTACGTTGGCGCCGCGCGCCCGAAGCCCACCGAGAAGGTCGCGATCCGACCCGAGGTCACCTCGCGCATGCTGGCGACCACCGCGCTCGAGTCGACGCCGCCCGAGAGGAACACGCCGAGCGGCACGTCGCTCTCGAGTCGCTGGCGTACGGCTTCTCGCAGCGCCGAGCGCACCGCCGCAGCAGTCTCCTCTCGCCCGGCGGCCGATCCCGGCGACGCGGCGCCCGCGGGCAATTGCCAGTAACGGCGCTGCGTCGGACGTCCGGCGACCACCGTCAGCGTATGGGCCGGCGGCAGCTTCTTGATCGAGTCGAAGATCGACCGCGTCGCCGGCGTGTAGCCGAAGGCGAGGTAGTGATGCAGCGCGGCCCAGTCGAGCGACCGGGCGACCGCCGGGTGGCAGAAGAGCGCCTTGGGCTCCGACGCGAAGAGGAACAGCCGACCCCGGTGCCAGTAGTAGAGCGGCTTCTTGCCGAGCCGATCGCGCGCGAGGAACAGGCGGCGCTCGGCGTCGTCCCAGAGGGCGAAGGCGAACATGCCGGCCAGGCGGTCGACGCACGCTTCGCCGTGGACGGCGTATGCGTGCAGGATCACCTCGGTGTCGCTCCGCGTCCGGAAACGGCGTCCGGCGGTCATCAGCTCGGCGCGCAGCTGCCGGTAGTTGTAGATCTCGCCGTTGAAGACGATCCAGTAGCGCCCGGTGCCGTCGCTCATCGGCTGTCGCCCCGTCGCGAGATCGATGATCGCCAGCCGGGTCATCGCGAGACCGACGTCGCCGGCCTCGTGGATCCCCGAATCGTCGGGCCCGCGATGCTTGAGAAGCCCGAGCATCGCGGGCAGGAGCTCGGGCGCGGCCGCACCCACGTGACCGGCGATGCCGCACATCAGCGCGTCCTCGCGAGCGCGCCGGCCACGGCCGACGCGCCGTCGTTCACGTCGCGTAGCAGCGCCAGAACGCGCCCGGTGGTTCGCGCCGGCGTGTAGAGCCCGGCCCGCGCGAGCGAGCGCCGGCGCAGATCCTCGGCGAGCGCCGCGTCGGACAGCACGCGCGCGAGGACGGCGGTGAGCTCCTCTTCCCGCTCCGCGTCGAACAGGAGCCCCGCATCGCCGACGACCTCGGGCAGCGCGGCGCGGCTCGAGCTGATCACGGGCGCCCCGCACGCCATGGCCTCGAGCACCGTCGCGCCGAAGCCCTCCTCGAGCGAGGGCGTGACGCACACCGAGGCCTCGGCGTAGAGCGCGGGCAGGTCCGCGTCGTCGACGCGCCCGGAGAAGACGACGCGGTCCGTCAGGCCGAGCGAGTCGGCCAGGCGGGCCAGCTCGGGTCGGCCGTCGCCCCCGCCGCCGGCGAGCACGAGCGTGTGGCGGCTGCGCACCAACCCGGGGAGCAGGCCGAAGGCGCGGATCAGCCGTGGGATGTTCTTGTGCGGGTTGAAGTTGCCGACGTAGAGGACGTAGGGCGAGGCCAGCCCGTAGCGCGCCCGCGCCGCGGCCGTCAGGGACGCCGGCTTGAACTCGGCTCCCAGCGCGACCGGGATCACGCTCACCTTGGCGGCACTGATGCCGAGCCGTTCCACGATCGCGCGCTTGGAATATTCCGAGTCGCTGATGATCGCCGTCGCGCGGCGTGCGTAGAGGCGAGCCGCCCGGGTGACGATCGCCTCGTAGACCGGCCGATGCCGGCCGGGGTAGTCGATGAAGTAGAGGTCGTGGATCGTCAGCACGACCGGGCACGGCGCACGCACTGGGCCCTTGTAGTAGGGCGAGAGGAATGCCGTGATCCGATCGCGCGCGAGCGCGCGCGGCAGCGTGACCTGGTCCCACCACTGGGTCCACGAGGAGTCGAGCTCGCGGAACACGACGCCGGGCAGCGTCTGCTCGAGCCGCGTTCTGGCGTCGCCGTAGACCACGCACGACCAGCCGTCCGCGGAAGCGGCGCGGAGGATCTCGAGCAGATACCGCCCGATGCCCGTGCGCACGCCGGGCCGGAGCTCGCGCCCGTCGACGCCGAGCCGCATCGCGCTCGAGCCGCGCGCGGTCACCGGCGCCCGCCCTCTGGTGTTGCGCGCCCGAGCACCTCGTCGTACACGCGCTCGACGCCGTCCACGTGGGCGCCAAGACTGAAGGTCGACTCCGCCCGCGCGCGGCCCGCGGCGCCGAGACGGGCGGCCCGCGGCGGATCATCGAGCAGTGCCTGCACCGCGCCGGCGAGCGCGACGGGGTCGGCCGGCGGGACCAGGAGGCCGGTCTGGCCCGCGAGCACGATGTCCGGGATGCCTCCGACCACGGTCGCGACGACGGGCCGCGCCATGGCCATCGCCTCGACCAGCACCCGGCCGAAGCCCTCGCTTTCGGACGGCAGCACGAAGACGTCCGCGAGCGCCAGCACGTCGGCGACGTCGTCGCGCCAGCCTGCGAAGTGCAGCAATCCCGCGAGCCCGAGACGCCGGGCCTGAGCCTCGAGCTCGGGTGAGAGCTCGCCGGCGCCGACGAGGACCCAGTGCACGCCGGCCCTCGCGCGCTCCACCAGGAGCGCGGCGTCGAGGAGGTGGCGATAGCCCTTCTCCGGCACGTGCCGTCCGATCGACAGCGCGACGGGCGCCGACGGCGGCACGTTGAGGCTCGCGCGCAGCGCGGCAGAGGGCGGCCGCGGCGCGAAGCGCTTGAGATCGACGCCGTTCGGCACGAGCCGGATCTTCGCGCCTGCCCAGTGGAACCGGCCCGCCACCGCGCGCGAGGTCGCGATGACGGCGGTCGCGGCGGCGCAGAGCGCGCGGTCGACGAGGCCGTCGCTCTCGGCGATGCGCACGTGCCAGAGCGTCGGGCGCGCGGCGAGCCGTCCGGCGGCGGCCGCGTACGCCATTGCGCGCGTGCCGTTGGCGTGAATCAACGCTGCGTCGGCGGCGCGGCTCAGGCGCGCGAGCGCCCACGCGCTCCGGATGGCGCCGGGCCCGAGCCGCCGCAGCGGCGGCAGCGGGACCACGTGAACCGGCAGGTCGAGCTCTCGCGCCCGCATCGCGACGTCGCCGTCCTCGGGA
>Ga0126377_10003691_pt1 | contig 10925 bp, 5 predicted proteins | sample PanSoiMetPlot_22_FD_92647 | JGI IMG/M metagenome (GOLD analysis project Ga0126377, IMG submission 92647) | Tropical forest soil microbial communities from Panama - MetaG Plot_22 | ecosystem: Environmental > Terrestrial > Soil > Tropical forest > Bulk soil | place: Panama | collected 2016-02-17
ACATCTTCGTGGTGGCGAGCTGGCTGTTGAAGCCGGCGAGATCGGTGCCCGAAGCCTGCGCCATCTGGGTCAGGGCTTTCTGTCCCGCGGCGTCCTTCCTGGTCATCAACGCCAGCGTTTCATACCAGGCGCCGACCAGCGCTTTCGCGAACTTCGGGTTGTCCTTCAGCGTGGCGCTGTTGACGACCATCAGGTCGATGATCTCGCCCGGAATCTTGCTGGAGTCGAAGACCAGCTGTGCGTCCGGCGAGGCGAGGATTTCGCTGAGCTGCGGTTTCCAGGTGACAGTCGCCTTCGTGTCGGCAGCGGCATAGGCGCCGACGATGTCAGCGTCCGAAGTGTTCACGACCTTGATATCCCGTTCCTTGAGGCCGACGGTGCCGAGACCGCGGGCGAGCAGGTAATGCGACACTGACAGCTCGACCAGGTTGATCGGCAGGCCCTTGATGTCGGTGAGCTTCCTGTTCTTGCCCTTGATGACGACGCCGTCGTTGCCGTTGGAAAAGTCGCCGACGATCAGGGCCGTCGAGTCGACGCCACCCGCGGACGGTATCGTCAGCATGTCCATGTTCGTCATCACGCAGCCGTCGAAACCGCCGGCGGTGTACTGATTGATGGACTCCACGTAGTCGTTGACCTGCGTGAGCTCGATCTTGATTCCGTACTTGTCAGCCCATTTCTTCAGGATGCCGCTCTGGCCCGCGTAGTCCCACGGCATCCAGCCCACGTAGATGCTCCATGCGATCTTGAAGCTGGTCTTTTCCGCGGCGGCTGCGCTCTGCGCCAGACCAATGGAGAGCAGCGCACAGAGAAGGATGGTGATGCGGGCGGGAAATTTCAGACGCGGTTGCATTCGGCGACTCCTCGTTTGCGGTGACTGCCTTGCGCAGCACCGCACGCGCACGGATCGGGTAGGTCCGGTCGCGCTCGGCGCCGCGTTCCAGGGAATCTCCGTTGCCGGAGCTTCCCGACCTCCCGGGCTTTTATCCCGCCGTGTATCCGCAAACGGGACGGATCCTGTCTGCGGACTGCCTCTCTCGGACCAGCGCTGCACGCCTCAACGACGCGCAACCGGAACCCTAGACGCACATTTGTGCCGCAACAGGTGCAAGGGGCGTGCCGCCTGCAGCGAAGCGGCTGGCGGTTAGCGGTTAGCGGTTGGTTAGACGCACAGTCACGCATCGGCATGCCCTGTCGACGCGACTTCTCTGCACTGAGATTGAGCGCAGCAGCAGGCGGTGTGCGCCATTTAGGCGCGAAAGCGATCCGGTCAGCTCCATTCGGAAGCAGCGCAATTTGCTGTTTCCGCTAACCGCCAACCGTCAACCGCGAACCGCTTCGGCTCGTTGGCCCGTTCCTTGCTCTGCTTCCATCAATCGAACCGATGAGGATGCTGGCTGCGATGGCTGAAGGCGCTCCCTACTGGATGCTGTGGGAAGAGCTGGTGACTGGTGGTGCGCACTGGTCCGGGCTGCTGCGTCGTGGCACGACGTTGCGCCTCACCGATGTCGCCGGCGGCGCGAACGTCTCGGTCCTGCTGTTCAACGACGATGATCGCCTCGAGCGCTACAACATGCCGGACACGCTCAAGGCTCAGCACACGGCATTCCTGACCAAAGGCTGCGTGTGTTACTCCGATATGGGCCGCGTGTTGTGCTCGATCACCGACGACACCTGCGGCTGGCACGACACGATCTGCGGCCTGATGGGGCCGCGACTGGCGGACGAGAAGTACGGTACTGCGCGTTACCAGGAGCATCGCAACGGCTGGCACCGCAATGGCTATGAGAGTCTGCTGACGGAACTGGGCAAGTATGGCCTGGGCAAGCGCGATCTGGCCGCGCCGGTCAATTTCTTCAGCAAGGTCGTCGTCGACAACGACGGCAACCTGCAATACCGGGCAGGAAATTCCGCGCCGGGCAGCTACGTGGATCTGCGCTTCGAAATGAACGTGTTGCTCGTGCTGTCGACATCGCAGCATCCGCTGGATCCTGCGTCGACCTATCAGCCGTGCGAGGTGCGCCTGACTGCATGGCACTCGCGCCCCGCGCCACGCAACGATCCCTGTCGCATGCGCTGTCCGGAGAACGAACGCGGTTTCCGCAACACGGAAGTCTGGTTTCGGTGAGCAACGTGACGAATGACGGGTGAGGAGTGATGGGCAAGCACTCAGAGACAATCCATGGCGTTGATTGAAAGCAGACTGGACCCACGTGACGCCGCATACCGGCAGGTCGTCGCGGCAGGCGAGCCCTGGATGGGATCGGTGAAAGCGGGACAGGTCTTGCGCATTCTCGATCTCGAAGGCAACCAGGCTGTCGATACGCTGTTCTATCGCGCCGACACGCTGGAGGAGCGTTACAGCGCGACCGATACGATCCGCGCACAGGGGAATATCTATCTCACTGCAGGCACGGCGCTGCTGTCGAATGAAGGCAACACGATGCTGACCATCGTCGCCGACACCTGCGGGCGTCACGACACACTCGGCGGCGCGTGTTCCGCGGAAAGCAATACTGTGCGCTACGCGCTCGAGAAACGTCACATGCACAGCTGTCGCGACAATTTCCTGATGGCACTTGCGCGCTGGGGCGCGAAGTACCACCGCGACTTGAGCAAGCGCGATCTGTCCAGCAACGTCAATTTCTTCATGAACGTGCCGGTCACGCCGGAAGGAAAGCTGACGTTTACCGACGGTATCTCCGGTCCGGGACGCTATGTCGAGATGCGGGCGGAAATGGATGTGACGGTGCTGATCTCCAACTGCCCGCAACTCAACAATCCCTGCAACGCGTACAACCCGACACCGATCGAGGTGTTGGTTTGGAACAGCGTGAAGTGATCAGTGACTCGTGAATGGTGACTGGCTGGATCATTCTCCGGCGAGTCATCACTCACCAGTCACCCCCTTCGCGGGACGACCCGCAAGGCATTCGAACAACGCCGGGACGACCCGGCACCTTGGGTCCTCGGTGCTTGCATGTTCGACAAGGTGCTGATCGCCAACCGCGGCGCGATTGCCTGCCGCATCCTGCGGACGCTCAAACGGCTCGGTGTCGGGTCGGTCGCTGTCTGGTCCGATGCCGATCGTCATTCGCGACACGTGCTGGACGCGGACCAGGCGGTGCGACTCGGTCCTGCGCCCGCTGCGGAAAGCTACCTGCGCCAGGATCTCATCATTGACGCCGCACTCGCGACCGGCGCCCAGGCAATCCATCCCGGCTACGGTTTTCTGAGTGAGAACGCCGCCTTCGCAGAGAAGTGTGAAGCGGCCGGGATTGCGTTCATCGGTCCGACACCGGCCCAGATGCGTGACTTCGGTCTGAAGCACACGGCACGGGCGCTGGCACTTCAGCACGATGTGCCCTTGCTGCCCGGCAGTGATCTGCTGGATGACGTCGACCATGCCCGGCGCGAAGGGGCGCGGATCGGTTACCCGGTGATGCTCAAGAGCACAGCGGGCGGCGGCGGCATCGGCATGCAGCTGTGTCGCACCGAACAGGAACTGGCCGATGCTTTTCATTCCGTGGAGCGCCTGGCGAAGAACAACTTCAGCCAGGGCGGTGTGTTCCTCGAGAAGTATGTCGAACGCGCGCGGCACATCGAGGTGCAGATCTTCGGCGACGGTCGCGGCAACGTCGTGGCGCTCGGCGAACGCGACTGCTCCGTGCAGCGCCGCAACCAGAAGGTCATCGAAGAAACTCCGGCGCCACACCTTGACGAGACGACGCGGGCACAGCTGCTGCGCAGTGCGCAGCGACTGGGGCAGGCGATCGGCTATCGTTCGGCAGGCACTGTCGAGTTCGTCTATGACGACGCCGCCAGCCGCTTCTATTTCCTCGAGGTGAACACGCGACTGCAGGTCGAACACGGCGTCACGGAGCAGGTCACGGGTATCGATCTGGTCGAATGGATGATCCGCGTCGCAGCGGGCGAACCGCCGAACCTCTCGCAATACCGGCACGCACCGCGGGGTCATTCCATCCAGGTCCGGTTGTACGCAGAGGATCCGGCGCACAACTTCCGTCCCTCGAGCGGGCTGCTCGCGCATGTCGAGTTGCCGCGAGGTGTGCGGGTGGATGCGTGGATCGAGACCGGCACGGAAGTATCCGCCCACTACGACCCGATGCTCGCCAAGGTCATCGCCGATGGCGATACCCGCGATGCGGCGCTGGCCAACCTCGACCGCGCCCTGAGCGAGACACGCATTCACGGCATCGAGACCAACCAGCGCTACCTGCGCGACATCGTGCGCGACGAAGTCTTCCGGCAGGGACGACAGTTCACCCGCTGGCTCAGCGGTCTTGCCTGGCAACCGCAAACCATCGAAGTGCTGCAGCCCGGGACCCATTCCACCGTCCAGGACTTCCCGGGTCGCGTCGGCTATTGGGACATCGGTGTGCCGCCCTCGGGTCCGATGGATGATTTCGCCTTCCGGCTCGCCAATCGCGTGGTCGGCAACGCGGAGAATGCCGCCGGCCTGGAATTCACGGTCAGCGGGCCGACGTTGCGGTTCAATTCGTCGACGGTGATTGCGCTGACCGGCGCTCACATGAAGGCCGAACTCGACGGCACATCGGTGCCGTACTGGTCACCCATCGAAGTACGTACCGGTGCAGTGTTGAAGCTGCGCTCGATCGTCGGGGCAGGGCAGCGAACGTACCTGGCGATCCGTGGCGGATTGGACGTGCCGCAATACATGGGCAGCCGCGCCACGTTCACGCTCGGTCAGTTTGGCGGCCATGCGGGCAGGGCATTGCGTGCGGGCGACACGCTCCGCCTGAATGAGGCGGACACCGCGCAACCGGTTGCGCCCGTGCCGGCGGCACTCGTGCCACGCTACGAGAGTCAGTGGGACATCGCGGTGATGTACGGTCCGCATGCGGCCCCGGAATTCTTTACCGCGGACGACATCGATGCGTTCTTTGCGGCGAACTGGGAGGTGCACTACAACTCCAGCCGCACCGGCGTGCGGCTCATCGGCCCGAAGCCGCAGTGGGCCCGCGCCGATGGTGGCGAAGCCGGACTGCATCCTTCCAATATTCACGACAACGCCTACGCTATCGGCGCCATCGATTTCACCGGAGACATGCCCGTGATCCTCGGGCGCGACGGTCCCAGCCTCGGCGGCTTTGTCTGTCCCGCAACCATCGTGCAGGCGGAGTTGTGGAAGGTGGGCCAGCTGCGTCCCGGCGACCAGGTGCGGTTCCGCTGCGTATCCGTCGACGAGGCCGTCGCGATGGAGCACGACATCGACGAATCGATTGCAGCGTTGCAATCCGTCACCCGACTCGTTCGAGATAGCCACCGTGACGTGGGCGGCAGCGTGTCTGCGGTGCTTCTTCCGGCAGCGAGTCCCCAGTCCCCAGTCTCCAGTCCCCTGGTCCGTTATCGCCAGGCCGGCGACAAGTACCTGCTGGTGGAATATGGGCCGCAGGTGCTGGATCTCGAACTGCGCTTCCGCGTTCATGCGCTGATGGAGTGGCTGCAGAGGGAGGGCATCGACGGCGTACTCGAACTGACGCCGGGTATCCGCTCGCTGCAGGTTCACTACGACAGTCGCGTGATTTCGCAGCGCTCGCTGCTGGATGTGCTGCAGCGGGCCGAAACCGGGCTGCCGTCCGTCGACGACATCGAAGTGCCGAGCCGTATCGTGCACCTGCCGCTGTCCTGGGACGATCCGGCCACGCGGCTCGCCATCGAGAAGTACACGCAGTCAGTGCGCAAGGACGCGCCGTGGTGCCCGAGCAATATCGAGTTCATTCGCCGCATCAACGGTCTCGACAGCATCGAGGACGTGCAGCGCATCGTGTTCGACGCCAGCTACCTGGTCATGGGACTGGGCGATGTGTACCTGGGTGCCCCGGTGGCGACGCCGCTCGATCCGCGCCATCGCCTCGTCACGACCAAGTACAACCCTGCGCGCACCTGGACGCCGGAGAATGCTGTCGGTATCGGCGGTGCCTACCTGTGTGTCTATGGCATGGAAGGGCCGGGCGGCTACCAGTTCGTGGGTCGCACGGTGCAGATGTGGAATCGCTATCGCCAGACAGCGGATTTCACCGGCGGCCGGCAGTGGCTGCTGCGCTTCTTCGATCAGCTGCGCTTCTATCCCGTGGCCGCCGACGAGTTGCTGCGACTGCGTGATGATTTCGTCCGCGGCCACTTTCGTCTGCGCGTCGAACCGACGACGTTGAAGCTGCGCGAATACCGCGAGTTTCTGGCCGCCAACCGCGCATCGATCGATACGTTCAAGGCGCGACAACAGGCGGCGTTCGAAGCCGAACGCGAACTCTGGCGTGTCAGTGGCCAGCTCACCTTCGATAGTGAAACCGCGGCTGCCGGCGAGCGCGAGGCCGAGCAGGCATTGCCCGAAGGCGCCACAGCCATTACTTCGCCAGTGACCGGCAACGTCTGGACTGTAAGCGCACGGTGCGGTCAGAACGTGCAGGAGGGCGACGAACTATTGGTCGTCGAAGCCATGAAAATGGAAATTCCCATCCGCGCCGACGAACCGGGCGAGATCATCGAAATTCGCTGCGAACCCGGCAAGCCTGTCATCGCCGGCGATGTGCTCGTCGTCGTCAGGGCCGGAGCACGAACATGAGTATTCCCGTTTCCCGATCCCGATCTGACCTCGTGACCAGGCGGATCCTCTGACCATGAATGTCCCAACCATCGAGCAACTGCTGACCGGCTATCGCGAGCATCGCTTCACGCCCGCGAGCGTGATCGATGCCGTACTCGCGCGTATCGATGCCGCACCGGAGCGGCACGTGTGGATCACGCGGCTCACGCGCGAACGGATCATGGAGTACGTGGCGAAGCTGGAAGGGAAGTCGCCGGATGCACTGCCGTTGTATGGCGTGCCGTTTGCCATCAAGGACAACATCGACCTCGCGGGCGTACCTACGACCGCTGCGTGCCCGGACTTTGCCTACGTGCCGCCGCAGTCAGCGGTCGTGGTGCAGAGACTCATCGACGCGGGCGCGATCCCGGTTGGCAAGACCAATCTCGATCAGTTCGCGACCGGGCTGGTCGGCACGCGCTCGCCGTACGGAGCTTGCCGCAATGGTTTCAACGACGACTACATCTCCGGCGGTTCGAGCAGCGGTTCCGCGGTTGCCGTGGCGACCGGGCTGGTCAGCTTCTCGCTCGGTACAGACACGGCCGGTTCCGGTCGTGTGCCCGCTGCCTTCAACAACATCGTGGGCATGAAGCCGAGCTGCGGATTGCTCAGCACACGCGGCGTCGTGCCGGCGTGTCGTTCGCTGGATTGCGTTGCCATTTTCGCGTTGACTGCGACGGATGCGCGCTCAGTGCTGCAGGTGGCGCGCGGTTTCGATGCCGAGGATGCGTACTCACGCCAGGTGGCGTTGACGTCGTTCGGTCATCGGCCGTTGCGAATCGGTGTGCCGCGTCAGGACCAGCTGGAGTTCTTCGGTGACTGTGCCTATGCACGATTGTTCGAGCACGCCGGCGATCGGGTTCGTACGCTCGGTGCGACCATCGTCGCCATCGACTGTTCACCACTGTTCGAGGCTGCTCGATTGTTGTACGAGGGCCCGTGGGTCGCCGAGCGCTACGCGGTCATCGAGGATTTTCTCGCCAGTCACCCGGACGCCGTATACCCGGTGACCGCGTCCATTATCTCTGCCGGTGGCAAAGCCACGGCGGTTGCTGGCTTTCGTGCGCAGTATCGGCTGAAGGAACTGCAACGGCGCGCGGCGAGGCTCTGGACCGACATCGATGTGCTGATGCTGCCGACGGCGGGCACGATCTATCCCACTACGGAGGTCGAGGCCAATCCTGTGGCGCTCAACTCGAACCTGGGTCGCTATACGAATTTCGTGAACCTGCTCGACCAGGCGGCGATTGCGGTGCCGGCGGGTTTCAGACCCGATGGACTGCCGTTCGGCGTGACGCTGATCGCGCCGGCCGGCAGCGATCATGGCTTGCTGGATCTGGGTGCGGCTCTGCATCACGCTGCGGGTCTCAACGTCGGTACGTCCGACGCACCTGTGCCTGCGCCGACGGCACCTGCGCCGGTCCCGGAGGGATACATCGCGGTCGCAGTCTGCGGTGCGCACATGAGTGGCTTGCCGCTCAACCATCAACTCATCGACAGGAATGCATTCCAGTTGAGTGCCACGCGTACGGCGCCGAAGTACCACTTCTTTGCGTTGCCCGGCGGACCGCCGCGACGTCCGGGCCTGCTGCGGGTCGCACAGGGCGGGGGCGCAATCGATGTCGAGGTCTGGGCGGTGCCGCAGCAGTCGTTCGGATCGTTTGTCAGCGGCATTCCGTCACCGTTGGGTATCGGCAAGATCGAACTTGCGGATGGCACTTTGTGCAGCGGCTTTCTGTGTGAATCCTGGGCCGTGGAGGGCGGGCAGGAGATCACTGCATTGGGGAGTTGGCGCGCGTACCTGGCCAGTCAGAGCTGAGCGACCACGTGCCACTAATTGATCTGTTCGGTGCAATGACTGCAGGGATTCCCCGGCCCTTATTGTCATGTCAGTCCCCGGGCGACGCGGTGACTTGCGGCGCCGCCCGGAAAACGCGAACTGGGTATCAGAGTGCGCTGCCGCGTCCGCATAGAGTCAACGCTTCCGGATTCGACATATGTATTGAACATATTCACGGCGCCCGGACGCGTGAGGGAAGCGCATGGGTCTTTCGGAAACCATCCTGGCTGCGATGATTGGTGCGGGGGCCACCGTCGGCACGGCCTTGTTCCAGCTGCTGACTGCCTTCAAGGCGGCGCGTGGCAAGACCGACACCAAACCCAAGCGCGGCAGCACCATGCGCTCGGTCCTTGCCGTACTGGCCCTGATGGTGGCGTCTGCGGCCGGCGGCTTCCTCTACTCGCAGCTGTTGCGCGAGCGCGAGGGTGAAGACATCCGCGCCATGCGCCAGGAATTGCGTGAGCTGCGTGACCTGACGGCATCGAACGTGCTCGCGCGCGGACAGGTCGCTGATGCCAGTGCTCACCACGAACCGCCCAGCGAACCGCAGCCCGCCGCCGTGCCCATGTCGGCCGGACTCGAGTCGACGGGGGGAGTGGCTGAATCGATTGCTTACGTACCGGCGTGCCGCATGACGGTCGAGTCAGCGGGCGAATGTCACGAGACCGACGCGCAGCGGATCGCCTTGTGCGGAACCATCCCCGCGCATGCCCGCGTCAATGCCATCCAGCTTTTTGCCCAGCCGGACGCTGCCCAGCAGCCGTGGGATCAGCACGGCGCGGCACTGGAAGCTGACGTCGGCGGAGCTCGCTTCACCGGCAAGACCTTCGAATACGCGCAGGGACAGAATGCGAAGGCGGTGTGCGTGAACTTCCTGCACTGGAGCAGCCAGCACCCGCATATCGCACGCATCGTCGTGCAGTACGAAGTAGGCGCGACGGCAACTGGCGAGCCCGTGTCGCCCCCCGTGGAGCAGTCGCCTCCCGAAGTGCTCACCCAGACGACGATTGCGGCCGAGGGTGTCCAGGCCTCACCGCAACCCGCGTCGTTCGCCACCACCGCGCGATAACGACGGCGGCGCACCGCGCTTGCCCTCAAACAGCGCTCACCTTGCCACTGGCTGTCCGATGATGGTGCGTATCGCGCTGCGCCATGCGTGTTTCGCAGCCGTGTCTGCCATGCACGAAAATTGCACCGGTTGGCTATCGCTGGCCGCAGACAACCGGTGCAAAAGATGGCCACTTCGCTTGCTTCAATCGATACCCCGGTCGACAGCCCGGCCACTCACCACGACGATCGCACGGCGCTGACCAAGGAAGCGTTCAAGCACGCCTTTCTCGACAACCTGTTCTACATCCAGGGCAAGTTCCCGGCGCTGGCCACGCGCAATGACTACTACCAGGCGCTGGCATACGCGGTGCGCGATCGCATGCTGCAGCGCTGGATCAGTACGGCGGCGGCCTACACGCGGCAGGGTTCACGCACCGTCGCGTACTTCTCCGCGGAATTCCTCATGGGCCCGCACCTGGGCAACAACCTGATCAACCTCGGCATCTACGAGGAAGTGCGCCAGGCCATCACGGAGCTCGGACTGAACTTCGAGGAATTGCTGCAGCAGGAGGATGAGCCCGGGCTGGGCAATGGCGGTCTCGGGCGACTGGCCGCCTGTTTCATCGATTCGCTGGCGACGCTGGAGATTCCGGCGCTCGGCTATGGCATCCGCTACGAGTTCGGCATCTTTCACCAGGAAATCGTCGACGGCTGGCAGATGGAGCGCACCGACAAGTGGCTGCGCTTCGGCAATCCCTGGGAGATCGTGCGGCCCGAGTGGGCGGTGCAGGTGAAGCTCGGCGGCTACACGGAACAGTACCGGGACGAGCAGAATCGCCTGCGCATCCGCTGGGTGCCGCACAAGACCGTGACCGGCATTCCCTACGACACGCCCATCCTCGGCTATCACACCAATACCGCGAACACGCTGCGGCTGTGGAAGTCGGAAGCACCTGAGTCATTCGATTTCGCAGTATTCAACCGCGGCGACTACTACGGCGCGGTCAATCAGAAAGTCTCCTCCGAGAACCTGAGCAAGGTCCTGTATCCGAACGACGAGCAGATCCAGGGCAAGGAGCTGCGGCTGGAACAGCAGTATTTCTTCGTGTGCTGCTCGCTGCAGGACATGTTGCGCATCCTCAACGTGCAGAAGATTCCGCTCGACCGCCTGCACGAGAAGTTCGCCGTGCAACTGAACGACACGCATCCGGCCATCGCGGTCGTGGAGCTGATGCGGCTGCTCGTGGATGAAAAGAACATGGAGTGGCACGCGGCATGGCACATCGTGCGCCGCACGTTCGGCTACACCAATCACACGCTGCTGCCGGAGGCGCTCGAGCAATGGCCGCTCTCGGTGTTCGGCAAAATCCTGCCGCGACATCTCGAGCTCGTGTACGAAATCAACGC
>Ga0126377_10003693_pt1 | contig 10924 bp, 10 predicted proteins | sample PanSoiMetPlot_22_FD_92647 | JGI IMG/M metagenome (GOLD analysis project Ga0126377, IMG submission 92647) | Tropical forest soil microbial communities from Panama - MetaG Plot_22 | ecosystem: Environmental > Terrestrial > Soil > Tropical forest > Bulk soil | place: Panama | collected 2016-02-17
CGACAACGGGACATCACGCTCACCCCAGGAGAGGGAACGTACTGTGAATCGCAAGACCCTGTGCCGCGCGGCTCTCCCGAGCCTCGTCGCACTCACTCTCGGAATGACCGCCTGTGGCGCGTCCAATGAGGACAGCAGCGGGGACTCGGGCGGGTCATCCAGTCTCTCCGGCACGATCAACGGCGCCGGCGCCACCTCGCAGGAGGCGGCGATGGCTGGCTGGCAGAGCGGATTCCAGACCGCCAACCCCGACACCACCGTCAACTACGACGCCATCGGTTCCGGTGGCGGCCGGGAGCAGTTCCTGGCTGGCGGCGCGACCGCCTTCGCGGGCTCCGACGACGCCCTCGAGGGCAAGGAGATCGGCCAGGCCCAGGACCGCTGCGGTGGTGCATACATCGAGATCCCGGTCTACATCAGCCCGATCGCGGTGATCTACAACCTGCCGGGCGTGGACGACCTCAACCTGGCGCCTGACACCATCGCGGGGATCTTCGCCGGCGACATCACCTCGTGGGACGACCCGGCGATCGCCAAGGACAACCCGAACGCCGACCTGCCCAGCACCGACATCACTCCGGTGCACCGGTCCGATGAGTCCGGTACGACGGGCAACTTCACCGCGTACCTCGACACGGTCGCCAGCTCGGTCTGGACCTACGGCACAGTCGAGACCTGGCCGATCAAGGGCGGCGAGGGCGGCGACGGTACGTCCGGCGTCGTTGCGGCAGTCCAGAACGGTGAGGGCACCATCGGCTACGCCGACGCCAGCCAGGCCGGCCAGCTCGGCAAGGCCAACGTCGGAGTCGGCAGCAGCTGGGAGGCACCGACCCCGGAGGGCGCCGCCGCAGTCGTCGACGCCTCGACCCCGCAGTCGGGCCGTCCAGAGGGCGACCTCGCGATCGACCTGGCCCGCGACTCCACGCAGGCCGGCACCTACCCGATCGTGCTGATCTCGTACCACATCGCGTGCACCAAGTACGACGACTCGAACGAGGCCGCGCTGGTCAAGGCGTTCGAGAACTACGTGATCAGCGCGCAGGGCCAGCAAGATGCGGCTGACGCCGCGGGCTCAGCGCCGATGTCGGACGCCCTCCGCCAGAAGGCCCAGGCCGCCGTCGACATGATCCAGACGAGCTGACCCAGGCAGATGGCTTCACCAACGGGAGCAGGAGCACCGGGTAACGGCGGGGGCCGGAGCCCAGAGGTCACCGAGCCGGTACGCCACCGGCTCGGTGACCGGCTCTTCTCCGGGACTGCGACGCTGGCGGGAATCCTGATTCTGGTGATTCTCGCCGGGGTCGCGATCTTCTTGCTGACCGAGGGCTGGCCGGGCCTGTCGGCCGGCGGCCCCGAGGAGACCCCGGGCGCCAGCAGCTTCTGGTCCTACGTCGGACCGCTGCTGTTCGGCACCGTCCTCGCGGCGGCGATCGCGCTGATCATCGCGACTCCGCTGGCGATCGGCATCGCGCTGTTCATCTCGCACTACGCTCCCCGCCGGATCGCCGGCAGCCTCGGCTACCTGATCGACCTGCTGGCCGCGGTGCCGAGCGTGGTCTACGGCCTGTGGGGAGCGCTCTACCTGGCGCCGAAGCTCCAGCCCATCTACGACTGGCTCGCGAGCAACCTCAGTTTCATCCCATTCTTCGCAGGGCCGGCATCGCCGACCGGTCGCACCATGCTGACCGCCGGCATCGTGCTCGCCATCATGGTCCTGCCGATCATCACCGCCATCAGCCGTGAGGTGTTCCTGCAGACACCGAAGCTGCACGAGGAGGCGGCCCTGGCGCTGGGCGCGACCCGGTGGGAGATGATCCGGATGACGGTCCTCCCCTACGGCCGCTCCGGAGTCGTCAGCGCCGCGATGCTCGGCCTCGGCCGGGCCCTCGGCGAGACCCTCGCGGTCGCGATGGTGCTGTCGCCGTCGCTGGTCTACACCTTCAACCTGATCAGCTCGACGAACTCCTCGACCATCGCCGCCAACATCGCTCTTCAGTTCCCCGAGGCCTCGGGCGTGCAGGTGAATGTGCTGATCGCGACCGGACTGGTGCTGTTCGTCATCACCTTCCTGGTCAACTACATCGCCCGCGCCGTCATCGCCCGCAAGCGCGACTTCTCAGGGGCAGGCTGACATGACAACCACACTGCAGAAGGATCCGTCGGCCCCGACCGAGGAGCCCCTGGACGCTAAGCAGCTGCCCCGGCTGGTGAACTGGTACGTGCTGGGCGGTGCCGTCGTGGTCGGCGGTGTGCTCAACCTGCTGCTGGGCTGGAACCTCGCGGGGTGCGCCGTTCTCGCCCTGATCCTCTACCTGGTCGCCATCTACGTCCTGGCCCGGGTGGTCGAGGGCAGGCGCAAGGCCACCAACCGGCTCATGACCGGCCTGGTGACGACCGCTTTCATCCTGGCACTGCTGCCCCTCGTCGCCGTGGTCTGGACGGTCGTCGACAACGGCTGGGGGGCCTTGTCGGCGGAGTTCTTCAGCTCGTCGATGCGCAACGTCGTCGGCGAGGGCGGCGGCATCTACCACGCGATCTGGGGCACGATCATCATCACCGGCCTGTCGACGCTGATCTCGGTGCCGATCGGGATCATGACGGGGATCTACCTCGTCGAGTACGGCAGCGGGGCGCTGGCTCGCCAGATCACGTTCCTGGTCGACGTGATGACCGGTATCCCGTCGATCGTCGCCGGTTTGTTCGCGTATGCGTTGTTCGAGCTCTTCTTCGGGCCGGGGATCCGGATGGGCATCGGCGGCGCCGTCGCGCTGTCCCTGTTGATGACCCCGATCATCATCCGGTCGACCGAGGAGATGCTGAAGCTGGTCCCCGACGAGTTGCGCGAGGCGTCGCTTGCACTCGGCGTGCCGAAGTGGCGGACCATCGTCAAGGTGGTGCTGCCGACCGCGATCGCCGGCATCGTCACCGGGATCACGATCGGCATCGCCCGCGTGATCGGCGAGACCGCCCCGCTGCTGATCATCGCCGGCAGCACAGACTCGGTGAACTTCAACCCATTCAGCGAACAGATGATGACGCTCCCGGTGTTCACGTATTTCTCGTACAAGCAGCCGGGAGTACCCCCGGAATTTGGCATCGAGCGTGCCTGGGGAGCGGCATTGGTGCTTATCCTGATTGTGCTGGTGCTCAACCTGGTGGCCCGGCTCGTGTCCTACTGGTTCTCCCCCAAGGTCAAGAGCTGACCGCCCGAAGTCTGCGAGGAACATCAAGTGGCTAAGAGCATCGACGTCAGCGACCTGAACCTCTACTACGGCGACTTCCTCGCCGTGAAGGACGTGACGATCCCGATCGCGGCGCGTTCGGTGACGGCGTTCATCGGACCGTCCGGCTGCGGCAAGTCGACGTTCCTGCGGGCGCTCAATCGGATGCACGAGCTGACCCGTGGCGCCCGCGTCGAGGGCAAGATCATGATCGCCGGCAAGGACCTCTACGGCACCGAGGTCGACCCGGTGGCGGTCCGGCACCAGATCGGCATGGTGTTCCAGCGGCCGAACCCCTTTCCGACCATGTCGATCTACGAGAACGTCATCGCCGGCATTCGGCTCAACGGCACCCGGATGAAGAAGTCCGCCGCCGACGACATCGCCGAGCGGGCGCTTCGGGGAGCCAACCTCTGGAACGAGGTCAAGGACCGGCTCTCGCGCCCCGGCGCCGGCCTATCGGGTGGGCAGCAGCAGCGGCTGTGCATCGCCCGGGCAATTGCGGTGGAGCCCGAGGTTCTGCTGATGGACGAGCCCTGCTCCGCCCTCGACCCGATCTCGACCGGGGCGATCGAGGACCTGATCCACGAGCTCGAGGAGCAGTACACGATCGTCATCGTCACCCACAACATGCAGCAGGCCGCTCGAGTCTCGGAGACGACCGCTTTCTTCAATCTGCAGGGCGTCGGTGAGCCGGGCCAGCTGGTGGAGTACGGCGAGACGACGAAGATCTTCTCCAATCCGGAGAAGGAAGCGACCGAGGCGTACATCTCGGGTCGCTTCGGCTGAGCCCTCGTGCCGAGATTCCGCGTCTTCCCGCATCCAGCGGCGTTGTGGGACCCGACTGCCAGCCGTGAGTGGGGAGACGCGCAATCTCGGCGCGAGGCGGTAGCTACGGCACGAGGGCCTCGGTAACGCCGTACGCCAGCGCGGCCATCACGGCGGCGGCCGGGATCGTCAGCACCCACGCGATCGCGATCGACCGGGCGACTCCCCATCGGACCGCGGACAGCCGCTTGGTCGCACCGACTCCCACGACCGACGCCGTGATCGTCTGGGTCGTCGACACCGGCGCGTGCAGACCGAGCGCCATCACGTACAAGGTCGTCGCCGCTGTGGTCTCGGCAGCGAAGCCACGTGGCGGGTCGAGATGGATGATCCGGCGCCCGAGGGTACGCATGATCCGCCAGCCCCCGGCGTACGTGCCGAGTGAGATCGAGGACGCGGCTGCCACCTTGACCCACCACGGGATCGGGTCGTCACTGTCGAGGCTGCCGTAGACCACCAGCGCCAGGAAGATGACGCCCATCGTCTTCTGGGCGTCCTGCAGCCCGTGGCCGAGCGCCACCGCGGCCGCCGAGACGGTCTGGGCCAACCGGAATCCACGGTTGGCCTTGCCCGGCGTGACCCGGCGGAACGCCCACATGATGCCGAGCATCAGCAGGTAGGCGCCGACGAAGCCGATCGTCGGCGACAGCACCATCGGGATGATCACCTTGCCGGTAAGGCTGTTCCAGTCGACCGAGCTCCCCGCGGCCACGACGGCGGCACCGACCAGACCGCCGATCAGCGCCTGTGACGACGAGGACGGTAGCCCGTAGTACCAGGTGATGAGATTCCACAAGATGGCGCCGATCAGGGCACCCAGCACGACGGTGAGGCCCTGTGTTCCGCTCGGTGCGTTGATGATGCCCTTGCCGACCGTCTCGGCCACGCCGGTGCCGAGGAAGGCGCCGACGAAGTTCATGACCGCGGACAGGATCAGCGCGACCCGAGGCGTCAGGGCGCGGGTGGAGACCGACGTGGCGATCGCGTTCGACGCGTCGTGGAAGCCGTTGGTGTAGTCGAAGACCAACGCGATCGCGATGACCGCGATCACCAGGGCGAGCTCCACCGGTCAAGACTCCTTGACCGCGATCTGCTCCACCGTGTTGGCGACGTGCTCCAGGGCGTCGGTCGCCTGCTCGAGGGCATCGACGATGTCCTTGAGCTTGAGGACCTGCAGTGCGTCGTACGAACCGTTGAAGAGCCTGGCCACCATGCGTCGATGACTCCGGTCGCCCTGGTTCTCGAGCCGGTTGATCTCGATCCAGTACTCCTCGAGATCCTTCATCGTCCGCAGTCGCGGCATCGCGTCGGCGGTCAGCTCGGTCGCCCGCTGGATGACGTCGACCTGGGCCGCGAACTCGCTCGGCAGCTCGCCGATCTCGTACAGCAGGACGAGATCGACGGCCTCCTCCATGTAGTCCATGACGTCGTCGAGCGAGGCCGCCAGCCGATAGATGTCCTCGCGGTCGAACGGCGTGACGAAGGTGCTGTTGACCCGCCGGACGATCTCGTGCGTCGTCTCGTCGGCCTGGTGCTCGATGTCGCGCATCCGCTGGGCGATCGCCGGCCGGTCACCATCCGCGTCGAGCAGCGATGCCAGCAGAGCGGCGCCCTCCACCAGATGCGACGCCATCTGGGCGAACAGGTCGTAGAACGACTCCTCTGTCGGCCGCAGGTTCAACCGCACGACACGCTCCCGTCATGAGGACGTTCCAGTCTGTTCCGGCAGTGGCCGCGCCCATGCTAGTGCCAGGATCACGATCGGCGGCTGACGGCATAAGAGTGACGCCCCATCCGCGGGGGCTGTGAGTGACCCTCTCGGATGGGGCGTCCGTGATCGCCGTGGAGCCGCGGCCTCTGCTGCCGGAGATCAGCAGACGCCATGCTCCGGGCGGCGACTCCACCACCATACGCCTGATACCGGCCATTCGGGACCGGAAGCTACCCCTATCCTGACCGCATCGTGTCCGACCTGATCAGCAGCGCGAGCAACCCGGTCGTCAAGCGCCTCCGCCGGCTCGCTGACGCCAAGCACCGGCGCCGCGAGGGCGTCTTCGTCGTCGAAGGTGTCGCACCGGTATGGCAGGCGGTCGACGCCGGCGCTCCGATCGACGAGCTGGTCGTCGCGCCCGAGCTGATCGGCGACTCACCGGCGAGCGCGATGGTCGCCACGCAGGAGGCCGGCGGGGTACGGGTGGCACGCCTGACGGCCGACCTGTTCGCGCGACTCTCCGATCGGGACGGCCCATCCGGGCTCGCCGCCGTTGTACGCAGCAACGTGCTCGACCTCGACGATCTCGACGTCGCGTCCGATGGCTTCCTGGTCGCCGCCCACGAGACAGCGAACCCCGGCAACCTCGGCACGATCATCCGTACCGCCGAGGCGTTCGGCGCCGGTGGCCTGGTGCTCACCGGGCCGACCGCGGATCCCCATGCACCGCAGGCCGTCAAGGCCAGCATGGGATCGCTGTTCCACCTGCCGATCGCGCGAGCCGAGGGTCTCGACGCGGCGTTCGACTGGGCGGCCAAGCGGGGCATCGCGACCCTGACCACGTCGGCACGCGCCGAGACGCCGCTCGACCAGGTGACGCTGCGACCGCCCGTCATGGTCGTCCTCGGCCCCGAGCGCACCGGCCTGTCCGACGACGACCTGGCCCGCGGCGATCACGTCGTCACGATCCCGATGGTCGGCCATGCCACGTCGCTCAACCTGGCGGTCGCCGCCGGCATCCTGATGCACGAGGTACGCCGGCAGCTGGGCCGGCCCTAGTCGGGTGGATCGATCTCGGCAAGGATGCCGTCGAGCTGCAGCCATCGCGTGATTCCCAACGTACGAAGGAATCTGACGTCGTGGCTAGCAACGATCAACGCCCCCTCGTACGCGGCAAGCGCCTGCGACAACTGCTCGGCACTAGCGATGTCGAGGTTGTTGGTCGGCTCATCGAGCAGCAGCAGCTGTGGCGCGGGCTCGGCCAGCATGAGGGCCGCCAGTGTGGCGCGGAACCGTTCACCTCCGGACAGCGTGCCCACGACCTGGTCGGCCCGATCGCCGCGAAACTGGAAGCGGGCCAGCCGGGACCGGATCGCAAGTGTCGTCGCAGCCGGAGCGAATCGCGCCACGTTCGCCACGATGGTCTCGGCATCGTCGAGCACCGTCAGCCGCTGCGGCAGGTAGCGCAGCGGGACGGTCGGACGCACCCTGCCGGCCATCGGATCGAGGCTGCCGGTGATCGTCTCGAGCAGCGTCGTCTTGCCCGACCCGTTCACGCCGAGCAACGCCACTCGCTCCGGCCCGCGCAGGTCCAGATCGACGGTCGCCCCGCTTCGCAGCTCGGCACCCTCGATCCGCAGCACGGTCCGCCCGGCCGGCACCGCCGTCTCCGGCAGGTCCACGGCGATCACGTCGTCATCGCGTACCGCATCCTCGGCGGTGGTCAGCCGCTCCCGTGCCTCGTCGAGCCGGTCGATGTGCAGGTTGCGAAGCTTGGCGGCGTTGGCCGGCGCGGTGCGCTTCAGGGCCCGCATGGCAGCCCGAGGCCTCCGGGTGTTCTCGAACGACTTCTTGCCGTACCGCTCCCCCCGACTCTGCTTGATCTGGTTCTCGATCAGCTCCCGCTGCTGCCGCCGGACATCACCCTCCGCCGCGCGTACGGCCCGCTCCGCCGACTCCTGCTGGAGCGCGACAGCCTCCTCGTACGCGGTGAAGTTGCCGCCATAGCTCCGGACCCGGCCGCCACGGAGCTCGGCGATCGTGTCGACCCGCTCGAGCAGCTCGCGATCGTGGCTGACGATCAGGATGACGCCGGTCCAGCTCGCCACCGCATCGTAAAGCCGTCGCCTGGCCGCCAGGTCGAGGTTGTTGGTCGGCTCGTCGAGGAGCAGCACGTCCGGCCGCCGGAGGAACTGCGCCGCGAGACCCAGCAGCACCGCCTCGCCGCCCGAGATCTCGCCGACCCGCCGATCCAGTTCGATCGCGGTCAGGCCGAGCCGGTCGAGCATCGCCCGAGCCCGTTCGTCGACGTCCCAGTCGTCTCCAACCGCATTGAAGTGCTCCTCGTCGACATCGCCCCGCTCGATCGCAGCCAGCGCCCGGCGTACTCCCGCGATGCCCAGCACCTCGTCGACCGGCATACTCGCCTCGAGGGTCAGATCCTGGCGCAGATAGCCCACTCGCCCCTCGATCCGGATCGATCCGGCTTGCGGCGTCAGCTCACCGGTCAGGAGCCGGAACAGCGTCGACTTGCCGGAGCCGTTGACACCGACCAGGCCCGTACGTCCGGGGCCGACGATGAAGCTGAGCCCGTCGAACAGCAGATCGCCTTCGGGCCAGGCGAAGCGAAGCTCGTTGACGACAATGGCTTGGGACATAAGGTGCCTCCGAGGAGTACGGGTTGCGGGACAACACGTGGAGACACGGACGCGACGCGGATCGGGGTGCGTTGCCGGAGGGGGCTCGCATAGGGTCGGCGGAGCACACGACATCACGTCGGCGCGGTGTCTCGACCTCAGATGCGCACCAGCACTCCCATCGGCGACAACAAGACCGCACCAGCATACCGACTCCGCCGACGGATCCTGAGGGATTTTGGTAGCCATGGCGACCGCAATCCCTCAAGCTGCCCGGACGCCGTCTCGATACGCTGTCGCGGGGCCGCTAGCTCAATTGGCAGAGCTGTGGACTTTTAATCCATAGGTTCGGGGTTCGAGTCCCCGGCGGCCCACCAACACCCAGGTGAGGGGCATCCCACCCGTGCGGCGATCCACTCAGGCGGCACTTTACTGGTCGTTTTCGTGCTGTGAGTCGTCGTCCTGATCGTGGCCGCGCTCCTCGAAGCCGGGTTCGGGGCTGTCGGCCTGGTGCAGGGGCCAGGCATGGCCGAGCCGCTGGTGCAGCATTGTCGGCGGTCGGCGCATCCGGGCCCTTCGGCCCTTGTCCGGTCCGGCGATTCCCTCAGCCTGTTGAGGGGCAGTACGACGGAGGGTGACATGGTCGACGACGCGGAGCTGATCCGGCAACTGCGGCGACACTGGGAGTACTCCGGCAGAGACGAGGACATCTCACACGAGATCTATCACGAAGACGCCGTCCTCGAGTTTCCTCAGTCGGGCGAGCGATTCGAGGGCGTCACGAACTTCCGGGAGTGGCGCAGGCAGTACCCGGCATGGCTCCAGTTCCACATCCGGCGCATCACGCACCGAAACGATCTTGTGGTCTGCGAGAACCTCATCAGCTACGACGGCGCCCCCTGGATGTACACCGTGAACCTCCTGGAGTTTCGAGACGACAAGGTGGCTCACGAACGCATCTACATCATGGAGGCCTGGGAACCAGCCGAGTGGCGCGCACCCTGGCGCTCCGAAACGACCGCTGACGGCCCAATACCAGCGCCTGTACGAAACCGCTCGATGTCCTGAGCAGCCGTGGTCGCCGGACTGCCACCTTCGCCGCTCGACCCTCGTAGGCTGGCGTGATGGAGCTGGCTGACGTGTCGCGGATCGCGCTGGCGATGGACGGGGTGCGCGAGTCGTCTGTGAAGGGGCGGTTGCGATGGTCGCTGAGCGGCCGGCTCGTGGCCCGCGCGCTGGACGACTCCTCGATCGTGATCCGCAGCGGCTTCGCCGAGCGTGAGGAACTGCTCGCAGCACACCCGACAACCTTCTTCGTGCCGCCCACGTACGACGCGCACATGATGGTCGTCGCCCGCCTGTCAGAGGGCGACGCTGCCGCGATCGAAGCTGCGATCCATGCCGCCTGGGAGCTACAAGCGTCGGCAGAGTGACGGCCGACGTTCGGTACGTCCTAAACCAACGATCAATGCAGGGTGGGTCGGTAGGTGAGCTCCTGGGTGTGCCCGTCGAGCGTCCGGCTGTCGATCAGCTCCAGATCGAAGTCGGCAGCACCCTCGAAGATCGGGTCCTCGCCGGTCTGACCGGTGATGACCGGGAACACCGTCACCCGTACCTGGTCGACGAGGCCGGCGGCCATCAGCGCGCGATTCATCGACAGGCTGCCGTGCGAGAGCAAGGGCACGTCGGACTCCTTCTTGAGCCGGGCGACGACATCGACGGCGTCGCCGCTCACGACGGTCGCGTCCGGCCAGTCGAGGGGTGCTTCGAGGGTGGTCGACACCACCGTCGTCGGCAGGTTTCGCATCCGGGTGTTCACCGGGTCGAGCTCATCGACCCCGGTGCTCGAGCCCAGTAACTGCACGAACTGCCGAAACGTGTTGGCCCCGAGGATCATCCGCTGCTCGGCGCTGTACAGGGCGAGCCGGCGGTCGAGGAACTCGGGACCCTGCTTGCCCCAGAAGCCGCCCCAGTCGGCGTCCGGGCCGAAGGAGCCGTAGCCGTCGAGCGTGGCGACGATGTCGAAGGTGTAGGTCGCAGTCATGTCGGTTTCTCCTCAAGCGCGGTTGATCGGGACGGCCCGCGTGTGCTGCCCCTCACCCCTACGACGAACGGGCCTGCGCCGATCCGACCGGGGAGGTCCAGCCGCCTCTCCTCAGGCCCGATCACCCTCGGACGTGGTGCGCAGCGGTGTCTCCATCCTGATCCAAGCCCGCGTCCAGAGTCGCCACCGCCTCGTGTACGGCGTCGGCAGCGGCGTTCGCCTCGGCCGACAGACCGCGAACGTTGTGACTGACTGGCCGGTCGGAAAGTGCCGCCCCTGCAACACAGGCGCAGTGTCCGCTCCGCTCTGGGCCCCGTCAGTTGCGGCGATCACTGCTTGCGCTCCACCGAGAACCACCCCTCCTCCGGACCTTGGATCAGTATGTCGCGATCCGCAGAATTGTGTCGCGGAGAAGGAGGGTTCGTCGGCGTGTCTGTGATGCCGCGAGTACTTGCTGTCAGGCGAGTTCCTGGCAAAGATCGCG
>Ga0126377_10003695_pt1 | contig 10923 bp, 5 predicted proteins | sample PanSoiMetPlot_22_FD_92647 | JGI IMG/M metagenome (GOLD analysis project Ga0126377, IMG submission 92647) | Tropical forest soil microbial communities from Panama - MetaG Plot_22 | ecosystem: Environmental > Terrestrial > Soil > Tropical forest > Bulk soil | place: Panama | collected 2016-02-17
GATGGTGAGAAAGATGCACCCGAAGGATTGAAGAAGGCGCTCACCAATACCAACCGGCTACAGGATGCACTGTTTTCTCATATCAAGCCCGGCGCGAAGGGTTTCGAAGTGTATGACGCGACCATGACCGATATGAAAACCGCGGGGATCGAGGCGATGATCTACTCCCACTCGATTGGCAACCAGGGACACGCTCTCGGTGCCAGTGTTGATTTCCGACGTCCCACCGCTGGAGCACCGTCTGAGCCTGCATTTCGCGAAGGCTCTTACACGTCAATCGAACTCAACACCTCCACCCCGGTTCCCGAGTGGGGTGGACAGAAAGTGACTATGATGATGGAAGACGATGCCTACCTAACCAAAGATGGAATGAAGTGGTTTCGTCCGCGCCAGACTTCGTTTTACTTGATTCGTTGAAAACGTTGACGCTGTATGAGCGAACGTGGTATTTACTGCCCGTTCCCATAACCAATAGGCGCAAGTGACGGGCAACTGCAGACCCGGCATGTCATAGCTCAAACTCTGGCATTCCTTTACCTCGCTGCACCTAACAAACAAAACCAGCTTTTCGGAGAAAGGTAACGCCATGTCTCACTCTGGGTGGGCTCCTGTTTTCAAATTAGCTACAGCCTTCTCAATAGTCGTCTTCTTTGTAACCATCGCGTTACATCCCGTTCACGTCAAGGCCCAGAGCATCGTGCAAAACGATTTTGAGGACGGCACTGCCCAAGGGTGGATTCCCCGCGGCGGAGGCGTGGTTTTGACAAATACTACCGAGGCTGCGCAAGCCGGCACTCACAGTTTGAAGACAACCGGTCGCACCCAGGGTTTCCACGGCCCCAGCTTGAACATCCAGAACACTCTGATAAAAGGAGCGACGTATCAAGTCACCGTCTCTGTCAGACTAGTCAGTGGCCAAGCGCCAACGACGATCAGAGTTACCGTCCAGCGAACCCCCACCGGCGGTAGCAACCAGTTTGACCCCGTAGTATCAAGTGCAAATAACGGGGTAACTGACACCGCCTGGACCACTCTTAACGGCGTCTACTCTTTTGGCACTGACAATTCCGGACTGCTGCTCTATGTCGAAGCCACGAGTGCCACGGCGTCTTATTACATCGACAGTTTCAGCATCACGCAGTTGGCGCCGGCGCCTGGTCCACCAGGAAACACAACTGGCGCCGCGTCGACATTTGAAACCGGCACCCGTGAAGGCTGGGCGCCACGAATTGGTGATGAAACCTTGACGGTGACGACGGCGGATGCTCACAGCGGTACGTTCAGCTTGTTGACTTCCGGCAGAACCTCGGCCTTTCGTGGCCCGGCATTCAATGTCACGAACGTAATGTTCAACGGCTCCCGTTACCGGATCTCGCTGTGGGCCAAACTCGCCCCGGGCGAACCCAGTAGTCAACTCAGGGTCAGCCTGCAACGCAATCTTGGAGGCGTTGTAACTTCATTCCACACTGTTGTCCCCAATACCACTGTGACGGCGAACGGCTGGGTGCGCCTGGCGGTTACTTACGATCTAGCACTCGCCAACACCTCATTGATTTTGTACGTGGAGTCTGCCAGTGGCACTCCCTCCTTCTACATTGATGATTTTCAAATCAGCTTCGTGCCACCACCGGTAGCTGAACGTGATATTCCCTCCGTGTTCCAGGCATTTGCTCAATATTTTCCGATTGGAGCAGCGATCGGGCAGGGAGACTTGAGCGGCGAGCACGCGTTTCTGCTGACCAAGCACTTCAACAGCGTCACTTCCGAAAACGATATGAAGTGGAGTTCACTGCAGCCGACGGAGGGCACGTTCACCTTTGCCACTGCTGATGCCCAGGTCTCGTTTGCGAAAGCGAACAACATGTTCGTCAGAGGACACACGCTGGTTTGGCATAACCAGGTTCCGGCCTGGGTGTTCAACGATGCGAGCGGCAATCTGATGACGCCAACACCGGAGAACAAGGCGTTACTCCTACAGCGGCTCGAGAACCACATCCGAGCGGTGATGACGCACTTCGGCACCGATGTTTACGCCTGGGACGTTGTCAATGAGGTCATCGACCCGTCGCAGCCCGACGGTTTTCGCCGCAGTCCGTGGTTCAACATCACCGGCACTGATTACATTGAGCGCGCCTTCCGTGTAGCTCACGACGTGCAGCCTACAGCGAAGCTTTACCTCAACGACTTCGACACCACCAATCCGACGAAGCGGCAATTTCTTTTTAACCTGATAGCCGACCTGAAGAACCGAGGTGTCCCGATCGATGGCATCGGCCATCAAATGCACAACAACGTCGACTTCCCTTCTGGCCAGGCGATCCTGGACACCATCAATATGTTTTCGAATCTCGGAGTTGATAACCAGATTACCGAGTTGGATGTCAGTATCTACAGTAACTCCTTGCCTGGACCAATCGTCGATTACGCCGATATTCCGGTTGACAGATTCATCTTGCAAGGCTACCGCTATCGGACCTTCTTTGATGCGTTTCGCCAGCTGCAGGGAAAGATCAGCTCGGTCACGTTCTGGGGCCAGGCCGACGACCATACCTGGCTGACTTCACCAACCCGAGTGAACGGGCCGCTGCTCTTCGACACGTCGTTGCAAAAGAAGTTCGCTTACTGGGGTCTGCTTGATCCGCTGCAGTTACCGGGCGCAGATTTGTCAGCTGAAATAACAGCCAGTCCGAACCCGGTGCTCAGTGGTAAGACAGCGGCTTATACAATCACAGTGCGCAATAACGTGGACCACGACACCCTTCCGTTTCAACCATCTGACGATGATCTGCCCGCCGCTAATGTTTCACTGTCAACTGCGGTTCCAACCGGAACCATGTTCCAGTCGTTGACGATGCCGGATGGCTGGACTTGTAACGCGCCCGCAGTTGGCACATCGGGCCAGGTTCAGTGCACCACGCTGTCATTGGCTCCAGGTGTTGCGGCCGAGTTTGTGCTGACCGTCGCGCTCGATTGTGCGACGAGCAACGGTGTTCAGGTAGCGAATTCGGCAACAGTCAGTTCGACTACAGCAGACCCGAATCTGGCGCCGAACAATACAGCTGCGGTGACGGTCGCAGTTTCGAATCCAGCACCAGTGATTTCGAATCTCGCTGTGGATCGACCCGTGTTAGGCCCACCGAATCATAAGCTGGTCGACGTGAAACTTAGTTACACGATCGACGATAACTGCGATGCGACCCTGGTCCCCATGATCACGATTAGCAGCAATCAACCGCAGAACGGTGCCGGCGATGGCAATACACCAGTTGATTGGGAAGTGGTGGATGCGCATCACGTAAGATTGCGTGCAGAACGATCTCCGCATGACCCTGGCACACGAATCTATACGATCTTGTTGACCGTTACTGATTCCAGCGGCAGCACCAGTACTAGCTCCGTAAACGTAATCGTGCCGCGGTAGTTAGGCTTGCCTATTCGGGGCAGCAAAATAGCGCAGGTGGGAAGGGTTAAGTGACTTGCCGACTCAACTGATAATTGAGCGCAGTCAGGAAGGGTGGTAAGCGACTTCCAATTCAACTCACTAAAATAGCGCAGTTGGGAAGGGGGTAAGCGACTTGCCTATTCAACTCACGACGCAGACTTCTGAGCGCACCCCCGCTGAGCTTTCGCAATCACAAGTCTTAATGTGAAAGTTCAAACAAGCCCGTGCTAGTTAATAGTCAATACAGTATTGCGGGAAGATCAGCGGGGGTGCGCTTAGAGGCCCGAGTCTTGAGTTGAGTCGGCAAGTCGCTTACCCCCTTCCCAACTGCGCCATTCTGTGAGTTGAGTCGGCAACTCGCTTACCCCCCTTTTGCTTAGTTGAAGTTTGGTAGAACGCCTTCAGTCATATGATAGGATTCGCCCGCTTGTGAGAAACCACCCGAGGAGCTCAAAAAATGAGACGACTACTAGCTGGTGCGATTTTCTTCACCATTGCTGCTACTCTTCCCGCTTGTTCGTTAAAAAAGGAATCGCCAACGAGCGAAACTAATCAGTCCGGTCAAAGCGCAAGCAAAGAGTCGGCGACAAAGCCGGCAACCACCCAACCAGCAGCGCAAACGAAAGCAGGCGAATTGCAGCCAGGCCAGGCCAGTGGATCCTACAGCGTTAAAGGCGAGGTGGTGGACTTGAAGTACGCCTACGCCGGTCGGGCGGAACGTTTCGGCAGCCAATCGATGGTCATACTGCTTACCGACAAGCCTATTCCACCTGACGCTTTGGCTGAGGAACTAAAATCAGCGACGTTACTGGAGGACGACAAGCTCCGCGGGCTCGAATACGTGATTGATGACAACGGCATGTGGGTGCGCTTTCACCCCGGCGGTTACCAGGAAAGCGGCACCAGTAAGCTCAAGGAATACAAGGTCGAGAACGACATTGTCAGCGGAGTTGACGAGAACGAGAGTAGTCTTTCGAATGAAAAGTATTCGCGAAAGGTGAAATTTGTAGCAGCCATTGCCAAGTGAAGCTACTTACGTTTGGTTCGACAAGCCAAACCGGTTTCATGACTTGTTAGCGCACCATTCTCCCCCAAGCTGAAGCTTGGGGGGAATGAGACGATGAATTTCTATCCGCCACCTGCCTGACTTCCCCACCCATTGTGATGTTTTCAACGCTCCCGCCACTCTCCTTCGGATGCTGATTGCTCAGCCCAAAATTTAAGCATCAACTCTCGTGCACAAAGAGAGTCAGAAGGAGGATCTATGAATACGTTCAAGCTGGTTCTCGGGTCATGCCTCTGCCTGGGGTTAGCTCTGATTGCGCCCGTTTCGGTTCGGGCGCAGGATTCCGTCAATAATCACATAACTCCGGTAGTCACTGTTACACCCAATCTCCTTAAGTCTGGTACGACTGCCAGCACTTTTATCTGTATTACCAATGGCAATGCAAATTCCGCGAGGCCTATCCAAACCGGTGATACCTTCACCCTGACATTCGATTCCAGTATTGGAACCCTGGCCTCATTTGAACCTGCCTTAATGGTCAATTCCGCTACGTTGAGCCCGGCTGATTTTCTGGCGGCCTCCGGCAGCTCGGCAAATCAGGTAGTCATTACGTACATCGGCACGAACAAGGTGTTTGGACCAGGCGACAGCTTTTGTCTGAAGGTGAGCATCGCCGCCAGCAACGTAATCGGGTCGGGCAAAGTTAATGTCGAAACGCCCTCTGTGAAAAATAACTATAACGACGTGGTTTTGAAATATACGACGATGGCCGTAATAGATTTTTCGATTGGCCCAAAGGGCGACAAGGGTGACAAAGGCGATCAAGGCTTCAAGGGTGATAAAGGTGACAAGGGTGACACAGGCCCCCAAGGCGCACCAGGCAACAACGGCATCACTGGCTACGAGATCATTGAAACCGGCAACGTTATCGTCAATGCGCTTGGCTTTGATTTTGCCACTGCCCGTTGCAGTAGTGGCAAGAAGGTACTTTCCGGGGGAGTGCGCATCACGCAGTACACCGGCGGCAATGGACCAGTGATCTTTGAGTCCGGCCCGGAAGGACAGACGGCCTGGTACGTTGGAGTGGCTAACACGAGTCTCTTCAATAGCCTCGCCTTCAAAGGCTACGCCATTTGCGCCAATGCCCAGTAGTGTCACTGTTCCGCTGCTTGAGCGGTACAGACCTGCAATCCAGCAAACAAGCCCGTCGCGCAAGCAACGGGCTTGTTCTTAATTCGTTCGATGATTTGGGAACGGTGCGCGACGGCGCTTACCTAACGCTTGGTGGCGCGAACAGAACTTCGATACTGCGAAGGCGCGATGCCGATCAGACGTTTGAAAGTTCGCGAGAAGTGGCTTTGGTCACAAAAACCCACCGAGAGAGCAATATCGGCCAGGGGTGATTCGGAGTTTGCCAGCTCGCGACAGGCGCATTCTATCCGCAAGCGGCGAACGTAGTCTCCAATGGTGCAATGGTAGGACCTGTGAAATATCTGAGCCAAATGTACTGGATGTACGTTGACCTCCCGCGCAATGTCTGCCAGTTTCAGCGACTCCGCAAAGCGTTCGTGTAAAAGTTCCTTCGCCTGCTCAAGCCAACGAGGCGGGCGATTGACTTCCATCCTCACACCACCTCGTGAGGTCTCACCAACCAATTCCATCATGAGTCCTTCGATGATGAGATCGGAGACCTCGTCTCGTTGCACCAACTCTTTATAGAGTCGCCGGGCCAGTAACTCCGCCACCCCGCCTATGAATCCAGCAGACGGCTCGGCACTGACTCCTTGATCGCGCAAGCGATTCAACCACTGGGGCTCGATTTCAATGATGAAAGACCGTCCGCCGGCGTCATGGAAGTGTTCGGCGTGCAGTTCATGAGGCGGGTGAAACAAGAGCGTGGAAGACTTACACTCGCGCGTCCGGCCACCGTATTCTTCGGTGTACTCGCCGTCCATCACGAAGCAGAACAAGGCTCGTTTGTGCGTGTGTTTTGGAGTCCGGAACCCTGGAGGGTAGACACGCTCCGACAGTTCGAAGCCTCCAACTTTGCGGCCTCGCAGAGCTTCACCGTAGTAACTACCAGGAGCCAATTGCATAGGGATGGCGGCTTCCTTTCGTTGTTCGCCAAAAGTACGGCGCGAGGATTCAGGCTGCCATTAACATCCGCTGATTAATACGACAAAACAATTGGTGATGGATAAAAGGGGGGTGCTCAACACTCCCAAGCAAGGCCTCTATACAACATGCCCGCCACGACCGTCAAGAAATCAGGGTCAGAAATATCCTAAGCGCATTCCAGTAGCCCTAAGAACATTCAAGACAGCAGCTGCCATTCCGGTACTCACTTACGGAACATCCCTATTCCTGGTGCTCGACGACCCGCTGTTCCAGGAGTCGCTCGGCGCCTATTTTGCTCTCAGTCAACCGCTGCACAACTTGGAGGACACAATGAACGCACAGACTCTACACAAGCCCATTGGTCTGGCCCTGCTCCATGCCACCTTTATCATGATCCTGGCGAGCGCCGTGTCGGCCCAGATTACGACGACGGGAATACGCGGGATCATCCGAGACCCCAACGGAGCGGTGGTTCCAAATGCGACGGTAAAAGTTACCGACAACTCGACCGGCGTCGAGCAGAGTGCGGTAACTTCTGGCGAGGGCGTATTCCTTTTCCCCAACCTGCAATTTGGCACCTACAAACTGACAACGACGGCCACCGGTTTTAAAACTGACCTTATTGCTTCGGTCGTCGTTGAGTCAGGAAAAATCACCGACGTGCGAATTGACCTGGAAGTAGGGACCGCCTCTGAAACTGTCCAGGTGGCGGCGAGCACGGAACAACTCAACACAACGACGAACGAAGTCGGCGCCACGATCAATAACCATCTGGTGCAAAACCTTCCCTTCAATGGCCGGGACGGCCTGGGCTTTGCCGGACTGATCGCGGGGAACATGCAAAGCAGTAATCAGCGGAACAGCACTTATAACGGCCTGCCAAATGCGTCGCTCAACATCACGCTCGATGGCATGAACAACAACTCTCAGCGCTTCAAGAGTGGGGGAACCAGCTTCTTTTCATTTGCCCCGGCGCGCATCGACGCAATTGAAGAAGTGAGTGTTTCCACGACGGGCCTGGGTGCCGATGCCGGTGGCGAAGGTTCGATGCAGATCCGCATGACGACCAAGCGCGGTACCGATCAGTATCACGGCCAGGTACTCTACCAGGGAGAAAACGAAGCCCTCAATGCGAACGGTTTCTTCCGCAACATGCAGGGTCTGCCCCGCACTAAAGTCCGCAATCATAATGTGGCGGGCTCAATCGGCGGCCCGCTCTTTCAGTTCCTTCGTCCGTTCAAGGGCAAGTTGTTCTTCTTCGCTTACTATGAGATCCAACCGCAACCCAGCACGCAAACCTTGACCCAGGCGGTCCTCACTCCAGCCGCACAGCAGGGCAACTTTACTTACGTCGGCACCGATGGCGTTAAGCGCACAGTGAACTTGCTGCAAGTTGCGGGTGCGGGCGGTTTCACCAACACTGTGGATCCAAGCATCAACGGCATCCTGAACAAGATCAGTGGCTCTCAAGCGGACTCCAGTTTCGTGCCGATTTCCGGCATCGCTCCCGAATTTATGCAGAACATGCAGTGGACCCAGGCACTCAACACGACCCAGCACTTTCCCACTTTGCGCCTCGACTATCAGGTCAAGCCAACGCTGGCCTGGCACGGCACGTGGAACTTACGCAGTAGCGATTTCACTAAAGGGACAGTGTCGTATCCTAACAGCCCCTTCGATTTCGTCGGTCCCAACGGCACCAATATCCACTCTTCAGCGACTCCCTACGTGGCCACCAGCACCCTGGATTGGACCATTAAGCAGAACATGGTCAACAGCGTGATCTTTGGTGTCCAGGGCACGGGTGAGAATTTCTTTATTGATGCCGACCCGCGACGTTTTCAGGAACAAGGCAATCGCATTATCAATACGCCTTTGATCAATCCGTGGATACCTAACGTGGCGACGGACGTAAGGAATAATCCTGTGTATCAGTTCACCGACAATCTGAACTGGGTCAAGGGACATCACACCGTGACGATTGGCGGCACTTACCTGCACACCAGTTTCTATTCCCACACGTTCGGCACGGCCGGGGTGCCGCAATATAACCTTGGGGTGGTTGCGGCTGATCCGATCAATAACGTGTTGCGAAATGCGCTGACTAACGTCAATACCACCGGTAACGACATCAACAATGCGCTCAATCTCTATGCCCTCTTAACTGGCCGCGTTACCAGCATCTCCGTCGCCACGCAAGTGGATGAAGAGACTCACCGGTACATCCAGTACGCGGAGACGATGCAACGCTATGCCTTCACCACTTTTGGTCTTTACGCCCAGGACAGCTTCCGCGTGCGTCCTGACCTGACGCTGAATTTCGGTTTGCGCTGGCAGTTCGACGGCGACATTCACAGCGGCAACGACCTGCTTTCACAACCAAGTGGCGACAACTTCTATGGTCCATCTACCGCTCTTTTTCAGCCGGGCGTCTTGAATGGCAATCAAAATCCGGCCTTCGTCCTGGCGATCCATCCCTACGGCCATGACTATATGAATCCGGCGCCGAACGTTGGTTTCGCCTGGAATCCCGCCGGGGGAAAGAGCTGGATTGGTAAGTTGATCGGGGACCGCAAAACGGTGGTACGCGGCGGTTATTCGATCACTTTCTACAATGAGGGCCTCAATTCTATCTCCAATTCACTTTCGGGAGGGCGTGGTCTGACACAGTCGGGAACCGCCACGAATGGCATCGATTTCATCCCTGGATCGCTGGAGTTACGCTCAACAACGCAACCGGTAGTCAAAGTCTTTCCTGCAACGTTTGGCTTCCCCATCTTTCAAAATGCTTTCTCGGCGCCGGTGGGGGGAAACTATGTCAATCCCGATCTGGTATCGCCCTACGTTCAGAATTGGACCCTGGGCATTCAACGCCAGCTTACAAACAGCACCACGATCGAGGTGCGCTACGTAGGCAACAAGGCCACACACATGTGGCATCGGCAGAACCTGAATGAGATCAATATCTTTGAGAACAATTTCCTGCCGGAGTTCAACCAGGCCAAGAGGAACCTTGACATCAACATCGCCAATGGCAAAGGACAGACCTTCATCAACAACAGCCTGCCCGGCCAGGGTTCGCTGCCAATTTTTCAAGCCGCCTTCGCAGCTCTGGGGGGCCAGCCGGCGCTTTCCAATGCGCAAGGCTTCGGCAATTCCACTTTCATCCAGAATCTGAATCAAGGTGTAGCGGGCACGCTGGCCACGACGCTCGCGACCAACCCGACCTATTTCTGTCGCCTGGTGGGAAACAAGATCAACTCCTGCGCGACCTCGCCAACCAATCCATTCGCGGCGGCGGGACCGTTCCCCATTAACTTGTTCCAGGCCAATCCGTATCTAAGTAGCTTGACCTACCAGGATTCGAATGGCGACAACAACTACAACGGGCTCCAGCTGGATCTCAAACAGCGACTCAGTCATGGTTTGAATCTCGGGGCCAACTATACGTTTAGTAAAGCGCTGGGCAATATGTTGAATGAGACTGATCAAGCCGCCGGCTACCAGTGGTTCACCACTCGGAGCGCCGGTCTTAACTATGGTCCATCGCCGTTCGATCGCCGGCATGTGTTCAATGCCTATTGGACCTACGACCTGCCGTTCGGCAAAGGCCAGAGATTCCTGAACAGTGGCGGCCTCTTGGATCGGCTTGTCGGTGGTTGGACGCTGGGTGGACGCGAGACTATGGCCTCTGGCTATCCGTTGCTGCTCAATAGCGGACGCAACACTGTCAACAATCTAAGTCAGTCCGGCGTACTCTTCCTCGGCGGTTTCACCCAGGAGCAATTGCAGAAGGCGCTGGGCACGATCGGGGGAAACTTCTCGAACACGGCGCTGATTGCCGACGTTGCCAGTATTGCAACGATAAATACCGCGGCCCGGACCAGCCAGGTCAATTCCGCCCTTTATGCTCCGGCGGGAACTCCCGGTCAGTTCGGCGGATTTGTCTATCTGCAACACAAGCCGCTCTACATCTTCGACATGAGCATCAACAAGGAGATCCATATAACTGAAAGGTTGCGTATGACGATGAGGATGGTGGCGTTAAACTTCCTGAATCACCCATACTTTGACATCGGGAATTCGAGTCCGACGTCCACAACCTTTGGTCAGATCACTGACACGACCGCAATCAACACCGGGGTGCGCAGAATTCAGTTCCGCGTCAGTATCGACTGGTAGTTGCTCGAGCGGCCCTACTGCAATTTGTGATAAATCAGATACCACCGGCTTCAGCCGGTATCTAATTGTTGACAGACTACCTTGTCCGTGAGGGATTTCCTTCCCGTGAGTGTGATTTCCTTTCTCGTTGAAAAATCCAGGAACTACTGAGATCTCTGCAGCCGCGCGTTTACCC
>Ga0126377_10003697_pt1 | contig 10916 bp, 5 predicted proteins | sample PanSoiMetPlot_22_FD_92647 | JGI IMG/M metagenome (GOLD analysis project Ga0126377, IMG submission 92647) | Tropical forest soil microbial communities from Panama - MetaG Plot_22 | ecosystem: Environmental > Terrestrial > Soil > Tropical forest > Bulk soil | place: Panama | collected 2016-02-17
GAGGAGTCCGCGTCCTGGTCGGTGTGCGCGCTCTGGTCCAGGGACTGATCCTGCCCGGTGCCCACGCCGTCGCTGGACTGCGACTGGTCGGCATCCTGGCTGGTGTCGGCGAAATTCGTCGCCGACGAGTTGTCGGCGGTGTTGCTCGCCGACTGGTCGCCGCCCGCGTTGGTCGCATCCTGGTCGGCGTTGGCCGACGAGTCCGCGTCCTGGTCGGTGCTGGCGTGCTGGTCCAGATCCTGCGACTGACCGGTGCCGGCGCCGTCGCTCTCTTGCGACTGGTCGGCGTCCTGGCTCGTCGAGGCGTCGTTCGACGCGTCCGACGTGGCCGTGTTGGTCAGGTCCTGCGTGCCACCGGCGTTGGTCGCGTCCTGATCGGCCTTGGCCGAGGAGTCAGCGTCCTGGTCGGTGTGCGCGCTCTGGTCCAGATCCTGCGACTGACCCGTGCCCGCACCGTCGCTGGACTGCGACTGATCGGCGGACTGGGTGGTCTCGGCGGAGTTCGAAGCATCCGAGCTCGCCGTGTTGTCCAGCGTCTGATCCGCCGAGCTGTCGCCGGCGTTGGTCGCGTCCTGGTCGGCGCGAGCCGACGAGTCAGCGTTCTGATCGGTGCTGGCGTGCTGGTCCAGATCCTGCGACTGACCGGTGCCCGCGCCGTCGCTGTCCTGCGACTGCGTGGCGTCCTGGCTGGTCGAGGCGTCGTTCGACGCCCCGTTCGACAGCGCCGAATTGCTGTTGCTCTGGGTAGCAGAGCTCGAGCCAAGCGACACGTCGCCACCCTCGACCGCAGACGGCGCGTTTGCGTTCGTGCCGTCCTGGTCGGCGGACGCGTGCGAATCCGCGTCCTGGTCGGTGCTGGCGTTCTGGTCCAGATCCTGCGACTGACCGGTGCCGGACCCGTCGCTGGTCTGCGACTGGTCAGCGGTCTGGTCGGTCTCGGCGGAGTTCGAAGCATCCGAGCTCGCCGTGTTGTCCAGCGTCTGATCGGCCGAGCTGTCGCCACCGGAGACGTCGCCCCCGGCAACCGCGCTCGGCACGTTCGCGTTGGTCGCGTCCTGGTCGGCCTTGGCCTTCGAGTTCGCGTCCTGATCGGTGCTGGCCTTCTGATCCAGGTCCTGGGACTGCCCGGAGCCGCCGGTCGGGTCTTGCGACTGATCGGCGTCCTGGCTGGTGTCCGCGTCGTTGGACGCGAACGAGTCGGCGGAGTTGCTGTTGCTCTGCGTCGCAGAGCTGTCGCCACCGTCGACGTCACCGCCGGCAACTGCCGACGGCGCGTTGCCGTTCGTACCGGACTGGTCGGCATCCGCGGTGGAATGCGCGTCCTGGTCGGTGCTCGCGGTCTGGTCCAGGTCCTGCTTCTGGCCGGAGCCGCCACAGCCAGAGCCGCAGCTTCCGCTGCTGTCCTGGGTCTGGTCGGCATCCTGGCTGGTGTCGGCGTCGTTCGTAGCTTCCGAACTGGCCGAGTTGTCCAGCGTCTGATCGGCCGAGCTGTTGCCACCGGAGACGTCGCCCCCGGCAACCGCGCTCGGCGCGTTCGCGTTGGTCGCGTCCTGGTCGGCGTTGGCCTTCGAGGTCGCGTCCTGATCGGTGCTGGCCTTCTGGTCCAGATCCTGCTTCTGGCCGGAACCGCCACAGCCCGAGCCGCAGCTTGCGCCGCTGTACTGGGACTGGTCGGCATCCTGGCTCGTGTCCGCGTCGTTCGACGCGGACGAGTCGGCGGAGTTGCTGTTGCTCTGCGTGGCAGAGCTGTCGCCACCGTCGACGTCGCCGCCGGCAACCGCGCTCGGCGCGTTGCCGTTGGTGCCGTCCTGGTCGGCATTCGCGGAGGAATGCGCGTCCTGGTCGGTGCTGGCCTTCTGGTCCAGGTCCTGCTTCTGGCCGGAGCCGCCACAGCCCGAGCCGCAACTACCGTCGCTGCTCTGGCTCTGGTCAGCGGTCTGGTCGGTCTCGGCGGAGTTCGAAGCATCCGAGCTCGCCGAGTTGTCCAGCGACTGATCGGCCGAGCTGCTGCCACCGGAGACGTCGCCCCCGGCAACCGCGTTCGGCACGTTCGCGTTGACGCCGTTCTGATCGGCGTCGGCGCTGGACTTCGCGTCCTGCTCAGTCTTCGCAGACTGATCCAGGTCCTGCGACTGACCGGACCCGCCACAACCAGCGTCGCAGCTGGAGCTGCTGTCTTGGTCCTGCGTGGCGTCCTGGCTGGTGGAGGCGTCGTTCGACGCCCCGCTGTTCGAGGCGGCCGAGTTGGTGTTGTTCTGCGTAGCAGAGCTCGTGCCACCGTCCACGTCGCCACCGGCGATTGCCACCGGCGCGTTCGCGTTGACGCCGTTCTGGTCGGCATCAGCCGACGAGTTGGCGTCCTGGTCCGTCCTGGCCGACTGATCCAGCTCCTGCGCCTGCCCGGACCCGCCACAGCCGACCACGCAGCTACTGCTGGCGGACTGGCTCTGGTTTGCGGACTGGCTGGTACTCGCCGTGTTCGAAGCGTCCGAACTCGCCGAGTTGCTCAGGGTTTGGTCAGCCGAACTATCCCCGCCGCTGACGTCGCCTCCGGCGACGACGACGGGGACGTTGGCATTGACGCCGTTCTGGTCGGCACTGGCCGACGAGCTGGCATCCTGGTCCGTCCTCGCGTCCTGATCCAACGACTGGAACTGCCCGGAGCCACCACAGCCGGCAACGCAGCTCGAGGAGCTGCTCTGCGACTGGGTCGCGTCCTGGTTGGTCGTTGCATCGTTGGACGCCGACGACGTGGCCTCGTTGCTGTTGTTCTGCGTCGCAGAACTGTTGCCGTTGGTCACATCGCCACCAGCGATCGTGACGGGCACGTTGGCGTTGACGCCGTTCTGATCGGCGTTAGCGTGCGAGTGCGCGTCCTGATCGGTGCTGGAGGACTGGTCCACGGACTGCGCCTGACCGGATCCGCCGCAGCCCGAGTGGCAGCTGGAGCTGCTCGTCTGCGACTGGTTGGCGGTCTGGTCGGTTGACGCAGTGTTGGATGCCGACGACGTCGCCGAGTTGCTGTTGTTCTGCGAGGCAGAACTCGAGCCACCCGACACGCTGCCACCGGCGACGGTAACCGGCACGTTGGCGTTCACGCCGTTCTGATGCGCATTGGCCGACGAATGAGCGTCTTGATCGGTCGAGGACGACTGATCAATGCTCTGGGACTGCCCAGACCCGCCGCAGCCTGACTGGCAGCTGGAGCTGCTCGACTGCGACTGGCTGGCGTTCTGGTTCGTCGACGCGGTGTTCGACGCCGAGGAGGTGGCAGTGTTGGTGTTGTTCTGCGAAGCAGAAGGGTCACCGCTGCTACCCGGGTTCCCGATGGTCTGGTTGCCAACGGACACCCCGCCCCCGTCGACGACGACGGGAACGTTGGCGTTGACTGCGTTCTGATTGGCGTTAGCCGACGAGCTGGCGCTCTGCGTAGTGTCGGAGGACTGCGAGAGCTCTTGGGCTTGACCAGATCCACCGCAGCCGGCGGTGCATGCGCCGCCTGCGGACTGAGTCTGGTTTCCACCCTGCGCGGTTGTACTGCCGTTGGAGGCTCCGGAGCCGCCGTTGTTCGCGGCGGTCTGATCGGCTGAGCTCTGCCCCCACGCTGGGGCTCCGAACCCGCCGATGGCCAGCACAAGGAGACTGGCACCCAGAGCGATGTAGCGTCTATGCGCCACCTAGCTCCCTTCGGATGGATTACACCTGTCGAGGGCGTCGTGCGCGCCCGCCGGGCGAACAGGTGTCCGCTCGGCTCATCCAAAGACGAGCCGCGAGGTCGTGGCCGCTGTCGTACGGCCACCCAGAACCCAAGCCGGATCTCCGACGTTCCGGCGAATGCTGCCCCCCAGGGCTCGCCGTCGAGTATGCGCCGTCCTACGGCTTCGATGCAATCACGCAGGCGCTTTACGCAGCCGACCGTTGTGGAAAACGCACCGGAAAACCGCTGCTTACGGGTCCGGCGGCGTGATCGGCGGAAGGTCGCCGAGGCTCTTGGAGCGCGTGCGGCGCTTGTAGCCTGCCGCGCTCTGCACGCTCGACGGACGCCATTTCGCGCCCCCTCGCTGCGTCGGCACGCCCTCGTCGTTGAGCGTGTCGGCGATCGCCTGGAGCGTCATGCCGTCCGCGCGCATCGCGGCGATCCGCTTGCGCAGCGCCGCCCAGTCGGGCTCGGTCGAGCCGCCCGCGGCGTGGCGCTTGGCACGCGCGGCCGCGAGGCCGGTGCGGGTGCGTTCTGACAGCCGTTCGCGTTCCCACTCGCCCACCGAAGCGAGGGCGCGCGCGGTCACGCGGCCGCCCTGCGTGGCGGTGTCGAGGCCGAGGTCGATGGCGACGAGCCGCACGCGGTTGTGCTCGAACCAGCGCACGAGCGTGCCGAGCTCGGCGACCGAGCGGCTGAGGCGGTCGAGCCCGGCGACGACGACGCAGCTCGCGTCGCCGGCGGCGAGGCGCTGCATGAGGTGCGAGAGGCCGGGGCGGTCGAGCGCCTTGCCGCCCTTCGGCTCGCGGTCCCCGATGAGCTCGACGAGGTCCAGCCCGTGCTGCTTGCACCCGTCCTCGATCGTGCGCCGCTGCGCGTCGAGTTCCTCCGCGCCGGTCTCGGCCGCGGCGGGAACGCTCGCGTAGCCCAGAGCGCGGACCGCAACCTGCGCCGGCGGCTCGGCCGCGGCTGGCTCCGGCGGCGGCGGCTCGGGCTCGGGTTCCGGCTCGGGCTCGGGCTCCGGCGGCGGGGCCCACGGCAGCTCGCGCGCAGGTCCGCGCGCGACGGCGAGGCGCCCGTTCTCGGTCTCGGTGTCGAGGCCGATGTCGAGCGCGATGAGCCGGGTGCCCTCGCGCTCGATGCGGTCCAGGAGCTTCGCGAGCTCCGCGACCTCGTCGCTCAACGCGGTCAGCTCGCCGACGATCAGGCACGAGGCCTCGCCGGCCTCGAGGCGCTCGAACGCGTGACCGAGGTCGCCCGTCAGCTCGACGAGCTCCAGTCCAAGCCCCCCACAGGCCGCTTCGATGTCGTCACGCCCACCGTTGTGGACGTACCCGACCGTCGGAACGAGCGTCGCGGGAAGCGATTGCTTCTGCCGACGCTTCATCGGCCGACGGTACCCGAGCGGTCAAGGGATGAGCGACCCTACAACCGCTTGTCGAGCCACAGGTCCCGCCGGTCGTCGCGCGCCTCGACGCCCACGACGCGATAGCCGGCGCGGCGATAGAGGGCGCGGGCCTCGCGCAGGACCTCGGTCGTGTAGAGCAGCACGCGCGCGCAGCCCGCCGCGCGCGCCCGCGCCTCGAGCTCCTCGAGCAGCGCGCGGCCGTGGCCGCCCCCGCGAGCGCTCGCCGTGACGAACATCCGCTTGATCTCACCGACGCCCGGCGCGAGCGGGCGCAGGCCGCCGCAGGCCACGGCATGATCGCCGTCATAGACGATCAGCCAGGCGCTGCCCTCGCCGGTGAAATCGTTCTCGGTGGCGAAGATCTCCTCGGTCGGGACGAACGCATCGCTCAGGCGCGAGCGCACGAGCTCCATGTACTCGGCGTACAGCGCGCGCGACGGCGCGCTCGTCGGCGCCTCGGCGCGGATCACGCGCACGGTCGCAGTGCCAGGAGCACGAGGTCGTCGCTGAGCTCCGGTGCCCACGCCTGCACCTCCTCATGGACGACTGCGACGAGCTCGCTGGGCGCGAGCTCGCGGCCGCGTTCGGCCACGACCGCCATGAGGCGCTCGTCGCCGAAGAAGGCGCCGTCGCGGCGGGCTTCGAGCAGGCCGTCGGTCGCCGCGAACAGCACGTCGCCCGGGCCGAACGGCGCGTCGCGTTCCTCGTAGTGCACGTCGTCGCCGACACCGAGCGGGACGCCCGTCGCCGAGAGCGCCTGCGTGCCGTCGGCGCCGAGCAGCACCGGCGGCGCGTGGCCCGCGTTCGCCCACCGCAGCCGCCCGCCCGCGATGACGCCCATGAACACCGCGACGAAGCACCCGCTCGGCAGGCGCTGGCGCAGCAGCAGGTCGGTTTGAGCGAGGACCTCGGCGGGGCGCTCGGAGTCCCAGGTCCGCGCCTCGACGAAGAAGCGCACCATCGCGCTCAGGGCCGCCACCTCGAGGCCCTTGCCCGCGACGTCGCCGACGAGCACCGCGACAGCCCCGCTCGGCAGCGTCCAGACGCCGAAGAGGTCGCCGCCGACCTCGTGGCCCGCGGGCTCGTAGACGACGCCGAGCTCGTAGCCGGGGATCTGCTGTCCGCGTGGCGGGACGAAGCCGCTCGTGAGCGCCTCGGCGACGCGCCGCTCGCGCTGGTAGTCCAGGGCGTTGGCGATGGCACCGGCGGCGGGCGCGGCGAGCGCCTCGAGCCGCTCGAGCTCATGGGGGCCGAAGCGATTGGGATCGGCGTGGCTGGCGGAGAGGACGCCGAACAGCCGCGGGCCCAGCGCGATCGGGACGTGCATGAACGAGCCGATGCCCTCGCGATCGAGGAACTCCTGCGCGAAGTGGTCGGCGTCCGCGTCGGTCGAGACGTACGGCGTCCCGCTGTTGGCGACATGGCCGATCATGCCCTCGCCGAGGCGGAAGCGCTGCTTGCGGCCCTCGTCGCTCATGCCGATCGAGGCGACGGTGCGCAGGTCGGCGGTGGCGGGCTCGAAGCGCCGCAACGCGACCTTGGTCGCGCCGATGAGCCGGCTGGCCTGGTCGACGATCGCCCCGTAGACGGCAGCGGGCTCGAGCGAGCCGCTCACGGCGCGGGCCGCGTCGCTGAGCTCGAGGGCCTCGCGGCCGCGGCGCTCCTCGCGGTCGAGCAGCTCGGTGCGCTCGAGTGCGAGCGCGGCGAGGTCGGCGAAGACCTCGACGACGCGCAGTTCGTCCTCGCCGAGGATGCGCTGCGGCGCGGAGATCGCGAGCACGCCGAGCGTGCGCCCGCCCGTGGTGCGGACCGGGCAGGAGATGAACGACGACGACTGGTACCAGTCCCAGGCCAGCCGCGCGTCGTGCGGCTGGAGCTCCTCCTCGAGGCGCAGGCGCAGCGCCGTGGCGCCTTCCCACTCCTCGAAGCGCTCGATGTGCAGCGCGTCGCCGCGCTCGATGGCCGCCTCGGTGACGCCGGGCCGATCGCGGTCGTAGCGCCGCTCGAGGACGGGTGTCATAGCCGCGCGGACCTCGTCGGTGGCGAACCAAGCGGCGGCCGGGTGGATCGTGCCCTCCTCGAAGTCGACGACCTGGAACGCGCAGGCGCTGATGTCGAGAAGCCGCCGGAGCTGGACGAGGATCTCGTCGAGGGTCCGTCGCAGCCATGCCGGCTCCTCCACGGTGGCGACCCTACCGAGTACCCTTGGTGATTGGACCGTGCTAGGCGGGGAGGTAGCGGTGCCCTGTCGCTCGCAATCCGCTCTAGCGAGGCCGAATCCCCTCTTGAGGGGCCGGTCTGTGGGGTCAGCTCGCCGATGGCGGTGCTGATGGCCCGGGTCCCGCGCGACGCCGGCTCGTGAACCAGGTCAGGTCCGGAAGGAAGCAGCCTTAAGCGGATCCCGGTGGGCGCAGCGGGTTCTCCCGGTGCCGGAGCCGCTCGACGCGTCAGCGCCCATAGCCTGGTTTCGAGGGAGGGTGCACGGTCCGTTCAGTCGCAGCGCGCGAACACTCGCCACGAGTCGTTCGCCGCGACTGGCCTGAAGCCGGGCAGCGGCGGCGGGATGCGCTGGTTGAGGTCGCGCGGGTCGAGGATGTAGTCCCTGGCGATCTTCGCCGTCCGCGGCCGGACGTAGGTGCCGGTGCGCGGCAGCCGCTCCTGGGCGACCGCGATGCGCTGCGGCTCGGTGTCGAGCCACAGCGCCAGCAGCGGTACGGGCCGGTGGTTGGGGACCGTGATCGGCGTGCACGGGAAGTCGGGCGTGAGCGCGTGGAGGTCGTCCTGGATGCCGTCCTGGATGGTCAGCGCGCTGCGCAGGCTCGTGATCCGGTCGACCTGGGGCGGGATGAAGACGACGAGCAGCACGAGGGTGAGCACGCCGAACCACGCCCATCGTCGCCGCCACGGGTGGTCGCGGGGCAGCTCGGCCCACCCGAAGGCACCGGCGCCGCAGAACACGGCGAGGATCGTCGACGGGCCGAGGAGGTAGCGGCCGAGGATCGGCAGGCCGGCGGCGGCGAGCACGCAGAACGCGGCGATCGCCACGACGCCCGCGATGGCGCCGAGCGCGACGCGCTGGCGCAGGAAGGCGAGGGCGAGCAGCCCGCCGCCGGCGGCACCGACGAGGACGGGCTCGCGCAGGATCTCCCCGATCCGCCGCGGGACGGTGACCGGCACCTCGTCCAGGCCGGTGACGCGCTTGAGCTCCTGGGCGGTGTCGCGCGTGCCGGTGAGCGAGTGCAGCGGGTTGCCGGTGACGATGAGGTCGCTCAGCCCCCACAGCACCGGTGCCGCGGCGGCGAGCGCCCACAAGCGCCAGTCGCGCGGCCGCAGCCAGAGGATGTAGGCGGCGGAGAACAGCCAGGCCTCCGGGCGCAGGAGGCCGGCGAGCGCGAGCAGGGCGAGCACGGGCGCGCCCGCGCGTCGTCGCCGCGTCTCGATGAGCAGCGCGCCGAGCACGAGGCAGAGGTAGGGGAGGTCCACGTACGCGCGCGAGCCGAAGTCGAGGACGGGGCGGCGCGTGAGCATGATCGCCGCCGCGAGCACGCCCGCCGCGCGGTTGATCCACGCCTCACCGAGCCGGTAGGTGATCCACGCGAGCGCGCCGAGCCAGACGAACGCGAGGACGATCGTCGCGTTGATCGACCCTGTGGCGCCGAGCGGGCTGAGGATGAGCCCGACCAGCGTGGCGAGCGGGTGCGGCGTGGGGGCGAGCGAGATGTCGTAGTCGGGCAGCGTCCCGTGCGCGAGGTCGCGGCCCCAGACCAGCGCGTAGAGCGTGTCGTAGTTGACGAGGCCGCGCCCAGCCAGCGCCCAGGCGATCAGGCCGAGCGCGACCGTCCAGCCGATGGCCTTGCCGTGGCGCACGGGCGCGGACCCTATCCCCACCAATGGCCGTTGCGGCGCGTCTGAACAGCGTGAGAGGGTGGGCCAATGCGCATACCGCTCGGCGCCGCGCTCGCGGCGGCCGCCCTCCTCGCGCCCGCGTCCGCGGGCGCTGTCGTTCCCAGCGGCAACCTCGTGGTCAACCCCGGCGCCGAGGCCGGCACCGGCTCGCCCGACGCCAGTGGCGTCGTCCCGCCGCCCGGCTGGGTGGTCAGCGGCCCGTTCACCGTGGTCCAGTACGGCGCGCCGGACTTCCTGACCGCAGCGGACAGCGCGCGGCTGGGCGGTGGGGTCAACTTCTTCGCGGGCGGGCCCACCAACCCCGCAAGCGCGGCGGCGCAGACGATCGACGTGTCCCAGGCGGCGCCCGAGATCGACGCCGGAAAGGTCACCGCGACGCTCTCGGCGCTGCTGGGCGGCTTTGCGACGCAGGAGGACCGGGCGACGGTGACCGCGACGTTCATCAGCGCGACGGCCGCGTCGCTGGGAACCGTGAGCCTGCAGCCCGTCACGGCCGCCGAGCGCGGCTCGGTCACGACGCTGATCCCGCGCTCGGCGTCGGGCGCGGTCCCGGGGGGCACGCGCGGCATCGCCGTGCGCATCGACGCCACCCGCGACGCGGGCGCCTACAACGACGGCTACATCGACAACGTCAGCCTCACGCTGGGCTCCGGGGCGGCGCCGGTCTACAAGAAGACCGTCGTCGTGAAGGTCGTGAGCGGAAAGGTCGGGATCCGGCTCCCCGGCTCCAAGAAGGAGGTCGACCTCACGGGCGAGCAGGGCATCCCGGTCGGCTCCACGGTCGACACGCTGCATGGCGTCGTCCAGCTCAGCTCGGTGCCCAAGCCCGGAGCGGCCCCGCAAGCGGCGAAGTTCTACGAGGGCGAGTTCAAGGTCGGCCAGAGCGCGGGCGTCACCGAGCTCACGCTCGCCACGCCGCTGGCGTCATGCCGCAGCGGGCGGGGGCGGGCGGCCGCCGCGCGCAAGGCGAAGAAGCGCCGCCTCTGGGGCGACGGCACGGGCGCGTTCCGCACGAAGGGCAAGTACAGCTCCGCGACGGTCCGCGGGACGAAGTGGCTCGTGGAGGACAGCTGCTCGGGGACGCTGACGCGAGTCGTCCGCGGCACGGTCACGGTCCGCGACCAGGTCCGCCACAAGACCATCATCGTGAGGGCTGGGCAGAGCTACCGCGCACGGCCGAGCCGCTGACGACGCGCCATCGGGAGCGGTGGGCGGTCTCGAGCATCACAGTGATGCACAAGGTCGCCCACCCCGCGCGCGGAGGGCGTCCGACCGCGGCTACTAGACTCGAAGGTCCGTGAACGCCGGCCCTTCGCTGTACCGCCGCCACCGGCCCCGCACGTTCGCGGACGTCGTGGGCCAGGAGCATGTCGTCAGGACCCTGCGCAATGCCGTGCAGCAGGGCAAGGTTCACCATGCCTACCTTTTCGTCGGCTCGCGCGGAACCGGCAAGACGTCGATGGCGAAGATGCTTGCGGCGTGCCTGAACTGCGAGCACGGGCCGACCGTCGAGCCGTGCGGGCGCTGCGAGTCGTGCGTCGCGATCGCCAACGCGACCTCGCTCGACGTCATCGAGATGGACGCGGCGTCGAACAACTCGGTCGACGACATCCGCGAGCTGCGCGAGTCGGTCCAGTTCGCCCCGGTCTCGGGGCGCTCGAAGGTCTACATCCTCGACGAGGCGCACATGCTCTCGTCGCAGGCGTGGAACGCGTTCCTCAAGACCCTCGAGGAGCCGCCCCCGCACACGATCTTCGTGCTGGCGACGACCGAGGCGCAGAAGGTGCTGCCGACGGTCGTCGACCGCTGCCACCGCTTCGACTTCGCGCGCCCGACGGTCGAGCAGATCGCCACGGTCATCACCCGCGTGGCCGCCGCCGAGAACATCGAGATCGCGCCCGACGC
>Ga0126377_10003698_pt1 | contig 10915 bp, 9 predicted proteins | sample PanSoiMetPlot_22_FD_92647 | JGI IMG/M metagenome (GOLD analysis project Ga0126377, IMG submission 92647) | Tropical forest soil microbial communities from Panama - MetaG Plot_22 | ecosystem: Environmental > Terrestrial > Soil > Tropical forest > Bulk soil | place: Panama | collected 2016-02-17
CATGCTCGAGATGCTCGATGACGTCGATCATCAACGCGAGGTCATACTGGCCGTCGAGCTGCGACAGCACTTCGACCGCGTCGCCGACGTACACGTGATCGTAGACCAGCTTGTGAAGCGCACCGACATAGGCTGCAAAGCCTTCGATTCCATCGACGCGGCAGGTGGATTGCATTTCCGGCGCACGACACCACGCGGCGTCGAGATACTCACGGGCAAGCACGCCATATTTTGCGAATCCGACGCCGACGTCGAGAATGGAGCGTGGCTGTGCCATCACCATGGTCTCGACGATTTCATTGAGTTGATGGAAATGGCTGGTTGGCATCTGGGAAGCTCAGCGGGGAACCGGCGCGGTTCAGCCCAAATATCCTCGCCACGCATTGACGATCTTTGAAGGCACCACCAAGCGTGCAAGGGCGATGGCAGATCCTGACCACCACTCGGCGCAATTCCAGAGGCCAACGCTGCCGGCAATGGTCGTGAAGGCGGAAGTGGCGTCGCCCTTTGCCGCGTAGTATCTCGCAAGCCGGGTTGTCGATCTGGCTCGTTGGCGCCTGAAGAGGCGCTTGTGAGCGGGTTCGATGACCTGCGCTTGCCATTTCTCGAACAACGCCAGCCAGTCCCGCAGCGCCTGTTCTCCGGTGGCGCTGTAGTGGCTGGTGTGATGACGCACGCGGCTGAGTGGCTTGTCGATGAAGTTGACTTCGCTTTGTTGCGCCAGCTTCAGCCACAAGTCGCAGTCCTCGTGCATCTTCTGACGCTCGTCGAACCGGTTGACGCGTTCCACCAGTTGCCGCTGGGCGATCACGCTGGGCATGGCAATCGCAGCCTCCCAGCGTGCGATCCGCTCGAACGTCGCGCCGACGGGCGGTTTGCGGCGCCTGTTCGGCTTGCGCATCAGCGGGCTTCCATGCGCATCGATGTGCAAGACCGGCGAATAGCACCACAGCCGTTGCGGTTGATCACGCAGCGCTGCGACCTGGGTCGCCAGTTTTTCCGGAAGCCACTCGTCGTCGGAGTCGAGAAAGGCGACGAACTCTCCGGTCGCTTCCTGCAAGGCGGCGTTGCGCGCGGCTGCGGGATTTCCCGTATGCGCGAGCCACACCACCCGGATGCGAGGCTGCCGCGCGAGCTCGGCGAGATAAGCTCTCGTCTGCTCGTTCGAACCGTCGTCGGCGATGACCAGTTCCCAATCCGTCAGAGTCTGCGCGAACACCGATGCCACGGCGGCGCGCAAGAACCCCAGCCGATCGAAGACCGGCAGGATGACGGAAACGGTGGGCGACGAGACCTGATCTGTGCCAGCCATGCTTTCGGCTCAAGCCCCGGAATCGCGCATGGATCGCAACCACCGGGATCGTCCGAGCAACTCGCGGGAGTCACCATGCGCGACCACCTTGCCGTGTTCGATTTCGAAGATCTCGTCACAGCAGCGAACTGTCGCCATCCGATGCGCAATGACCACGATGGTGCAAATGCCGCGCAATGACTCGAGGATTGCGACCACATCCTGCTCCATCTGGCCATCGAGTGCGCTCGTGGCTTCGTCGAGCACCAGGAGGGACGATCGCCGATACAGGGCGCGCGCGATGGCGAGGCGCTGGCGCTGCCCGCCGCTCAGCCGCATGCGCCCGTCACCGATGCGCGTGTCGTAACCGGAAGGCAGCGCAGCAACGAGTTCTTCGATCTGCGCGAGCCGCGCGACTTCGCGTACGCGCTCGAGGTCGACCTCGGCCATTTCGACGCCGAAGGCGATGTTTTCAGTAATGGACATGTCCGACAGCGAGACGTGTTGTGGAACGTAGGCGACGGCTCGGCACCAGCAGGCGACATTGGATCGATCCAGCACCACACCATCGATCGCGACCGTGCCGAGTTGCGGAATCAGCAGGCCCAGGATCACGTCGATCAGGGTGGTCTTGCCGGCACCATTGAGCCCGACGAAGCCGACCATCGAGCCGGCCGCAATCCGTAACGAAACGCCGCGTAGCACGGGCTCGGCAGCCGGCGAGTAGCGGAACCACACGTCACTCAGGACAATGTCCTTCTGCGGACGGCCTTGCCATGGTCGGCCGTCGGCGGCCGGGACTGTTTCCGGTGTTCGTGCACGTGCCAGCAGCAGGTCGTGCGCGATGCTTTCAAAGCCGGCCTGATCGGCGCGTACCCTCGCCAACGCGGTGAACATCTGTTGCATGGCGGGCAGCAATCGATACGTCGCAAAACCGATGAAGGTCAGCTGCGGCATCCACGGGCCGACCTTGGTTCCGCCGCCGCTGAGATACATGGCGACACCAACCAGTCCTGTCACGGTAAGGCACTCGAGCACGTGGCGCGGGCTGTTGGCGATCGCCCAGTTGCTGACGCCGGTCTTGCTGAGCTCGAGGCACACGCGCTGGAAGCGCCTGACAAAGGCATCCTGCGCCTGGTGAATCACCACTTCCTTGATGTTCGACAGGCTTTCATTGACGATCTTGGCGCGTTCCGCGAGCAGCCTGGACTTCTTTTTGCCATTGTGCCGAAGGCGCACGCGCGCCACCGCGTAGTAGATGGCGTAACTGCCCCCGATGATCGCGATGGCGAGCGTCGCGAAGGCAGGGCTCAACGTCACCATCGCGATGACGATGAGCAGCGTCGTGGTCGCCGAGGTGGCCAACATGAGTCCACCATGCAGTACGCCTTCGGCAAGGCGATCTACTTCGTGAAGGAGCCTGGCGGAAAGCGCGGCGCGCTGCGCGTTCGCATGAAACTGATAGTCGCGTCGCAGGTAGTCGTTCAGCAACGCGACGTGCAGGGAGTTGCCCACGCTCGCCGCATAGCGCGTCATGGTGATGGCGCCGAGCAGGTTTATGACGTTCGATGCCAGCACGGCGGCGACGAAGCCGGTCCCGACTGCCACGATGAACTGCCGCTCGCCGCGAAAGTCACCGATTTGATACAGAAATGACAGCAGGCTACTGCGATGGACCGAATCCGGGTCGGCCAACGCAGCGAAAAAAGGAATGATGGCTGCGACGCCCACCATCGTCGAGAAAGCCATCAGTATCGCGACGCCCAGCAGGGCCAGCAGTCTGCGGCGCTGCGCGCGATCCAGTAGTCTCCAGATGTCCAGCCAGATTCTCATTTGCGCCGCACGCCCATGAGGAAATGGCGGGCGTCATGAACGAGCATCGGACGCCTCCGGCGCGCCGCCTTCCAGCGCCGCCATCACCGAGTAGATAGTCTGCACGCGCGGCGGCCGGCTGAAGAGCCAGCGCATGATCCGCGAGGAATGCCGCAGGCCGTACCACGGCACGGCGCCGAGCATGGGTATCGCCTTCACTCCCATGTCGAGATCGGCCAGCGCCTCCTTCCGTGGCGCGATCCGGCTCCTTGCGAAACGCAATGCTTCGGCCGGCGTTCTCGACCACTCGATGCCGGGAAAGGCGTCGATGTGCAGGTTCGACCACGAAACGGCAGTAAGCGTGTAGCGGCGTGCCGCGCGTCGCAGCGCGCGCGGCGCAGCTTCGTTCAGCGCGTCCATGACCTCGATGGGAGGTGCGGCACCGGAGCAACGTTGCGCCAGCGCCAGCGGCGGCAGCGCCCACCAGGCGGCGGTCCCGCCGGCGGTTGGCGTCAGCAGGCGTTCCCACTGGTGCGGCTGCCATTGCCGTGTGAGTCGCGCGATGTCCTCGAGCTGGATCAGCCGCAGGCAATGGGCGCGCATGTTGCCAGCTGCGTGCAGCAGCAGGTGCAACAGCAGACTACTGTCGTCGCGGTACGGATTGACACCGGGGCGAGCATCGGAGGCACAAATCTGCGCCGTGATGTCGACCATTGTAGCCGGGAGCGGGTCCGCGATATGGGTGTGGACCTCGATCTTGAGCGGATGCGCGGCGTGCTCGCCCTGGCCCTGGGGCATCGAAGGCGGCGCGTTTCCGAAGACTGCATGGCGCGCGCTGGTGAATTGATGGTGATAACCCAGCGTTTCGAGTGCGCGCGCCAGTGGCGGCAGGTCGTCCGCATGCGCCAGCAGGTCGATGTCGCCCATGGGCCGCTCGCCCGGGGCGTACAGCAGCTTGCGCAAGAGCGCGGCACCCTTGAGCGCAACGACGGCCAGGCCTGCCCGGCGGGTCACTTCATCGAGCCGCAGCAGCAGGGAATCGATGAGCACTGCGCGCTTCAACCCTTGCTCCATCTGGCCCGACAGGAAATCGCGCCAGCGATCCGGCCCGCGCCACGGCAGCCGATGCGCCAGCAGCGACCCTATCCCCTGCATCGCGACGACGGCGCGCGCCACGTCCCATTCGAACCCGGTCCAGTCCGGCGCCGTGGCGCCGGGCTGCGCGAGCTCCAGTGCCAGCCGCTCCGTGGTGTCGTGCAGCGCGCGCGCGATGCGGGACAGTGGCGGAAGCGGCGGCTGCATGGAAGTTCAGACCTCGCGTCGCCGCATCACGATCAGGAAGTGATCGCCGGCGTTGCGCAACAGCGGCCAGCCGCCGATCGCATCGTCGAGCCGGCCCAGCATCTCCAGCAGGCGCGGAAAGCGCTGCTGCCATTCCGCCAGGTACGGGGGCGGCAGGAACAGCGACAACGCGCGGTACTCGACCAGCTCGAACTCGGCGGCGAAGGCCGCGTGGAATTCGCGCGGGCGGTAGTAAGACGTCCAGATGGTGTGCCGGTTCATGCCCACCGCCACCGGGCCGCGCGCGAAACGGATGCGCGCGCGCTCCGGGCGCCGCCAGCGGTAGTACAGGTATTCCCACGGGCAGTAACGGCCGATCACGGAGAACACCAGCTGCCCGCCCGGGCGCAGCAGCCGGTGGCACTGGGCGGACAGCTCGCGCAGGTCCGGTACGCAGTTCAGCGGGCCGAAGTTCGAGTAGGCGCCGTCGAAGACTCCATCGAGCTGCGCGAGCTCGTGCGCACCGAGCAGGCGCGGTTCCACGCGCCCGGCCAATTGCGCGGCCGCGGCGCGTTGCGCGGTGCGGTCGACCATGAGCGGCGACCAGTCGGTGGCCAGCACGTCGCGGCCGGTGGCCGCGAGATGCACCGCGTCGATGCCGGTGCCGCAGCCGAGATCGATGAGCCGCGCCTGCCGCGCGAAGCGCCTTTCCAGCATTCGCCACATCGTGGCGCGCATGCGCTGGATCAGCGCGTTGTTGCCGCGCGGGCCGTCGTAGTCGGCAGCCACGCTGTCGAATGCGGCCTGGGTTTCGCGCAGGTTCAACCCGCCGCTCCGGCCAGCGGCTCGAGCGACAGCCGGTCGCCGGCGTCCTGCCGCCACGCACCTTCGTTCTCGATGAGCTTTGCCCAGCGCTGTGCGACGTCGTGCGGAGCCGGCCGCGCCACCTGGTCGTGCAGCAGGTTGCGCACCGTGCGGTAGAACTCCGAGCGGTACGTGCCGGCAAACATCATGTCGAGGTCGTTGCTCTCGTTCCAGTGGGTCTTCGCGCCGAGCTGCGACTTGACGGTTTCGTAGAACCGCGTGCCCGGCAGTGGATAGGACACGCTCACGCCCACGTCGTCCGGCCGGGTTTCTTCCACCATCTGCCGCGTCGCGAGAATGTCTTCCAGCTCTTCCCCGAGGTAGCCGAGCTGCAGGAAATAGCCGACGCGGATGCCGGCGTCGCCCAGCATCCGTCGCGCCTTGCCGATGTCGGCCACGTTCGTGCCCTTGTTCATGGCGTCGAGGATTTTCTGGCTGCCGCTCTCGGCGCCTATCCACACCTCGCGGCAGCCGGCCGCGCGCAGCGCCTCGGTCATGCGCGCGCTGACCAGGTCCGCGCGCATCTGGATGGTGAAGGGCACGCCGCCGCCACCCAGGGCGGCAGCGAAGTCGTTCACCCAGTCCGCGCGGAAGCCGAAGATGTCGTCGGCAAACCAGACGTGGTCCGGGCGGTAGTGGCGGCGCAGGTGGATCATCTCCGCGGCCACCTCGTGCGCCGGGCGCTGCAGGTACTGGTTGCCCCAGATGGGCTTCGCGCACCAGTTGCAGCGGAACGAACAGCCCCGCGACGAAGCCATGTTCAGGCTGAACTGGCCATGCGCGCGCCGCCAGACGCGGCGGTATTTCTCGATGTCCACCAGGTCCCAGGCGGGTTGGGCGGGCAGTTTGGGTTCGGGCAGACGCGCGGCCGCGGCATGTCTCTGGGTGCCGCCGGCCACGCTCACGCTCACATCCGGCAGACCCTGCGCGAGCATTGCCGGCTCGAGCGACGGGTTGGCGTTGAGCCGGTCGATCAGGGCCATCAATGCGCCCAGCGCCTCGCCATGCAGTACCGCATCGGCGCCAGCGGCGAGGTACTTGTCCGGTGCATCGGAGGCGTCGGAACCGCCCACCACGATGCGCGCCTTGCGCGCCTGCGCCAGTCCCAGCATCTCGCACGCGGCGCGCCGCATGCGCCCCAGGCACATCTTGCTCAGGAAGTTGTAGTTGTCCTCGTAAAGCAGCACCAGCTGAGGCTTGAGCACATCGAGCTGGCGCTCGAAGCGCGAGAAGTCCTCCGCGAGCATGGCGTCGAACAGCGACACTTCGTGGCCCGCTTCGCGAAGCATGGCTGCGACCTGCAGGGTTGCCAGCGGCGGATAAGGCTTCGCGCGTTCATGCTGTTTGCGGTCGAAATGCAGGAAATACGAATGGCAAACCAGGATTGAAAGCATTCGGCACCCGTTCACTCCGTGTTCGCGGACCCATTTCGCATGGGTAATTCCCAGCCCTGTCCATAGAACTGGCCCTGAATGGTGGTGAGTGGCGGCCTCCGGGCCAGAGGTTCCCGCAACCGGCGGTGCAGCAGCGCCGATCGCCCGTTCCGCCGTCGGACGGGGCCGACAGGCGGAACAAACAAGCCGGGGCGAGCATTTTGTGAGGGACATCGTCAGCAGGAGATTTCCATGTCCTCATTCTTCCTCGGCCGTCGCAGTTTTCTCGGTGCGGGCGGCCTCGCGTTATCGGGCTCGGCCGTCGCATTGCTGGCCGGGCGCGACGTGCTCGCCGCCGCGGACAAGGCCGCGAATCCCGCCGGTGACGTCGCCATCCTCAACAGTGCATTGGCCGCGGAGCTCGAGGCCATCGCGGCCTATGGCGTCGGCGCGGGCAGCGGGCTGCTCAAAGGTCCGGTGCTGGCGCTGGCGTCGACTTTCCAGGGCCACCACAAACAACATGCCGACGTGCTCGCCGGCACCGTGCGCAAGCTCGGTGGCACACCGGTGGAAGCCAAGGCGAAGTACACCTTTCCGGTGGAAACCCTGAAAACGCAGAACGACGTGTTGCGCTTCGCGGGCAACCTCGAGAAGGGCGCGGTGAGCGCGTACCTCGGCGCCGTGCCGCAGTTCAAGGACAAGGAACTCGCCAAGGCGGCGGCCAGCATCCTCGGCGACGAGGCCATGCACTGGGCCGTGTTGCGCAACGCCGTGGGCGACGAGCCGGTACCTGCCGCGTTCGTTTCCTAGCGGCTTTTCCCGGCATGGGCGGCGGCCCTGTACCATCCGCCCATGCTGGGGATCCACCACTACTGGCTGTTCATCGCGACGGCCATCGTCCTGATACTCACGCCGGGGCAGGACACCTTCTTCATCCTCGGCCGCAGTCTCGCCAGCGGGCGCAGCGCGGGTGTCGCTGCGGCGCTGGGAATTACGGCTGGCAGCCTGATTCACACTTGTCTCGCGGCGCTGGGACTGTCGGCACTGCTGGCCACGTCGCCGCATGCTTTCACGGCGGTGAAGCTCGCCGGCGCGGCCTATCTTTTCTACATCGGCGTGCGCGCATTACTGAGCCGGAGCGGTGGGCTGCCGGGCACCGATGAGCGCGCGGCCGGCGATGGCCGTTGGTCGGCATTCCGGCAGGGAATCCTGTCGAACCTGCTGAATCCCAAGGTGGCGTTGTTCTTCCTCGCGCTCATGCCGCAGTTCATCGCGGCAGGCAGCACCCACAAGGTGGGCGCGTTCCTGGTGCTCGGCCTGACTTTCGTGACGCTGGGAGTCGGGTGGTGCCTGACGCTGGCGGTCGGCGCGGCGTATCTGCGCGGCGCCTTCCTGCGCCGGCCGTCGCTGGCCGGCATGCTCAACAAGATCGCCGGCGCCATGTTCATCGCGCTGGGTCTGAGGCTGGCAGCGGTGCGCCAGTGAACGACTGGCCGCAGGCTGGCCGCAAACGCCTGATCCTGCCGTCGCCCATCGGCGTGATCGGCCGGGACGTACCCGACATCGAGCTGGAGCTGTTCGCCGAGGCGCAGCGTGGCGCCGTGTTCATGATGGGCGACAACCCGGCGCTGCCGCGCATGCCGGACAAGCCCAAACTACTGGACTTCTACCGGCTGCGCTTCGGACCGATCGCGCGCCGCCACCATGCGCAGTCCGCGAAGCTCGCCATGGAATCCGGGCAGAGCGAGAAGGTGATCATGGCGTGCTTCCTGCACGACATCTCGAACGGCGCGCTGGTGCGCTGCGACCACGGCTACTGGAGCGCGCAGCTGGTCGCGCCCTACGTCGACGAGGAAGTGGCCTGGGCCATCCGCTACCACCAGCCGTTGCGCTACTTCGCGGATGAATCCGTGGGCTACCAGTATCCCGAGGCGTACCGGAGGTACTTCGGCGCCGACTACGAGATCCCGGACTACATCCGCCGTGACCACGATCTCGCGCGCGCACACCGCTGGTACATGAGCTCGCGCATGATCACGCTGTTCGACATCTACGCCTTCGAGTCCGGCCCCGAGCCGGACCTGGGCATGTTCGAGGATCTCATCGGGCGCAATTTCCGTCAGCCGGAGGAAGGCCTGGGGTTCGACGGTTCGTCGGTGGCGCACATGTGGCGCTCGATGATCTGGCCCAACAACTTTCTCTGATCGAGTCAGCGGCGGCGGCTCGACAACAGGTGCACCAGCTGGCGGCGGATGAGATCCGCGATCTGCGGCGATGCCGGCCCCTGGATGCCCTGCTGGCGCGTGGTGAGGTGCGCCACCGGGTCGCCGCGGTCCTGGAAGATGTAGTGCTCGAACACCGTGCGCCAGATTTCCCGCCGCTCCGGCGGCAGTGACTTCACCGACATGATGGCGTGCAGCAGCGCCTCGAAGGGCGAGCCCTGCCACTGTGGGATCTCGCTCCACCAGTAGTTGACCAGCACATTGAACTTCTCGCGCGACTCGACGTGGTGCCACCACATGTAGGGCACGAACAGCGCGTCGCCGGGCTCGAGCTCGGCGAAGTGCATGCTGGGCAGCGCGTCGCGGAAGCGCGGGAAGCGCTCGAAGTCCGGCTGCTCGAGCCGCACCATGCTGATGGGCTGGCCGGCCAGCGTGAATTCCAGCGGGCCGACGTACAGGTTCACGACCTGTTCGGGCGGGAACAACGTGAAACGCCGGCGGCCCGCGACCACGCAGGCGATGTTGTCGGACAGGTCGTAGTGGGTCTGCACCGTCACGCGGTTGCTCATCCACACGCGCGGCACGACGGTGGGGTCGATCAGTGGCAGTGCGTTGTCACGCGTGAACAAGGGAAAGCTCTGCGGCGTCGGCACCGCACCCACGTACAGGGCCTCGGGCGCGGGATGGTCGAGCAGCTGCATGAAGCGGTCCAGCGACTCGGAAACCCGCTGCGGCCGGCGTTCGAAATTCAACCCGGTGATGTCGTCGTTGTAGAAGAACCGGCCGCCGATCGACGGCGGGCCGATCATGGTGTCGGTGGGCGTGCCATTGTCGAGCGCGCGCAGGTAGTTAGCGATAGTTTGGGGGGACTCGCGGCCGGCGCGCACCGCGGGCCAGCCGGCCACGGCGCCGCGCATCACCACGGGTTGCTGCGCGGGCAGGATTTCTTCGCGGAACTGCGCGGGGCTGACGTCGCGCAGCTCGCGCACGGGAACGGGTTCGGGAGTCGGCATGGGGGCCGCAGCTTAATGCAGCGGCCGGGGAGGCGACAGCTTCAGCTGGAGGAGACGAAGCGGCGCGAGTTGCTCTCGCCGTACATGCTCACTTCGTTGCGGCGGTAATCGATGACCAGGCGCTCGAGCACGCCGATCATGTCCATGCCGATCAGCAGGGCGGGCTGCTGGTCGAGCTCCCACAGCTTGAAGACGTGGAAGTCGGCGAAGATGACGTCGAGGTTGGTCAGCGTCATGTCGCCGATCATGGCCTGCTTGATTTCCTGCATTTCGCCATCGGCGATGTCCGGGGTCGCGCCATGCACCACCGCCGAGACGGGGTCCTTCAACTTCTTGCCCTTGTTGATGGCGTTCTGCAGCGCCAGGTTGCCGAGCGTGCGCTCGGCGCCGGTATCGAGCACGGCCTTGGCCTTGATGCGGCGGCCGATGCGCAGGTCGAACACCATGAGGCCGAAGCGGTTGCGCTCGACGCGCGTGGTCACCAGCGAGTAGTGCGGGCGCTTGCCATTGGACTGGACCACGCTGACGCGGTCCTTCTTGAAGTCGACGTCGATGCGCTGGTCCGCGAAGCCGGCCACGCCGAGGATGCCGTCGGCATTGCCCATGATGGAGGTGTAGATCACCGGCAGGTGCTGGTTTTCGAACTTGAGCTCGCCGATCTCCAGCCTGTCGACGGTGACGGTGGGCACTTCGGCCGAGCCGGTGACGCCGTTGAGGATCACGTTGCGGCCCGGGGTCGAGAGTGCCAGCGCCTTGGCGAGATGCGGCGACAGCGTGGAGCGGCTCGCGCCGGTGTCGATGACGAAGCGGAAGGGGCCCTGGCCATTCACCATGACCGAGGTCATCACGCGGCCGATGCGATCCAGGCGCGTGGGTGCGGCAAACAAGGGCTCGGGATCGGCGAGGCTGCCGACGAGATCGTCGGAACCGCCGGGCAGGCGGGTGCCGATGTTGGGATCGGCCAGCGCGCTGCGGGCGCAAAGACCGCCACCAAGCGCGAGCAACGCCTGCAGGGCAAACCGACGATTTGTCAGCGTCTCCCTCATGCCAAACAACCTA
>Ga0126377_10003699_pt1 | contig 10915 bp, 9 predicted proteins | sample PanSoiMetPlot_22_FD_92647 | JGI IMG/M metagenome (GOLD analysis project Ga0126377, IMG submission 92647) | Tropical forest soil microbial communities from Panama - MetaG Plot_22 | ecosystem: Environmental > Terrestrial > Soil > Tropical forest > Bulk soil | place: Panama | collected 2016-02-17
CACACGCCGCCCCGCTCGCCTATCTCCCGGCACTGGGGCGGGCCGCGGGAATGACGGCGCTCGTCTCCCTGCTCTCCATGATCGTGGCAGTGATCGCAGGACTCGCCATCGCCTCAGCCCGGGTGTACGGCCCACCGTCGCTGCGCGCCCTCGCCACCATTTACACGGAGCTGATTCGCGGCACGCCAGTGTTGCTCCAGCTGTTCGTCATTTACTACGGCCTGGCCGGCATCGTGCGCCTGCCCGCGTTTCTCGCCGCCGTGCTCGGACTGGGGCTGAACTACGCCGCCTATGAGGCCGAGATCTACCGGGGAGCGCTCGAAGCGGTGTCGCGCCTTCAGCTCGAGGCCGCGCGTACCCTCGGGTTCAGCGAGCCGCAGATCCTGCGGCTCATTCGCGGGCCGCAGGCGCTGCGGTATGCCCTCGCCCCGATGACCAATGACTTCGTGGCGCTCCTCAAGGATTCGTCGCTGGTATCGGTAATCACCGTCGTCGAGCTGACGAAGCAGACGGCTATCTACGCGACGAACGTCGGCTCGTGGGTGGTGCCCGGCATGCTGTGCGCTGCCGTCTACCTGGCGATGTCTCTGCCGCTCGCCCGCCTTGCCCGCATGCTCGAGCGTCGGTGGAGCGTGGCATGACGGGAGCGCTGCTATCGGTCGACGGAGTCCGCCTGCGCTACGATGGGCACGAGGTGCTCCGCGGCGTCTCCCTCGACGTGCGGCGCGGGGAGGTCGTCGCGCTGATGGGGCTGTCGGGAGCGGGAAAGACGTCGGCACTGCGTGCGGTCGCGGCGCTGCAGGCGTTCGAGGCCGGCACGATCACCGTAGACGGCATCGCGCTCACTCCCGGCCGTCTCCCACCGCAGTCGCGCCTCCAGCCGCTGCGGAGCCGCGTGGGACTCGTCTTCCAGAGCCACGCGCTGTTCGAGCACCTGAGCGTGGTCGAAAACGTGGCTCTCGCGCTGAGGCACGTGTTCGGGCGCCCCCAGGTTGACGCTGCCCGCGTGGCGCTCGAGCTGTTGTGCGCGCTCGGGGTGGACGCCCGGGCCGGCGCACGCCCCGCACAGCTGTCGGGTGGGGAGGCCCAACGCGTGGCGATCGCGCGAGCCCTCGCCCCCAATCCCCCGCTTCTCCTCATGGACGAGCCCACCGCCGCCCTCGATCCCGCCCGGCGAGGGAGCCTGGGCCAAACGCTGCGCCGCCTCGCCGGCGACGGGCGTGGCCTCCTCGTAGCCACCCATGACATCGGGTTTGCTCGGGCCCACGCCGACCGCGTGGCAATTCTCGCCCAGGGGGTGGTGGTGGAAGCAGGTCAGGCTGGGGAGGTCCTGGAGCGTCCCAAACATGAGGCAACCAGGGCGCTGCTCACCTCGGAGAGCTGAGCTATCACGCTGGCAATAAACAGGTTACAGAAGTTGGGTGGGGCGGGGTCTGCTATATTGGGGGGACTCGAATACCCCCTCGACATGGCACTGTACGGTCAGCCCAACTCCTGGACTTGTGGTCCTTTTGCGCTCAAGCACGCGCTGCTCGCGCTTGGGGTGTTCGCGCCCGAGGACGACCTAGCGCGCGCCGCCGGGAGCACCGAGCGCCTGGGCACGGACGAGCCCGGCCTGCGGCGCGCGGCCCGGTTGCACGGGGTGGAGCTGCGGGTGGTCCGAGAGACCAGCCGCCAGCCGGCACGGGAGGGGCTCGAGGGTTGGCTCAGCCGTGGGGTTCCGGTGCTGCTCTGCATCGATCAGTGGGAGCACTGGGTGACCGCGGTCGCGGCCGACCCGGAGCAGGTGGTGATCTTCGATTCCAAGTACGACGCGCCGCTGCGGAACGAGCCGTGGGACGCGCTGCTCGACCGGTTAGCCTGCCAGCGCCCCTGGCTCGGCGGGGTGTGGACCCGCACGCTGTACGACTTGCACCCGATTGTCCCGCGCCGAGAGCCCCGGTTGCGCCTCGCGCTCTCCCCGGAGCGGCTGCGCTCGCTGGGTCAGCCGGAGCACGCGCACCTCGCAGGTCGGTGGGATGACTACGCCCGCGTGCTGCTGCCACTCGCCCTCTCCCCCGGCGCCCAGCTCGAATTGGGCGCGGACCTCGAGCGGTTCGTGCGTGCGCGGCGCTCCGCGATCGCGGAGTATGCCGCCGCGCGTGCCGGCGCGCAGAACAGTCACATCACGTTGCGCCTGGTGGATGGGCTCGCGTTCGTTGCCGGGATGTACAACGCGCTGCTCGCTCCCGAGGTCGAGCCCGTCGCCGTGGCTCGTCTGGGAGACGCGGTGCTGACGCTCGCGTCGAGCGAGCCCGACGGGCCGCGCGCGGCGGATACGGCCACCGCAGCGTAACTCACCACAGACTCCCGAAACACAACGCCCGCCGGTGATCATCCCGGCGGGCGTCGTGATCCTAGGGCGCATCTGTCTTAGACTGGGCTACTACCTGTTGAATCCTTGTGCTCGTGGTGGTCATCACCATCGTGCTCGTCATGATCGTCGTCCTGACCGTCATGATCTCGATCGGAGAACGCCCGGAACGAGCGCAGGATGTTTCTGGTGATCGCCCGGGTGTTGCCAGCGTTAGTGGGATCGAGCACGGCGCCACTGTCCGTCTTGAACCAGCTCGCCACGTCCACCATCACGGTGACATTCGACGTCGTGGGACCCACGGTCACAGGCGTGGCCAGCCTCACGTCGAGCTCTGCTCTGGTATTCGCTGTGAACGTGAAGGGATGGGCAGCGCCGGCGGTATCCGTAAACGTCCCCGACACCTGCGCCGACTCGAGCTTGGCACGAACGCCCGAGTAGGTACCGGGCGGAACGAGGGCGTCGAGTACTAGGCTGGTCGTGGCATCGAGGGGGAGATTGATCGTCAGGGGTCCTGTCCGTACCGGCTGGCAACCTTGGTCGTGGTCGCCGTCATGCTCGCCCTCGTCGTCGTCCTCGTCTCCATCGTGGTGCGTGCTGTCATTGCCCATGTCGTGGGCGCTCATACGCAGGTCGTCACCATCTTCGGTTTCGGAGGCGCAGGGCGTCCCGGCGACGGCGAGTTTGACGTTGCTCAAGGTGACCTGCGCAGCGGACAGCGTGATCGACCCGCCGGTGACGAGCGGCGTGCTGGTGCCGGAACGGTCTTTGGTGGTCGTCGATACGCTGAGCTGAGTCGCAGGATTGTCGGAACTACAGGCAGTTACACCGAGAGCGAGGGCAAGCAGTACTGCGAAGCAAACAGTTTTCGGATTGCCGATCATAGGACGGCCTCGATTCGAGGAGTACCATTTTCCTACCCCTCGGTACGACGATCCGGCCGCGCCTCGTTCACGACAAAAAGCCTGGAAAGTGAGGCATATCACGCGTCACGCGGTCGAGCGTTCGCGTGAGCACGAAGCGTGTTAGTATCCGCCGCATGGCGGCTCCCACCGGCACCGGCAAATCGTTCGATCGCTCGATCGTCGACGGGCCCATTGCGCGCGCGGTATGGAAGATCGCCTGGCCAACGATGCTGCAGAACGTGATCGGCGGCGCGCAGGGCATCATCGATCACGCCCTGGTCGGGCACTTCGTGGGGTTCACCGGGAATGCGGCGATCGGCGTTTCCTTTCAGATCTTTCTCGTCGTCATCGTGTTCGTCAGCTCGCTGTTCAGCGGAATGAGCGTGCTGGTCGCGCGGTTCGCGGGTGCGGGGGACGCCGAGAAGGTCAATCGCACGGTTTACCAGGCGTTCCTCTCCGCGATTGGACTGTCGGCGTTTGTCCTTGCGCCCCTCGGGTATGTGCTCGCCCCGCCGCTCCTGGGCCTCGTGCACGCCTCAGCTGCCGTGCGTGCCGAAGCGCTGCCGTATCTGCGCATCATGCTCGTGGCCAGCTTCGGCATGCTGATGTTCTTCATGGTGGGCGGCGCGCTGCGGTCGGCGGGCGACGCGCACACCCCGCTCCGTCTCGGCGTGTTGATGACGGTGCTCAACATCGTGTTCAACGTGATCTGTATCAGCGGCTGGGGACCGATCCCGCGCATGGGGACGGCCGGTGCCGCCGTCGGCACCGCGGTGGCGGGGGCGATCGTGAGCGCGGTCGCCGTCTATCTGTTGTGCTCCGGGCGGCTGGTCGTGACGTGGCACCGGGGAATGGATTGGCGCCCTGACTGGGGGATCATCAGGTCGCTATTCCGATTCGGCCTGCCGACGGGATTTCAGGGGATCGCGATGAACATCGCGGGCGTGCTGCTGTTGCGATACATCGGATCACTCGAGCGCAGCGCCGAAGCGCAGGCCGTCTACGCGGTGGGATACGGCGAGCTGTTCTCCTTCATCACGTGGACGTCGGTGGGACTGATGGGTGCGGCGGCGGCGGTCGCGGGACAGAACCTCGGGGCCGGCCACCCCGAGCGTTCCGTGCGGGGCGTACACGTCGCGGCGTACATCGGGTTGAGCGTGGCGGCGTTCGTCGGAGCGTTTTTCATCGCGATTCCCGCGCGGCTCCTCGCGCTGTTCGGCATGACGGATCCGGTGGTCGTCGGGCTCGGTACCCAGCTGCTGGCCTTCCTGAGCGTGTCGGGATTCTTCATTACCGTGGCACTCACCTACACGGGCGGGCTGCAGGGGACCGGGGATACGCGCTCCCCCCTCTACATCTCTATAGTCTCCCAGATCATGGTGCCGCTCGGGCTGTGTGCCGCGCTGCAGGCGACGCGGGGGCTCCATCCGGCGGACATCTGGATCGCGATTGTGCTGGGGCACGCGACCCGCTGCGCGCTCAGCGTCCTGCGGTTTCGCCAGGGCAAGTGGCGGCACATCCGGGTGGATATCGATCCACCCGGGCGCGACGGCTAGCGGGCGCTCGACTCCTGGCTGTTTTCCGCCTCATCGCCGGTCATATCGGGGTGGCGCACCGGCAGACCGACTCGCTCCGCCCATTCATCAGTAAGTCGGAACGTCTCCCCCATCGAGAAGCGCAGCACCCAGAGCCGCCGGGCCAGATCCTTCAGCGCCCAGAGCAGGGTGCGCTGCACCTCGACCGAAGACCATTGGCCGAACTCGTTATGGCTCAGATCAGCCTGGAGAGACTCCGCGATCTGAACCGCGAGCTGGCGGTGGTCCTGCGGCAGCCGGGCCTGAGAGGCCCCCTGTTTGGTCCCCTTTGGGGACTTAGCTGGGGTCTTCTTTTTGGGACCAGGGCCGTCGCCCCATAGTACCCATTCCAGCGTAACCCCTGGGACCCCTCGTTGCTGGGCCTTGGCCACGATAGAACGAGCTACATCTGCGGGGAATTTCTTGCGGTTAGGCCATTTCTTCATGGCCGCCACGGTTACCGGACCCCCCAGTTCAGCGGCGAACTGACGGTAGGTCAACGAGATACCATCCCAGGGCGAGAAGACCTCCAGGAGGGTAGCGAGCCGATCCATTATAGGCTCTACCTTCGGTCCGCTTTCGGGCTTGCCTGGTGACAATTTGTCCATATCTTTGGGGCCATGTTGTCGTCAGAATTTATTAGACACGGAACTGAGAAGAAGGTGCCGCAATCGCTCGCTGCCGTCAAGACCGCGGCTCTCGCGGTTTTTGGGCTACTGGTTGGGGTGGCGTGTGAGGTGTCTTGGGCGCTGTCGCGTTACGGCAATTTCGCGATAGCCTGGTAGCTCGACCGACAGTCACTTAGGGGAGGTTTCGCATGTTTCGCCGTATCGCTGCCGCACTCGTGCTGGCGCTGCTTACCGCGCGGTGCGCTGACCACTCTACCACCGCGGTGGAGCTGCCGTTGTCGGGCGTCCAGACGCCCACGGCCGGCTCGACCCCGCATTTTCTGCGGTGGGCGGGGAGTGCCGCGCCTACCTTCAAGGTGAGCGGGCTCTCGGGTCAAGTGGTGAACGGCGCCTCAGAGGCCGGTCCCCTGAGTCTCGACCGCTACACGGTGAGCTTCTGGGCAGTCCGTGGCGAGTCGCGCTCCGCGACGATCAAGTACAAGGACGCCTCGGGCGGCGGGAACCATCCGTTCCTGTCGCTCACGATCACCGATCCCGTGACGCTGCCCGACGGCAGCACCCTCGCGGTCGGCGACTCGGTCCTGATCACGATCAACATCGACACCACGAAGATCGGTGTCTCGCTCGAGCCGACCGGGTTGCAGTTCGGTGCGCCGGCGCAGATGCAGATGTGGTACGGCGGCGCCGATGGTGACCTGAATGGCGACGGTCTCGTCGATGCGACCGACTCGTATGTCGAGACGCAGCTCCTGGGCATGTGGTGGCGCGAGGGCGACGTCTCGGATTGGCAGCGTATCCCTGCGACCCAGGCCGTGAGCGAGAAGTCGTTCACCGTCGCGCTCCCGCACTTCTCGCAGTACGCAGTGTCCTGGTAGTACGAGTACGAGGGGGGAGGATCGTATGATCCGCCGTATCGTAGCCGTTCTTGCGCTGGCCTTGGTGACCGCGCGGTGTGCGGACCAACCGACCACTCCGGTCGAGCTGTCGGCCTCGGGCCTGCAGGCGTCCGCCAGTGGCTCCACCCGGCATTTCGTGCGGTGGTCGGGGAGTAGCGCGCCGCAGTTCCGGGAACGCGGCTCGAGCGTGGGTACGGCTCAGGTCGTAGGGGCGAGCCTTGCCCTGGGCGGCCCTCTCAACCTCGAGCGCTACTCGGTGTCTTTCTGGGCTGTCCGCGGAAAGACCCGCTCGGCGGTGATCAACTACAAGACTACCTCACACGGCTGGAACAATCAGTTTCTGTCGCTCACCATCACCGATCCCACGAGGCTGCCCAACGGCAGGTCCCTCGGGTATGGCGACTCGGTCAAGATCACGGTCACCATCGACACGACCAATATCGGCGTGTCGCTCGCGCCGACCGGCTTGACGTTTGGCAGGCCGGCGCAGCTGGTGATTTCCTACCAGGGCGCCGATGGGGACCTGAATGGCGATGGCGTCGTGGACTGGAAGGACCGCGACGTGGAGACGCACGACCTCGGGATGTGGTGGCGTGAGGGCGACGCGTCCAACTGGCAACAGATCTCGGCGACGCAGAACGTGAACGACGAGTCGTTCACCGTCGCGCTGCCGCACTTCTCCCAGTACGCCGTATCCTGGTAACGGGGACGCATACCGACATGTCGAAGAACGTCTTCGTCGAGAAGGCCCGAGCGCTCGAGGCGGTTGGCGAACACGCCGCCGTCGTCGAATACCTGAGCGCATGCACGGGCCGCGAGCTCGCGGACTCGCCGAGCCTCGCCCTGATCTACGGGACGGCGCAGGCGCGGCTCGGACGTCACGAGGAAGCCCTGCCGTGGGTGGAGCTGGCCCTCGAGCAGGCCCGGAGTGGCGCCGAGCGGGCGCTCGAGCGCCAGGCGCTGAACGTCCGCGGCGCGATCGCGCTGGTGAGCGGCCGGATCGACGAAGCCGCCGACTATTTCACGCAGGCCCTCATGGCCGCCAGCCGGGACGGCGATCACGCCACCACGGGGCGGTGCTCCAACAATCTTGGCATCATCAGCAATCTGCGCGGGCGTCACGCCGAGGCGATCGGGTCCTGGGAAATCGCCGCCGCGGCATTCGACCGAGCCGGCTTGCGGCAGGGTGTCGCCGAGTGCTTCCACAATCTGAGCATTACGCTGCGCGAGCAGGGCGCGCTCGATGAAGCGCTGACCGCCGCCGAGCGGGCCGTCACCGAAGGCGAGCGGTCGGGCGATCACACGCTCCGCGCGCTCACGCTGCGCGGTCGCGCGGAAGTGCGCGTCGCCCGCGGCGAAGTGGAGATGGCGCGCCGCGAGCTGTCGCAGGTACGGGAGATCCGCAGCCGGCTGCGCGATCCGCTGGGCGAGGCGGAGGATCTGCGCGTCGCCGCATCGCTCCTCGTCGCCGAAGGCGACCTGGGCGCGGCCGAGCTGATGTTGCGCGAGGTGATCACGCGGGCGGAGCCGACGGGCCGCGCGCACCTGCTTGCCGAAGCGACCCGTGACCTGGCGATCGTGTTGCGCCGGCAGGGTCGCACCGGCGATGCGCAGGCGGCGGCGAGAACGGCCAAGGCGATCTTCACCCGGCTCGGCGCTGAAGGCGAAATCCGCGCGCTCGCCGGCCAGGATTGGGATCCGGCGTTCGGCCAGGAGCTGCACGGGTCGATCGCGCCGCTCCACATGGCGCAGCAGCTGGCGGACGCGGGCCACTACGCCCAGCTCCTCACCTACCTCGGCGAGCGCTCGCAAGACGAGCTCGAGCAGTCGCCGATGCTCACCCTGCTGTGCGGTATCGCCTACAGCCGGCTCGGCCGGCTGGATCTGGGCCAGCACTGGGCCGTCGTCGCCCAGCTGCGCGCCCGCGTGCTGCGCGACCGGGCCCTCGAGGTCCGCGCGCTGAACGTCTGCGGCGCAATCGCCCTCGAGCGCGGTGGTATCGATGAAGCGGTCTACTTCTTCACCCGCGCGCAGGAAGAGGCCACCGAGGAGAACGACCTCTCGACCGTCGGCAAGTGCGCCAACAATCTCGGCGTCATTGCCAACATGCGCGGCGACTACGAGCGCGCGATTGGCGCCTACGCGCGCGCCATCAGCGCGTACGAAAAGGCCAAGTACGATCGCGGCGTCGTCGAGTCCCGGCACAATCTGGCCATCGCTTACCGCGAGCGCGGCAATCTGGAGCGCGCGCTCGAGGTCGCCGAAGAGGCCGTGCACGACGCGGCCCGCTTGGGCGATCGCCAGCTCGAGGCCCAGGCCCTCGCCGGTCTCGCCGAAGTCCACGTGGCGCGCGGTAAGCCGCAGCAGGCCATTCCGACCGTCGAGCGCGCCCTCGAGGTGCATCGGGCCCTCAAGGATCCGGTGCGCGAAGCCGAGGACATGCGGATTCTCGCCCTGGCACTTGGCCGGGCCGGAAAGACGCTCGACTCCGAGAACCTGCTCCGCCAGGTCATTGCCTGCGCGACCGAGCACAAGCGGGCGTGGCTCATGGCCAGCGCGCAGCGGGACCTGGCACAGCTGCTGCTGCGTGAAGGCAAGGTCGCTGACGCGAGAGCAGAAGCACAAGAAGCGCGTGGAACGTTTGACCGGTTGGGAGCGTGGGCTGAGATCGAGAAGTTGGATGCGTGGTTGAAGAAGAGCGACGGTGCAGACGCTGCTGCGGTTGCCTAACCCCCTGCGGTAGTTCGGTTCAGCCAAAACAGGTCCCGCTTCATCGGCGGGACCTGTTTTTTTATTTCAACGGCAAAAGACAGCCCTCGTGCTCGAGGAGCCAGAGCTTCCGCTCGAGCCCACCGCCGTACCCCGTGAGGTCGCCGTTCGCACCGATCACGCGGTGGCACGGGACGATGATCGGGATCGGGTTTCTGGCATTCGCGAGCCCGACGGCGCGACTCGCGCTCTTGTCGCCCAGGCGGCGAGCCAGCTCGCCATAGCTCGTGGTGGTCCCGTAGGGAATGCCCCGCAGCAGCTCCCACACCCGCTGCTCGAACGGTGTGCCGGCCAGCTCGAGCGGAATGTCGAACGTCGTGCGCGAGCCCGCGAAGTATTCCTCGAGCTGCTGGCGGGCGACGGCCAGAACCTCACCCCCCGTCCCCCGCGCCCCTGTGTCCTCACCCCCGTGGCGGGAAGATTCGAAAAAGACGCCGGTGAGCGCAGACTCGGACGCCGTGAGCGTGAGGTTGCCGACAGGCGTGGAGAGGACGGCTTTCATCGCGTTGGTACCGGTGCGTCGAGCACTTCGCGGACCTTGCGCGCGGCCGCTTCCGCGGTGAAGGGCTTCTGCAAGAGAACCAACCCGGGTTCGAGCACGCCATGGCGCACGATCGACTCATCCGCGTATCCCGAGATGTAGAGAACCTTGAGCTGGGGGCGCTCGGCGCCGAGCAGCTTCGCCACGTCGCGACCGCTCATCTCCGGCATTACGACGTCCGTGATCAACAAGTCGATCGGTCCCGCGTGCCCCTGCGCGAGCTGGAGCGCGTCGCGCCCTGTGGCCGCGTCGAGCACGGTATAGCCCCGGGATTCGAGTACCCGGCGCGTCAGACCGCGCACTTCGGCCTGGTCCTCGACCAGGAGGATCGTTTCGGAGCCGTCGAGTGACGCCGCGGGCACAGGCCTGGGAGGTGTCTCCTGCGCGGGCTCCGCGACGCTCGGGAAGTAGATCTTGAACGTCGCACCGAGCCCGGGCTCGCTGTACACGAAGATGAACCCGCCGCTCTGCTTGACGATGCCGTAGACCGTCGCGAGGCCGAGCCCCGTGCCCTTCCCCTTTGGCTTGGTGGTGAAGAACGGCTCGAACAGGCGGCTCTGTGTTTCGGCACTCATTCCGGCGCCGGTGTCGCTCACCGCGAGCATCACGTAGCGGCCTGGCGGGACGACTGTATGCTCGCGCGTGTACGTCTCGTCGAGCTCCACGTTGGCGGTTTCGATGGTGATCTTCCCGCCCGCCGGCATCGCGTCGCGCGCGTTGACCGCGAGATTGACGACCACCTGCTCGAGCTGCCCGGGATCGGCGCGCACGGTCGCGAGGTCGGGGCCGAGGGCGGTCCGCAGGTCGATGTTATCACCGAGCAAACGCCGCAACAGCTTATCCATGTTCGCGACGACTTCGTTCAGATCGAGCAAGCGCGGCTCGAGGACCTGCTGGCGACTGAATGCGAGCAGCTGGTGAGTCAGCTCGGCCGCGGCGAGGGCGGCACGCTGAATCTCCTCCGCTTCGGCACGCGTGCGGCGGTCGGCGTTGGCTCGCTCATGCAGGAGATCGGCAGCGCTCAGAATCACGGTGAGGAGGTTGTTGAAGTCGTGCGCCACCCCACCCGCGAGCCGGCCCACCGCTTCCATTTTTTGCGACTGCAGCAGCTGGGCCTCGAGGGACTTGCGCAGCGTGATGTCGCGGGCGCTGGCGAGGGCTGCCGAGCGACCACCAAACGTCAGCGTGTGCCGGGCGATCTCGACATCAATGATCGTCCCATCCTTCTTGCGATGGCGCCATTCACCG
>Ga0126377_10003701_pt1 | contig 10912 bp, 9 predicted proteins | sample PanSoiMetPlot_22_FD_92647 | JGI IMG/M metagenome (GOLD analysis project Ga0126377, IMG submission 92647) | Tropical forest soil microbial communities from Panama - MetaG Plot_22 | ecosystem: Environmental > Terrestrial > Soil > Tropical forest > Bulk soil | place: Panama | collected 2016-02-17
CCGAGCTGGTGGCGGATCTGTCGCTCCGGCTCGGGGCGGTGGAGCTGGCGCTGGGCCGCGAGCGCGACGCGGACCGGGATCTCCGGCTCGCGGCCGCGCTCGACCCGGAGCGCGCGGTCACCGACGCCGAGTTCAAGCCCGCCGTGGTCGATCGCTACCGCGCGGCGCGGTCGGGTGCGCGGAGGCGCTGGCCGCGTCGCATCGAGGTCGCGCCGGCCGGCGCCGAGGTCGAGGTCGACGGGCGTGCCGCGGGCGCGGCGCCGCTCGACGTGGAGCTGGAGGAGGGGGCGCACGTGGTGGTGGCGCGCGCGCCCGGCCGCGCGGCGCGCGGCGAGCTCATCGCCGTGGGCGGCCGCGAGCCGGCGGTCATCCGGCTCGAGCTGGCGGCCGATCCGCTGGCCGAGGCCTCCGCCGGCGCCGCGGCGGCGCTCCGCATCGGGGACGACGCGCCCCGTGCGTCCGGAGCCGCGCGCGCGCTCATCGCCGTCGGCGAGCTCGACGGCGTGCTGGTGGCGGCCTCGATCTGGCGGCGCGGCCGGCCGGCCCTGCTCGGCCAGCTCTGCCGCGGCGAGCCGCTCGACTGCGGAGCGGCGGTGGAGGTGGACGACGGCGGGCGCGAGCGGCTGGACGCGGCCGCGCTCGAGCTGTGGCGCGAGGCCCTGCGGGCGAGCGGCGGCCACGCGCTGACGCTTCTGGCCGACGCGCGGCTGGTCCATCGCGAGACCGGGCCGGCTCCGCTCGCGCCCGAGCGGCGCGCGGGCGCCGGGGGCTTCTGGCGCAGCCGCTGGCTGTGGGTGGGCGTCGGGGGCTTCGCGGTGTCGCTGGTGGCCGCCGGCCTGGTGCTCGGCGGCGGCGGCGACGACGTGCAGTGGACCATCTCGTCGGATGGCTGTCAGTTCGGGCGCTGCTGATCGCTCAGTCGCCGTCGGCGCGCGTGAAGTCGACCAGCCCGAGCGCCTCGGTCTCGCCGGGCTCGACGGCCACGCGGAAGCTCCTGCGCTGATCGCGGTGGCGCAGCTCCACGGCGTGAGGGCCGGCGGACACCGGCCAGGCGCCCGGCGCCTGACCCAGCAGTGCCCCGTCGAGGTAGACGTCGGCCCACGGGTTGGCGCCGACCTGGAGGGTGCCCTGGCCCCTTGGCCGATGCGCCCGGTCCGCCGCGCCGGTGTCGGCGCCCGGCGGCGCGGGCGCGGGCGCGGCGGTCGAGGCCACGACGGCCTGCGGGTCCGGCGCCGGCGGCTGGCTCGGGGCAGGTGCGGATGCGGCTGCGGATGCCGTGGACGGCGCGTGGGCCGATGCCGATGCTGCCGATGGAGTCGGCGCGGCCGGATGCGCCGCGGCCGCACTCGGCGCGGACGGATGCGCCGCGGCCGCACTCGGCGCGGACGGATGCGCCGCGGCCGGATCGCCCGGACGCGCATCCGCCGCGCGTGGCGTCTCGCCGCCGCGCATGGCGAGAGCCGCCGCGAGGGCAGCGATGGCGACGCCCGCGCCGGCGACCCAGCGCCACGCGCGCCGCGGCCTGTCGGTCACCGCCGCCGCAGGCGCCGCCGGCGACGCCTCAAGCGCGCTCGCCGGCTCGCTCCGCCGCCGGGCCATTCGCTCGAGCAGCTGCGCGGGATCGCCGCGCAGGGCGGGGAAGGGCATGAGCGGTGTGGCGTTGGCCAGCACGTCGTCGAACCCCTCGCTGGTGGCGAACGTGCGCACGGTGGCCGCGCGCCTGCGCCCGCTCGGCCGCGCGATCGGCCGCGTGTGGGCCAGTTCGTCCTGCCGCGCGCCGGTCGCGCCGGTGCTCACCGCCGTGGCGTCGCCGTCGCCCAACCCCTCGCGAACGATCGACGGGCTGACGCGGGCGATGAGCGCGGCGACGCTCGCCTGGGTCACCGGCGGCTCCACCGAGTAGGCGAATCGCGACAGGGCGGCCAGCACCTCGCCGGCCGAGGCGAAGCGCTCGCCGCGCCGCCGCGCCAGCGCGCGCATGCAGATGCGATCGAGCTCGGCCGGCACCCCGCCGTGCACCGTCGACGGCGGCGAGATGGGCGCCGACACCACCGCCTCGAGGGTGGCGTCCGGGTCGTCGCGCGCGAACAGCTGCGCGCCGGTCAGCATCTCCCACAGGAGCACGCCGAGCGAGAACAGGTCGCTCTGCTGATCGAGCGGCTCGCAGCGGACCTGCTCGGGCGACATGTACGGGAACGAGCCGGCCGGCAGCCCGGCGCCCTGCTGCTCGCGCCGGGCCCGATCGCTGGCCAGCGCCAGCCCGAAGTCGACCAGCTTGACCTCGCCCTCGCGCGACAGGAGCGCGTTGCGCGGCGACAGATCGCGGTGGATGAGGCCCTCTCCCTTGCGGTGGGCGTAGTCGAGCCCCTTGCACAGCTCCGCCGCCACGTAGGCCGCCACCTGCGGCTCGAGCCGCTCGCCGCGCCGCTCGAGCGCGGCCAGGAGCTCGGCCAGGGTCGGCCCGTCCACGTACTCCATGGCGATGAAGTAGGTGTCGTCCACCACGCCGAGCTCGTACACCGGCACGATGTTCCCGTGGCTGAGCGAGACCAGCGTCTTGGCCTCGGCCACGAACATCTCGACGAACAGCCGCTCCTGGCTCAGCGCCGGGTTGATCTGCTTGATGACCAGCTGCTTCTCGAACCCGCCCGGGCCGATGAGCTTGGCCAGGTAGATCTCGGCCATCCCACCCGCGGCGATCTTGTCGCACAGGAAGTACTTGCCGAACGAACCCGGCAGCTCGGCCATGCGGGCACGAGTGTACCATGGGGTCATGGGGAGCCCTGGGGGCGGCAGGGGCGCGGAACGGGCGATCCCTTGCGCCCGCGCCCGGGCCTGGATCGCCTGCATCGCGATCGGGTTGCTCGCGGCATGCGGGGGCAGCGAGCGGGTGGAGGTGCGCCTCGAGCGGGTGGCGCCCGCGGCCGACCCCGACTGCGGCGCGCCGGACGACGCGCGCACGCTGGTGGTGACCGCGCTCGGCGAGTTCCCCGCCACCGAGGCCACCGCGCGCTCGGTCGAGGTGGCCGACGGCGTCGACATCTCGATCGACGGCTTCCCGCCCGCCACCAACAGCCTCGAGCTGGAGGTGCGCGGCGACGGCGGCGCGGTGCGCGCGGTGGGCCGCACCCAGGAGTTCGCGCTGGCCGATCTCGACGGCGACGCCGTGATCACCGCCTTCATGGCGCCGCCGGGCGGCTTCTGCCCCACCGGGCCGCCCGCCATCGCGCGCGACGCACCGCTCGCGGCGCGGGCCGGCCGCGCCGTGCTGATCGCCGGCGGGACCGGCGCCGGCGGCGACCCGGTCGACCAGGTCGAGCTCTACGATCCGGCCACGGGCCAGTTTTCTGGCCTGGGCGCGCCGCTCTACGGCAACGACATCGACACCGGCCTGGCCGGCGCCAGCATGACCGCGCTGCCCGGCGGGCGCGTCGTGGTGGCCGGCGGCGGGGCCACCGCGTTTCAGGTCTACGATCCCGAGGCATCCGGCTTCGGTCCGCCGCAGTTCCTGCGCGAGGCGCGCGCCCACCACGCCGCCGTCGCCCTCGACGGCGATCGCCTGCTCCTGGCCGGCGGCTGCGCGCGCGTCGACCGCGCCGGCTGCACCGAGGGGACCGCGCTGTCCACGTCGACCATCCTGACCGTGTCGACCGGCGAGCTGGTCGGCGGCCCCGGCCTCACCCGGCTGCGCATCGGCGGCAGCGCGCTGCGCGAGGCCGACGGCCGCGTGCTGCTGGTCGGCGGCGTGGGCGACGACGGGGCGCCGCTGACCGAGGCCGAGCGCATCGATCCGGTGGGCGGCCGCGCCGCCGAGCTGGTGGCCGACACCGGGGCCGAGGCGGCGCTCCTGGCCGCGGGCGGCGCGCTGACCGGCTTCGCGCCGAGCGGGAGCGCGCCGAGCCCGATCGCCGCGGTGGTGCCGCCGGGCGCGCTGCGCGCGACGCCCCTGGGCGATGCGATCGCGCCGCGTGCCGGCCCCGCGCTGGTGCCGCTCGAGAACGGCAAGGTGCTCGTCCTCGGCGGCGACGTCGAGGACGGTGGCGGCGAGCCGGCCGCCGCCCTGTACGCGCCGGCCGGCGGCACCGTCGAGCCGCTCGCCGCCGCGCCGGGCGACGGCGGGCAGAGCGGGCACGCCGCGGTCAGGCTGGAGGACGGCAGCGTCCTGGTGGTGGGCGGGCGCGACGCCGCGGGGGAGCCGCTCGGCGACGCGTGGATCTTCCGCCCCGACCTGACCGGGCCGTGGACCGCGGGGCTGTCGGCCACCTTCGCCACGCCGGAGTCGGCGGCGCCCATGGTGCCGCGCGATCCGGCGCGCGCGCGCGCGGTCGCGGCCGACGGCGAGACGCCGGCGCACTACCGCATCGAGGCCAGCGACGACCGGCTGCCATCGGAGTGGGCGGTCCTGGCGGGGCCGCGCTTCACGTCGCTCTCGCTCGACGCCAGCATCGCGGCCGAGCAGGGCGGGGCGGCGGTCCTGCTGTGGTTCCGCGACGAGGCGACCACCGCGGTGCTCGAGCTCACCCCCGGCGACGAGCCGCGCCTGATCTCGCTGGAGCAGGGCCAGGAGCGGCCGCTCGGCACGTGCACGGGACAGCCGATCGGCGACGGCGACCTCGCGCCGCCGGCCGGCGCCGGGCACGCCCTCGCGGTCGACGCGGTCAGCGGGCAACTGGTCGCCAGCCTCGACGGCCGCATCGTCCTCCGCTGCGCGGTCGAGCCGCCCGCGCCCGGCCTGGTCGGCGTGGCCCCGCTCGGCGGTGCGGGGGCCGTCCTGCGCCTCGATCTGCTGAGCGCGAGCCGGTAGCCCGGCCGCGCGGGCGAGCACGAGCGCGAGCCCGAGGGCGGAGCCGGTTTCTTGACCGCGTGCCGGCGTCATCGAATAAGGTCGTGCCGATGGTCCGCTGGTGGCTGGCCGCGCTGGCGATCGCCGCGGCTTCTGCTCCGGCCCCGTCGGCCGGGGCCTACGAGTTCGAGCTCATCGCCCGCACCATCGGCCAGGCGGAGGAGCTGCGCTCGCTGCGCTTCTCGCGGCCGGACCTCGATCTCGCGCGCCGCCGCTTCACCCAGACCCTCGCGCTCAGCGTGTGGGACATCGGCCGCCCGCACGGCGACTGGTGGCGCCTCTACGACCCCGAGCCGGACGACCGGCGCCGCGTGCGCGTGTCGTTCCAGACCTACCTGCGCGTCGATCACGACTTCGGCGACTACACCGGCGGCGCGATCTTCACCGGCACGCGCTCGTACGACGCGATCGATCTCGTCCCCGAGCTGGAGGCCAGCAGCCTGCAGCTCGACGTCCTCTACGCCACCTTCGCCGCCGAGGGCCTGGCCGGCGGCGCGATCGATCTCTACGCCGGCCGCCAGCTCGGGCTCGAGGCGCTCGACTGGTACGCCTACGACGGGCTGAGCGCGCGCTTCACCGCGCCGTGGCACGCCGCGCTCGAGCTGTTCGGCGGCCTCCAGGTGCGCGACTGGTCGCCGGTCGCCTCCGCCGCGACCGAGCCGGACGGCACCTCGTCGGGCGAGTGCCAGGAGTACGTCGAGGGCGCCACCCCGGGCAGCGGCTCGTGGCGCCCGATCGATCTCGGCCGCCCCGACCACGACAGCCCGTTCCGCAACGACTACGACTTCTGTCCCCAGCGCGAGCAGCCGATGCCCACCTTCGGCGCGGCCATCGCGCTGGCCGGCGTGCCGCGGGTGACCGCGCGCCTGGCCTACCGGCGCAGCATGTCGCCGTCGCCCGATCTCATCGGCACCGCCGACAACCACGACTTCCCCGACCTCGGCTACTACCCGGACGAGTCGGGGCAGGCGCCGGGCTGGGGCACCAACCAGGAGCTGGTGTCGCTGGAGGGGCGCGCGCGCTTCGACCTGGCCGGCGGCCGCGCGCAGGTCACGCCCTTCGCGGCGGCGCGCTACAGCCTGCTGCACGCGCTGGTCGACGAGGCGTACGCCGGCGTGCGCATGCGCCTCGGCGCCCACTCGCTCCAGCCCGAGGCCTACTACTCGTTTCCCACCTTCGACGGCGACTCCATCTTCAACGCCTTCTCGGCCCAGCCCTACGTCGATGTCCGGCTGACCTACGAGCTGGCCCCGCGCGGCGCGGCGTGGAGCGCCTACGCCCGCGGCTGGCTGCGCCGCTTCCGCGTCGAGGACGCCGGCCGCGCCATGCCCGGGGCCGGAGTGTCGACCGGCGAGCTGGCCGGCGGCGGCGAGGCGGGCGCGAGCTGGCGTCCCGGCCCGGACCGGCTGGCCCGCGTCGACCTCTTCCGCGACGGCGGCTACGGCGGCCGGCGCACCGGCGGGTTCGCGCTCCTGTCCTGGCGCGCGCTGCCCCCGCTCCTCCTCAGCACGCGGCTCTCCGCGGTCGACTTCGCCGAGGACCTCCAGCCGGAGCTGGACGCCACCAGCCTCGGCGTGCAGATCGGCGCCACCTACCAGATCCACGACGGGATGGCGGCCAGCGCGGTGGCGGAGGAGAACTCCAGCGCGCTCGACCGCAGCCAGCTGACCGTCTTCCTCCTGCTCGACCTCGCCTTTCGCCCGGAGCTGTGATCGATCATGCGAGCGACACCCCTGGTCCCCGCGCTCCTCCTCCTCGCCGGCCTGCCCGCGGCCCTGGCCGGCGCGCCGTCGGCGGCGCCGCCTCCGCGCCTGTCCTCGTTCGACCGGACGGTGTCGCCGGTCGTGTACCCCGACCAGCAGCTGCCGCTCCACTTCTCACACGTCCGCCACCTCGCCATCCCGCGCGTCGACTGCGGCGATTGCCACGCGGCGGCGGCGGAGTCGCGCTCATCGCTCGACTCGCTCCTGCCGGGCGAGGACCGCTGCCGCGCGTGCCACGCCATCGACCGCGCGCAGCCCGACAAGCCGGTCGCGCGCGGCGAGCCGCCGGCCCGCTGCGCGGCCTGTCATCCCGGCCCGGCCGGCCCGGCCGGCGCCGCGGTCGCGCGGGTCGTGGTCCCGACCGCGCGCATCAAGTTCGACCACCGCGCCCACCGGCTGGCCGGCGCCGGCTGCCGCGACTGCCACGGCGATCTGGCGGCCGAGCGGGTCGAGCTGGCCACGCGCGACCAGCTGCCGCCGATGGCGCTGTGCCTGCGCTGCCACGACGGCCGCCGCGCGCCCGAGCGCTGCACCACGTGTCACCTGACCCAGGGCGGCGGCCGCATCATGACCGACTTCCCGGGCGGCAAGCTGGCGCCGTCGGGCGCGCTGCGCGGCAACGACGCCCACGACCTGTCGTTTCGCGCGGACCACGCCGCGGCGGCGCGCGCCGACGAGTCCTACTGCGCCAGCTGCCACCGGCGCTCCGAGTGCGCCGACTGCCACCAGGGCACGATGAAGCCGCTCGACTTCCACGGCAACGACTACGTCTCGCTGCACGCCATCGATGCCCGCCGCGGCCGCCCGGACTGCAGCGCCTGCCACCGGCTGCAGACCTTCTGCGTCGGCTGCCACAGCCGGACCGGCGTGTCGGCCGACGGCAAGGGCGGCGAGCTGGTGCCGCCTTCGCGCGGCGCCGGCCCGCGCTTTCACCCGGCCGGCTGGGTCGACCTCGCCGGCGGCGCGCCGGTCGGCGGCGACGCCAGCCGGGGCGCGAACCACCACGCCTTCGAGGCCCAGCGCAACATCCGCCAGTGCGCGGCCTGCCACCGCGAGAGCTTCTGTCTCGGGTGCCACTCGGCGCAGCCGGGCAGCGCGCGCATCGACCCGCACCCCGAGGGCTGGCGGGGCAGCCGGCGCTGCGAGGCGCTGCTCCGCCGCGCGCGCCGCATGTGCCTCCGCTGTCACGTCGACCCGGCCGAGGTCTCCTGCGGCTGGTAGCCGCCGCGCCACCACCCGCGCGCGCGCACGTGCGCGGTCACTCGGCCCAGTAGCGGACCTTGCCGGTGTCGACGTGGACGAACGCGTCGTCGCGGTAGTAGCCCACTCCCCCGAGATGCAGGCGGCGAGCCCAGTTGCGCAGGCGCTCGGTGGTCACGCCCGGCAGGCGGAAGTCGACCGCGTGGCCGTGGGTATGCTCGCTCTCGCGCGCCACCCGGTGCCCCTTCTTGCGCAGCATGAGGTTGTACTTGGGCGCGCGGAAGCCTGACACGATCTCGACCCGATCGACCTTGAAGTGCTTCGCCGCCTTGACCAGCACGCCGAACAGCGCCGCGTCCATCGCCATCTGGTGGTTGGTGAAGTGGCAGCGGAGGAAGCGGTTGACCAGGTCCGGCGGCGCGACCTGCTTGCCGTCGGCGTCGAGCGCGACCGACTCGTGGGTCCAGCTGTTGTAGATGGTGATCACGTCGGGCGGCTTCTTGCCCACGCGGCGGCGCAGCTCGGCGCCCAGGCGGGCGCGCTCGGCCGCGCCGGCGCCCCGGGCCGCCCGCGCCTGCTCCTTGCCCTGGAGGAGGAGCTCCTTCTTGCTCGCGCCGGCGGCGGCGTCGCGCGCCAGGGCGATGACGGCGCCGAGGGCGACGACGGCGACGAGCGCGGCAAGCGCGGGCGCGGTGAGCGGCGCGCGCTTCATCCCAGCTTGCGGATCGAGACCAGCGGCCCCGGCGCCGCCTCGTTCAGCGACCCGGAGCGGTAGCCGCGCAGGTCGAGGGTCACGTACGTGAAGCCCAGCTCGGCCCCGAGCTCGAGGATCGCGCGCCGCACGTCGGGCTGGACCGCGCGCGCGAGATCGTCGCCATCGAGCTCGAGCCGCGCGATCGTGTCGTGGAAGCGGACCCGCAGCTGGGCGAAGCCGAGCGCGCGCAGCCCGTCCTCGAAGCTGTCGACCCGGCGCAGCCGCTCGGGCGTGATGCGAGTGCCGTAGGGGAAACGCGACGACAGGCAGGCCAGCTGCGGCTTGTTCCAGGTGCGCAGCCCGAGCTCGCGCGAGAGCTCGCGCACCTCGCTCTTGCCCAGGTCCGCCTCGACCATGGGCGAGACGGCGCCGCGCGCGGCGGCCGCCGCGATGCCGGGCCGGTCGTCGCCGAGATCGTCGGCCACGGTGCCGAGCGCGATGGTGTGGATGCCCAGGCGCTCGGCCAGCGGCGCGGCCAGCTCCATCAGCTCGGTCTTGCACAGGGCGCAGCGGTGGCGCGGGTTGTCGGCGAACCCGGGCCGCTCGAGCTCGGCCGACTCGATGACGTGGTGGCGCTCGCCCAGGCCGAGCTCCGCGGCCAGGCGGCGCGCGTCCTCCGCCTCCGCGCGGGCCATGGTCTCCGACACGCAGGTGACCGCGTGGCAGCGCGCGCCCAGCTCGTCGACGCCGACCCGCAGGAGGAACGTGGAATCGACCCCGCCCGAGAAGGCGACCAGCAGGCCATCGTACGAGCGCAGGATCTCCCGCAGTCGCTCGAGCTTGAGCGCGGCACGGCTCATCGGAGAGGAAACCATGCCAGCTCCACGCCCGAGGGACCAGGGCAAAGCCGAGTCATCGCCCACCCGGCCTCACTCGCGCCGCTTGATCAGCACGATGCACCAGGTGCCGGGCCGCTCACCCGCCTCGACCGAGCCCACCTCCTGGCCCCATTCAGCCGCGCTGCGCGGGATGTTGCGGGTGGCCGGCTGATGGTCGACCAGCACCCGCAGCACGCCGCCGAGCGGCATGTCCTCGAGCGCGAGCTTGGCCCGCACGAACGTGTAGGGACACACCTCGCCGCAGAGGTCGAGATCGCGGTCACCTGACGACGACGGGCCCATCGGAGCCGAGAATCTGCGCCACCAGCTCGGCCGCGTCAATCGCCCGCCCGCCGCTGCGGAATCGCGGCGGCCGCGCGTCGACCTCGACCTCGCGGCCACCGACCAGCAGGCGGCGCGGCCCGGCGTCGCTCGACGTCCACACCTCGACCGCGCGCACCCGCCCCATGATGGAGGCGTCGACCATGAAGGCGTCGACGGTGCCGGCGTCGAGCTCGCCGCCGCCCATCACCCGGGCGGGGCGCCCCAGCTCGGCGAGGGTCCGGAGCGCGCGCGCGACGCGCGGGTCGACCTCCTCGCCGCCCGCGAGACGCGCCGCGGGGCCGGTCAGCACGACCGCCACGTCGTCGCCGCGGAGGCCCAGGCCGATGCCGGCCCTGAGCGCCTCGCTCACCCGCTCCAGCTCGGCCGCCTCGACCACGACCAGGATCAAGTAAACGACACCACCTTGTCGGCCCGGCTCACCATGGCCGCGTGATCGTCCTGCCCGCCCAGCGGCAGGCCGATGTCCTCCTCGCCCAGTCCGGCCGCGGCGGCGCTGGCCGCGCACACCGCGAGCTCGCAGCCGTCGTCGGCCAGCTCGGCCAGGTCCGCGCGCCGCGCCGGCAGGTCGGCCACCGCGTCCGACATGAAGAACATCGACACGTAGACGCCGCACGCGCTCGCGGCGCGGGCGAGCTCGAACGCCGCGTCCAGGTCGCCGCGCTCGGCCGCCGTCGACACCACGATGGTCAGTCGCTTCGGCCTCGTGCCCGATTCGCAATCGCTCGCCATCTCGCCATCCAGCGCAATGACCTCGATAGTGGCTATCTACTCACACTGGCGATCGACTCACACCGGCGATCCAGTCATGCCGATCATGCGTCAGATATCGGCGCCGGGAAAGCGCGCCACCTCGACGAATCCGCGGCCCTCCTCGCTCCACGCGAACAGCGCCGCCTCCGCCACCCGCTGCCGGTCGAGCCCGACCACCAGCTGCTGCACCGGATAGGCCGGCCCGTCGCCCCAGGGGCTGGTGGCGACCTGGCGGTCGGTGTCCGACAGGTAGGCCCGCCCGTTCGGGTGCGAGTGGTAGATGACGCGCGGCGGCCGCACGCCGTCCAGACCGCGCACCAGGGCCAGGAGGTCGTCGCCCGCGATGACGTAGGCGGTCTCGGAGCCGCGGGCCGGCGCGGTCGGGTGCTGGCCGCCCGCCTGCTGGTTGGCGCACGCGCGCAGGTCGGTCACGCCGGCA
>Ga0126377_10003702_pt1 | contig 10910 bp, 7 predicted proteins | sample PanSoiMetPlot_22_FD_92647 | JGI IMG/M metagenome (GOLD analysis project Ga0126377, IMG submission 92647) | Tropical forest soil microbial communities from Panama - MetaG Plot_22 | ecosystem: Environmental > Terrestrial > Soil > Tropical forest > Bulk soil | place: Panama | collected 2016-02-17
ACGAGTTCTTCAGGTTTTTTCACTGGAAGGGCTTTGAGCAGTACGGCATCAATCAGGCTGAACATCGCTGTATTTGCGCCGATCCCGAGAGCCAGCGTCAACACGGCAATCGAAGTTAAGCCAGGCTTCTTCAACAACATTCGCGCGCCGTAGCGCAGGTCTTGCCAAAATTGCATAAAACCTCCCAAGGATCGACGACGCATTTTCAGCGCGTAAAATTATCTGCGAATTGCATCAGTAGACACGTGTAGATAATCATCCTATCAGTCAATCCGTGTGCCAGCATCGCTGCCAGGCTAATTCGCTGAATTACCTGGATTTGTATAGGTAACTCAGGCAGGTATTACGCATCCGGCGTTCGCTTCTGGGATTGCCTAGTCCCAGGAACGGGAATTTTATCAGCGTTTCCGACGCACATTAATCATCTTTCCCAACCAGATCAAAAAGAATATATTCTGCCCCAGGATTCGCTCTCTATAAACTATCAACAAGTAACTGTAAGGTATGGAGCACTAATTCTACCGCTAGTCACACGCCGGTGACACCGAATGTTTGATGGCAATTGGGAGAAACACAAATGAGCCAGGAAACTCCGCGACATGAAATGACATTGAAACGGGTGGTCTACCAGATAAACGGTATGGATGCCGTGACGATTCGGCGGGACGTCGAATATCGAGTAACTGATGCCGGTGTGCAGACAATGGATCTCTACTATCCTGTTGATTCGAAGAGGGAAGAACGAATACCTGCGGTTGTATTCGTGAATGGTTTTACCGATCTGGGATTTCAGAAGTTCGCCGGGTGCAAGCTGAAAGAGATGGAATCCTACATCTCCTGGGGACAATTAACGGCGGCTTCGGAGTTGGTGGCCATCACATACACGACCGGTAATGATCCGGCAAACGATATTCACGAGTTGCTGAACTATCTTCGGCAGAATGCCGCGGTCCTGGGGATTGACGGGAACAGGATCGGCCTGTGGGCCGCTTCCGGCAATGTTCCGAATGCTTTATCGGTTTTGATGCAGGAAGATCGGGATTATCTGAAGTGTGCTGTCCTGTGCTATGGGATCATGCTCAACCCCGAAGATGACACGAAGCTAGCCGAAGCTGCCAGGCAATGGGGATTCGCCTATTCGTTCGCGGGAAAATCAGTTGCCGATCTCTCACAAAATATCCCTTTATTCATTGAAAGATCAGGCAAAGACGAAATGCCTCGTCTGAATGAAATTATGGACCGCTTCTTGAGCAAAGCCATAGCTTGCAATCTACCGATTACCTTCGTGAATCATCCCACAGCTCCGCATTCATTCGACCTGATGCATGATAGCGAAACCACACGCGAGATTATCAGGCAGATACTCAGGTTTATGCAGTTTCATCTCCTGGATTAGCCGCATTTGCTTCGATGATCGGTGAGCTGGCAAATTTACGGGGAGAAGAAAACGTGTTGACTGATTCAGCATTAAAACAGTCTCAGGTGTGGTTAATTAAGTATGTATGGAAAGTGACTGAACTTCTTGCCACAGAATAATTTCGGATTCAGCACTTAATATTAAACTTCAGATCCAATCCAATCCTTAGCCCGTATCCATTGGAGCAAACACAGGTTTGCTTCCCCCTCACCGGGAATAAAATATATATATACCCCAATTAACATATCTGATTAACAATTCTTTAAATTGTTAACACATCTGCACGTGCTTCCCCCCATAGGCCCCTTATGGATGCTAAACCCGTGCGCAGTACAGGCAATCATCATTGCCTGCAGAGGACGTCTCTGTCTTCAGCGCAATGCTTTGAAATGCTAAACACCATCAATTGTAAAGGCCAGAAAAGACCTTAAGGGAGGAATTTAGAATAGTATGAAAAAGAGGACATCGATTTCAGTAGGACTGATCACTTTTGTAGTCCTCACGGTATTATTAGCCGTGGCCCCGATCAATAAGTTAGTCAGTAATGCACAAACCAGTATCAGGCCGGGGGGATTTACAAATAGAAATATTTTCGCTTTGACAAGCGACAATGCTTTCTACGTCTTGACCCCTGGGGCGACACAGTACAAGAGGCTGAACCGCGTGGATACCAACGGTGGTAACTTAATTGGAATAGATTTCCGGCCGGCTGACGGACGTCTTTATGGACTGACGGACACTGGGAATCTCTTTACAATCGCCATATCTACGACCAGTGCCGGACCAGCTACACTTGTCAGTACAATGAACCCGCGTTTTACTGGCGGATTATGTTCGTTGATGGATTTCAACCCCGTCGCAAATGCTCTGCGCGTTGCGGGCTGTAACGACCAAAACCTCGCAGTTGTTAATGCGAACGGCGGTAACCTCAACCAGACTGTTGCTCAAACCAGATACACATACGCTGCTGGCGACCCAAATGCAGGCCAGGATCCTGAATTAACTGGTGGAGCATACAACAATAATCGGAATGGTGCTGCCACGACTATCTACTATGTGGTGGATCACGATAAGGATACTCTCGCTACAATTGCAACCTTAACTAACGGCAGTTCGGCCACAGCTACAGGTGTGCTGAAGACGATCGGACGGTTTGTTGACGGCGCTGGTAATCGGGTTAATATGTCACCTACAACCGACTTTGATATTTACACCGATGCCAATGGGAATAATTTTCTCATTGGTCAAACTACTCGGTTACTTTTCACAATCAATCTTGGGGCAGTCAATGCGAATCTGGCGGTAGGGACAACGCAGAATGTTGTTGTATCTAGAGGGGCTGCGGGAATTCAACTCCCGAATAATAGCACCCAGCCGCTTTCCGGCGGAGTCTTCGACATCGCCATTCAATAAACCCTAATCACCTACTTATGGTTAATTGCAATGGGGGAAGTGGAGTCACCTCCCCCATTGCTTTTATATAACCCACTCCAAATCACGCATTCACCGCCGAGACACAGAGCAGACAGAGATTTCACAGAGAGTAGAAAGAGAGTTTTTCCAAACTACTTTTTCACCTCTTTTCACCTCTTACTTTACTCATTTCTTTGCTCAAGATATTTTCTTCTCTCTGTGAAATCTCTGCGTGCTCTGCGTCTCAGCGGTGAATCGATAACTGCCGACTCCATCAGGCTTCAAGCACATGGAAATGATGATATCCACAATGAAACAATGTGGGTACTGCTGTTAAACCTGGCGCAGATATTATGTTAAAGGCTATTTACAGCGTCGTTTACGAAAGACAAAATAGAAAATATAGGAAAATAAATGATTGAAGCTGGAATTTTACTCGCAATCATCTTGATGTTAATCATTTTGATTTTATACGCCTGGCGCCGAGTAGCCGGACAACATCGGCGAAAATTATATCTTTGGATTCGAATTGCAGTCATAAGTTCAGGGATCACCCTGCTGGTATTTATTTCGACATATAAATTCATGAACGCTCGCCGCCTTCAGGCCTTCGGCGAGATTGTTCCACGAGTAAATACGACCCGGCCAGCTGTGGCCTTAACTTTCGACGACGGGCCGGTGCCACCTTACACCGGCGATATTCTGTCACTTCTCCGCGAGAAAAATGTCAAGGCCACGTTTTTTGTTATTGGTCGGAATCTTGAGCAGTTTCCTTCTCTGGGTGAGCAAATCGAGAGGGAGGGCCACGAACTTGGCAACCATACTTATTCACATCAGCGGATGGTCTTCAAATCATATAATTTTATCGAAAGTGAGATCGAGAAGACGGACCAGCTCATTCGTAATGCCGGACATACGGGCGAGATTCACTTCCGGTCGCCTTACGGAAAGAAACTCTTTCTGCTTCCGCTTTACCTGAGCAGATTCCAGCGGAAGAACATCTTCTTTGATATTGAGCCCGACTCCAATGTGATGGCGAGCGCAAACCAGATCGTTGAACGAGTATTGGCGCAGACAAAACCAGGCTCGATCATCCTCTTGCACGCGGAGAATAAGAATCGTCTTGAATCTTTCAAAGCAATTGCCGGGATCATCGATGGGTTAAAGCTCGAAGGATATCAATTCCTCACCGTATCAGGACTTTTGGCAGTTGAAGATGGCACATCAGCATTAAACAGCCATGCCGCTCGATGATTTTCGCCCGGATTTGAGCGGGAGGGGTTGCGTTCCCGACGGGCATTGAATTCCCAATTCTCTCTTCAGTATTAAAAATAATTTGTTTCCAGGGTGTCTATGGCCTATTATTTTCTTGCTTTTTAGGCATTCTGTATCATTAAGTAGACCTCAACACAAAAAACAAAGGCCTGGCATAAAGTTTATGAGACACGCTCATTCTCTCAAACTGATTCTTCTTTCATCGTGTCTATTATTGGTCGCCGGTTATCTGGTAGAAGGCGCATATACCGTCCGATCCAGTCCTGATGAACCGAGGGAATATTGGGCTTTTCGTAAACCCGTTCGCCCGTCGATCCCATCAGTCAAAAACAGATCGTGGGTTCGCACTCCGATCGATGCATTCATTCTCGCCAGACTGGAAGAGAGAGGACTTGCCCCGTCACCTCGGGCCGACAAATCTACCTTATTGCGTCGGGTGACATTCGATTTGACGGGCTTGCCACCCTCGCCGGATGAGATCAAAGAATTTTTGTCTGACAGCTCGCCTGATGCATATGAGAAGGTGGTTAAACGACTGCTTGCATCGCCCCGCTACGGCGAGCGCTGGGCGCAACACTGGCTGGATGTTGTGCGCTTCGGTGAGACGAATGGATTTGAGCTGGATGTCGATCGTGAGCAGGCCTGGCGGTACCGCGATTATGTGGTCAAATCGTTGAATGAAGACAAGTCATACGACCGGTTTATTCTGGAACAGATTGCCGGAGATGAGCTGCAACCGGACGATTTCGAGATGCGTGTCGCCACCGGATTCCTGCGAGCCGGGCCGCAACACGTCGTGGCAGGCAATCAGGACCTCGCGATCAATCGACAGGAATGGCTGACCGAAGTGATTTTCGGAGTCGGCAACGGGATTCTCGGTCTGACCGTGGGTTGCGCCCGTTGCCACGATCACAAGTTCGATCCGATTCCGCAGGCTGATTATTACCGGCTTCAATCTTTCTTTGCCGCGGCCGACAACTACGATTTCAAGCAACCGGTGAAAGAACAGGAGCAAGCTTTCGAAGCTGCTGTCAAAGCTCACAAAGAGAAGCTCAAACCGATCCAGGATCAGATCGCGGCAATTGAAAAGCATTATAAAGATCGCCTGACCGCGGAAAAACGCGCGAAGCTCGAACCTCAATTTGTGCAGGCTCTGGAGAGGGACGAGAAGCAGCGCAACGAAGAAGAGAAACGCCTGGCCAAAGACGCACAGCGCATGCTCAACGTCAGTTGGGACGAGCTGGTGGTAGTGCTTTCACCGGAAGATCGAGAGAAACGCGCTGCGCTTCGCCGCCAGCTACACAAGCTGGAGCTTTATGAGCCAGAACCTTTGCCAAAAGCTTTGAGCGTTGCTGATCTGCTTACGCCGATTCCGGCAATGCACATCTTGAAAGGCGGCGACCCTCACAGGCCGGGTGAGGAAGTGCAGCCAAGATTCTTGAGTGTTTTGTTGCCACCGGATGCTCCGAAAGCAGCAGAGATTCCGCCCCTGCCCGATCATCCTAATGGATTTAAATCGACCGGGCGCAGGCTCGCGCTTGCCCGTTGGCTGACCCAGCCGGATCATCCGTTGACGGGGCGTGTCATGGTCAATCGGCTATGGCATTACCATTTCGGTCGCGGGATTGTTGCAACACCGAATGATTTTGGCCGCAATGGCCAGCCACCGACTCACCCCGAGCTACTCAATTGGCTGGCAACCGAGTTTGCGGGGACAGGAAAAAGCTGGAGTTTGAAGCGGATGCACGAGTTGATCGTGCTCTCAAACACCTATCAGCAGAGCTCAACGGTTGATGCAGAGAAAGCGAAGATCGATCCGGAGAACAGGTTGCTCTGGCGCATGAATCGCCAGCGACTCGAAGCGGAGACAATTCGCGATTCGGTTCTGGCGACAGCGGGCACACTTACCGAGCAACCCGGCGGCCCTTCGATCCGAGTGCCGCTCGAACCGGAAGTCTACGATACGATCTTCACCGAAGCTGAACCGGACAATCTCTGGCCTGTTCATCCCGATCCGCGCCAACATACACGGCGCAGCCTCTACCTCATTCGCAAACGCAACGTTCGCCTGCCGATGCTGGTCGCTTTCGACGCCCCGGATTTGATGAGCACCTGCGGCGCGCGCAGTGTGAGCGTGCACTCGTTGCAGGCGCTGACGCTTATGAATAGCGAATTTATGTTTCAACAGAGCCAGGCATTGGCGCAACGATTGTTCAGCGAGACGGGAGGTAATCGAAAATCGATGATCGACAAGCTTTTCCTCCTTGCGCTCGGCAGAAAACCGCAACCTGCGGAGATGCAGGCAACTGATAGTTTCCTCAAAGATCAAGCGACCATCGTCCGCCGTCGTCTCGCAAGCGGTGAAGCGGTTGTCGGATTGAAAGGAATGCCGCGATCGGTTGATCAGGTAACGGCGGCAGCCTGGGTCGATTTATGTTTGGCAACGATGAATCTGAATGAGTTTGTATATCTGAAATAGCATGAAGAGAGATTACGGAACAAACGGAAATCAACGGAACAAACGGAAAAATTCCAGTCTTGGATTTTTTCCGTTTGTTCCGTTGATTTCCGTTTGTTCCGTAATCTCTCTTCATATCATTAAGGGAAGCTTATGAAAACAGACCTTCCACATATACCTGTCGCCGCCACGCGCCGCGATTTTCTCACACGGGCCGGTAATGGCTTGGGCGCGCTGGCGCTCTCATACCTGCTTGCGCGTGAGGCGAAGGGACAGGGTAAGATTGTCAATCCGCTTGCGCCCAAACAGCCACATTTTGCTCCGAAAGCCAAAGCTGTAATCTTCCTTTATATGGTTGGCGGGCCGAGCCAGATGGAGACCCTTGATCCCAAGCCGGTGTTGGACAAGCTTGACGGCCAGCAATTGCCGCAGAGCTTCGGCGAGATTAAAAGCCAGTTCGTCAAATCGGGCACTCCGCTCATGGGCAGCTCGTGGAAGTTCAAAAAGTATGGGCAATCGGGAATCGAGGTCTCGGAGCTCTTGCCACACCTCGCAACCTGTGTCGATGACATCGCAGTAATCCGGTCGTGTTACACCGAAAGCTTTGTCCACGCTCCCGCAATGTATCAGATGATGTCGGGCCGGGTGGTTCCCGCGCACCCTTCATTGGGAAGCTGGGTGACATATGGCCTGGGAAGCGAGAGCGAGAATCTGCCGGCTTACTGTGTCATGACACAACCGCAGGGGCTGCCCGAGGGCGGCGCGCCGATGTGGGATGCAGGTTACCTGCCGGCAATTTATCAAGGAACTTTGCTGCGTAGCGGATCGACGCCGATTATGCATTTGGACCCGCCGAAAGATATCGGCCGCGGTCAACAACGGCGAATGCTCGATTATATGCGCCAGATGAACGGGATTGAGATGCGCGAAGACGACACGGAGATGTCGGCCCGGATTGCATCTTATGAGCTTGCCTATCGAATGCAACAACACGCGCCCGAAGCGGTTGATCTTCGCAAGGAGACCGAAGAGACGAAGAAAATTTACGGTCTCGACGATGCAAGCACCGCAGAATTCGGCACGCGATGTCTGCTGGCTCGAAGGTTGGTTGAACGCGGTGTTCGGTTCGTTCTGCTTTTTTCCGGCGGCGGGCCGGTCAGTGTGCAATGGGACGCGCACGATAATGTCAAATCGAACCACGAACAGATGTGCCGCTGGACCGATAAACCGATTGCCGGACTGCTGCAGGATTTAAAAAGGCGCGGGCTGTTGGATTCAACGCTTGTTATCTGGGGAACCGAATTCGGTCGCACTCCTGTGTCTGAAAATGGCAAAGGCCGCGATCATAATCCGACGGCATTTACCATGTGGATGGCGGGCGGCGGAGTAAAAGGCGGACGAGTAATCGGGCAAACGGATGAAATCGGATTCCGGACTGTCGGCGAACGATATCATCCACGCGATATTCATGCGACGATCCTGCATCTGCTTGGTCTCGATCAGATGGAGCTCACGTTTTTGCATAATGGTCGTAGTGAACGTTTGACGGATTTCGGCGGCGCAGTGATTGAAAAGATTATGGAATGAAGAGGATTACGAAATATACGAAAATTACGAAATAAACGAAACTTTCTAAATCTTTTCGTCTGTTTCGTTATTTTCGTTTATTTCGTAATCCAAAAAATATTTATTCTAACGAGATGAATATAAAACACCTGTTACTTGCTTTGTTTGCGGTTTTTACTTTGACCTCTCTGGTTGTTGCTCAGAATAAGACTGAAAACATTGTACTGATCACGCTGGACGGTGCGCGAAATCAGGAGATTTTCAGCGGAGCCGATCTCGAAATCCTGCGGGATAAAACTCGTCGGGGAAAAGTTGAAGATACGGCACTTTACAAAAGGTATTGGGCGGACACCCCGGAACAACGTCGTGAAAAGCTGATGCCTTTTTTCTGGGGAACGCTCATGAGGCAGTATGGCTCGATTGCCGGCAATCGCAATCTCGGAAGCACTGTCATGACGACAAATAAGATGTGGTTTTCATATCCGGGCTATTCCGAAATCCTGACCGGGCAGGCACACGACGACGTCATTAAAAGCAACGACCGGAATCGCAACCCGTATACCGGCGTGTTGGAGTTCCTCAAACGCAAGCTCAAGCTCAACACAAAACAGGTCGCCGCCTTCGGTTCCTGGGATGTTTTCAACTGGATCGCAGAGCACGAAGAAGGGGCGATTACGATCAATGCCGGCCACGAATCTTACCCCTCAACTGATCCTGAAATCCAGGTTCTGAGCAAACTGCAAACCGAAAAGCTTAGTCCGTGGGAGAGTGTCCGCTTCGATTACTTCACGTTTCGCTTTGCGATGGCGCATTTGAAAACTTACCAGCCACGCGTCCTGTATATCGCGCTCGGCGAGACCGACGATTGGGCGCACGGTGGCGATTACGCTCGTGTCTTGAGTTCACTGGAACTTAACGACCGGCAGTTGAAAGAGCTCTGGGATTACCTGCAAAGTTCACCGCAGTACAAAGATAAGACCTCGATCATCATTACCGTCGATCACGGTCGCGGCAATTCGGTGGAAGATTGGACCGATCACGGCGAGAAGGTTCCTGAAGCGCAATACATCTGGATGGCTTTCATCGGCCCGGAGGTTCGGCTGCGCGGAGAATGGGGAAACACGGAAACAATCTATCAGAATCAAGTAGCGGCAACACTCTGCCGTTTTTTAAGTATCGATTACAGCGAAAACAACCCGCAAGCCGGCATGCCGATCACTCGGCTTTTCGGCTATAAAAATTAACCGCCTGCAAGCTGGAGGCACGACCATGGCAAATACACTCGAGGCTCCTGTCAGTCAAGCCGTTGAACGGGATCTCATCCAACCTGTCAAGCAATCTCTCAGACGATTGATGTCAATGGACGCGTATCGCGGCCTGGTCATGTTTTTGATGGTCGCGGAGGTATTGCATCTGAGCCGAGTTGCCGCCGCGCATCCGAATTGGTTCTGGCAATTTCTTGCCAGGCATCAAACGCACGTTGAATGGTACGGCTGTTCGCTGCACGATCTGATTCAGCCGTCGTTTAGCTTTCTGGTCGGCGTCGCGCTGCCATACTCTATCGCCAGCCGCGTCGCCAAAGGCGAGTCCACCGGCAGGATGTATGGCCACGCGGCCTGGCGCGCTCTTGTCTTGATCCTTTTAGGGGTCATGCTGCGTTCGGTCGGCAGGCAGCAAATTTATTGGACGTTTGAAGACACGTTGTCGCAAATCGGGATGGGGTATCTGTTTCTCTTCGCGCTCGGCTTCCGTTCCACAAAGGTTGTCTGGAGTTCGCTCGCGCTGGTTTTGATCGGTTACTGGCTGGCCTTCGTGTTGTATCCGCTGCCACCTGCGTTTTTCGATTATCCGGCGGTCGGAGTGCCGGCCGACTGGCCGTACCATGCTTCGGGCCTGGCCGCGCATTTCAACAAGAACAGCAACCTCGCCTGGGCGTTCGACACGTGGTTTCTCAATCTGTTCTCCCGTGAAAAGCCGTTCACGCACAACGGAGGCGGCTACGCGACGCTCAGCTTTATCCCGACGCTCGGGACGATGATTCTGGGGCTGATCGCCGGGCGTTGGCTGAGATCCGATGACAGTGAAAAAAGAAAGATTCGGGTCTTGTTAATTGCAGGCGTTGCGTGTCTCGCGCTCGGACTGATCCTGCATTACTCCGGCATTTGTCCGTCAGTCAAACGCATCTGGACTCCGGCGTGGACGATCTTCAGTGGCGGCTGGTGCTTCCTGCTGCTCGCCGCCTTCTATGCTGCGATCGATGTCTATGGTTACCGCCGCTGGGCATTCCCGCTGGCCGTCATCGGGATGAACTCGATCGCGATCTATGTGCTGTCCCATCTTATCGATAATTTCATCATCTCATCATTCCGAATCTATTTTGGCCAGAACGTATTCAACATCTTTGGTGAAGGGTACTCATGGCTATTGAGCGGTGGAGTGGTGATTATCACCTTCTGGCTGATGCTCTATTGGATGTATCGTAGAAAAATTTTCATCCGAATATAACAACCAGGCACAATTTACCGCAGAGGCACAGAGGCCAGAGAGAATTCGCAGAGAGAAGAGATGAGAGAATAACTCTGTGTTTTCTCTGCTATCTCTGAGTCTCTGTGGTGAATTAGTATTAACCGTGTTTGTTTCTGTCGAAAAGTGAAAACCGGTGAAAAAGCGGAAATAGGAGAAACCATGTCCGACGAAGCAAAAATCGTTTATAACACAGCGGAAGATCAAGAATGGGCTGATCTACTTTCACCTATGCGTCGCAGACTTATCGTCAACGCA
>Ga0126377_10003703_pt1 | contig 10909 bp, 10 predicted proteins | sample PanSoiMetPlot_22_FD_92647 | JGI IMG/M metagenome (GOLD analysis project Ga0126377, IMG submission 92647) | Tropical forest soil microbial communities from Panama - MetaG Plot_22 | ecosystem: Environmental > Terrestrial > Soil > Tropical forest > Bulk soil | place: Panama | collected 2016-02-17
ATGTGCAAAAACTAATTCCTCGTCACTTTATCCTGTTTAATCCTCAATCGGCAATCGCAATCCAAATCATCAGTTCTGTCCAGTGAGTGTAAATTTCGGCTCCCAGGTTTCACCAAGAGGGATGACGAAACAAACGAAAATAACGAAAAAAGACGAAATCTCATAGAAAGTTTCGTCTTTTTCGTTATTTTCGTTTGTTTCGTCATCCCTCTTCATCCCTCTAGATGTGCTATAAAGTGGGACATGCGGAAAGAGCGATTTCTTGTTACTGGTGGGGCTGGATTTATCGGCAGCCATCTGGTCGATCACTTAATCGGCAAAGGAGTGACACGGGTCGTTGTCCTGGACAACTTCGATAACTTCTATGATCCGCAAATTAAACGGGCAAATATTGCAGCTCATCTAAATCATCCGAGCTATCGATTAGTGGCCACCGACGTCCGGAACTACGAAGCGCTGCGACAGCTTTTTTCTGAGGAAAATTTCGATTGTCTCATTCATCTTGCAGCGAAAGCCGGAGTGCGTCCTTCAGTCAATGATCCGAGAACTTATCAGGAGGTCAATGTTTCGGGGACATTGAACCTGCTTGAATTGTCGCATCTCCACGGGATAAAAAAATTCATTTTCGGATCGACAAGTTCGATCTATGGCCCGTCAGCTCTGCCACCCTTCAAAGAAGACGCTCGACTCGCGCCTATCTCACCCTACGCCGCAACTAAAGCAGCTGCTGAATTGCTCTCGCACACTTATCACCATCTTTACGGGCTGCAGGTCTGCTGCCTGCGGTTCTTCACAGTCTACGGCCCACGACAACGACCTGATCTGGCGATTCACAAATTCGCCCGATGCATCCTTGATAAAACCCCAATTCCACTTTATGGCGATGGGAGGAGCAAGCGTGATTTCACTTATATCGATGACATTATCCAGGGTGTGATGGCGTCAATCGAATATGAAGCGACGCCGTTTGAAATCATCAACCTCGGAGAATCACAGACAGTGACGGTCAACCGGATGATCGAGTTGCTCGAGGAAGCAATAGGAGAAAGAGCAATTATTGAACACCATCCCCCGCAACCCGGTGATATGCCACTGACACACGCCGACGTGAGCAAAGCCAAACAACTGCTTGGCTACCAGCCCTCTACCCCGATCGAGCTGGGAATCCGGAAGTTTGTCGATTGGCTTCTGAAGAAGGATTACGAAAAAAACGAATTAAACGAATTAAACGAAAAGTCTTAAATTATTCGTATATTTCGTTTCTTTCGTTTTTTTCGTAATCCTTCTTTATTTCGATTATAATCCGACCAATCATCAATGAACCAGATTAGAAACAGTTTTATCATAATTTTAACGGTCGTCATCTTATTCGGGATTGCTCGAGGACAGGGCATGCCGCGCCCCAAACCAAAACCTAAAGCACGAGGATCCTCAACTGCCACAGTAACAAACTCAACGAGTACGAAACGCCCGGTAACGGTCACTCTCAAGAATGGCGATCCCGTCAGTGGACTTTTCCTGCGTGCTGATGCGGATACGTTACAGGTGGAAGTTAAGAGTGGAAGATTGTCGATCAAGATGAGGGACGTGTACAGTTTAGTCTTTGCCGGTGAAGCGGAGGCCTCATCCGGTACGATCGAGGATGTCGTCAAGAATCTCGACACGGCTGAGTCGGACCCAAATCTGGCGGCCGGGCGCAAGGCCTACAATGCTCTCCGCAAACTGGCTGACGCCGCTCAGATCAGGCTGCAATGCGGCCAATACGGCTATCTGCTGGTTGAAACGAAGTCTGTGATGGAAGAGGCACTCGCTGAGATCACCGATGGATCGCTCAAGACATACGCGGAACTTTCTCTGGAGGCTTACACAGACGCGGGCAAGGCCTGCGGCGCAGTGAACGAGAAGGGAGTGATCCCGATCAATACAGAGCCGGGAAAAGAATTGATGGATAAATACAGGATAAAACCGGTTGCCAACGCCTTCGGGCAGTCGGTTCATTTACGGATCGACGATGCCCTAAAGAATATCTGGGCAGTGGCCGCGGGTCATCTCAAAAATTTCTCTTTATCACTTGGGCAATAAATCGGCAGTATCAGCCGAGGGTTCCGGCGCACCGATTACCGACGCGACCAGATAACCCGAGATAAACGTCGCCAGCGATCCGATCAAAACATACCATTGCCAGGAAATACCGGTGAAAAGTTTGATGCAAAGCATGACCAGCGCGCCGGTGATCATCCCGGCGATTGCTGCAGTCTGGCGGACATGCCGGGTAAATGTGCCGAGGAAAAAGACGCCGAGGATAACTCCATTGGTGAACGAAGCGATGCCGAGCACCTCATCCACAACGCGCCGCGATAATTTGATCGCGTAGATACCCACGATGATCTGGATCAGACCCCAGAAAGCAGTTACTATTCGCGAAACATTCAAATAATGTTTCTCACCTTTGTTCCCTCCGGTAGCGGGCAGATAAAAATCAGCCATCGTCGTCGCCGCCTGAGCATTGAGCGATGAAGTGAAGGCTGCGGCAGCGATTGCCGCGATGACCAGACCGGCGACTCCCGTCGGTAACTTTGTGACGATGAAGTGTGGGAAAACTCTGTCGCCCTGCACAATCCCATTGCTCGTGAAAGCAGTCATCTCTTCCGGCGCATGAATGTTATAGAAGACGTAAAGCATTGTGCCGATCAGGAGAAAGAGCGCGAACTGAACGAAGACGACTACCCCGCTCATGAGCAAGGCTAGCCGAGCGCTGCGGGGCGAATCGCTGCACAAGTATCGTTGGACCATCAACTGATCGGTGCCATGCGTCGCCGTCGTCAAAAATGCCCCACCGATCAATCCCGACCAGAATGTATAGCTCTTTGTCAAACTCCAGGTAAAATCGAATAGTGTAAATTTGCCGGCTCCCATCCCTGTCTCCATGACTTCACTCCATCCACCTGGTATCTGCTGGAGCAGGATCGCTCCGGCAACGATCGCGCCCAACAAATAGATGCCCAACTGGCTGACATCAGTCCAGATGACTGCCGACATGCCCCCGAGGTAGGAATAGACAATGGTCACCAGGCCCATGATCAAAACCGAAAAGATAATAATCGTGTTGCTTGCATCGAGCCACGGAAACCACTTCTGCGCCGTCTGCTCTGTCCCCGGCCAGGCCAACAAGACCGCTGCCAGCACCAATCCAGTCAGAAACAGGCGAAATCCGTCGGCCAGGCTGCGTGTTATAAGAAAGAGGGAGGAAGCGAGTCGCCGCACACCGCTGCCGAAGCGGGTACCCAGTAATTGATAGACCGTCAGTAATTCACCGCGAAAGTACTGCGGGATGAAGATCAGCGAAACTGCGATCCGCCCGATCAGGTATCCCATTACCAATTGCAGAAAAGTAAAGTTTCCGGTAAATGCGAAACCCGGGACACTGATGAAAGTCACGCTGCTCGTTTCGGTCGAGACGATCGATGACATGATCGCCCACCAGGGCACCCGCCCGCTGCTGACGAAGTAGGTCTTAACGTCCCTCTGCCGGCGCGAAAAATAGACGCCGACGAGCACGGTTCCCGTGAGATAGACAAGGAGGATAATCAGATCAAGTGGATGCATGTCATTTGAACTCTCCCGGCTCAGGACGTTTTCGCTCACGCACCCAGGTAATCAATTCCTCGAATGCCGAAACAATCTGTGGGATCGTGAAATTGCAATGTCCACTTGCGACGACGAATTTCGCAACAAATAAGTCTTCAGTTCCCGCGCTTCTCGCGATCGTGTCGTACTGGCTGACATATCGGCCCGGAATTAAATTGTCATAAGTCGTATGAACGGTGAGCACCGGGTCTGAGATGTGACCGGTGGGAGTATAATAAAGCTGCAAATACTCACGCGCTTTCGGGTTGGCGCTATAGCGCTTAACACCACGATTGAGAGCGGCATCATCAGCGAAACCGTCATAGATCGTATTCCGATTGTCGAACGGATTGCCGCCCGCGCGCTCCTGGATCTCGCGGTTGATCTCATAAAAGAATGCCAGCACATTTGGTAGCTCCCTGGTCGTGGCGATACTAAAACGTTTGGCGAAGACCGCGGCTTTCTCCGGCTCCGCTTCTATCACGGCTCTGACCTTAACCTGATTGAGCCTCGATCCCTTCGGCACCTTGACGGGAGAACCGATGGTTCCCGGAAAAAGATATTCGAATGTCACGAGCATACTGAAGATTCGCTCCTCAAACCCGCTCGCGATCTCGTCGAGTGGCCCACAGAGCGGCATCGCCCCTTGATAGATTTCGGGATATTTTTCAATCGTCGCCAGAGTGACGACCGCGCCCATCGAGTGGCCCATGATGTATGTTTCTTTCGGCTTTCCATATTTCGCGACGAAATGACTGCGCAGAACTTCGGTATCCTCGATCGCCTCTTTGACGGCCCAGCCCTGCACCCTGTAGGCGGATTGAGCGAACGCGTATCCTCGTGAGACAAAAGCGCTACGCAAAAGATTCAATCTTGAATCGTTGATGTTCGGAGGCAATCCCGCAATCACATAACCGTGACAGTACATGATCAGTGTTTTGTTCCAGTTTGCTGGAATGTCGATCCGAAAGGCTGCCCCTTCAATCGTGCCGGTCTCGACCTTTGTCTCTTCATTGCTGGTAGTAGATTTCTCCTGTGCCTGAGCACAAATGCAAAGCAGGCTAATTAGTAAAATCGCCATAACTGCTGACTTCATGACGTCGAAAATTCCTCCTTCGCCCCGACGAGTCCCTCGCGGCGTTTTTGTTGACGGTAATAAAAATATAACGGCAATCCGAGCACGATCAACACCAGACCTGCGATTGATTCAACGGGACGATTAAGGAGTGTATTGATAATCAACCATACAGTCACCAGAACAAAGATCAATGGCACAACGGGATAGCCAAAAGTTTTGTAAGGTCGTTCGACATTCGGCAGCTTGCGCCTCAGGACAAAGACCGAAGAGGTCACCAGACCATAAAAAATCCAGGAAGCGAACAACAAACAATCGGTCAATTGATCGAAGGTTCCCGAGAGCGCCAGGACACAGGACCAGATTGCCTGGACCAAGATGGCAGTGATAGGCACGCGCGTCTTCGCATTCAAACCTGACATGCTGGAGAAGAAAATACCGTCGCGCGCCATGGCATAAGGGACGCGCGCATTCGAGAGAATCGAACCGTTGAGCGCCCCGATGGCCGAAACCATGAACGCGAGTGCTACAATCCTTCCCCCATTCTCACCGAGGAAACTCTGCGCGGCTTTGGATGCAACTGGAAGTGCCTCACGATACTGCGTCGAGTTAGCTGAGGCTACGTCACTGAAGGGCAAGGCATAGAAATATGCCAGATTCGCCAGGCAATAAATCAACATGACGACGATCATTCCGCCGATCAAGGCGCGCGGGATGTTGCGACCCGGATTTTTCACTTCGCCTGATGCCATCGGCATATTATTCCAGCCATCATAAGCCCAGAGCGCTGCCAGCATTGCCGTTCCGAAAACTGCAAACCCGCTCCATCCCGGAGAGCCTGCAGGAGTCGCCAGATTGGACCAGGTCACTGAATCGGCGAAGAAGAAGACGCCGCCGATGATCATGAAGATGCCGGCGATCTTCAAGATCGTGAGCACAGCTTGCACTTTGCCGCCGAATGCCACCGTCAGGCAGTTAAGGGCCGATAGGAGAAGAATCGCGGCAATCGCCACAACCTGTTTCGCACCGAACTGCCAGTTGATCTGCTGGTTAAACAAGGTAAAGCGGTTTTCAGCCCAGACGGCATTGAGGGGAAGGAAGGCGGCGAGGAAGATGGCGAAGCCGGCTCCCAGACTCGCGATCGAAGCGCTACCCGCAACGATGAATCGCTGCCATCCGAAGAGGAAGGCCGCAGCATCGCCGTATGAATGGCGAAGGTAAACATATTCGCCCCCTGCGTGAGGGAGCATTGCGCCAAGTTCGGCGTATGTCAGCGCGCCCGCGAGCGAGAGAAATCCTGCAGCCACCCAGGCGGCCAGGACCAGTGTTGGTGTGCCGGTATCCTGCGCCATCGGAGCGGCCTTAAGGAAGACTCCCGATCCGATGACCGTGCCAACCACCAGGGCCATCGTACCGGTCAAACTGAGACCGCGAATTAATTGATTTTTTTCATTAGCCATATGGTGCGAGATTTTCACCGAACTGGGGGAAAAATGAAAGAATGAAGAAAGATTACGATATAAACGAAAAGAACGAAACAGCCGAAATATTTTCGTTTATTTCGTTATTTTCGTCTATTTCGTAATCCCTCTTCATTCCATTATAATTCTCCCACATTGGCCACCTCTAAACCATGGAGGATACCAGTGTGAATGCGATTATTGATCCAAATTTCCGAGAATTGCAGCTAAAAGACGAGGAGATGAGAATCGATCTGGCAAAAACTCAAGGCGAGCTTGCGGTCATCAGACACAATAGTGCGCGAAATGACAAGCAGACTATCTGGCAGTTTGTCATCTTCACTATGACCATGCTGATCGCAGTCGTCGCTTGCCTGATCGGAACAAGCGTCTTTCAAACCGATGCGTTGAGGCGCGAGATGAACGCCAGGTTCGACCACGTCAACCAACGGATCGATTCTCTCGAGAAGTCTATTGATGAACTAAAGTAGGAAATTCATTCTCGGAAATAAGATGATCTAACTCAATCTTTTTACCCGAATATTTTTGTAGCGAACCGTACTCTTGGGATCGTGTGCCTGTAATGCGAACGTTCCTTTATCTAGCACTCTTTTGATATTGCCACCGGGTTTAAGGTCAGCAGGTTCTTCCCAATCAACGGCTACTTTATCATTGACTTTGATGGTGATGTGTTTGCCTTTGACGGTGATGTCGTAGGTATACCACTCGTTATCTTTAACTAATTGCTCTTTAACATCTTGAACACCATAGAGACTGCCGGTCTTGCGCCAATCGGTGTGAGTCTGATTAACCTGAACTTCATAACCGTAGCTGGGCCAATTTGTCTCCTGGTATTGTGTATGAATGTAGATTCCACCATTCGATCCCGGGTCAGTCATGACATCGACCTTTAGTTCGAAGTTAACGAATGGGGTCTGATCACCCGTGAAATAGAGATGGCAACGCTCGCCGTGCGCTACTATCGCGCCATCTTGAATCGACCAGCTACTCTGGTTTTCATTAGCCATCTTCCAGCCGTTGAATGTTTTGCCATCGAAGAGGTTCTTATATCCCGGCTCAGTTTTGCTCTGTGCGCCTGTGGATAATGAGAGTGCGAAGAAGATAAGGGTAACGACAAGAAATCTGATTGAGTTCATAGTGAGAATCTCCTTGATTTTTAAAGCGAATATGCTGCACAAATCAAACCATCATGCCGGCATCATCGTCAAGCATAAATCCGAGGCACTCGCGCGGATATGCCGGTAACAATTTCATAAGAAATCGTTCCAATCCCGGCGGCCAAATCTTCCGCAGTAATGCGCAATCCATCCTGCTCGCCGATGAGAGTCACAATCTCGCCGATTTCGATATCCGGTAGACCGGTCACATCGATGATCGTCAGGTCCATACTCACTCGCCCGACGATCGGCGCAAATTGGCCGCGCAAAATTACACGGCCATTACTTGAATGAGCACGACTCAGTCCATCGGCATAACCTATCGGGATAGTGGCAATCAAGCTAGGGCGATCCGTTTTGAATGAGCAGCCGTAACCGAGCGGAGTCCCTCGCGGAACTCTCTTCAACATAACGATCTTCGAGCGGAGCGACATGACCGGCCAGAGATCGTAAGATTCACGGCCGGACGCTAGAACATCGCGCGTCAACCCATAAAGCGTCGCGCCCGCGCGCGCGAGATTGCCATGCGAGCGCGGATAAGCATGGATTCCCGCGCTATTGGCGAGATGCCGCCAGGTCGGATCGAAGCCCGATTCACGCAGGATTTTTATTACTTCCATGTATCGTTCGAGCTGTAGTTCGGTGAACCCTGTTTCTTCTCCAGCAGCATCAGCAAAATGTGTCATAAGCCCGTCGAGCTTGATCGAGTCGAATTGTTTGAGTGCCCCTAGAAATTCCGCAATTTCCGAAAACCGGATTCCGAGTCGCCCCATACCGGTATCGACCTTCAGGTGGAATGGGACAATACGTCCGGCTGCGCGCGCTCGTGCATTCAATTCTTCTGCTGAATCTAGCCGATAGACCGCCGTTGTCAGATCAAAATTTATCGCGTCTTCCGCTTGTCCCTGCCAGAAACCACCGAGGCAAAAAATCGGACTGGTAATCCCGGACCGGCGCAAAACTATCCCTTCTTCGACCAACGCGACTCCGAACCAATCGGCTTCGATCGACTGGAGGGCATGGGCGCATTGGATAGCTCCGTGGCCGTAGGCGTCGGCTTTCACGACGGCCATCAATTGAGCCCCGTGGCTCAAGTCTTTTTTGATGACAGCATAGTTGTGGGTGAGGGCCGATAGCGAGATTTCCGCCCAGGTCGGGCGATGTCTGTCGAACGAATTCATGTCTCGCGATACTTGTCTTCGAAGCGTGTCAATTGCTTGAGAAAAACCAGCTCGACGCTGCCAACCGGACCATTGCGCTGTTTGCCGATGATGATTTCGGCGATATTTTGTTTTTCGGTCTCCGGCTTATAAATCTCTTCACGGTAGATAAACATTACCAGGTCTGAGTCCTGCTCAATCGAATTATGAGCTATAAACCCGTTAGATACAAAGCTTTGCAAACCGGGAACCGTTAGATCATAAACATCGGCTTCCCCATCAGGTTCAATCTCAATGACCTGATCCCAATAGACGTTGTTTTGCGCCAACATTGCTCCCACGCTTGGTCCAAATATTTGCTCAACACGCGCAGCACTCTCTCGACTGAGGATTTGCCTGCCTAAAAATTGACCGACCAGATCATCATTTTTTGAGGTGTTCTGCCAACCAGGGTTTTCTCTCACGCGCGGTAGAGCAAGATGTTCGCCGATCGTCAATTCATCGAGTCGCTTCCAACCTGCGATGGTTCTGAATTTATGATTTGCTGTCGCACGAATTGTAGGTCCCAGTCTGGTAATCAGACGGAAAACCGGCTTGATGCCCGTAGCAAAAGCCCGGCTGACTAATGCAGGTTCGAGTCTGAAATTCGCTTCATTCAAAGCCCAAACCTTAAAGCCTGATTTACCGGTCAGATCGCGAATCGGGACTTGCATGCCGTTATCAGCCAGTGTTATTAAACTATCACCAGCGAGGCATCCCGATTCTCTCAAATCCGAGAGCTGTGGTTTATGGCTTCCCGTCCGCGTTTCGGGAGCACGGGAAAGCTGCGAGAGCGCAATCAAAGGCACATTTAATTCCTTCGCCAACATCTTCAACTCTCGCGAGATTTGAGAAACTTCCTGCTGGCGTGATTCCTGTCGCCCGCGCCCACTCATCAATTGTAAATAATCGATGACAAGCAGATCGAGCGCTTTCTGTTCATTTTTCAAGCGCCGCGCTTTGGCGCGCATTTCGAGCACGGAAATTCCCGGCGTATCATCCAGGAAAATTTTCGCCTCTGACAATTGGCCAACGGCCATGGCCAACCGACGCCAGTCGTCTTTGTTGAGCATGCCGCTGCGCAATCGATGAGCATCGACGCGGGCATGGGAACATAATAATCGTTGAACGAGTTGCTCTTTGCTCATCTCCAACGAAAAGATGCCCACCACCGCCTTCTCTCCGTGATGCTGCGGGAGGAGAGCGGCGTTGAGGCCGATATTCAGTGACAAGGCAGTCTTACCCATTGACGGTCTGGCCGCGATGATAATCAGGTCTCCGCGCTGTAGTCCCGATGTCATATAATCAATGTCATGAAAGCCAGTGGCAATGCCGGTAATCAACTGCTCGCGTCCGGCGATCTCTTCAATCAACTCGAGCTGTTTCCCCGCCACCTCTCCGATATGAATGAACCCTTGTTTTAGGCGGTCCTCGCCGATCGCCAGGATCAATCGCTCGGCCTGATCGAGAACTACCTCGGGATCATCCTCATCATCGAAGGACATGGCGATGATCTGGTTTCCGGCTGTGATCAATTTGCGGAGCGTAGCTTTTCCTTTGACAATCTGCGTGTAATTGTCGATGTTAGAGAACCTCGGAACGCCATCGAAAAGAGACGCGATGTATGCGGGCCCGCCGACCTGATCGATCTCGCCCGCGCGTCGCAACTCTTCCTGCAAAGTGACCGGATCGATCCCCCGTCCCTGTTCGAAAAGAGCGATCATCTTCTCATAAATCCGCCGGTGTGATGTGAGGAAGAGATCGTCGGGCCGTAGCCGCTCGACGGCCTGGTTGATCGTTGCATTATCGAGCAGAATCGCGCCGAGGATCATGCGTTCCGCCTCGATATTATTCGGGAGAGATTTCTCAAGGGTAATGTCTTCGCTGATATATTGTCTCGCCGTTCTTCCGGGACCTTGCTTCGCCATAGGATCAGGTGAGTTGAGAATATGAAGCGAAAAACTGCGGAGTGTTCAGCGCGCATGCTTAACACTCCACCCACATCTTATTACGCAGCAGAGGATGCGCGTCAAGGTGAGGAGATGCCTTCTCGGCGGATCATGCAGATTTTAGAGAAGAAAAAATTTTGTGTTCTTCAAGAGGAAGAGGATGCCACACTCGGTGATTTCTTTTTACTTCCCATCCTCGCTCCTGACGATCACTTTAAGATTCGTCGTGACTTCACGGTGCAATTTCACCGCCACCTCGAATTCGCCCGTTTCCTTGATCGGGTCTTTGAGGATCACCCTTTTACGATCAATCTCGTAGCCCTTTTCCGCCAGCGCCCCGGCGACATCCATCGAGGTTACCGAACCGTAGAGAATGCCGTGTTCACCGGCCTTACGGATGAATTCAAGCGTCACTTCATTG
>Ga0126377_10003704_pt1 | contig 10907 bp, 10 predicted proteins | sample PanSoiMetPlot_22_FD_92647 | JGI IMG/M metagenome (GOLD analysis project Ga0126377, IMG submission 92647) | Tropical forest soil microbial communities from Panama - MetaG Plot_22 | ecosystem: Environmental > Terrestrial > Soil > Tropical forest > Bulk soil | place: Panama | collected 2016-02-17
ACGAAGTCGTTCGACAGCGCTTCCTTGTAGCTGAGGAAGTACTGCTTGATCACGTCCGCGCGGTATCCGAGGCAGAGGATGAAATCCTTGTGCCCGAAATGCGCATAATACTTCATCAAATGCCACATGATCGGCCGATAGCCGAGCGTCGCCATCGGCTTCGGGATGTTCTCGTCGTAGTCGCGCAGGCGCGTGCCGAGTCCACCGGCGAAAAGGACGACTTTCACTGGACCGCCACCGCCGACATCATCGGCCGCTCATTTCCGGCGAGGGTCCAGACCTTCAACTGCTCTCGCCAGAGTCTGTCGCTCAGACGCTCAGCCGGCATCGCAACATCATCGACAGTGAGCATGTGATCCCTCTTGACGTCGTGCTTGAGCACACAGCCTTCAGCAAGGCTGATCGGCAGCGCGTTGGCCGCTCGTGCCGTTGGGAAGTTTTCGATCAGGCCGTACGCGGTGAAACCGCCGATTCCATCGAGGCGCTCGCCGGCACGCATGTCCTTTTTCGCCATCGCGACGACCTCGCAGCGCGGGCCGTCGAGCGGCGTGACCGTCGGATCCTTGAACAGCACCGCACGGCCGATCGTCGACGCGATCTGAAGATGCGGAAGGTGGAACGGCGTGTAGAACACGTGGAACGGTCCCGCGCCCATCTTGTAGTAGGCCAACTGCGCGGTCTTGAGCGGGTTGTCCTCGTAAATCACGACGAACGCGCCCGTGTGCGGCGCGGCGCCCAAAGCGTAGTCGACGATTCCACCGTCGAGCATCGCTTCGGCCGGCAGACGTTCGGCCATTTCCTTGACGTCCGCGCACCTCGGTCCGTACATCCCGCGACGGCCGACGTGAAAACCGGTCGCGTTGGCGAGAACCGTCGTCTCCATCGAGAGCTTCGTCGCATCCGCAAATGACGTGACCTTCCACGGGTCCTGGTCGTTCTTCCGCGCAAACTCGGCTTGCGTGTCCGGATTCCGGTAGTAGTCGACCATGCCCTTGATGTTGCCCGCCGCGACTGGCCGCAACCCGAGCGAGCTCACGTAGCGGAACAGGGTCATGGCGACGCCCGGTTCATCGCCGTCGGTATTCGTCAGGACAACCCCCGCCGCATCGGCTTTCTTCTTGAGAATCGGTCCCAGAAGTGAGTCAAGCTCGGCGTTCACGATGACGGTGTGCTTGCGGTGTTCGATCGCGTCGAGCGTGGTCGCCGCGCCGACGTCCACCGTACCCGTGACCTCGAGCACGATGTCGATTTCGGGCGAGCGGACGAGCACCGAGGGGTCGTCGGTCAGCACTGGAACCCCACGACGGATCGCATCTGTGGCGCGATCGGCCGAATCGGCGGTCGCCCAGTTCTCGATGCGTGCCTCGCGAAACGCCCGCTCCGCATTTTTTGCCGTACGGTTGGCGATGCCTGCGAGGCGGATGCCGGCGACCGGAGTGCCAAGTTGCAGCGCGATAGCCCTTCCGGTGGCCCCCGCTCCAATCACGGCCACGCGAATCGGTCGATCCTCCGCTTCGCGTCGCTTGAGTGCAGTATCGACTGTCATTATCTGGATGGGTTGGGATCGGAATGAAGAAGCGGCCAGTTTCGATCTTGTTCCGACATTGATATCGGCGGCAGCGGCCATCGAACGGCAACCGTCGAATCGTCGAATCGCAGTCCGCGCGCTGAAGACGGTGCGTAACGAGCCGACGTCATATAATAGATCTCGGTGTTGTCCTCGAGCGTCTGATAGCCGTGGGCGCAGAGCGGCGGGATATAGAGCATCCGCCCATTCTCGGCACTGAGCTCGAGACCGAACCACCGACCGTAGGTTTTGGAGCCCGGCCGCAGATCCACCAGCACATCAAAGATGATGCCCCGGGTGCACCGCATCAGCTTCGCCTCACCGTGCGGCTCTACCTGATAATGCATCCCGCGCAGCGTGCCTTTCCTGGTGCTCAGGCCCATGTTGGCCTGAACGGGGGTGAACGCGATGCCGTGCGCCTCGAATTCGTCACTACACCAGGCACGCATGAATCGTCCACGATCGTCGAGTTGCGGTGTCGGATCGATCGTCCACGATTCCGAAATCGGAGTCTGCGTGAAAAGCACGAAATCAGTCCTTACCGACTGGGCGGGATCGCGGGCGGGTTAGTCTCGCGGCAACCGCTCGGGTCGCCACCTATCGTGATGGAAGGATGCAAGAAATACACAGATCCGGCCGCCGGCTGGAAGCAAAACGAGTTGGAAGGATGTATCAATTCATGCCACTATGCACCGGCAAGCCATGCCCCGCCGGTCAGACGTGAAGCGCCAGTTTACACACCGAGGCAGAGCTTCCGTATGTAGAAGCCCTCGGCATATCCCGTTGGAGAAGCGCACTCGATTCCGCGAATACGCATCAGCCCCTCGAACGTCTCAGGTGAGAACCAGCGTTTGTCGCGTTGCGTACAGAAGACGTCCATCAGCACCGCGTTTTTCCGCTGCCGCATCTCGTCAGCGATCGGCACGAATACGTTGGGCGTGCCCAGGTCGCCGTCGTATTTCGGTATCTCATATTCGAGAATGAAATGGTCGCGGAACGTGTTCCAGGTGAGCTCCGATATCACGCGATGGTCCTGATGGCGGTCGTCTCCGCGGTGAGTGAACACCACGTCGGGGACGAACCGCGCCTTGATCGCCTGGAACTCACGCTTGATCGCAGCTCCTTCGTAGGGAAAGAAGCTGTCCGTAAAGCCGTAGACGTCGACCTGCTGCGACGCGGCGCCGGCCAAGACGACGCCAGCGCTCCGACGGGCTTCGACCTCGCGATCACCCGTCGCGCCGAACACCGCCCAGTGCACGTCGACCTTCAAGTCGCTGTTCACCAGGGAGAACATCGTCGCCCCACAGCCGATCTCGACATCATCGGAATGCGCGCCCAAGCATAACACGCGCAGGGTCTCTCCGTCCGATGGCCGGAGCGAGAGCATCTTCATGCGTGACTCCTCCACAGTCGCACTTTCACGATCGGCGCCGCGACGGCGTCGATGATGCGCCCCAGAGCCTTCACCTGCTCGAATGGTCCAGCGACTCGAAAACGTCCAAGTAGCGTTCGCCCATACGCTCCACTGTGTACCCGTCATCGACAGTCTTCTGCGCTGCGAGACCGAGTCGCCGGCGAAGCTCGGCATCGCTCGAAACACGACACATCGCGGCCGCGAGTGCGGCTGGATCGTCTGACTCGACGAGGACACCGTTCTGCCCGTCCACGACAAACTCCGGGATACCACCGACTCGAGTAGTGATGACAGCTTTCCCGAGCGACATGGCCTCGAGAATGGCGATACCGAATGGCTCTGAGCGTGATGGGAGAATAAAGAGCGTGCACCGCTGCAGCAGATTGCGGATCGCGTCGAGCTCTTGATAGCCAAGAAATCGCACTTGGTCGTCAACGCCGAGACTCTGGGCAAGCTCACGAAGCGTTCCCTCGAGTGGCCCGCCGCCCACCAAAAGCACCGGCATGAGAAAGCCGTTCGCCCGCGCTTCCGGCAGCGCGCGAATCAGCACGTCAAGCGCTTTTTTCTCGTTGTGCAGCGCAATCGTAAGCGAGTAACAATCGTCGCCCCCGTTTTGGTCCATGCCGGCCCGCAGCTCCGCGACATCGACCGCGTTGTGGATGTAAACCGACTTCTCGCGCAACTCCGGAAGACGTGACAAGACGGCCTCCATGTAGTCTCTCGATGGAGCCGTGACGCGATCGGACCGATTGAGCAGCCACCGCAGCGATGCGGGTATTCGCCTCAGGTGCCTGCCTCCGGGCATCAACTCCGCGCCATGCACCGAAACAACGAGTGGCACTCGGCGAAATAGCCCACAGATCGCGAAGTAGACAAGGGCCGTCGACGGATAGTGGATATGGACGACATCGATCTGCTCGCTTCGCAGAAGTCGATGCAGTCGCCAGGCCGTCCGCGGTAAGAACGTCCAGAACGCCACCAAACTCCGAAGTTTGCGCTCCTCGATCAGCGGCGGACGGAGACGCATGTCGAAGCCGCGAAAGCCGTTTTGCGTTACCTTTGCCGCCGGCCGCGCGGAATCGCCGGGGTAGAAGAACACGACGTCATGCCCATGCTGGAGGAGATGTCGGGCGACGTTGTTGGCGACCGCGGTGACGCCACCGCGCTTCTGATCCCAGGGCACCGTGATGAGGACACGCATTAGTTCGCTGACCGGCGCAGTTTCCGAGCGAGCCTCTCGAGGGTGATTCGATGATTGAGCAGCGGGTTTGCGATCTCTTCGACCGCATGGCGACGTAATGATAATACTCGCGCATGAGTGCCGCGCGCTCTCGATCGAGTCCTGCCGGCGCAAGTTTGCCGTACTTGCTTAGCACGTCGAGGCGGTACGGTGCCAGTGCTCGGACGTCTGCGCGAGAACGCTCTCGATGGACTCGGAGAGGCACTTCTCACCGTTATAGACGAGAGTGACGACGAGGTCGCCCGCCCTAAATGTCGGAACTGACCAAGCCACACTTTTCCCCGGCACTCGGCCCTCAGGTCCAGATTGATACGCGATACAGACGCGACCGACAACGCGTTGTCGCCCAGCACGGATCCGGCCAGCTCAGGAGGTCGAACTGCCCCACAACAGACGAGCGATTCCGCACGGAGTCACCGTTTGAGACCGTCGCTGATAATCGGGATGGAGAGGTAGGAGGCAGGCACGGCATGCCGAGTGCGTCGAAGTGTTGCGCCGGGAAGGCAATGTTGAGGGCGGGGCGCAGCAGTCGCCCACCATAGACGATACTGCTCGGCTCCCGCGGCGTCACGCCTGGCAGGCCTCGCTCGCCGGCCACCTGGAAGAGTCTCCGGCCATGTTTGCATTGTTTAAAAATACCCGCGCATGGTCGCGACCAGAACGCGGTCCTTGATAGGCAGACCGGAGCGCCGCCCGACCAACTTGTTCCACCATTGCGAGCGGCGCTTGATCGACCCGCCACGGCCATCTACGTTCTCTTTTGCCATGGCGCCACCGCGTACCGCGCCGTCGACTCGCCGTGTATGTCCGTCCATCCGCTGCGACTCGTCCTTTCTGTATTTGATCAGTCGCTTCTTGCCCTTTCTAAAACAACAAATACGAAGCTCCCATGGAAATCAGTGTGTTCGGCCTTGGCTACGTTGGGACTGTTTGCATGGGTTGCTTCGTATCAGAGAAACACAGGGTCCTCGGCGTTGACGTCAATCAGGCAAAAGTCGACGAGCTGAATGCCGGTATTGCACCGATCGTCGAGCCAGAGTTGCCGGAGCTGATTGCCGAGGGCCACAAGGCTGGCCTGCTTCGTGCGACGACATCGGCCGCGGAGGCCATCAAGGCCACCAGCATCTCGCTCGTCTGCGTCGGCACGCCGAGTCAGGCCAACGGCAATCTGGATCTGAAATACATGCGGCGCGTGTGCGAGGAGATCGGCGACGCGCTGCGGGACAAAGACGGACCGCATCTGGTGGTCCTGCGGAGCACGATGCTGCCGGGAACGACAGAGGACGTTCTGGTGCCGATCCTCGAAGAACATTCGAGAAAAAAGGTCGGCGAGGGTTTCGCGGTCTGCTACAATCCCGAATTCCTGCGCGAGGGAAGCTCCGTCTATGACTTCTACAATCCTCCGAAAATCGTGGTCGGCGAGTCCAGCGCGGGGAGTGGAGACGCACTGCTCGAGTTATATGCTGGGATCGAGGCCCCTGTGATTCGCACATCGATTGGCGTTGCCGAGATGGCGAAATACTGCGACAACGTTTTTCACGCGCTCAAGGTCAGCTTTGCGAACGAGATCGGGAATCTCTGCAAGAAGATGGGCCTCGACGGTCACGACGTGATGTCAGTCTTTTGTGAAGATCGCAAACTCAATCTGTCTCCTGCGTACCTCAAGCCCGGCTTCGCCTTCGGCGGCTCTTGTCTGCCGAAGGATCTGCGCGCGCTGACCTACCAAGCCAAGCGGCTCGACCTCGAGAGCCCGGTGCTCAATTCGATTCTCGCCAGCAACGTGGCCCAGGTGCGCATCGGGATTGGGATGATCACTGAGCTCGGCAAAAAACGCATCGGGTTTCTCGGCATGGCGTTCAAGCCGGACACCGACGACATGCGCGAGAGCCCGCTCGTCGAGGTGATCGAGACCCTCTTAGGTAAGGGGTACCACGTGCGGATCTACGACCGCAACATCTCGACCAGCCGGTTGATTGGCGCCAACCGGCGGTTCATCGAAGAACACATCCCTCACCTGTCGTCGCTGCTGGTGGAGGACATCGACGCGCTCATCGCCAAAGCCGAGGTGATCGTTGTCGGGTATAAGTCGCCGGAGTTTGCCGCAGCGCTGAAGCGGCTCCGTCCCGATCAGACCGTCGTGGACCTGGCCCGCCTTGCGAAAACGGTCGACACTCCGGCGCACTACGAAGGAATTTGCTGGTGATCCGCTTGGCGCCCGACGACGTGCGCGGGGAATTTGCGGTTCGGATGTCTCCGTGAAGATCCTAGTCATCGGCAGCGACATCCCCGCGACCTCGAACATGCCGGGCTCTCCCCGGCTGTTCAGCCTTTGCCGATATCTGGCGCAGCGACACAGTCTGACGCTCGCGACCCTGTCTCGTTCGCAAGAACGCTGTCGGGAATTTCTCGCCGATCCGTCGACCGCAGGCGTCTTCGACGACGTCGTCGTGCTACCGAGCGCTCCGGACTTCGGTTGGTTCGGCACGCAGATGCATCGCCTGAGTCAGGCACCGTATTTCATCACGCGCTATCGCACCCCGCGTTTCTATGCCGAGCAGTGCCAGCGGATCCACGAGCTGTATTTGCGCGGCGCCTACGACGCGATTTTTGTGGACGGAATCTGGGCCGCGCAGTACGTCGAAGGCGCCCGTCTCGGCTGTGCGGCGGTCATCGATCTCCACGACAGCATCACGCTCCTCACCATCCGAGCGGGTCGCCGAGAGCGGAGTCGGTTGGGCCGGTTGCGCTTGTACTTCTCGGCGCGAGGTATCAGGAAGATCGAAGCGCGTTTGAGCCGAACGTTTGGTGCCATCATCGTCAATTCCAGCGTCGATGAGACGTTCCTCAGGAACCTGAACCCGAGCGCGAACACCCTGACGATCGGGAACGGCGTGGACAGCGATTTCTTCAGTCCGGGCGAGGTCGAGCCTGACATGACAAAAATCGTATTCACGGGCGTCATGACGTACGCGCCGAACGAAGACGCAGCGCTGCACTTCGCCGAAACGATTCTCCCGGTCATACAGAAGCGTCACCCGCAAACGCAGTTCTGGGTGGTCGGCAAAGAGCCTGGCCCCAAGGTCCAGGCACTGGCCGCGCGGCCAGGCATTCACGTCACCGGCGGAGTTCCCGATATTCGGCCCTACGCACGGGCGGCCGGGGTCGTCGTCTCGCCGCTACGATTTGGAACTGGCGTGAAGAACAAACTTCTCGCCGCCCTCTCGATGAAAAAGGCCGTCGTCGCGACGAGCACGACGATCGAGGGTCTCGACGTCGTCGATCGACGTGACCTGTTGGTCGCTGACGACCCGGCGGATTTCGCCGCGAAAGTCATCATGTTGATCGAGAACCCCGAATACGGGAATCGCCTCGCTCAAAGCGGCCACGAATTCGTTCGCGAGCGATACTCGTGGGAAAGCAGCGCCCGGCAGTTGGAGCAGGCGCTCACTGACGTCGTCAATCGCACCGGCGACCATCACGCTCGGTAAGAGGTCCTACGCCGGCCCGTCGCCGGCGACTTGGCGCCAAGCCAGCAGCCGACGCGACTCTCTCGCGCCAACCCGTCCCGGACGCGCACCGATGTGTGGCGTTCGTGCCCTCGCTCGGAGCGGTCCGAGCGGAGAACGCCGTCGATCACGCCGGTTCTCCTGAAATTGGATCGGCGACTGCTCAGCGTTCTGAATATTCCGCTGGCACGGATGTCGCGGGCGCCGCGCACGTTTCAAATCCGTAAACCTGCTGCCCCCGAAAGATGAGCACTCTTCCGTCCACGGCCACTGCGCCTGGGACGGACGAGATCCACATCCGCACGCGATGGAGCGGGGGGTTGCGCATCACGGCGCCTCCGCCACCACACGACATGGCCGCATCGCGAACAGAAGCGTTGGAAGTCCTCCGTCACAACCTCGGGTTCGAAGATCCCGAGCCGTGGGTGGACTACGCGCTTCGACATTCCTTCAAGCGAAGTCATGCGACGCCAATACCCAATTGCCCGGATTGCGGACACCCGCCCGTCGGGCAACTTGGCCAATTCGTCTATTACAGCACTCTCATGCGACTCCTGAAATGCGGGTCGTGCCATTTGATGTGGGCGGATGCGCACCTCGATCCTTCCACGATCCAAGCGCATTTCGAGACAGCCTATAAAGATCGCCACTACTTTCGACAACGGCGCTCGTCGATCTTTCGGCAGATCACCGGCGAACTCGATCGGCTCACCCCTCATGGCGGGGCAGTCCTCGACATCGGAGGTGCGCAGGGCGACCTCATGCACCTGCTCAAGAATGACCGCCCCGACCTCACCACGGTCGTTCATGACCTTTCTGAGAGTGGGGTCCGGTTTGCCAGGGAAGAACTCGGCTTGCCGACAACGCTCGGCGACATCCGGGCATTGCAGGGTCATGACCGCCGCTACGATGCGGTTGTTCTGAGTGATGTTCTTTATTACGAGCCCCGCATTACCGATGTCTGGCGCGTTCTGAGTAGGCTTGTCGCGCCCGGTGGTGCGGTGCTCGTGCGGGTCCCGAACAAGCTCGCAATGATACGCATGCATCAAGTCCTCTACCGATTGACGCGATCCACGCGGCGCCACAATTCGCAGGACAACATCAAGTACTTTAATCCAGAGCATATCTATGTTCTGAGCCGGCGGTACCTCACGGCCCGCTTGACCCGAATGGGTTTCGCCCAAGTCCGCGTGTTGCCCGCTCAACCTCTGGCTGCGCGAGGGTCCGTGGCGCATCAGGCCCTCGTCGCCGTGTTGGCTCGGGCTTGGGACGCGATCAGCGCACTCTCAGGGACAGCGCTTGTGTTGAGTCCCAGCATGCTGGTCATTGCCAGTGGGCGTCGCGAGGAACCCCTGAGCGGTATCGCCATGACTGACCCGCGGGGGACTCGGTTGGACCAAGGCGTCAGCTCTCGCCCAGCTGGTCAGAAATCTGCGCGCGGTAAGTTCGAATGACGCCAGGAGCCTTCAGTAACGAGGCGCACGAGCTCACCAATGCATCTGTCGATGCGATCGAAGACCAGGTCGAACACCTCGGCGCTGCGACCCCAGGGATCCGTTACTGTTCGCGTTGCGATGGGGAGAGGGTCGAGGTCGCCGAGTACCAGTAGGTGTACGTCCCTGCCGTATCGCCCCCGGATGGCCGCCGCCTGGTCAGCGGCCATCACGACAACGACGCTTGCGGCGCGAATGAGCTCCGGACTTAGAAGTCGGGAACGATGGTTCGACACGTCAATGCCGCGACGCTCGGCCGCGGCAAGAGCGGCTTCCGGTGGAATACGCCCAGGTCCGATGAATCCGGCGGACGCAACCTGGACGGAACCACCAGCCCGCCTGTCCAAGGCGCGCGCGAAGGCCGCCGCGGCATACGGGCTGCGGCACACATTCCCGTAACAAACAAAAACAATCGACGTTACGTCGGTTTTCTGAAGGAGCTCCCTCGCGGCGGCCCGACGCCGGGCGTGAAGAAGCCGATCAGGAAGGTGCCCGAGATAGTGGTATGCCCGGGCCTTCATGCTGCGGATGGAACGTCTTGTACCGCGTACTCGTTGGCGACGCTTCGCTCGCGACCCTGATAGCGGCAATAGGTCAGAACCACACTCGATCCGTTCTTCAGCAGATAGCTGTTCACCGCGTGCGGGGAGCCATCAACCACAGGCTGGCACCAACCCGGTTTTGGATTTCTACCATCTCGGTGGGGATGCTATGGGATCACGAGCGAGAATACAAGGCTGTCGCCGACTTGCTGGCTGGCTGCAGGGCACCGCGGATGCATTTGTGTCGCGTGGGTGTGACAGTCGTTGCACAGTTACCACATGAAATGCCAGATCGTCTGAAAATGCGAACCCACGCCATCGACCTGAGGTCGTTGCAATCAATGAACTTGGCTGTGCAAGCCGACTTGGCGAGCGCCGCGCGTGTCGGGTCCCGCCCTTGCAATTCAGGTCCGCCACTGCCGACGGAGTCCGCGCCGGCCACCTTCCAGCACCTCTCAAACCAATCGGATGTCTCCGAAATCGAACGTCATCCTCGGCATTTCGGCCTACTATCACGATAGCGCTGCTTGCGTTCTGCGCGACGGTGAGGTCGTTGCTGCCGCGTCAGAGGAACGCTTCACGAGGAAAAAGGGCGACGCTGCTTTTCCGCATCAAGCCGCTTCGTATTGCCTTCGCGAAGCCGGTGTCGGCGTCGGCGACCTTACCGCCGTCGGCTTTTACGACAAGCCACTTCTCAAGTTTGAACGCATTCTCGAGACATACCTCGGGGTAGCGCCTCGCGGTTTCAAGAGCTTCCTCAAGGCTGGTCCGCTCTGGGTGAAGGAGAAGCTCTTCACGGATCGTGAACTGCGTGCCGCCCTCGGCCTGCTCGGAGACAGGGGATCGGCAGACCCTGCGCCGTGGGAAGGCGATCTCATGTATGCCGAGCATCACGAAAGCCACGCCGCGAGCGCGTTTTTCCCTTCTCCGTTCGACGAAGCAGCCGTGCTCACGATGGACGGGGTCGGCGAATGGGCGACAGCATCCATCGGCATCGGGCGTGGCGCGGATCTCGAGATCCTCAAGGAGCTCCATTGGCCGGATTCCCTCGGCCTCCTGTACTCGGCGTTCACGTACTACACCGGGTTCAAGGTGAATTCTGGTGAGTACAAGGTGATGGGATTGGCCCCGTACGGTGAGCCGAA
>Ga0126377_10003705_pt1 | contig 10903 bp, 10 predicted proteins | sample PanSoiMetPlot_22_FD_92647 | JGI IMG/M metagenome (GOLD analysis project Ga0126377, IMG submission 92647) | Tropical forest soil microbial communities from Panama - MetaG Plot_22 | ecosystem: Environmental > Terrestrial > Soil > Tropical forest > Bulk soil | place: Panama | collected 2016-02-17
AGAAGTGGGATTGTCGCGGCGTCTCTCGGCGGCAGAGTTTTTGTCTTCGGGGGAGAATATGGCCGCAGGACCTACGATCAGGTCGAATCCTACTATCCGGTTAACAACAAGTGGCAACGCTGGGCGCCCATGCCCACCGCGCGACACGGTCTCGGAGCGGCGACAATAGGCAATTCGATCTATGTCATCTCCGGCGGCCCGCAACCGGGAGCGACATTCTCATCGGTCAATGAAATGTTCACACCGTGAGAGCGAAATCTGTGATCGGCCAGTTTTCCAGATATTACGCTTGTGATTCATTGACGGCACTACCTTTCATCCAAGATGAATGACAGTATGCGGCGCGACAACCAATCCAACGATCCGTTAATTTCAGCCGACACAAACCCCACATGGCCGCCAGAATAAGGAAACTCCAGGGTCACTACATCGGAAACTTCGCGGTAGTCCGGCAGCACTGTGACTGGTAAAAACGGATCGTTGCGTGCGTTGATCAGCAGAGTCGGAACTCGAATATGTTTGAGCCACGGCTTGCTGCTTGCCCTTGTCCAGTAATCAAGCGCATCTTTGAAGCCGTGGATCGGCGCGGTGTAGAGATCGTCGATCTCGCGAAAGGTGGAGCAGGCATGGACTCGGGCGGGGTCGATTTTGAGTCGATGCGCGACAATTTTGGCCAACACTTTTGGTTTCAGCGAGTTGAGAAAGTTGCGCGTATAGATGGCCTTTCGGGGTCCAACGTCCAACACGCGCGCTGCGGCGTTGAGATCGATCGGCGCCGAGATCGTGACGACGCGTTGAACGATTGCACCGGCAGCCTCTCCCATTTCACCGAGCCAGGTTAAAAGCATATTACCGCCGAGCGATACGCCGACGACGAAAATTTCACACCGAGAATTGTCCGCCTTAAGTCGACGCAGGATCCAATCGATCTCTGGTGCATCGCCGGAATGATAGGACCGCGGCAAGCGATTCGCCTCGCCACTGCAGCCCCGAAAATGCGGCACCACGCCGCGCCATCCTTGTTGTTGCGCCAGCGCCATAATTTGGAGCGCATAGTGACTGCGCGACGAACCTTCGAGGCCGTGGAACAACACCAGCAATTTCGCTTCATCGTTTGCTGAATCGAGCCAATCCAGATCGATGAAATCGCCGTCCGGAGTTTCCCAGCGCTCGCGCCGATAATGGATAAGCTGCTTCGTCGCCCGGGCGTACGCATAGATCGTCTGCAGATGTCCGCCCGGCAGCCACCATGGCGTGTCATAAGTGGAATACGCGCTCGCTCTGTGCTCACTGGCTTGGTTATTCATGTGAACGACTTGAACTTCTTGAACGGCTTGAACCTTTTGAACGCGCTTAACTATTTTTCAACCGCTCCGGTGGCACGAAGCCGTGACGCAAGGTGTTTTCAGAGATGGTTCTCGGTTCGAGAAACTGCAAGAGGTAATCCGGGCCGCCGGCCTTGGAGCCGATGCCGGAAAGTTTCAACCCCCCAAAGGGTTGGCGCTCCACGACGGCGCCGGTGATACCACGGTTGATATAGAGATTGCCGACGTGAAATTCCTTGCGTCCTTGCTCGATATGCGCTGGTGAACGAGAGAAAATTCCGCCGGTCAAAGCGAACTGAGAGTCATTAGCGATCGCCAACGCATGGGCGAAATCGCGTGCCTTGATGACCGACAGCACCGGACCGAAAATTTCTTCCTGGGCCAACCGGCTACGCGGATCGACATCGCGGAAGATCGCCGGCCCGACGAAAAAGCCCTCCTTAGGCGCAGCCATTTCAAGCACGCACTTCGCTTCTTTCCTGCCGATCTGGATGTATTCGGCAATGCGCCTTTGGGCTACTGCGTCGATCACCGGCCCGAGCGCATTGCGCGGGTCTTCCGGCCGGCCGATCTTGAGACTGCGCACGGCGTCTACCAGCCGAGCGAGCAACCGTTCATGTACTTCTTCAAGCAGAATCACCCGCGACGCCGCCGAGCACTTTTGCCCCTGATAGCCCAACGCGGAGTCGATGATATGAACCACGGCCTCATCGAGATCGGCATCGTTGTCGACGATCACCGCGTTCTTGCCGCCCATCTCACAGACCACGCGTTTCACATGCTGTTGTCCCTCACGATGCGTGTAGGCTTCGCGCAATATTTCCAAGCCCACTTCACGGGAGCCGGTGAACGCGATCAGATGAATCTTCGCAGAGCGCACCAGACGTGCACCAAGCTCGCTACTGCCTTGAAGCAACTGACAGGCGTCATCAGGCAAACCAGCGGCGCGTAGAATATCCAGCAGATGCGAACCCATGATCGGCGACTGCTCCGCCGGTTTCATGAGGACGCAGTTACCCGTGACTAACGCCGCCGCGGTCATGCCGGTGAGAATCGCTAGAGGGAAATTCCACGGCGCGATGATCGCCGCGAGACCGCGCGGCTCGTAGAGATAAGTATTGGTTTCGCCCGGCAGCTGCTGCGTCTCGCGCGGTTCGGCCAAACGCAACATCTCATGGGCATAGTAGTCGAGATAATCGATCGCTTCGCAAACATCGGCGTCGGCTTCGCGCCAGCCTTTGCCAACTTCGAAGAGTTCCGCCGCTGCCAACCGCCAGCGCCGCTCGCGCATGATCTCGGCGGCCTTGATAAGCGTCTCGGCGCGCTTGAGCGCCGGCGTGTCGCGCCATTCGGAAAAAAAGCGAGCCGCTTTGTCGATCGCCTGTTCGGCGTCCGCAATCGTCGCGAGCCGAACCCGGCCGACGATCTCGCTCGGATCGGCGGGATTGAACGATTCGAGCCAGTCCCCGTTTATGCGCCGGCGCTGCTTGCTGAATTCATCTCGAACCCTTTGGAGCGTCTCAGCAAATTGCGCCCGATTCTCCTCGCGCGAGAAATCGACCGGCGCTTCGTTACGAAACCCGGGCAGTTCACTCGACTCGGTAGCAGCTTGCTCCGCCGGCTTCGCTCGTGCCGGAGCCCTGATCAAAATATCGACCGCTTTCTTCTCGGCGTAAGTCTGGCGCAGGAAGGAAGTGTTCGACGTGTTCTCCATCAAGCGGCGAATAAGATAAGAAATTCCGGGCAGCAGCTCACCCGCAGGCAAATAGACGCGCACGCGCTGGCCGTGCTCAATGATCGTTTGACGCACGGGTTCGGCCATGCCGTAGAGCATCTGAACTTCATAGCCGTTAACCGGCACACCGATCTCCTTCGCGGCGACGATAGCGTGCGCCAGACTGCGCAGATTGTGACTGCCAAACGCCGCATCGATCACGTCATGGCCTTCAAGCAGCATGCGGCTCAGCCGCTCGTAGCTCGCGTCGGTTTCCGCCTTGTCCAGAAACACCGGTATCGGCCAACCTTTTTGCTTCGCCCAGGCGATCTCGCTGTCCCAATAGGCGCCCTTGACGAGGCGCACTCCGACGCGGCGTCTGCGCCGGCGCGCCCAGCTAACCAGCTCGCTCACGTCTTTTTCGGCATCTTTGAGGTACGCTTGCAGCGCCAGCGCTGCGAAAGGCCGCTCGCGGAATTCGTCTTCTTCCAACGCGCCGCGAAAGATCGTCAGCGTCAGATCGTGAAACGCGTACTGTTCCATGTCTACGGTGACCGCTGCGTCTAATCGCGCCGCCTCGCGGAGTAGCTCACGCAACCGCGCGCGCACCACGGTTTCAGTATTCGGATCGAGCGAATCAAAACGCGCGCATAGCGAAGATAACTTCACCGAAAGATTGACCTGCGGAATCTTGCCGGACGGAGAGTCGTCGATCTGAGAGCAAGCCGGCCACTTCGCGCTGACGGCCGCGAGCCGGCGCAGTAGGTCGAGATAGCGCTGCTGCATCGCCGCCGCTTCGCTTTCGCTCACCGTCGCCTCGCCGACCACATCGAGCGTAAACGCCGCCGGCTCTTTACGCAGGCTCGACAGCACCGTGATCAAATGATCGCCGCTTTCCTCGGCGATGAAACGGCGCGCCAGCTTGATCACATTGCGCCTGACCACTGGCGCAACCAGCGTACCTGCGCGAAGCGCCTGCGCCAGAATTGCCAGGCCGCTCAGCGCGTGATCCACGCGTGCGAAGTATTCTTCCAGGTGCCGGCCGATTTCCGCCGAAGATGCCAGACTCGGAAGCACGTCGACGAAGCGAAACAACGCGACCCGCAGGGACTCGTCAGACAACGACCAGTCGATCATCCGGCCGAGCAGATCCTGCGCTTCAAACAACGACGGTTTGTGTTTCGCCGCTTTATGATAAAGCGTGCGCGCCAGCCGTTGGACTTCCGCTTCGGAGCTCACATTCGCCATGGTTAATTTTTTCCATTCGGGTCATCTGAAGTTTCTGTTCGTAAAAAAATTCCCCTTGTTCCTCCTTTTTTTAAAGGGGAAAGAATGACATCCAAAAAGTTTCCCTCTTGAAAAAGAGGGCCAGGGGAGATTTCGGATAGACATCGGTCGCCCCCGGGCGTTTCGCCGTAAACTTTATCATAAACCCGCGCTCAAGAGTCATGAAAACCGTTGTGACCGGCGCGGGACCCTGTTACGCTCGGTCAACAAATGAGGCGCAAATAGTATGGACCAAACAGCTGGCAATATAACTGGCGCCGAAGCCGCGGTGGAAATGCTCAAACTGCACGGCGTCGACGTAATCTTCGGCTTATGCGGCGACACCAGCTTGCCATTCTACGACGCTTTAGCTCGACTGCCCCACGGCATGCGTCACATCCTTACCCGCGACGAGCGCTCGGCGGCCTACATGGCGGACGGCTATGCCCGCGTGTCGGGCAAGGTCGGCGTCTGCGAAGGTCCGAGCGGCGGCGGCGTGACTTATATTCTGCCAGGTCTTGCCGAAGCCAACGAATCTTCGGTGCCGTTGCTTTGCATCAACTCTGATATTTCCGTAACGTCCCGCGGCCACTATACGTTGACGGAATTGGATCAGCGATCTCTGATGCGGCCGCTGACCAAATGGAACGCGGTGCTTGACCGTGCTGAGGACCTGCCGCGCATCTTTCGCGAAGCATTTAAACAAATCACCAGTGGCCGGCCCGGTGCCGCGCATATCGCCTTGCCCTTCGACGTGCAAAACGGCTCGGTCGACAGATCCGAAGTTTGGGGCGAGGCGAGTGCCGGTCGTTGTCCTGCCGAACGCCTCGCGCCCGGGGCCGATTTAGTCGAGCGCGCCGCACGCTTGCTACGGGATGCCGCAAGGCCGGTGTTCATTTGCGGCGGCGGCGCCGTGATCTCTGGCGCGGAGATGGAATTGATCGAGCTTGCCGAGCGGCTCTCGGCACCGGTTGCGACCAGCATCAGCGGCAAAGGTTCGATCGGCGAAGAGCATCCACTCGCCGTCGGCGTCGTCGGCTCAAACGGCGGCACACCTGAGACCCGCGAGATAATAGACCAGGCCGATCTGATCTTTTTCGTCGGCTGCCGCGCCGGTTCGGTGACCACCGAGCGCTGGCGTCATCCGCAGGTGGGGAAATCCAAAGTGATTCATCTCGACGTCGATGCGGCGGTTCCCGGCACGAACTATTCAGTGGACGTCCCGCTGGTGGGCGACGCCAAAGTCACGCTCAGGATGCTTAACGACGCGCTCGTATCCGTGCGCCGCCCGATCGACGGTTCGAAAATAGAAAAAGTCAAAGAGCAAAAATTTGCCAAATTCCAGGCGCTTGCGGAATCGACGGACAAGCCGATCAAGCCGGAGCGCGTGGTCGCCGAACTAACGCGAGCACTCGATGCCGACTCGATTGTCGTCGCGGATGCTGGAACGCCATGTCCTTATCTATCGGCGTATTATCAAGTGCGCGGAGCCGGACGGCGCTTTTTTTCCAACCGTGCCCACGGCGCCCTCGGTTACTCGATGGCGGCGGCGATGGGCGCTCACTTTGCACTGCCCGAAGTAAAATGTGTCTCTGTCATGGGCGACGGCAGCTTCGGCTTTACCTGCGGTGAGCTAGAGAGCGCCACGCGTTATGGCCTGCCCATAACCTTTATCGTGATTTCGAACGCTAGCTACGGCTGGATCAAAGCTGGACAGCGTTTTGGCTACGGCCAGCGCTACTTCGCCGTCGATTTCGCCGTCACCGACCACGCTGCCGTGGCTGCTGCTTTCGGCGTCAAGAGTTGGCGCGTGACGGAGCCGAGCGAGTTAGCCAAGGTATTAAAAGAAGCGCTCGCGTATGGCGGACCGAGTCTAGTCGATATCGTCTGCCAGCCACTGCACGAAGCCAAAGCGCCGGTCTCTGAATGGATCGCGTGAGGGCAATGGGGTGTTGGAGTACTGGAGTATTGGAGTGTTGGGCTAAATCTATCACTCCAGATTCCGACACTCCATTATTCCAATTCGGGCTTGTTAATTCTCCAGCCGCACTTTCTTTCCGAGGTTCGCGCAGTCTTCGTCAGTTTTGAGCTCTGCGGCGCGAACGCCGTACGCTGCCAGTTCCTCGTCACGTTCTTGAGTATCGCCGGTAACGCCGACGGCGCCGATTACTTCACCGCTATTATCGCGAATCAGCATGCCGCCGCCCTCGGGGAAGATCTGGTCGTTCGAGGCGCGAATGAGATACTGCATGAACAGCGGCCGCTCTTCGGTGCGCATGCGCACGAGCGATGAGGAACGGCCCAAGGCCAGCGCCGCGTAAGCCTTGCCATAGGCCATCTCAAAACGCATCATCGCCGAATCATCTTGTTTCTGAAAGGCTTTAACCTTGGCACCGGGCTCGACGACGACGACACTCAGCGGCCGGCAAGCCAGCTCACGGCCACGCGAGAAAATCCCCGCGATAATGCGATTGGCTTGTTCCAGAGTGATCATGCTCATGGGGCCTCCTACAAACCGTGCCGAACGTTAAAAATTCAGCCACAGCATCGACGTCGGCGCGCGAATAACGCCAGCAAACCGTAGTTTTTTGGCGACTACTTTAGCGAAACAACGCCGCCGCCAGCTCCGAGCGATATTTGTCGGTCAGCGGATCGTCAGCGCCAAGAACTTCGAAAATCTGAATCATTGCCTTACGCGCGCCGTCGTCCTTAAAGTTTCGGTCGGCTTTGACGATCGCAAGAAACTCGCTCAGCGCCTCGTCGTACTTTTCCACTCCTGCCAACGTTTGCGCCAAGTCGAAGCGCGCGTCGAGATTTTTCGGATCGGCCGCGATCTTTTCCCTGAGAACAGCCTCGTTCTGCGCGCCGCCCGCCTGAAGATGGAGCCGGGCGATCAACCGCTCGGCTTCCTTACGCTCGTCGGCGACGACGGAGATCTGCTCTAGATATTTCAACGCGGCCTCATTGTCGCCGCCGTTCATTGCCAGCCGGCCCATTCCGAGCAACGCTTTTCCGTGATTCGGATCGGCCGCTAAGATCGCCTGATAAGCAGCTTTGGCGTCGTTGACTTTGCCTTCCGCTTCGAGCTCCGCCGCCGCCGCTGCTTGCTTGTCCGTTGCCGTTGGCAGGAACTTAGCCAAGAACTCGCGCAGCATTGGCTCGGGTAACGCGCCGGTGAACTCGGAGGCTTGGTCGCCGTCCCGGAAAAGTTTCACCGCCGGGATGCCCTGAATACCGAAGATTCCCGCCAAGTTCGGATTCTCGTCGACGTTCAACTTGGCGAGAATAAACTCGCCTGCGTACTCGTCCGCCAGTTTCTCCAACACCGGTCCCAACGCTTTGCACGGCCCGCACCACTCCGCCCAGAAGTCGACCAACACCGGCACTTCTGTGGAGCGCTCCAGCACCGCCGCTTCGAAATTTTCCTCGTTAACGTCGATTGTCCACGGATTCATTGTCATGCATTATTATCTGCTTGAAACGTTTCGCCTGCTTGAACTTGTGCCTGATCATTGAGCAATGATCGCTTTGGCAAAATTCCGCACCTTTGCCGCGACGGGACGCACAGCATAGACCACAGCCTCCCTCACTTCCTCTTCGCTAGCGCCACACTTGCGCGCCCGGTCCAAGTGGAGCTTCGCGCCATGCTCATGGCCGATCGCCAAATTGACCGCGAACTTGATGAACTCCGCGGTCTTAGCGTCCAAAGATCCTTCTTGGTACTGAATATCAAAAAATTCCATACGCTTCGCCATCGCTACATCTCCTTTCTGCTGCTGAGAAATACTAAATCTTTCTTGGGAACTCTTCCGGATCGAACGCCGCGCCGTTGAGCAGGTACTCGCTCTTTACCTCGGTCCCATGGCGAATCGTCTGGATCACGTAACAACCCGACTCGGCGTTGCGCACCACTTTGGCGATTTTTTCCGGCGCTTCACTGGACGTAATCTCGCAGCGCGTCTCAACGCCCAGTCCCTCCGCCTGGACGGTCTCGCGCAACACCGAGCCTTCATTCTTAAAGCGCGCCGTGATGAACACCTTAGCCTTGTCGATGTGAGTCTTAAGCATTTCCCCGTACCGGGAAATTTGCGTGAGCAGTCAGAACCCCACCGACAAGCCGAAGTATGCCAGCGGCGGCGGCGCCGTGTTGTCGCCGCCGATGCGCTCCCCTTCATCGCAGTAAACGGTGAAGCCGCGCGCGTGCCCTTCCTTGCGCATGCGCTCCAACGTCTCGGCATTGGCTTCTAAAACAATTTCGCGTTTGATTTGCATGTCGTCAGTCATAATGCCTCCTCACACGGTCATCTAGAGTTCTCATAACCGAGCAGACGCCGATTGGCAATCCGTATATCACTTCTCGGGCTGCGCGGCATATTCTTCGCTGTAGAGGTCGGACAGCGCCGCCAGCAGTGCTAATAACACAGGGCCGCGCGCCAAACCCAACGCGCTGAACACCGCCAGGCCGCCGGTTCAATTGCTCAACTGTAAATAGAAGCCCGGCCCGTCGCAAGCCATCCCGAGATGCGACTGAGTAATTGGTGAATCGTGGGTATTACGTGAGCTAGAAAAAAGATCCATATAATCGCAGAATCGGAACAGACATGAGTCGCGCAAAACATGTTCTGAGCCCTTCGGCTCAGCTCAGGACATGCTTTGCGCGAGAAGTATTCTTGCAGGCTTATGCCGAGTAAAATTCTCATCGTCGACGATGAACCGTTCAACCTCGATTACTCGAGCAGGAGCTCGGTGATCTCGGCTATCCGAGCTTGCGCGCCAGCGACGGCACTGAGGCTTTGCAAAAAATCGACAAGCTCAATCCCGATCTCGTCTTGCTCGATTACCGCATGCCGGACATGAACGGCATCGACGTGCTGCGCGAGATCCGCCAGCGCAAAAACAGCGTCCCGGTGGTGATGATCACTGCCTACGGCACCATCGACATCGCGGTCGAGGCGGTGAAAGCCGGCGCCGACGACTTCATCACGAAACCGTTTGACCCCGAACATCTCGCGCTGGTTATAAAGAAAGCCCTGGAGCGCGCCGAGCTTAAAGCCGAAGTCGAATTTCTCGCGCAAGAGCTCGGCGACCGCAACCGGCTCATCGCCGGCAAAAGCGCGGCGATTGGGCGCATCGTCGCCGAAGCAAAGAAAGCCGCGGCGAGCAAGTCCACTGTTCTGCTCCTCGGCGAAAGCGGCACCGGCAAGGAACTCTTTGCAAGATCGATTCACGATTGGAGCGAGCGACGGCTGAAACCCTTCGTCGCGATCAACTGTGCCGGTCTCGCCAAAGAGCTCCTGGAAAGTGAACTGTTCGGTCACGAGAAAGGTGCCTTCACTGGCGCCCATCAGCTCAAGAAAGGCAAATTAGAATTAGCTCACGGCGGTACAGTATTTCTTGATGAGATCGGCGATCTCGCCCTCGAGCTGCAAACCAAACTTCTACGCGTGCTGCAAGAACGGGAATTCGAGCGGGTGGGCGGCACTACACCCATCGCTGTCGACTTGCGAATCATTGCCGCCAGCAATCGCGACCTGGAAGCCGCGGTCAAAGGCAGCACGTTCCGCGAAGATCTTTATCACCGGTTGAACGTCATCGCGCTCACGCTGCCGCCGCTGCGCGAGAGAAAGGAAGACATTCCGGCGTTAGCGAACTATTTCCTGCATAAATTCTCTCTAGAGGCCAAAAAAAACTTTTTCCACCGTGGCTGACGAAGCGCTAGAAAAACTGCTCGCCTATGGCTGGCCCGGCAACGTGCGCGAGCTCGCCAACGTCATCGAACGGGCCGTCGTTCTGGGCGATGGGCCTCAGTTAACGCCGCATCACCTTCCCGCCCGTGTCGTCGGCGCGCAACCGGCGGGTAGACTGAATGAAACCTCCTACCATGAAGCCATCAACAGCTACCGGCGCGAACTGATCGTCCGCGCCCTTGCCGACGCCCAAGGAAACCGCGTAGCCGCGGCAAAAGCTCTAGGCATCAACCGCACCCATCTATTGAAACTGCTCAAGCTGCTGCACATAACGTAGGGAGCGCGCGGATACGGAGTAAAGGCGGTTGGGAATAGCCTTACCTCTCACTCCCATCCAGGTGTCGCATTCTTGCAACGGGGTATCGCAATTAAACGACATGCCTCATCTTTAGGAGGCCTCAATCTCGTTTCCTTGGCTTGCCGAATAACATGTAATTTCAACCATTTGAATTGATTGCGCCGCCAAGCCCGTAAGTGGTACATGACTTGCCCTAGAGAAGGCACAGCGGAAGTGGTGTGTTGGTGTGTCTGGCCACCATCGCGATCGGTTCGGAAAACTCTGGTTGCTCGACCTCCCGATGCAGCCCTGCCGGAAGGCTGCGCTCATGAAAAGTAAGCTTCTCTTAAACGTTTCGCTGTGGTTCTTCTTAGTGATCACCGCCGGAAATCCTGCGGCGGCGCCTAAGCTTTACCGAATCGGAGTCATTCTCCCTGGCGGCACGTCGAGTTGGCAATCAACGTACAAACCGTAAAACAACTCCGCATAACAATTCCACCAAAGGTGTTGGCGCGCACACAAAAAGTGGTCCGATGAAACGACTTTAATGTTCAATTGGCGATTCACGGTTGTG
>Ga0126377_10003706_pt1 | contig 10903 bp, 10 predicted proteins | sample PanSoiMetPlot_22_FD_92647 | JGI IMG/M metagenome (GOLD analysis project Ga0126377, IMG submission 92647) | Tropical forest soil microbial communities from Panama - MetaG Plot_22 | ecosystem: Environmental > Terrestrial > Soil > Tropical forest > Bulk soil | place: Panama | collected 2016-02-17
ACCAGAACGTAACTCCGCGCTCGTTCCGACCGGCTAAGCACCGATACCCTCAAATTTAATCTGCTATTGCCACTCTTGTCCTTGGGCACCTCCTTGATGAGCCGGGCTCAATGAACTGGAGCCTCGCGGGAGGCAAGGCGCTCAGGTCTTTTCTTTTGATGCTCGGTCTCACAACGAAAATAACTTAACTCGCAGATTACGCACATTTCAATTCATGGTCCTGCAGCGCATTTTCTTCTGTCGCATTGTGAGAAGAATCCATGTGATAGTGGTCGCGAAATAAGGAGGCAAAATCGCCGCACCCGATGAGCAGCAAAAGGTTACGCTTGAGGAACTGATGGTCTCGACTCTGGCAATGACGGATGCTCTGGCCAAGCTGCGCGTTCAAATAAGCTCTGCATTTCTATCGCAGGATTCCAACGAGAGGCTGCAGTTTCGAATCGCATCGCCATGCCGGTGTTTCCCAGTGCGCAACCACATGATTCCGCCTAAGCCGGTCAGGACCAACCATAAACTTCCCGGCTCAGGAACGGCATCGGTGCCCGAGAAGAAGAATGGGTCGATCAGGCCGTTTGTGTTGATGCCCCACGGGTTGACATCGCAAGCCGGCAAAACTCCGTAGAACGTGTCGCCGATGGACATGAGGAACTCTTAGTCGCCAAATTCGCGGTTGGATGTGGTGCTGCCCGTTGTTTGGAGGAGTGTAAGAGGCCTGGGCCAGAAAGCGGCCACAGTAGCGCAGATGGTTTTTGACTGACACAACGTGCAAGTTGTTGAAATATCTGGTGGGCCGCCGGAGACTCGAACTCCGGACCCGCTGATTAAGAGTCAGCTGCTCTACCAACTGAGCTAGCGGCCCATGCAAAAAAGGATGAAGGATAAAGGCGGAAGGATGAATCAATCTCGCTCGTCAAGAGACGGCGCTTTTTGTCTTTTATCCTTCATTCCTCATCCTTCAGTCTTCTAAAAATCTGGGGTGAGTGAAGGGATTTGAACCCTCAACCCCTGGAGCCACAGTCCAGTGCTCTAACCGTTGAGCTACACTCACCGTGATTAATCATTCTGGCGCGCCAGAAGGGATTCGAACCCCTGACCTACGGCTTAGAAGGCCGTTGCTCTATCCAGCTGAGCTACTTGCGCAACTAAAAAAGTTAACATTAAACAGAAACCAGTAACCAGTCCGCCCGACCTTTCTTTGACTGATCACTGGTTACTGCTCACTGCTGACTGTAAATCTGGTCGGGGCGAGAAGATTTGAACTTCCGACCCCCTGCGCCCAAGGCAGGTGCGCTACCAGGCTGCGCTACGCCCCGTTAAATGAACAGGGTCATTCTACACAGGAGGGGCATGAAATCAAGGTTTTATGTCTAAGCCAACGAGATTGGGTAGCATCTCCGCCAATTTTTTCAGAGCCTTTCCGCGATGACTAACTGTCGCTTTGGTCTCGCGATCAATTTCGCCGAATGTCTTGCCCCATGGAGGATAGAAAAAAAGCGGATCGTAACCGAAACCATGATTGCCTTTGGGGGAAAAAGCGATACGCCCCTCGCACGATTCACGCACTGTCAATTCTTTCAGACTACGGGAATCAGGCGCGCACAGTGCCAATACGCAAACAAAGCGCGCGCTTCGTTTGTCCTCCGGGACGTTTCGTAGCTCATAAAGAAGCTTTTCATTGTTCTTGGCATCGTCGCTTTCCTCGCCGGCATATCGGGCCGAGTAGATACCGGGCGCGCCATGCAAAGCGTCCACTTCCAAGCCGGAATCATCCGCCAATGTGACATGCCTGGAATATTCCGCCAACACCCGCGCTTTTTTCAGCGCGTTTTCCTCAAAAGTTGCGCCATCTTCAATGATCAGGGGCCAATTTCCACGGCTTGCCAACGAAAAAATCTTAAGCGGAAGTTTCTCGAGAAAAGCTTGAACCTCGGCAAACTTGCCTTGATTTGTGGTGGCAATTAACAGTTCAATCACAGCTGAAATGGTTCAGGCCATTGAAGCGAGCACTTGTTTTTGTGCTTTGAGGAGTTCGCGGATGCCTTCCTGGGCCATCTCTGTCATGCGCTCCATTTGCTTTTTTGTGAAGGGAATGCTCTCCGCCGTGCCTTGAACCTCGATAAATTTTCCTGAACCGGTCATCACGAAGTTCATGTCAACATCTGCCCGGCTATCTTCATCGTATGCTAAGTCGAGCAAGATTTTTCCTTCAATAATACCGATACTCACCGCCGCGACTGCATCTTTGATCGGATCCTGATTAATCATGCCGCGTTTGAGCCAACCCCGCACAGCCTCCACCAGCGCGACGTAAGCGCCAGTGATGGAGGCGGTCCTGGTTCCACCGTCCGCTTGGATCACGTCGCAGTCGATCCAGATGGTTTTTTCCCCCAATTTCCTGAGATCCGCGATGGCGCGCAGGCTGCGGCCGATAAGTCTCTGGATCTCGTGGGTCCTGCCGCCTATCTTGCCCCGCACTGACTCGCGGCCAATCCTCGTCTGAGAAGAACCGGGAAGCATGCCGTATTCCGCTGTGATCCAACCTTTGCCGCTATTGCGCAGAAACTGCGGCACTCGCTCTTCGAGTTTGGCCGTGCAGATGACTTTCGTATCCCCGACTTCAATCAACACCGAGCCATCCGCCGTCTTGAGATAGCCCGGCGTAATTCTCAGCGGCCTTAGCTGTTTGGGTTTGCGCCCGTCGGTTCTCATATCAGTTCGTTCCAGCCGTTCAAATCGTTCAAGCGCTGCGCTCTGATGGAATCCGTTCCCGCCGTTCCGTACCGCTAAGCACTAACGGACGAACCGAGACGGCTTGAATGGACCCCGAACTCCGTTCGGGGGATTGAACGGTTGGAACGGTTTGAACTATGGGCCGCCTCGCGCGGCCTACGAGTTCAAATGAAAGACAACCATTTTGAGTTCACTCATCTCTTCGACCGCGTAGCGCGGGCCTTCTTTTCCAAAGCCCGAATCTTTGAGACCTCCGTAGGGCATCAAATCGACCCGCCACTGCGAGCCCCAATTGACGTGGAGGTTGCCCGCTTCCGCCTCCCGGGCAAACTTCATTGCCCATTCGACATTCTCGGTAAAAATGCCGGCCGCCAATCCATAAACACTGTCATTAGCCAAAGCGATCGCTTCTTCAATCGTATCAAAAGGCGTTACCCCGACTGCAGGGCCGAATAGTTCGTCACGCGAAATACGCATGTCTGGACGAACATCGGCCACCACCGCGGGCATATAAAACGCGCCGCGCCTGCCACCACCCGCTACTAAACGAGCGCCACCTGCAACCGCCTCCGTAATCCAGTCATCGACTCGTACCGCCTCACTTTCTTTCACCATCGGTCCGATTTTTGACCTTTCATCGAGTTGATTGCCGGTGGTCAGGGCTTCAACCTTAGGCTTCAGCGCGCCGAGAAAATCACCATAGACTTTCTTTGCCGTCAAAACCCGTTGGGTAGAGATACACGTCTGCCCGGCATTTCCGTATCCGGTCATGGCTATCGCGGTCGCTACTTTGTTCAAATCAGCATCAGGCATGACAATGACTGGGCTATTGGAGCCAAGTTCCATCGTAACCTTCTTAATGCCAGCCGTGCGGCAGATTCGGTCACCGACTTCCCGGCTACCAGTAAAAGTGACTTTACGTACGCGCCGGTCCGCAACCAAAGCGTCGCCGATTTCCCCCCCTGAGCCCGTAATGCACTGGATGCCCTCCGGCGGCAATCCGGCTTCGAGCAAGATTTCAGTTAGCCTCAAGGCCGAAAGCGGCGTGTCGGACGCAGGTTTGACGATTACCGAATTGCCCGCGGCCAGCGCGGGCCCAACTTTGTGGCAAACCAAATTGAGCGGAAAATTAAATGGCGCGATGGCGGCAACTACTCCGCAGGGCACCCGCAGCGTGAATCCCAACTTCTTGCTTCCGGTCGGGTCTGCGTCCAGTGGAACTGTCTCGCCGTGAAGTCGCTTGGCCTCTTCCGCCGATCCCATTATCGTTTCCACGGCACGGTTTGCTTCCCCACGGCCCTCGGCAATGATTTTTCCCTCTTCTTTGGAGATGATCTGGCCCAGCTCTTCATTCCGGGCGGCCATGAGATCAGCCGCCTTGCGCAAAACCTTCCAGCGGTCGTAACTGGAAACCTTCGCCATTACTTTGGCGCCACGCTCGGCGAAAGCTAGCGCCCTCTCAAGATCGCCGGTGTCAGCTTTTGGCACGGCGTCGATCACTGAGTTGTCGAAAGGGTTTTTGACTTCAATCTTTTTTGGTTTATCCACCCAATTGCCAGCGACAAAAATTTTCATATGAACCGACCTCCTTTACTTTACTTCATACAAGTCGCCGCTTCGCCGGTAAAAGCTTCGCCCATAGGGGCGATGAAATGCGGTCCACTTCGACCCTCTTGCTAAACTTTAATACCTCATGGCGTAAGCCAAGTCATAGAGCGAATGCACAACAAACCGTTGCAAAAATAAGATGGCGATCCAAGCGACGAGCGGCGAAAGATCTAAGCCACCGTAGATCGGTAGCCGACGTCGGATTCTCGCCAGCACGGGCTCCGTCGCGTTGTAAAGAAAGCGCACGATGGGATTGTAAGGATCAGCATCCACCCACGAAACTATAACGCGGCCGAGAAGGATCCAGATATAAGCCCACAATGCGTAGTCCAAGACCTGGGCGACGGCGGCGATCAAGTTGGCCAGGATAAACATGGCTGACTCCTAAGACTTCCTTGGGCCAAAAAGCGCCGTCCCGATGCGCACGATGGTCGCGCCTTCTTCAACGGCAACAGGATAATCGTGCGTCATCCCCATGGATAATTCCCTGAGATCCACGTGGGGAATGGCTCGCCCGCAGAGTGTCGCCTGCAACTCACGCAGCTGTCGAAAATAGCACCGGACCTCTTCGGGATTTTCCCTGAAAGGCGGAACGGTCATTAAGCCTTCGATACTGAGATGCGGCAGATCGGCAGCAGCCTTCAAGAGTTCTTCAACCTCATCCGCGGCGATTCCCGATTTTGACTCTTCGTCGGAAAGTTTGACCTCGACAAAAACGCGAACTTTTTTCCCTTGCCTGCTTCCTTCCTTATCCAGCTCCCGCGCCAAGGCTACACTGTCCAGCGACTCTATCAGATCGAAAAGCGCAACCGCCGCCTTAACTTTGTTACGCTGCAAATGACCGATCATATGCCACTCGACGGATTCCCGGATCGTTTTTCTCTTCTCCTCCGCCTCTTGAACGTAATTTTCACCGATGAGGGTGACACCGGCAGCAATCGCCGCCTGGATCAATCCCACATTCTGAGACTTGGATGCCGCGAGCAATTTGATCTCCTGCGGAGCGCGGCGACATTTTTCCGCAGCTTCGCTTATATGGCGCAGAATGCTTCCATAGTTGCCGCTGACATCAACCATGAGAAGATTGGCTTACCACATCCATACCCATAAATCACTCTGGCAGACTGATCGAGGGCTCGATGGACTCAAGCCAAATGATTACAGTACTAAATCTGTAATTGAGCACAAGCAACGTCTACGCCTAAGGAGGATCTGGAACCATCGCCTTGTGTCTTCCGATCCAATCGTCGGGGGAGATCGTGATTGATCATGGGAAAACGAACTGCGCAAAGAAATACTGAGCGCTCGCGGAGACTGATCCGCGCTTCCCTGTTGACTTCGGAGCCGGTTCTCGATTAATTGCGTCCGAATGTCGGACTACAACCGGCGAAGGGAGATAGTCATGCTCAACCGTTTGGCAAAATTCTCGCTCATTTTCTTCTTCACTTTATGGGTAACGCCCTCATTTGCGCAGGAGCCCTTCTACAAGGGTAAAACCGTAAGAATCATCGTCGGCGCTTCGGCCGGCGGCGGTTACGATACTTATTCCCGTACCATTGCAAGGCACATGGGAAAACATATTCCTGGCAATCCGGTTTTTGTCGTCGACAACATGCCTGGCGCGGGTTTTCTGATCTCCGCCAACTATATGTACAAGATCGCCAAGCCCGATGGGCTCACAGTCGGTCATTTCATCGGCGGGTTGTTTTTGCAACAACTGTTGGGCAAACCGGGCATCGAATTTGACGCCCGCAAATTCGGCTACGTCGGTGCTCCCGCGCAGGACAATTACGTCCTCGGAGTAGCCAAGAGCACCGGCATCACGACGATCGACCAATGGCTCTCTTCCAAAACCGTGGTCAAACTGGGTGGAGTCGGCGCGGGCTCAGCGACAGATGATATTCCCAAGGTGTTGGCAGCCGCCATCGGCCTGCCGATCCAATTGGTTTCTGGCTACAAGGGGACCGCCGACGTTCGCCTCGCGTTTGACAGCGGCGAGGTCATGGGCATCTGCAATTCGTGGGAATCCTTCAAATCCACTTGGCGCAAGGAGTTGGACGCGGGCGAAGTCATCATGGTCCTGCAAAATATTCCCAAGCCTCATCCTGAGCTGGGAAAAATTCCTTTGGCTATCAACTACGCCAAGACCGAGGAAGCGCAACGGCTGATTCGTGCGCTGGTTCACAGCGTCGGACCTACGGCGCGACCTTATGTCTTGCCTCCGGGTACACCGAAAGATCGAGAGCAGTCACTTCGCAAGGCGTTTGTGGACACCATGAAAGACCCGGAATTTCTCGCCGACGCTGCGAAAGCGAAGCTCGATCTCAACCCGCTGGACGGCGCGGAATTAGAACGCAGCGTACGCGAGGTCTTCAATCTCGACAAAGCACTGATCCCAAAGGCAAAAGAAATATTGAAATGACGCCGTGGGAACTGGAATACTGGAGTGATGGAGTACTGGAATAATGCATTTAAAACCCAGCACTCCCCTACTCCAATATTCCATTGCTCCAGTCTGTTAGAAGCCGCAATCCGCCGGCGTTACATCGAATGTCGCAATGTGTTGTTTATCTTTGTCGTAATAGGAGTAGCGTAGGGTCACGCCTTTTTTTAGAAAATCATCGCGCGTTTCAGGTGTGCCGCAGGCCCCCTGCGTGACACGTTGTTTGGCTCCCGCGGCGAATTTTCTAGCATCCAGCTGCGTCACGCTGTAGCTCACCAACCGATAGTTGTATATGAGCATGCCGGGAGCGCCAACCGCTGGAAGCAGTTCCGTTTCTTGGTCGATCATCACCGGCACAGACCGGTTGATTTCCGCAGCAACCTTGCGCAGATGTTCCACGGACCGAGGATCTTCCCGCGCCTTAAAATATTTGGGAACAACCCACAAAATCAGATAACCCACGAGCGCGCCCGCGCCCAGAAATAGCAACCCTTTCGTGATAGCTGATTTGTCCATGTTGCTCTCTAATAAACGTTCAGGGTTCTCCCGTCGTTTAAACGTTATACCCTGAGCTTCGGATCCAAAGCATCGCGCAACGAATCACCAAAAAGATTGAAGGCAAAGACGGAAAGACTTATCGCTAAGCCAGGATAGATTGCCATCCACGGAGCCCGCTCCGCAAACTCCACGGCGGCCCCGCGCAACATTAGGCCCCAGGCGGCTTGAGGTTCGGCGACGCCGAGACCAAGAAAAGAAAGCGAGGCTTCCAAAAGGATCGCCTGACCCAAAAATGCGGTAAGCATGATCAAATAAGGTGCCATGACGTTGGGCAGCATATGGCGGAGAATGATGTGCAAAGGGCCGAAGCCCAACGCGCGCGCCGCTTCCACAAATGGCATCTCTCTAAGCGCGAGCGCGCTGCTGCGCACCACCAATGCGCAGCGCGGCACCATCGGCACCATGATGGCCAAAATCACATTTATGGTTCCCGTACCGAGCAGCGTCACGACCACGAGCGCTAGAATGATCAGCGGAAACGACAGCAAGAGATCCATGAACCGTTGGAGAATCAGATCAATTTTTCCACCAAAATAGGCGCTCGTCACGCCGATAATTGCTCCCAGCGTGGCCCCAAGGAGGGAGGACGCAAAGCCGATCCATAGAGCGGTTCGCGAACCGTAGATGATGCGCGTGAATACGTCTCGCCCGAACGAGTCTGTCCCGAACCAATGCGACGAACTTGGCGCCTGGAGCATTGTCGTGTAGTTGGTCACCAACGGATCAAATGGCGCGATCCAACCGGCCAGTAGCGCCGCGAGAATCATTACTAGAATGATCACCGCTCCGATGGCGCCCAGGGGACGCTGACGGGCGAAACGCAATGCAACGCGAGCGTATCGCCTCGGTTGAGCAGCGCTTGCAATTTGCATCGTCGTTATTTCGAATAGCATTCTCGTTCAATGTTCAAGGTTTCAGACCGGAAAATGATTTGAACACTTAAGCCTTTGAACTTTTAAACCTTTGAACGAACTTTTTAGTTAGTTCATTGATACCGAATGCGCGGGTCCAAAAAAGCGTTCACCAGATCGATCAAGAAATTAACAAAGATAAAGACGAAGGATGTGAGTAACACTAAACTCTGCACCATGGTGTAGTCCCGCTGGCTGATGGCCTCGACAAAAAGCTTGCCGATGCCGTTCAAGTTGAAAACCTGTTCCGTGACGACGAGTCCGCCAATGAGAAAGGCGAATTCCAGACCGATCACTGTGATGACGGGCAGCAGCGCATTCTTAAGAGCGTGGCGGATGAGAACTGCTCGTTCCCAGAGCCCCTTCGCGCGCGCTGTTCGAATATAGTCTTCCCGCAAGACTTCCAGCACCGTCGAGCGTGTCATACGCGTTGCCACCGCGGAATAGCGGTAGCCCACCGCCAACGCCGGCCAGATGAGCTGCAGGAGATTGGCCTTGGGATCAACCCAGAACGACGTAAAAGTTAAAGGGGGCAGCCAATGAAAGTAGATTACGAAGGCGAGAATAATAATGATGCCGAGCCAGAACGAGGGGATAGCCAGCCCGGCGATGGAGAAGATTCGCACAACATAGTCCACCCACGTATCCTGCCTAACAGCGGCAATCGTTCCGAGTGGAACCGAGATGATAATGGCAACGAAAGTCGCTAACAAGGCAAGTTCGATGCTCAGCTCCAGACGGATTGCGATTTCATGGGTAATGGGTTGCCCAGTCCACATCGAGGTGCCGAAATCCAAATGAGGCATGCCCCAGATCCAGTCAACAAACTGCTTCCAGATCGGTTGGTCTAAGCCGAGCTGCGCGCGCTCGCGCGCAATCGCTTCCTTGGGCGCATAGGAGCCGCTTCCAGCGTATTTGAGCTCGACAATGTCTCCCGGCAAAACACGCAGAAGAAAAAATACCAACGCCGCGACGCCCAGAAGAGTGGGAATCATCAACAGGAGTCGCTTTAGGATATAGCGCCGCATGGCCTGAAGGATGACGGATGAGGGATGAAGGATGAAAAATCATCCTTCCGCCTTTCGCCTTCAGCCTTTTTCAATCACTCTGCCAGCCAGACGTCTCGCAGGTCCTGGTTGACGTAGTGACTCGGTGTGATCTTCCAGCCTTTCACTTTAGTCCAGTGCGGCACGATGCGCTGCCACCAGAGAGTGGGAGGAAACTGATAGGCCTTCTCATCGATAACACGCTTTTCGAATTGCCTGATAAGCTTCAGCCGTTCTTTCGGGTTCGTTGCGCGACTCTGCTTATCGTAAAGTTCATCCAACACGCTGTCATGGTATCTGGCATAATTGACGGGACTCTTTTCGCTGCTGATGAACTTGAAAAGCTGCAGATCGGGGTCGTCCATGAAATCACAAGCGAAATCGATGCCGGCGTCGTAGTTGCCCTGGCGAAAATCATTGAAATAGGCTCCTTCTTCCTGCTGCACGTGATTGACATTGAGTCCAACCTGACGCCATTGATCGATGACGTAGATTCCGGTGACTTCGTAAGGCTCTCTTACGTTGCGATTCTTGAGCGTAAAAGAAAACCCTTCCGGCACTCCAGCTTCTTTTAGCAATCGTCTCGCTTCCTGGCGTGAAGCCTCGATGTTCTTTCCGAATCCGGCGAGTTTGACGAGCTCGGATTCGGGTATGGCGAACTCGGAGCCGGGCCGCAAAAGCCCTCCAACATACTTCATCACCGAGATTTGCGACAGCGCCTTGGAGGCGCCCCATCGATCGATAGCGAGAGTCAAGGCGCGCCGCACGCGCACGTCATCGAAGGGCTTCTTTTCGTTATTGAGCGTCACCGTAAGGTTACAGACCCAGGGACTCTCCTGAACGACGACTTGATCCCCAGCGGTTTTTACGATGTCATCCCGGGCCGCCGGGTTGAAGCCGCGGAATTCAATGAGTGCCTGACCGCTACGCACCGCGGCGACCCGCGGGGCCGTGTCTCGGATGATGACTGCTCTATAGCCATCGAGGTACGGTCGCCCCTTCATAAAATAATTCGGATTCTTCTTTCCTACCCAATGAGAGCCAGCTACATATTCGACAAAAGTGAACGGACCGGTGCCCATGATGTTCTTTTCATACCAGCGCGGATCCTTGGCCAGAATGTCGGCCTTATAGATGAAATTCCATGGAGAGGCCAGGTTGGCGAGGAAGGATGCCGACGGATGCTTCAAACGAAAGACGATAGTCTGCGCGTCTTGAGTCTCCACTTTGTCCACGACGGCGTAGGTGGCCTGGCGCGCGCTGACCACGCCCTCAGGCGGGAAAATGATCTTGTCGTAGGTGACCTTTACGTCTTTAGCAGTCAGCTCGCTCCCGTCGTGGAACTTGATGCCCTTGCGAATTTTAAACGTGTACGTAAGGCCGTCTTTGGAAACCGACCACTTATCTTCCGCCACGTCGCCGACGATTTTCGGGTAATTCTGCGGATCAAAACGCAGCAATGTGCTGTAGTGCGGCGCGATGGGATGGAGCATGGCAAACGTGGTTTCACGATGGCCATCGTAAGAGGGCGGGGTCCCCCCCACCGCGAAAACCAACTCGCCGCCAGCGCGCGGGGTCACGCTCTGCGCAGCGTACAGCGGCACATG
>Ga0126377_10003707_pt1 | contig 10903 bp, 4 predicted proteins | sample PanSoiMetPlot_22_FD_92647 | JGI IMG/M metagenome (GOLD analysis project Ga0126377, IMG submission 92647) | Tropical forest soil microbial communities from Panama - MetaG Plot_22 | ecosystem: Environmental > Terrestrial > Soil > Tropical forest > Bulk soil | place: Panama | collected 2016-02-17
CACGCCGCTCGAGTTCCGCGAAGGCGAGCGAATCACCCTCGAGCTGAAGCTCTCGTCCGGCAACTCGATCGAAGGCCGCGTCGTCGACGCGACCGGCGCTCCCGTCGCCGACGCGACGCTCGGCGCGGCCGCGCCGCCGGGGCGGATGTGGGTGCCGGCGTACGGGTTCGCGCACGCCGACGCCTCGGGCCGATTCCGCATCTCCGGCCTCTGGCCCGGGAAACATCGGTTGCGCCTCACGTTCGACGGCTGGATCGAGAGCGCGGCGTCTCTCCCCGCTCTCGACGTCGTCCTCCCGCGCCCGGCCGGAGCGCCGCCGCTCGTCATCGTCGCGGAGCGCGGCGCCCTCGTTGCCGGACGCGTCGTCGACGCGAAGGGTCAGGGGATCCCGGGCGCGTCGGTCGTCGCGTCCTCGTCGTGGTCGGGCTCGAAGTCGGCGGCCGCGGGCAAGCGCGCGAGCGATCAGATCGTCACGTCCGGCGCCGACGGCGGCTTCCGGATCACCGGCCTCGGCGACGGCCCGTTTTCGGTCACGGCCGACGTCGAGGACGTCGGCTCGCAGACCACGCGCGACGTGCGCGCGGGCACCGAAGACGTCGAGATCGTCGTCGCGTCGCCGACGGGCATCGCGGGGCGCGTCGTCGACGCGACGAGCGGCGAGCCGGTCGAGGGCTTCCGCGCGTACGCCTACGAGGACGGCAAGGACCCGGGCGCGTCGCTCTGGCAGCGCGCGCGCGTCGAGAAGGGCTTCGCCGCGAAGGACGGATCGTTCCGCATCGCCGGCCTCTCGCCCGGCCGATATCGCGTGGTGGCTTCGGCCGACGGCTACGTCGACCGCGCGACGAGCGACGCCGTCGACGTCGAGACCGCGAAGGTCACGCCGGGCGTCGTCGTGCGGCTCACGCGCGGAGCGATCGTGCGCGGCCGCGTGATCGACGGCGCGAACGGATCGCCCGTCGCCGGCGCGCGCGTCGCGGGAACGCTCGCGGGCGACGCGTCGGGAAGGCGCGAAGCCTTCCAGACCGAGACGACGATCGACGGCGCGTTCGAGGCGAAGGGCGTCGAGCCCGGATCGATCCAGGTCGTCGCGTCGCACAACGCGTTCGTCGACTCCGATCCCGTCGCGGTCGAGGCGGTCGCCGGCGGCGTCCGCGAGGCCGCGCCCATCGCCCTCGGCCACGGCGGCGCGATCGAGGGAACGGCGCTCCTGCCCGACGGCAGCCCGATGGCGCGCGGCGACCTCACGGCGTCGCTGCAGCCCGCCGGCGGCCGCGGCCGCGATCTGTGGAAGAGCGGCACGGCCGACGAGAAGGGCAACTTCCACGTCGAGGGTCTCCGACCGGGGACGTGGCAGGTCACGGTCTCGATGCGCGCCGCGGATGGAGTCTGGTCGGCGACCGACAAGCAGGTGCGCGCGACCGTCGTCGTCGAGGACGGGCGCACGACGCACGTCGAGTTCCCGCCGCCGCCGACCGGCGGCTGCACGATCCGCGGCCACGTCACGCGCGCGCGGCGCCCGGTCGGCAGCGCGTCGGTGTGGTTCTGGCCGCGGCAGAAGAACGCCGCGAGCGGCTACGACACGTCGCGCTCGCTCAGCGCGACGACCGACGACGACGGCCGCTTCGTCCTCGAGCACGCGCCGGCCGGCGACGCGGCGCTCATGGTCATCGGCGGCGGCGGCGGCGAGTCGAGCGACGGGCCGGGCCACCAGCAGGCGATCACCGTCCCCGACGCGCCCGCGATGGACGTCGAGATCACGGTCCCCGTCGCGGGCTCCGTCAACGGCCGCGTGCGCCGGCGCTCCGACGGCAAGCCGATCGCGCAGGCCTACGTCGAGGCGCGGCCGCGCCTCGGCAACGCGACGCTCTCGCGCGGCAGCGCGACGACCGACTCCGAGGGCGCGTTCGACATCGGAGGCCTCGCGCCGGGGCGCTACCGCGTGAGCGCGGGCACGTTCGTCGACGACGACACGAACTCGTCGACCGGCGACGTGCTCGGTCGCGTCACGAAGGAGATCGAGATCGGCGAGGACCGCGCGTCGACCGTCGACTTCGAGCTCGAGCCGGCGGGCCGGATCGTCGTCGAGGTGATCGGGCCCGACGGCGAGCCGGCGGCCGACCGCAACGTCTGGGCGACGCCGGGCGATCGCGCGAAGTGGCCCGAGAGCATCACGCCCTCGCGCACCGACGCGAAGGGCATCGCGAGGATCGAAGGCGTCGCGCCCGGCACCTATCGCATCTCGGCGAAGGACGCCGGGATCCCGCCGGCGATCTCGGAGACCGTGCGGTGCGCGAGCGGCGGCGAGACGAAGGTCCGCATCCAGCTCCGGCGGGGCGTGAAGGTGCGAGTCCGGCTCGAGGCTCCGTCGGGCGTCCCGCTGCCGGCGCCCGTCGTGATCGCGACCGACGAGAACGGCCACATGGTCGGCTGGGCCATCGGCGCCTCGAGCGATCGCTCGGCGGATCTCACGGTCCCCCCGGGAAAGCTGCAGATCTCCGTGACCGCCGGAGACATGGCCGGCTCGGCCGAGACGACCGCGAGCGACTCGCCGTCGCAGGAGGTCGCCGTGAAGCTCGAGAAGGCCACGTGACCGCGCGGCGCAATTAGCATGGCGAGCCCATCCTGGAGGGGCGACGACATGGCCGGACGCGCTCGCTGGATCGGTGTGGCCGCGCTCGCGGCGATCGCGGGCATCGCCGCCTTCGCCCTGCTGATCGGCGAGACCGAACGCGCCGAGACTCGCGACACGCCGATCGTCGCGAGCGGGATGCAGCCGGCGCACGCCGGCGCGCCCGACGCCGCCGCCGACGACGAGACCACGGTCGCGGCGACGGACGCTCGCACCGAACGCGACGCGGGCGCGCCGGCGCCGCGCGGTCTCGCGCCGATCGAGCTCGCGACGGTCCACGGGAAAGTCGTCCTCGCGGACGGCGGCCCGCCGCGGCACGCGGTCGTCGGCCTGCGCACCGGCGACGACGAGGTCGACTTCCGCGAGATCGTCGGGCGCGTCGGCGGGCTGCGCGAGTTCCGCAGGCTCCAGCGGACCTCGGAGCTCGAGCTGCGCGTCCGCGCGCTCGGCGGCTGGAAGCCGTCGTTCGAGACGGAGGCACGGGCCGACGGCGCCTTCGAGATCAAGATCCCGAAGAAGCTCGGCCGCTTCACGTTCGCGGCCCGCGCCGACGGCGCCGTCTACGCGAAGGCGGAGGCGTTCGACCTGAACCAGGCGCACTCGGAAGCGGGGTGCGTGCTCGTGCTCGATCGCGCCGCCACGCTCAAGGGAACGATCACCGACGCGCAGGGCCGGCCCGCGCGCGGCGGCCGAGCCGTCGTGTGGATGTCGGCCGGGCCTCGGCAGCGCTCCATCTGGTACCAAGAGAAGCGCTACCAGGACGCCGACGCGGAGGGCCGCTTCACGTTCGCGTGGCTCCCGCGCGGATCGTGCTCCGTCGTCGCGGGAGCGCCCGGCTGCGCGCCGTCGTCTCGCTGGAACGTGCAGGTCCGCCCGGGCGAGACGACCGAGGTGGCGCTCCAGCTCCGCACGGGAAACTCGCTCGCGGGAAACGTCGTCGACGCGAAGGGGCCGGTCGCGGGCGTGTGCGTCACCGCGCGCGAGAAGGTGGGCCGCATGGCGACGTTGCCGGGCTCCGGCGTCGCGATCACCGACGCGCAGGGCCGCTTCCGCATCGACGAGCTCGCCGCCGGGAAGCAGCAGGTCGCGGTCGCGCGCGACGGAGCCCAGACCAAGCTCGCGCCCGAGGCGCTCGTCGTCGAAGTCCCGCGGCCCGCCGACGCGCCCGAGCTCACGATCGTCCTCGACGAAGGGTTGTCGGTCGCCGGGCGCGTGGTCGACGGACAGGGGCGCGGCGTCGCGGAGGCCGAGGTCGTCGTCGATCCGAGTTGGTGGAACGGCCGCGCCGAGCCGCTGAAGGGAAAGCGCATCACGCGCCAGTCGGCGATCACCGCGGCCGACGGCGGGTTCCGCATCGCGGGGCTCGGCGACGGGCCCTTCACGGTGCGCGCGTCGATCGAAGACGTCGGCTCGGCGGAGCGCAAGGACGTGCCGGCCGGGACGATCGACCTCGAGCTCGCCATCGCGGGACCGACCGGGATCGCGGGACGCGTCGTCGACGCGACGACCGGTGCGCCGATCGAGCATTTCCGCGTCGTGGCCCACCAGGGCGACGCGACTCCCTGGGACATGATGTGGCGGCGCTCCCGCGGCGAGAAAGCGTTCGACGCCGCCGACGGGGCGTTCCGGATCGAAGGGCTCGCGCCCGGGACGTTCCGCGTGGCCGCGTCGGCGGAGGGCTACGTCGACGCGATCGAAGACGGCGTCGAGGTCCGCGCGGGCGAGGTCACGCCGGGATCGATCGTGAAGCTCCGGCCCGCGACCACGCTTCGCGGCCGCGTCGTCGACGCCGTGAGCGGCGAGCCGATCGCAGGCGCGCAGGTGCAGCACCGCGCGTCGGACACCGACGAGAACACGTGGTGGGATTCCGGCGAGGCCGAGACGGGCGCCGACGGGACCTTCGAGCTGCGCGGCCTCGAGCCCGACAACATCGCCGTCCTCGCGTGGCACGACGCGTACGCGGAGGGCGAAAGCGTCGCGGTGCCGGCCGCCGCCGGCGGCGTGCAGGAGATCGGCCCGATCGCGCTCGTTCGCGGGGGCGCGGTCGAAGGCGTCGCGGTCGGCGAAGGCGGCAAGCCGATGGCCAATGGACAAGTCAACGCCTACGTCATGCAGCCCGAAGGCGGGCGATCGCTGAAGCACGGCTATCGCAACGCCACGGCCGACGCGGCCGGCGCGTTCCACATCGAGGGGCTGTACCCGGGCAAGTGGCGCGTGCAGGCGCAGCCGGCGGTGCTCGACGGCGACTGGGCCGCGGCGCAGCAGAAGCAGATCTACTCCGACGTCGACGTCGACGTCGCCGCGGGCCGGACGACGCGCGTCGAGTTCCGTCCGCCTCGCACCGGCGGATGCACCGTGCGCGGCCGCATCGTGCGCGGCGGCGAGCCCGTGGCGCGCGCGTCGGTCTACCTCTGGATCATGAAGCCGGGCGGCGAGGTCTCGAGCGACGACCGCGGCTTCCAATCGCAGACCGACGCCGACGGCCGCTTCGCGCTCGAGCACGTCCCGGCCGGCGAGGGACATCTGAACGTGTGGTCGTGGGGCGGCACGGGAGGAGCGAGCGTCGCGCGCTCGATCACGGTCCCCGACGCGCCGCAGCTCGACTTCGACATCACGCTGTCGAACGGCGGCGAGGTCGCCGGCCGCGTCACGCGCAAGTCCGACGGTCGTCCGGCCGCGAACGTCACGGTGCAGGCGAACATGACGTCGAGCGACGGCGCGCAGTCGTCGGGGAACTCGACGAGCGATGCGGAGGGCCGCTACCGGATCTCCGGGCTCGCGCCGGGCCGATACCAAGTCCAGGCGGGCGGCGACGGCATGGTCCGCTACGCGGGGATGAAGAACGACGGCTCGCTCGCTCCGCAGAGCCGCAGCGTCGAGGTGACCGAAGGCGGCACCGCGACCGCCGACTTCGCGCTCGAGGCGGGAGCGCGCGCGACCGTCGAGGTCGTGATGCCCGACGGATCGCCCGCGTCGGGTTGCTGGGTGTCGCTCGAGCGCGCGGACGGCAGCGCGGAGTCGACGGGCGACGGCGCCATGACGAACGACAAGGGAATCGGACGGATCGACGGCGTCGCGCCGGGCACGTATCGCGCGCAGACGCAAAAGGAGGGTTGGCCGTTCGCGCGGTCCGAGCCCGTGACCGTCGAGGCCGGCGTCGAAGCGCGATTCCGCGTGCAGCTCCGCAAGGGCGTGACCGTCCGCGTGCGCGCCGTGACGGCGGACGACGCGCCCATCGCGATCGAGTCCGCCTCCGCGATGGACGCGGCGGGCCTCTACGTCGCCTGGGCCGGAGGCGCGCCGGGAAGCGTCGAGCTCCTCGTGCCGCCCGGGAAGAACAAGGTTCAGGTGAAGTGCGGCGAGATGTCGGGCTCGGCGGAGGTCGAGGTGGGAAATGCTCCACCTCCTGAAATCGTGGTGAAGGTCGAGAAGCGGAGTTGATGCCGGCCGCGCGCGCCGCGCGCGGACCCGTTGCGCGAATCGGCGAACGCACCTAGGCTCCGCGCAAGAAAGAGGTCTGGGTCATGCCGAGTTCGCTCACATACCCCGGCGTGTACATCGAGGAGCTTCCGAGTGCCGTTCGGACGATCACGGGAGTTCCGACGTCGATCACGGCGTTCGTCGGACGCGCGTGGAAGGGGCCGGTCGGCGATCCGATCCTGATCCACAGCTACTCCGACTACGAACGCGTTTTCGGTGGCTTGTGGCAGGTGAGCCCGATGAGCTACGCCGTTGCCCACTTCTTCAGCAACGGCGGAAGCGTGGCGTTGATCGTGCGCGTGACGGCCGACGCCACGAAGGCGACGCGCGCGAAGTTCACTCTCGCCGCGGGGACGGAGCTCGAGGCGTCGAGCCCGGGGAGTTGGGGAAACGACCTCCAGCTCTCCGTCAAGAAGCACGACACCGATCCGAAGGCGTTCCACCTCACGGTGCTGGACGATCCCGAGACGAAGGACGACGCGCGGAAGGTCGGAGGCAGCGGAGCGCGCGAGGAGTTCTTGAACGTCTCGGTGGACGACGCGAGCCCCCGATACTTGGTGAAGGTTCTCGCGCAGCAATCGAAGCTGGTGCACGTCGTCGACGACGATCCCGCGAAGGTCGGCGGGAGCGCCCCGGCGCCGGCCGACAAGGTCGGCGCGGGCACCCCGGGCGTCGACGGGTCGAAGCTGCTGGACGCCGACATCCTCGGCACCGTGAGCGGCGCCGGGATCAAGGCGCTCAAGAAGGCCGACCTCTTCAACCTGCTCTGCCTGCCGCCGCTCACGCCCGACGACGACGTCGACAAGGCGACGTGGGCCGAGGCGGGAACGCTGTGCAAGGACCGGCGGGCCGTGCTCCTCGTGGACGCTCCGCGCGGATGGGACGTGGGGTCGGCCGTCACGAAGGTCGTCGCCGACTTCAACATGACGGCGAAGAGCTACGCGGCTCTCTACTTCCCCCGCCTGCGGATGGCGGATCCGCTCGCCGAGAACAAGCTGGAGGACTTCGCACCGTGCGGCGTCGTCGCGGGCGTCATCAGCCGCACCGACGCCGAGCGAGGTGTGTGGAAGGCGCCCGCAGGAATCGAGGCGGCGCTCGGCGGCGTGTTCGGGTTCTCGGTGAACGGGTCGCCCGCCAACCTGAACGACGACGACAGCGGGCAGATCAACCCGGTCGCGGTCAACGCGCTGCGCAGCGTGCCCGGAATCGGCGCCGTCGTCTGGGGCGCGCGCACCCTCGACGGCCGCGACGTCCTCGCGTCCCAATGGAAGTACCTCCCCGTGCGCCGCCTCGCTCTCTACATCGAGGAGAGCCTCTACCGCGGGACGCAGTGGGTTGTGTTCGAGCCCAACGACGAGCCGCTCTGGTCGCAGATCCGGCTCAACGTCGGCGCGTTCATGAACGGCCTGTTCCGCCAGGGCGCGTTCCAGGGCACGACGCCGAGGGACGCCTACCTCGTGAAGTGCGACAAGGAGACGACGACGCAGGACGACATCAATCGCGGCGTCGTGAACATCCTGGTCGGCTTCGCTCCTCTCAAACCCGCCGAATTCGTCGTCATCAAGATCCAACAGCTCGCCGGCCAGACCCAAGCCTGACCGCTCGAAGCCAGCAATCCCCGGAGGCTGGTCGTGGCACAGTTCAGCGTCAACGCCAAGCGATTCGATCCCTACAAGAACTTCAAGTTTCGCGTGAAGTGGGACGGGCGCTACGTCGCCGGCGTCAGCAAGGTCTCGAGCCTGAAGCGCACCACGGAGGTGGTGAAGCACCGCGACGGCGGCGATCCCTCCTCCACGCGAAAGTCGCCGGGACGGACCGAGTTCGAGGCGATCACGCTCGAGCGCGGAGTCACCCACGACACCGAGTTCGAGAAGTGGGCGAACAAGGTGTGGAATCTCGGCTCGGGCCTCGGCGCCGAGGTCTCGCTCAAGGACTTCCGCAAGGACGTCCTCCTCGAGGTCTACAACGAAGCCGGCCAGCTCGCGATCGCCTACAAGGTGTTCCGTTGCTGGGTGTCGGAGTTCCAGGCGCTGCCCGACCTCGACGCCAACGCGAACGCCGTCGCGATCGCGCACCTGAAGCTCGAGAACGAGGGCTGGGAGCGCGACCTCGCGGTCGTCGAGCCGACCGAGCCCTCCTTCGTCGAGCCGCCCGTCTGACGCGCTCCGGCGCGTGGGGAGAGCATGGCGGCGACCGAAGGAAGGCGCGTCGACGACGCGCGGCTGCTCGACGCGTGGGAGCGAGCCCGCTCCCTCGCGCGTCCGTGGCGTGAGCTCGCGCTCCTCGCGGGGACGAGCGGCGAGCCGGCCGACCGGCTCGCGCGGCTCCCGATCGGCGAGCGCGACCGGCGCATCCTCGCGCTGAGAGAGCTCGTCTTCGGCGCGCGTCTCGACTCCGAGACGACTTGCCCGGCGTGCGGCGCGAGGCTCGAGATCGAGCTCGACGCGTCCACGCTGCGCGTCCCGTCTCGCGACGAGGCCGACTCCGGCGCGCGCGTGCTCGCGGAAGATTGGGATGTCTCGTTCCGCCTGCCCGACAGCGGCGATCTCGCGGGGTGCGGCGGCGCCGCGAGCGTCCTCCTCGAGCGCTGCGTCGTCGAAGCGACGCGCGACGGCGTGGCGGTCGCGCCGCGATCGCTCCCGCCGGCGGTGCGCGAGCTCGTGGTGTCGCGCATCGCCGAGCTCGATCCGCAGGCCGACGTCACGATCGACCTCGACTGCTCCGAATGCGCGCACCGATGGTCGGCCGCGTTCGATCCTTCGGCCTACTTGCTCTCGGAGCTCGAGGGTTGGGCCGAGCGCCTGCTCGAGGAGGTCGACCGCCTCGCGCGCGCGTACGGGTGGAGCGAGGCCGAGATCCTGGCGCTCGGCCCATACCGTCGGCGCCGCTACCTGGAGCTCGCCGCGCGATGAGTGGGTTCCTCCAACGCCTGGTCGCCCGTCACTCGGCCGAGCCCACGATCCGGCCGCGAGCGCTTTCGCGGTTCGAGTCGACCGCGGAGCTTCCGGCGATGCCGGAGACCAACGAAGCGGCGCCCCGCAGGGAGCCGATCGCGGCGCACGTCGACGACGCTCCGATCGCGAGAGACGTCCTCGCGGATCCCGGACGGCCGGAGAAAGCGCCGGCGCCGGCGCGGGCCCTTCGGAGCGTGGAGGAGGAACGAGCTCCCGCGCCGCGGTCGGCTGAATTCGAGCGACCCCAAGAATCGCTCGAAGCGCCGGCGCTCGCGGAGTCTCCCGCTCCGCCGCCGCCGCCGCCTCCTCCGCGGCGCGCCGCTGCTCGCGTTCCCGGCGAGATCCGCGTCTCGGCGGCGACGCGACGTCTTCCTCCCATGTCGATCGACGTGCCGCCCGCCGCGCGACGGTCGGAGGGCGCCGCCCCTCCGGCGCCTCGCGAGCCGGACGTCGTCCGCGTCCACATCGGCCGAGTGGAGGTGCGCGCCGTGATGCCCGCGCCGCCGATTCCCCGATCGGGACCCTCTCGGCCGGAGCCTCCGCGTCCGCTTTCGCTCGAGCGCTTCCTCTCCCGGGAGAAGCGCCCGTGAGCAACGCGCTCGCCATCGCGTCGGTGACGGCCGTCCTGAAGGACCTCCTCAACAACGGGGTCATCGATCACCAGCTTTCCGGCGTCGTCGGAGAAGTCGTCGTGTCGGCGCTCCCGCCCGATCGCGTTCTCGTCGCCGGTCAACCGGAGACGAGCCGAATCAATCTGTTCCTCTATCGCGTCACGCCGAACCAAAGCTGGCGCAACGAAGGTCTGCCCTCCCACGCGTCGAACGGCGATCGCGTGTCGAACCCTCCGCTCGGCCTCGACCTCCACTATCTGGTCAGCGCGTACGGCGCGAGCGAGCTCCACGCCGAGATCCTCCTCGGCTACGCCCTCCAGCTGCTCCACGAGACGCCGGTGCTCACGCGCGACGCGATCCGTCGCACGCTCGCGCCCCCATCGCCCGTCCCGGGCGCGGACCCGATCCTTCCGCCGCCGTGGAACGCGCTCGTCGCGTCGGAACTCGCGGACCAGGTGGAGCTGATCCGGCTGACGCCGCAGACGCTCAGCACGGAGGAGGTCTCGAAGCTCTGGTCGGCGATCCAATCCCACTATCGCCCGACCGCCGCCTACCAAGCATCCGTCGTCCTCATCGAGTCGCGGCGGTCGACGGGCGCGGCGCTCCCCGTCGCGAACGACCGGCGGAAGGTCTACGTCGTCCCCTTCCGCCAGCCGGCGATCGACAAGGCCGTCTCGGCCGACGGCGACCTCGCGCCGATCGTCGTCGGCTCGACGCTCGAGCTCCGCGGCCGAGACCTTCGCGGCGACGTCACGCTCGTCGACCTCGACGGCATCGAGATCCCGTCGCCGCCGGCCGTGGTCACGCCCGAGAAGGTCTCGCTCGACCTCACGGCTCCCCTGCCCGCCGGACTCTACGCAGGCGTCAAGACGGTGCGCGTGCTCCACCGGCTGAAGATGGGCGATCCCGAGGCCGATCATCGGGGCTTCGAGTCGAACGTCGCGGCGTTCGTGCTCCGGCCCACGATCACGAACGGCCCCGTGATCGGGCCCGGCGACGTGCTCGACCTCGCGTCGACGGTCGTGACGGTCGACGGCGCACCGGTGCAGTTGCGATCGGGAAAGTTGCGTTTGGGTTTCGCGCCTCGCGTCGGCCGCGACCAGCGCGTGACGTGTCTCCTCAACGAGTTCCAGGCCGCGCCAGGATCGAAGCCGCGCGCGTACTCCTTCACGGCGCCCGCCGGCAATGGTCTGCCCGTCGGCACGCCGGACGCGGCTTCGATCGACGTC
>Ga0126377_10003708_pt1 | contig 10902 bp, 2 predicted proteins | sample PanSoiMetPlot_22_FD_92647 | JGI IMG/M metagenome (GOLD analysis project Ga0126377, IMG submission 92647) | Tropical forest soil microbial communities from Panama - MetaG Plot_22 | ecosystem: Environmental > Terrestrial > Soil > Tropical forest > Bulk soil | place: Panama | collected 2016-02-17
ATCGGGCCGCACGCATCTGCACGACGCCATGCCGATGACGCTGGGCGACGAATTCGGCGGTTACGCCGGTAACATCGAACGCGATCCGCTGGGCGAAGCGCGCGTGCCCGCTGACGCGCTTTACGGCATTCAAACCAAACGCGCGCTCGACAACTTCCGGATCAGCCGTCTGCGCGTAAACCCGGCGCTGATCACAGCCTTCGCCGAAATCAAGAAGGCCGCGGCCGAGGCCAACATAGAGACCGGCGCGATCACGCGCGAGATCGGCGATGCCATCTCCCGCGCCGCCGACGAGTTCATCTCCGGACGCCACAATGATCAATTCAAGCTCGACGTTTTCCAGGCCGGCGCGGGCACCTCGTACAACATGAACGTCAACGAGGCGGTGGCCAATCGCGCGCTGGAGTTGCTCGGATCGCGCCGCGGCGACTATTCGCGCCTGCATCCGAATGACCACGTCAACAAATCGCAATCCACCAACGACGCCATGCCCACGGCCATGCGCATCTCCTGCCTCCGGATGCTCGGCGAACTTGTCCCCGCGCTCGATCAACTCGCGCGCTCGCTCCGTGAAAAAGCTGACGAGTTCCAGGACGTGAAAAAATCGGGCCGCACGCATCTGCACGACGCCATGCCGATGACGCTGGGCGACGAATTCGGCGGTTACGCCGGTAACATCGAACGCGCGACCGACCGACTGCGTGTCGCCGGAGCGCCGCTTCTCGAAGTTCCGTTGGGCGGCACGGCCGTCGGCGGCGGCCACAACGCGCATCCCGATTACGCCCGGCTGACGGTCAAACGACTGAGCGAGATCACGGGCCTGCGGCTCACTGAAGCCCGCAACCGCTTTCAATCGACGCAGAGCCTGGGCGATTTCGTCGCATTGTCGGGAGCGCTGCGCGGCCTGGCTGTGGAGATGGGCAAGATCGCGAACGATCTGAGACTGCTCAATTCTGGCCCGCGCACCGGACTGGCCGAGATCGAGTTGCCGGCCGTTCAGCCGGGCTCTTCGATCATGCCCGGCAAGATCAATCCGTCCGTGCCAGAAATGGTCAATATGGTTTGCTTCCACGTCATCGGTCACGACGTGGCCATCGCGATGTGCGGCGAAGCGGGCCAGCTCGAATTGAACGTCATGATGCCCTATGTCGCGTACGCGCTGCTGGAATCACTTGAGATCATGATCTGCGCGGCGAAGACGTTCGACAAAAAATGCGTGCGCGGCCTCATCGCCGACCGTGAGCGCTGCCGATGGTACGCCGAGAACACCGTCGGACTGGCCACGCTTTACAGCGAAGAGCTTGGCTTTATGGGCGCGGCCGAATTGGCCGACCGCGCGATTCATTCGGGAAGAAGCATTCAAGAATTGCTCGAAGAGGAAGCCGGAAAGGGCGGACACAGAACCAAGGCTAAGGGAACCTAAATTGGTCATTGGTCATTGGTCATCAGTATTGATCACTAGTCATTGGTCGCGCATAAATAACAAACGACAAACGATCAGTGACCAAGGACAAATGACCAATGACAAATGACCAATGACAAATGATCTGAGATTCACGGATGAGCGCCAGGATGGAAGATCTGCCGCGCCTGCGGCGCCGGTTCCCGCGGCGGCGGCTGTTCGCGTATTCGGCGCTGGGCCTGATCGCGCTCGTCATCATGGCCGTCCTGTTCGCCCTCCTCTACATCCGATCTGACAGGTTCAATCGCTTTCTCGCGATCGAGATCGAAAAGGCGCTTGAAGCCTACGGGCTGAGCGCCGAGACCGAAGCGGTCTCGCCGGAGCTCGGCTCCGGCGCGATCACGCTTCACAACCTGAAACTCTTCAATCGGCGGACCGGCCAGCTCATCGCCAGGATTGGCCGCGTCAGAGCCTCACTTACGATCCGCGACCCGTTCGCGCTCCGCTTGCGCCGCGAAATCGTTTTCGACCGTCTGGAGCTTGACGGAGTCGATATGTGGGTCGTCCTCGACGAGCAAGGTCAGTCCAACTTTCAAGGCTTGCGCCGCCCTCCGCCGCTCCACCGCCGCATCACTTTCGATTATTCGAAGCTGGTCGGCTCGCTCAGCAGGAGCGCGATCCATTTCATAGATCAAAAGCGCGCCCTGCGAGGCGATCTGCGAGACTTGGCCGGAGAAGGGCGCCCGACCGAAGGCGCCGATCCGCCGAGAGTCGGCGTGCGGTTGGCTTCTGGATCAGGCTCACTCGTCCACAACGGCCATGAGATGGCGATTCAATCGATCGAATTCATCGGGCGGGTGATGGATTCGGGCGTCGAGATAGAGCGGCTGGCGCTGCGGGCGCCCATGGCTAAAGCGACAGCGTCAGGACGGTTGGATGATTGGAGGTCGCTGCGCTACCAGTTGGATACGAGGGCGGGGGCGAAGCTTGAAGAAGTTCTTCCCCTTTTCGCGCCGAAACTCTCGCTGAAAGGCGCGGCGAGCTTCAACGGGCGGTTAGAGGGTGAAGGCGCGCGATGGAGCGCCAGCGGGCAGGCGGGTTCGGGCGAACTGGTCGCTTACGGCGTCACGTTTCGCGACGCGCATGCCGAGCGCGCCCGCCTCGATTTTCGGGGCGGGCGCCAAAACCCATGGACTTTTTCAATCGGCCGGGCGCGGGCGCGCTCGGTCGCCGCCGAGGGCGTCGAACTCACAACCGCGGCGGCGTCAAACGTAAAAGGGACGATCGTTAAAGGGCAAGCGCGGATTACTTCAGATCAGGCGACGGTCGAGTCTATAAAAACCGGCAAAGCCGGTCTGAACAAATTCAGCGGGATCACGTTGCGCGACGTCCGCGCGACCTATGAACCGGGCAAGGGTAAAGGCCATTGGACTTTCTCAAGCTCGACGGCGCAGGCGCGTTCGGGCCTCGCCGGAGAGATCCAATTCACGGACGCTTCGGCGTCGAATCTGGGCGCGACGTTAATCGACGGACAATGGCAAATCACCGCCGATCAGGCCACGGCTAAACGCCTCAAGGCGGGGCAGAGCGAATTCAATGAGGTCGCGGCGCGCAATCTAACCACTGCGTTCGGCCCTGACGTGAGTAAAGGTCAGTGGACTTTTTCAATAGGCCAGGCGCAGGCGCGTTCAGGCTTCGCCGGAGGCGTCGAATTGACGAATGCGTCGGCGTCGAATGTGAAGGGGACGGTCGGCGGCGGGCAAGCGCAGATCACCTCCGACCAGGCCACGGTTGAACGCGCCAGGGCCGGCGCAGCGCCGGGAGCGGTAGCGACCGGACAGAATGTATTCAACGAGATCACATCACGCGACCTCAAGGTGACCTTCAGCCTTGACGTGGTCAAAAACCAAGTGGGGAGATGGACTTTTTCAATAGGCCAGGCGCAGGCGCGTTCGGGAGTCGCTGAAGGAGTCGAATTCACGGCCGCTTCAGTATTGAATGTGAGCGGGACGGTCGGCGGCGGGCGAGCGCAAATCACGACCAGCCAGGCCATGTTCGAGCATATAGAAGCCAGGGCCGAAGCCGGACAGGGGGCCTTCAACGGGATTACTCTGCGCGACGTCGCCGCAACGCTCGGATCAGGCTCGCAGGAGATGAGCGGACTCATCAGCTTGCAGGACGGTAATTGGGACAAGATCAAATTCGGGCAGACCAGCGGGCGATTCGCCGCCAGTCGCAATGCAATCTCTTTGAGCGGCTTCAACATTTCGGCGCTAGGCGGCGGCGCGACTGGCGATCTGACAGTAGAACTCGGCCCCAACGGCGGTTCGAAACTGCGCGCGGATTTCGCCGGGCTGCAGACCACCGAACTCTTCGCTTTGTTCGGCGCGCAAAGCGACCAACTGGCGGGAACGGTTACTGGCCGCGCCGACGTGACCTGGCCCGGGACTAACCTGCGATTGATCAGCGGCGAGATCTCGGCGCGATTCGATGGGCAGACGACCTCATTGCCCGACGTCATCCCGGTCAGCGGCGAGATTATCGCCAGGGCGCAAAGCGGCGTATTCACCTTCGACCGGTTCTCTCTACGCACGGACGCCTCGACGCTTACGGCGACTGGCAGATTAGCCCTAGACGGCGATTCCGACCTGCGATTCTCGATCACTTCGACGCGCGCCGAAGAGCTGCTGACCATCCTCAGCTCTCCGGGCCTCGCCGGAAGCGAAATCAAGCGGTTGATGACGACCTACGAACCGCGCCTATTCGGCGATTTCGGCTTCACGGGGACGCTAACCGGAAGGTTCGACAATCCGACAATCGCCGGCGACCTGCAGGCGTCGAGCTTCGGATTGCGCGACGAAATTCTGGGCGCCTTGCGCGGGCGCGTCATGGTCTCCCCATCGGAGTTTCGATTCGAGCAGGGGTCGCTCGCAACCGACACGGCCACTGGCGCTGGTGGATCTGCGCGGTTCAACTATGTTGCGCCGCGCGACGCCGCGGCCTCGACGGGCAGGTTCGACATCACATTCGAGCGAATCGACCTCGATTCGCTGCTCGGCGGCTTTGGACTGCCCACGCAGCAAAAACTCGTGACCGGAGAAGTCTCCGGCGAAGCGCATCTGACAGGGCTGCCCGCCGCGCCACGTGGCGACATCAATCTCAATCTCGCGGGCGGCGTAATCGCGGGGCAGCGCGCGGAATCGGCGACAGCCGTGGTCAGTTTCGACACGCAAACGGCGCGCATCGAACGCGTCGAAGCGCGATTGCCACAGGGCCATTTCACGGCCAGCGGAGTCATCAACCTGCAAACCAATGAATACCAGTTTCAGGGAGAGGCCCGACAGTTGGGGCTTCAGCGCATCGCCGAAGCGTTTGATCTCGGCGCGGCCCGATTGGGCGGCTCAGCCGACGCGACCTTCCAGGTTAGCGGCGATTTCGACAACCCCGAAGCTTTCAGGATCGAGATGACGGCGCAAGCGCGGCAGGTCACGATCAACGGCAGAGAATCCGGCCCCGCGACTTTGACGGCGCGCACTGCGGCGGACGGGCGCATCGACATCGAAATGGCGGCCGAGATCGCGGGCCGCCGTCAATCCGCCGCCGCAAGCCTCGAATGGCGTCGCCCTGGCCGTCCTATCACCATCACCGCCGACCTGGCGGATCTCGACATCGCGCCGTTCCTCACGGTCTACGCGCCGGATATAGCTCAACAGCTAAGCGGGCGGGTCACGGGGAGGCTGCGCGTCGCCGGGCCGACGGTGGGCGCTCAGGGCGAAGCGACGCTCGCCGGTTTGCGCGGCGCGGGCGCCATCACGGCCGTCGCGCTGCAGGTCGCCGGGACGCCGGTGGACGTATCGACGCCGCTCGACATCGCGATCGGCGATTCGCAGCTCCGCATCGCATCGGCGCGGATCACGGCGCGAGGCACGGACCTCAGAGTCGGCGGTTCGCTCGCCGTGGCCGAAAACGCGCCGATCGATTTTTCGATCGCAGGCCGGATCGACCTGGGCGCGTTCCGCCGCCCTGATGATTATTTCAATCTCGACGGCGAGGTCATGGTCGATGCGCGTATCGGCGGCTCGATCAATGATCCGAATCTGACGGGCGCGGCGACATTGCGCGACATTTCGGCCTCTGCGCCGGACGCGCCGATCACGATCGACGGAGGTTCGGGGCGCGTGGTTCTGTCGGGCAATCGTCTGACTGTCGAAAATTTCACGGCGCGCGCCGGCGGCGGATCGGCGCAAATCAGCGGCGGGGCGACGCTCACCGCATTCAGACCAACGGAATGGCGGTTCGACATCACGTCGAACGACGCCGAGGCGCTGTGGCAAGGAGTTCGCGCGGCGATTGACGCGAACCTGACGCTCACCGGGACGCCGCAAGGCCAGACGCTCAGCGGCCGCGTCGCCATTCCGGCGGCGGAATACGCGTCATCCGAACTCTCACTGGTCGAACTCGGCGAACGCGGGCGGCTCAGTTTCGGCGCTTTCGGCGGAGTCAGTGGCGTCACGCGCGGCCCGACGATCCCCCCCATCAACCTGGACGTCACGGTGGAAGCGCGCGAATCATTTTTTATTCGCAGTAATCAGGTCAACACCATCGCTTCGGCGACGCTCCGTCTGACGGGTTCTTTGGCCGATCCCGAGATCAGCGGGCGGGTCACGTTTGAAGGCGGCGCGGTCATCTTCCGGGGCCAGCGATATGACATCACTTCGGGATGGTTGGAATTGCCGGGCGGATTCGAAGATCCCCGGCTGCAATTACAAGCCGAAGGAAACATCAGGGGATACCGCGTCATCATCAGCTTCAGAGGCCCGATCAACGGTCTCGAGCTCTCGCTCAATTCGGAACCCCCTCTGTCACGCCCCGAAATCATCTCACTGATTACGACAGGCAGCGTCGGATCAGGCGCGTTGAGCTCTCCTGATCCAGCGCGCGCCGGGATGACCACGGCCGGGGCGTTGCTTTCGGATGAGTTCATTTCAAAAACTCTCGGACGCGAGACCGAGCGATTTCTCGGATTGAACCGCTTTCAGATCGACCCCGTGCTGCGCCCTTATGACAACCCCGCCGCGCGCATCACGGTCGGGCGGCAGTTGGCGCGCGGGCTGTCTTTCTTCTATTCCACCAACCTCGCTTCCGAACAGGAACAAACGGGAGTGCTCGAACACGACATCACTAAACAGTTCTCGGTCGTCACCACATACACGCAGAGCGGAGACACTCAGGTCCGGGCGATTGACCCGAACGAATTCACGATCGACATCAAAGGGCGCAAACGCTTCTCGCTCGGAGCGGGCCGTGGCGCGACAATAGGCGCGATAACAGGCGGCGTCAGGCCCAATCTCGGGCGCATGGCGCTCCCGCCGGGCAACCTGAAAGTCGGCGTAGCGCTCTCTGACGGCCGAGTGGTCAAACTCAGCGAGGACCGACTGCGCGAGCTTCTGCCTGTGCGCGAAGGATTCAGCCGCGCGCAGTTGCGCGCCAGCGAAAGCGCCCTGACTGACTACCTGCAGGAGAAGGGGTATTTATTCGCCCAGGTTCAAGGACGATGCGACCCCGCCGATTGTAGAACGCCGAAAATTAACGACCTGCGCGTGTTTTATGACGTTCGCCCGGGCACGCGTTACGAACTGAAAGAGATTCACATCATCGGCGCGGAGGAGTTGGACGAGCATAGCTTGAAAGTTGATTTGCGATCGAAGGAGAGCAACCTGCTCGGGGAATTTCCGGGGCTCAAGGATTTGCCGGTACTGGACGGCTCGCCTCGCGGCAAAACCAGCAACGACCGGATGCGCGCCGACCGTGAAACGATTCGCGCCGCAATGGCCAACCTCGGCTACAGATCGGCGCGTGTCGAATCGCGCCTGTACTTCACATCGGATCGCGACGAATTGGCGCTAATTTTCGTAGTGTATAAAGGGCCGAAATCGATCGTCAAGAACGTCTTCGTGCGCGGCAACACGCTGTTCGCGACGCCGGAGTTGCGAGGGCTTGCGCCGATCAACGCCGGCGATCCCTTCTCGGCCGAGAGCGCGCGCGAAGGCGCCAGGAAGATCAAGAATTTTTACACCGAGTGGGGGTACCTGGAGGCGAGGACGGATGTTATCATCCTCGACCTGCCCGGCGACTGCGTGAGCCTGATTTACGAAGTGACTGAAGGCGAGCGAGCCGTGGCCTGTGATGTGGTGGTGACGGGCCAGACCATCACGCGCGCGGGCTCCGTCCGACGCTTTTTGGATTTCATGTCCGGCGACGTGTTGACTCCCAGACTGCTGCGCAACGCGGAGCGCGACCTTTACGCGACCGGCGCGTTTCGCGAAGTGATTGTTCGCGCGACGCCGGACGCCGGCGTCGCGCGAGAGGCCCGCCGCGTGACGGTGAGCGTAGCGGAGGCCGATCCGTTGTCGCTGTTTTACCTTCTGGGTTATTCAACCGACGAAGGGCCGCGCGCCACCGTCCAATTCACGCATAACAATCTATTCGATCGCCTGCTTCTGGGAACGCTGAGATTGCGCGGCAGTCAGGAGGAGCAACTCGCGCAGCTACAACTGACCGACCTCCGCCCGTGGGGAACAATATGGCCGACGACGTTCTCCGCCTTCTACCAGCGCGATTCCGACGTGCGCCCCTTCGTGCGCAGTAGGCTATTGAACGGAAACGTGGAGCCGAGCTCCGGGGGCCAGTCATTCGGCATTAACCGCTTCGTGGGCTTCGTTCAAACCCAGCGCAGGTTGAGCGACCGAATGGCGCTCCGATTCCGCTACAGCTTTCAAAACGTGAAGCTCTTCAACCTCGAAAACATTCCCGAAATCGAGGTCACTCGCAACGAGCCGTCGCTCCGTCTGGGCGAGTTCTCGGTTGGCTTTACTCGCGAAACCCGGGACAACGTGCTTTCGCCGACGCGCGGACAGTTGTTCAGCTTCGATCATTCGCTCGCGGCGCGCGAACTCGGCGGCAATGAATCTTTCAACAAATTCTTCGGCGCCTACCAGCGATACGACACGCCGAAGGCGCTCGGGGGCACGACCATCGCCGTCGCGGCGCGCGTCGGCTTGGCCGGGCTATTCAGGATCACGGACCGTGACGGCGACGGGGTAATCAGCGAGCCGGAAAGAAGTTTGCCGATCAGCGAGCGCTTCTTCGCCGGCGGCGCGACGACGTTGCGCGGTTTCAAGTTCGAAGAGGCCGGGCCGCATGGCGTCCTGGAACCGCGCAAATCCAACGAACTGCCGACGCTCGTCCCGATAGGCGGCGACGCGCTGGTGATCTTCAACTTCGAGCTGCGCTTCCCGCTGTCGCGACGGTGGCGGCTGGTTCCCTTCTACGATCTGGGCAACGTCTTCAGGCGAGTGGGCGACATCAATTTCGCCGGCATGACTAACTCCGTGGGACTCGGACTGCGGTTCAACACGCCGATCGGACCGGTGGGCGTGGATTACGGTTATCTGCTCGACCCGCCATTCTTCATCACCGCCTCAGGCGCCAAGCTCCGCCAGCCGCGTTCCGCCTTCCACATCAGAATCGGCCAGAGTTTCTGACCAGTCATAATTTCTTCTCGGCGACTCGCTCAAGCCGCGTATCCGGCACGCCATCGCTCTGCCGCACGATGAAGTTTTCGACGTCCTTCAGCGTAAAGATAGGCGCGTCCGCCGCGCGTTGCGCTTTGACGTTTTGGAACGTCGCGCCTTTCACGTCGCCAAGCGCGAACGCCGGTCGCAGGTCATCTTCCATGTAACTGACCTGGACGTTGTTCATCTCGATTCCTTTCACGTGTCGAATGTAAAAGCCATAGGCCGGGATAGGTCCGAACATACTCGGTTCGGGATAGGCGTTCTCGCGTTCAGGCGGTTCGACCGCTGCGGCTTCTTTGGCGCCCCCGCCGCGATAGACGATGCGGATGTCGCTCAAATGAACGTCTTCGATGTCGTGGCCGGGAACCCCGCTGATGATCGAGGCGAATTTCGCCACGGCGTCGGAAACAACGATGTTGCTGATGTTGACGCGGCGAATCGCGCCGACAGGCGTCTCTTTCGGGCCGCGCATTCGGCTGCCCAGGCGCAAGAAGATCGGCGCGGTGGTCACGTCGCGCATCGTGAGGTTAGTGACGGTGACGTCTTCGATGACGCCGCCGTCGACAGTCTCGATGGCGAATCCGCGGCAATGATCGAAGACGCAATTGGAGATCGTGATATTTTTAAAGCCGCCATTCGATTCGGTGCCGAACTTGATTCGACCGGTCGGGCCGTCGCGGTCCGGCGCCTGCCGCTGCGTGCGTTTGAACTCGCCGTCGAGAAACGAACCCATGTCATAGCCGGATACCTGGCAATTGATGATGGTCACGTTCTCTGTCGCGCGCGCAAAGCCCAGCGCGAAGGAACTCTTCAAACAGACGCCATCGTCGCTTGGCGAATTGACGCTGCAATTGGAGATGCGAACGTTGCGGCAGGCGTCGATGTCCAGGCCGTCGCGATTGGTGTCTATCTTGACGTTATCGATCGTCAGGTTGTCTACGCCGGTCGCGAGCAGCGCAAAGTGGCCGCCCATCAAAACTGAGAAATCGCGGAGCGTTACGTTGCGGCAGAGCTTCAGCGCGATCGCTTTATTTCCCTGCCCCTCCATTGAGTTGTTCGCGTCGCGTCGCGCGCCTTCGCCGAGCGGCGTCTGCGGCTGCGCGCCGGGGCGGCCGCCGCCCAGGCTGACCGGGCTGTCTCCGGGGCGCGCCTCGGCGCGCGGCCCCGGGCCGCGACGGGTCAATCCCTTGCCGTAGATCATTCCGGGCCCGAGGATCGAAACGTCGTGCAAGCCGACGCCCCAGATCAGACTGTTCTGCCAGTGGCTGTGGCCGAAGTCCTGATACATATCCCACTGGTTCGGCTCCGGCAGATCGTAAGAGCCTTTCGCCTCGGCCGGATCGGCGGCGAGGATCGTCGCGCCCGCGTCGAGGTAGAGCGAAATGTTGCTCTTCAGCCGGATCGAAAAGCTCAAGTACACACCGGCTGGAAAACGCACCGTGCCGCCGCCCGCCGCCGCCGCCGCTTCAATCGTTTTGTTGATGGCGTCGGTGTCTGGCGTTCGGCCGTCCCCCTTCGCGCCATAGGCCTTCACGTCGAACGCCACCTGGCCGCTCACATTTTGGGTGGAATGATGAAAAATGCCTGCGCCGGTAAACAGGAGCAGAACCAGAGGAAAACCAAAGTATCGCTGAAAGATCGAAAGCATCAGGTGTCCTTTCATATTCATTTTTATTATTGAGGCAATGCGCCCCCGGAAGGAATTTGGTTAACGCAGGCGGAGTGTAGAAACGAAAAGATCGAGTTTCAAGCCCGCCGCGACAAATAGCCCTACCGGCAAGGCGCCATCTCCTGAATCCTACCAGCGGAAGCTGGTGGATCGTTCATTCCCTGCCTACTAGCAAGACGCCATCTCCTGAATCCCACCAGCGGAAGCTGGTGGATCGTTCATTCCCTGCCTACTAGCAAGACGCCATCTCCTGA
>Ga0126377_10003709_pt1 | contig 10902 bp, 8 predicted proteins | sample PanSoiMetPlot_22_FD_92647 | JGI IMG/M metagenome (GOLD analysis project Ga0126377, IMG submission 92647) | Tropical forest soil microbial communities from Panama - MetaG Plot_22 | ecosystem: Environmental > Terrestrial > Soil > Tropical forest > Bulk soil | place: Panama | collected 2016-02-17
ACATCGGCCAGCAGATCGCCGGCGCGTTGGTAGCGGGCGTGGATGTCCGGCGCCATGGCTTTGAGCACGACGTCGTTGATCGCTTTCGGAATCCTGGGATTCCGCAGACGCGGTGCGGTCAGGAGATCGCCGTTCATCAATCGGTCGAGATCCGACGGCGACGGCGTCTCATAGGGCAGAACGCCGGTCAGCATCTGGTACATCGTCACGCCAACCGAGTAGAGGTCGGAGGCGAAGACGGCCTTGCCTTGAAACTGTTCGGGCGCCATGTACGGCGGGCTGCCGATCACCGTCGTGCCGTGCGCGGCGATCTCGAGGAATCGCGACGTGCCGAAATCGGCCACCTTGACCATGCCGTGGTCGGTGACGATGACGTTCGACGGCCGCAGGTCGCGGTGCAGGACGCCGGCGCGGTGGGCGTGGTCCACGGCATTGGCGATCTGCACGGCGTAGTCGAGCGCGCGGGAGACATCGAGCGCGCCGTCCTTGGCGATGATCGCTTCGAGCGTGTCGCCCGGGACGTACTCCATCACGATGAAGAAGACGTTTTCCTTCTTCTCCGCCGTCAGGATGTCGATGATGTTCGGGTGATTGAGCGTCGCGAGCAGCCGCGGCTCGCGCAGCAGTTCGCCGAAGTCGAGGTTCTGCTTGTGCGGGACCTTGAGCGCGACTTTCTTGTCGATCCACGTGTCTTCGGCGAGAAAGACCGTGCCGAAGCCGCCGCTGCCGATCGTCGAGACGATCTTGTATTTCCCGACGATTTGCCCGCGGAAGAACATTTGCGTCGGAGTATAGCAGAGCGGTTTTCGCGAGGTGCCGGTAGGAGGTGACCTCACACCCCACACCCCGCACCTCACACCTCGCACCCTATAATCCTCAGAACCGTGCATCGCTTCTTCGCCCCCGCGCTCGATCCCGGCGACGAATTCGTCACGCTGCCGCGCGACGAAGCCGAACATCTGACGCGGGTGCTGCGCGTCGGCGTCGGCGATACGGTGGCGGTCTTCGACGGTCGCGGCCGCGAGTTCCTCGCCAAAGTCGCCGCTGCGATGCGCCGCGAGGTGCGCGTACAGCTGGTGTCGCGCGTCGAGCCCGCCGCGGAGGCCGCCGTGCCCATCACGCTCGTCCAGGCGGTCCTCAAAGGCGACAAGATGGACGAGGTCGTGCGCGACGCGGTCATGCTGGGTGTTGCCGCGGTCCAGCCGATCGTGACGAAGCGGACCGAAACGACCGTCGCCTCGCTGCTGCGAAGCGCCAGAGTTGAGCGCTGGCGGCGGGTCGCCGTCGCGTCGGTCAAGCAGTCCCGGCGTGCAGTGGTGCCGCCGATTCAGATGCCGCTCACGCTCGTCAGCGCGCTCGACGAACCGGCGGCCTCGCTGCGGCTGATGCTCGTGGAGCCCGGCGCCGCGGCGGGCGTGGAGAAGCTCTCCGTGCTCCAGACGCTGCCGGCGCCGCGCGACGCGTCCGTGCTGATCGGCCCCGAAGGCGGGTGGACCGAGGAGGAGTTCGTTGCCGCCCGCGATCGCGGCGTCCGCCTGGTGACGCTCGGCCACCGCACGCTGCGGGCCGACGCCGTCGCCGTCGCGGCGATCAGCGTGCTGCAGTTTCTGTGGGGTGATTTGTAGGCGCTACGGCACGATGATGTCCGGGCGCATCCAGCGGCGGATGCAGCACTGGTCGACCTCGGCGGCGTCCACGTATCAGCGGAGGACGACGCGGAAGTCCTGGGTCTTGACGTCGCCGTCCGCGAGCGTCACTCGCGCCGCGCCGGATCGGTGGTTCTCAAGGTAGGTGGGGTCGAACCACTCGCCTTGTTCCGCCGGATCGACGGTGGCGATGAGGTACTCGCCGGGCGGCAGGCCGCGGATGCGATATGTGCCGGTCTGGTCGGGACGCGTCGTCATGATCTGGCGCGCCTGCGGGCGCCAGAGCGTGGAATCGGTGGGAAACGCGAGCACCGTGTAGTCCGGAACCGCGGCGCCCGATTCATTCGTAATCGTGCCGCTGACTTCCGTGATCTTGTCGGTGAAAACGATCGCCACGTTCGACAGCGTCTGGCCGGCCCGGACTTCGATGGGGGTGTCGGTGATGTCGCGGCTATCGAGCGTTACCGATTTCAACGACCAGCCTCGTATGTTGCCGTTCGGCCGGATCAGGTGGAGGCCGGCCGCTACGCCGGTCAGCGTAAAGCGCCCGTCACGATCGACCCGAGCATTCTGCTGCGGGCCAAACGCCATCTGATCGGTTGACGGTGCGCCCATGCGGACCTGCGTCGGATCCGGCGGCTGCGAGGAGCCCGGCTGGAACGTGATGACTCCCGTGATCGTCGCGCCCGTCGAGAGCAGCACGTTGACGTCGGCCACGTCGCCGGCCACGCTCAACTGCTGCATGCCGAAGAGCGGCGTGTCGCCGTCCCCGCGCGCGCGAAGCACGTACCGGCCGGGCGGCACGTTCGCCATCGAAAACGATCCGTCGCGCTGAATGCGGCTGCCGTAGTTGTTGCCGATCTGCCCGCCGCGGCCGTTGGAGTCGGGCATCAGGTTCACGTTGCCGTTGGTCGTCGGCGTCCCATCCGGATTCATCACGCGCCCCGTGATACGCGCCGTCCGGACGAGCTGCAGGCTGACGTTGATGTCCAGCACCTCCTGGCTCACGCCCACCGTCACCGGCCGCGCTTCGTCGATCGACGTCGCACTCGGATAGTAGGTCGGCGCGTAGTTGACGGGATCCTGGTCATCCGCGCTGCTGAACATGCCCGGGTTGCCGGCCGCAATCGCGGCCCGCATGGCCGCCATGTCGGCTGGCGCGGCGCCGGCGGGACCTCCGCGGCCGCCGCCGAACGGCCCGCCGCCAGGCCCTATCGGTCCGGCGCCGCGACCACCGGCGCCGGGCAGGCGCGTCAGCGCGTTCACGTAGTAGTCCCCCGGCATCAGGCCCCAGACGCGGTACTGACCCCGGTCATCGGTCTGACCCGTACCAGCCGGCGTCAGCCGGCGGTCGCCTTGCACGTACTGGTACCGCATGATGCGCACGACAGCGCCGGGCACCGGTTCCCCGTCCTCGTCCATCACGCGGCCCGAAATCACGCCGCCTCGCGGCAGCCGGAAGTCGACGCCCTTGATCTGCTGGCCGTCATCGAGCTGGAGCGGTGTACCGGCCTGGAGCGGCCGTCGCTGGCCGTAGGAGAGCGACACGAAGCCGGACTTGGAGACGGTCAAGGTGTAGCGCCCAGCCGGCAAGTCCGACAGCTCGAAGAGACCCGAATCGTCGGTGAGCGCGCCTCGGCCGCCCGGGAGCTCGCCGGCCGTGACGAACACGCGGGCCCGCTTCACAGGCCGTCCGGTGTCGGCCGTGATGACGCGTCCGCTGATGCGTCCGGTCGGCGGAGGCGGAGCGTCCTTGGCTTGGGCCGTTGTGTCGCGCGCCGGACGCTGGGGTTGCTGCGCGCCGTAAAGAAGGCCGACTGTCAGGGGCAGAATGACGAAAGCGGGCAGAACTCGACGCATGATCACTTATTAGACCTGCTTATTCGCCACGCGGTTGACGTTCACGGTTTCTTAACGCCATCCCGACCCAATCCTCGCATGTCCGCTCCCAGACGGTCGTGCCGCCAAACGCGCGGGCGACGGCGTCGCGCTCCTCGATCTGCAGCCCGCTCACGATCAGGGTTGCGCCGCCGCACGCGACATGTTTCAGCGCCGCCGCCGATTGGACCAGCAAATGGCCCGTCAGATTCGCGATCACCACGTCCGCCTGTAGATCGCGATCCGCGGGCGCGACCGAGATGTCGCCCGCCCGAAAGGTGACCCGTGAGCCTACTTCGGGATTGAGCGTCAGGTTCTCGCGCGCGGCGTGAAGCGCATCCTCGTCGACATCGATCCCGATCGCGCGCGCGGCGCCAAGCCGAACGGCGGCGATCGCGAGCAGGCCTGAGCCCGTGCCGACGTCGAGCACCGTCGCGCCAGCGAGATCGATGGCCTGGAGCGCTTCCAGACACAGTTGCGTCGTCGCGTGATGCCCGGTGCCGAACCCCATCGAAGGAGGGATGACGATTCGAATGGCAGATTGGTCAGTGCTGGTGGAGGGGTTCGAAACCACCGTGAGGCGTCCAATCGTAATCGGCTGAAGGTTCTCCTGCGATCGCCGGGCCCAGTCTTCGTCGGGAACATCGATGGATGAGACCGGGAAGTGCGCTGCGAGGGCGAACCTCGCGGCGTCGCGGTCCGCATGTCTGACAAAGAACACGCGGACCGAGTCGACATGTTCTTCGAGCGCGGTTGGCCAGAAATCGTCAACAAGCGCGGCAAGGAGGCCGGAGTCCTTGCAGCGAACGTCGAGGGCAGGGTAGGTCTTACCCAAACATGTCTTTGACGCGGTCGAACAGGTTCCGCTCGTCCTGTTCCTGCTCGCCGCGCGCGCGCGGCTCGAATGTGTCCTTCGGCAGCGACTTCGCGAGCTGATCGAGCAGCTGCTTCTGCTCACGCGTCAACTTCCGGGGCGTGTGGACCTGCACCGTGACGAACAGGTCGCCGCGTCCGCGGCCGCTGACATCGGGCAGCCCCTTGCTCCGCAGGCGGAACGTCGTTCCGGTTTGCGTCCCCTCGGGGACTCTCACCGTATCGGGATCGTCGAGCGTCGGTACCTCGATCTGGCCGCCGAGGGCGAGCGTCGTGAAGCTCACCGGAATCTCGCAGAACAGGTTGTTTCCGTCGCGACGGAAGAACTCGTGCTCCTGCACGTGGACCACCACGTAGAGATGTCCCGCGGGACCGCCGGCCGCACCCGATTCGCCTTCGCCCTGAAGGCGGAGCTGCTGTCCGGTCGCGATGCCCGGCGGGATCTTGACGGTGATCTTGCGTTCTCTCGTCACCCGCCCCGCGCCGCGGCACGCGTGGCACGGCTTGGTGATGATCCGGCCCGCTCCCCGGCACTGCGGACAGGTGCGCGCGACCGTGAAGAACCCCTGCTGGAACCGCACCTGGCCCTGCCCGCGGCATTGCGGACACGTTGACGGCGACGATCCCGGTGCCGCGCCCGAGCCGTTGCACGTATCGCAGTTCTCCTGACGCGGAATCTGGATCGCGGTTTCCGTGCCGTGCGCCGCCTCGTCGAAAGTAATCTCGAGGTCGTAGCGCAGGTCGGCGCCGCGCTGCGGCCCGCCCCGGCGCCGCGCGCTGCCGAACAGGTCGCCGAAGCCGAACATGTTGCCGAGGATGTCGGCGAAGTCGCCGAACTCCTGGAATACGGACGGGTCGAAGCCGGCGCCCGCGCCGGCGCCCGAGACCGCCGCGTGCCCGAACCGGTCGTACGCGGCGCGTTTGTCGGGGTCCGCGAGAACCGCGTACGCCTCGGCCGCTTCCTTGAACTTCTCTTCGGCGGCCGTGTTTCCGGGATTGCGATCGGGATGGTGCTTCATCGCAAGCTTCCGATAGGCGCTCTTGATGTCGCTGTCGTTCGCGCCTCGGGAGACACCGAGGATCTCGTAGTAGTCGCGCTTGCTCACGCCTTCGCCACCTTCACCATCGACGGCCGCAGGAGCCGATCGCCAATCATGTAGCCCTTCCGCAACTCGTCGATGACCTCGCCTTCTTCGTGGTCGGGACTTTCTTCGTGAATGACTGCCTGATGCAGGTTGGGATCGAACTGTACGCCGACCGCCTCAATCGGTCGTACGCCGTACTTGCCGAGCATGTCCTGCAGCTTGGCGCGAATCAGCTCGACGCCCTTGCGGTACGCCGCGCCGGCTCCGCCGGGGTCCGTTTCGAGCGCAATGTCGAAGTCGTCCACGACGAGCAGAAGCTCACGCAGGAGCCCGAGCACCGCTTCATCGGCCTGTTCGCGTCGGGTCCGCTCGAGGCGCTTGCGATAGTTGTCGAATTCCGCGGTCTTGCGCAGCAGACGATCGTAGTAGTCGTCGCGCTCGCGCTGGAGGTCGGCGATGGTCGGTTCCGCTACCGCGGCCGACGCTTCGCCCGAAGGACTACCAGCGTCCTGCGGCTCGTCCGCTGGATCGGTCATACGTTCGTCACTCATATGTCTAGTTCGGATCGCGCAGCACGCGAGACACGGCCTGTGCCGCGCCGTCGACGACCGCGATCGCCCGTGGATAACGCATGCGCGTCGGCCCGATGACGCCGAGCACGCCGATCCCCGACCCGTCGTCGTAGGTCGACATGATCAGGCTGAAGGGACGCAGGGTCGGATCCAGATGTTCGGCGCCAATGGTCACCGACAAGCCCTGACCCTCGATGTACTCGTCGAGAATCTGGAGCAGCTTCGTCTTCTCCTCGATCATCTGCAGCAATGTCTGCAGCATAGCAAGGGTCAGGCCACTCCCGTCGTCGAGGAGCGAGGAGGCGCCTTCAACGTAGATTGTGCGGCCGTCGGGCAGGTCCGCAAACGCCGTTGTCGCGAGCCGCATCGCCCGCGCGAGGATGGCGTCGTAGAGCAGACGCTCTTCGGTGATGCGCTCCAGCACGGCTTCACGGGCGCGATGCAGCGGCAAGCCCGAGAACTCGCTGTTCAGGTAGTTCGACGCCTGCCGTAAGTCGTCCGCTTCGAGGCGCTCACCCAGATCGATCACCTTCTGGATCACGTGGCCACCCCTCGCCACGATGATCACGAGAATTCGCGTGTCGCTGAGCGGCACGAACTCCACACGATCGAAAACGGCGGTGGCGTGCGTCGAGCGGCTGGCGAACCCGACCGAGCGAGAGGCCTGCGACAGCACGTGCGAAACGTGAGGCAGCACGGAGTCGAGCAGGCAGTCAGGGCTGTCGCGCCGCAGACGCGCCTCGACCGCGGTTGCCGCGCGACGAGGCCGTTTGGTTTCGAGGAGCAAATCCACGTAAAAGCGGTAGCCGCGATCGGTCGGAATCCGTCCGGCCGAGGTATGGGGCTGCTGAACGAAGCCCTCTTCCTCGAGACGAGCCAGGATGCTCCGAACGGTTGCCGACGACACGCCAAGCCCGGCGGCGGTGACGAGCAGCGACGACGCGACGGGCTCGCCTGACGCGATGTATTCGCGAACGAGTGCCGCCAACACGCGGCCCGCACGAGAGTTAATGTCGTGCCCCTGGTTCATGCGTGGATTAGCACTCTAAGCCTCAGAGTGCTAAAGCATTATAGCACTCAGCGGATGCCTGCGCGGCCGGCGAGCTCGAGTGCGGCGACACGCGCCATCGCCACGACTTCAGCACGATCGACGCGCACCGGATTGAACTCGTCCACAAGTACCTCGCCGTCGACGATCGTGGTCCGCACATCGCTGCCGCGCGCGGCGTAGACGAGCGTCGAGTAGGGGTCGGGACCTGGCACCAGGTGCGGACGATCGCGATCGACGACGATGACGTCGGCGCGCTTGCCCACCTCGAGGGAGCCGATTTCGTGCTCTCGGCCGAGGGTACGAGCCCCGGCGCGGGTGGCCATCCACAGCACGTTGCGGGCAGGCAGCGCGCCAGGCGCTCTGCGCACCGCCTGGAGCACAGCGGCGAGCCGCATCTCCTCGAACATGTCGAGCCGGTTGTTGCAGGCCGCCCCATCCGCGCCCAGCGACACCGTGATCCTGCGCGCGAGCATCTCGACCACGGGCGCGATGCCCGAGCCCAACTTGAGGTTCGAGCCGGGGCAGTGCAGCACCTTCACGTCCTCGCGGGCCAGCAGTTCTTGATCGGCCTCGTCGGCCCACACGCAATGCGCGGCGCACAGACGCGGTGAGGCGAGGCGCAGGCTCGCGAGGTACGCGAGGTTGGTCAGTCCGCCGGATATCTGCTGGACGATGGCGATCTCGTCGCGGGACTCCGCCGCGTGCGTGTGCACGAGCGCGCGGTGTTCGGCGGACAGGTCCGCCACGGTTTCGAGCAGCTCGCGGGTGCAGGAGACCGCGAAGCGAGGCGCGAACGCGGCATGTAACCGGCCATTCCCGGCTCCATGCCATCGCTTCAGCAGGGCGAGGCTCTCGTCAAGGGAGCGGTCCGTTTTCTCCTGTAATCGCGCCGGCACCTGCGCGTCGGAGTCCATCATGCATTTGCCGATCGTCGCGCGCAGACCGGCTTCCTTCACTGCCTCGAACACGACGTCCGTGTCGTGCACCGTTTCCATCGTGAGCACTGCGGTCGTTCCGCCGCTCAGGAGCTCGGTGGTCGCCAGGCGGGCCGACGCGCGCAGCGTCGCCGGCGTGTGCGCCGCTTCCATCGGCCACACGCGGCGCCGGAGCCAGTCCATCAGCGGCAAATCGTCCGCGAATCCGCGGAACAACGTCTGGCAGAGATGGATGTGCGTCTGGATGAGTCCGGGCAGAACGTAGCCACCCCGCGCCTCGATCACGCGGTCGTGGCGGCCCGTCAGATTCGATCCGATGGCCGCAATGCGCCCGTCGACGATCGACACGTCGCCGTCGACGATGTCGAAGCGGTCGTTCATCGTGAGAATGGTGCCGCCGCGGATTAAGAGGGAAGGCGTCAAGTCTGACGTCTCAAGTGTGAAGTCTCAGGTTATGCGTCGGACTTGAGACCTGAAACGTCAGCCTTGAGACTTGGAGGTGCCCATTTCATCGACGCTGAATGCGTCTTGCCGTGTTTCACGGCGATCAGTTCCGCCAGGATGCTGACCGCGATTTCCTGCGGCGTCACGGCGCCGATGTCGAGGCCGATGGGCGCGTGGACGCGCGCGAGGAGCTCGGCTGGCATCTGCTCGTCGATGAGTGCGTCGTAGATCCGCGCCACCTTCGCGCGGCTGCCAATGAGGCCGAGGTAGCGCAGCTCGCGATGCGCGAGCGCGCGCAGCGCGTCGAGGTCGTTGGTGTGTCCCCGTGTGACGATGACCGCGTACCCGTGAGCGGGGATGGCCGCGCGGGCAATCCAGGACGGGATGTCCTCGACCACGATCTCCACGGCGTTCGGGAAGCGCTCCGCGTTCGCGAACTTCTCGCGGTCGTCGACGACGTGGACGCGAAATCCCACCTCGTGCGCGAGCCGCGCGAGATGAAACCCGACGTGGCCGGCGCCGACGACGTACAGCTCGGGTGAGGGTTCGATCGGCTCGATATAGACGTCCATCTGTCCGCCGCAGATGAGCCCGGTCTCTTGCGCGAAGTCGTCCGACAGCTCGTAGTGGACGAGCTCCGGCCGCCGGCTCTTGATCGCCTCGCGCGCTTTCCAGAACGCGTCGTTTTCGTAGCAGCCGCCCCCGATCGTCCCGACGATCCGACCGTCGCCGAACACCAGCATCTTGGCGCCCACCCGCTGCGGCGTCGAGCCGGTTGTCGACACAATCGTGACGAGCGCCGCCGGCTCGCCGCGCTCGAGGGCGTCGGCGACGGCGGAAAACACTTCGCGATTCACAAGGTGATTATAGGAGGAGTGGCCAGTGGTCAGTGATCAGTGGCCAGCTGGGCCCACTGCCCACTGCCCACTGCCCACTACAACTGACCACTGGCCACCGGCCACTGGTCACTACCGGTGCAGATCACACACCTGCGTCGGTTCAGTCCCGCTGAGAAACGCCTCGTTGAACGTCTTCGGGCAGCCGGGCGTCGCGAGCTTGCCGGTGTCGGCATCGATTTCCCTGAAGGTGATGCCCTCGGGGACGTCGAAGGGCGTGTTGGGACGGCCGGCGAGCGCGGCTTTCATGAACTGCGTCCAGATCGGGAGCGCCGCCTGCGCGCCGCTCAACCCGATGGGTTGGTTATCGTCGAATCCCACCCACACGACCGTGAGCAATTCGGGCGTGAACCCGGCGAACCACGCGTCGCGCAGGTCGTTGGTGGTGCCGGTCTTGCCCGCCGCGTCCAGCGTGAAGCCGTTCGCGCGCGCGCTCGCCGCCGTGCCTTCATTCAGCACGCTCCGCATCATGTTGGTGACGAGGAACGTGGTGGCAGGGGAGGCGATGCGGCGCGGCTCGGACGCCGTCTTCCTCGTGACGTCCTTGCTGCCTCGCGTGATTTGCATGATGTGCTTCAGCGGCCGCACGGTGCCACCGTTCTCGAACAGCGTATACGCGGTCGCCATCTCGTACGGCGTCGCTTCGAACACGCCGAGGGCGATCGAGGGATAGGGCTTCGGCGGAGTCCCCACGCCGAGCCGCTTCCACAAGTCCGCCACCCGGTCGTAGCCGGCCTGCTCGGCGACGTGAATCGTGGCGAGGTTCCGCGAGTGGGCCAGCGCACGGCGGAGCGTGATCGGCCCGTCGTACTTGCCCTCGTAGTTCTCGGGGGTCCACACCTGATCGTCGAATTCGAAGGTCTCGGGTTCGTCCACGACGATGGACGCGGGCGTGACGTCGGTGCGTTCCTCGTCGAGCGCGCGCTCGAACGCGGCGAGATACACGAACGGCTTGAACACCGATCCCGGCTGCCGGCGCGACACGATCGCGCGGTTGTATTGCGACTGGTTGTAGGAGCGCCCGCCGACGAACGCGAGGATTTCGCCGGTGCCCGGGTCGACGGCAATGAGCGCGGCTTCGGCTTTGCCCTTGCGTTTGCGGCGCGACAACAGCTGATCGACGTTCGTGAGACCGTTGCGCACGGCGTCCTGCGCCAGGCGCTGCAGATGCAAGTCGAGCGTCGTGTGGACTTCCACGGCCTGGTCGGTCGTGGTCGTCAGACCGGGGTACTGATCGTCGAGCGTTTGTCCGACGTAGTCGACGAAGTAAGGCGCTTCGGCTTCGAGCGCGCGCTGCACGACGACCAGCGGCTCGAGCGAGGCGCGTTCCGCCGCCTCGCTCGTGATGTAGCCTGCATCCGCCATCGCCTGCAGCACCAGGTTGCGCCGGTCCCGGCAGCGGTTCGGGTTGTTGAAGGGCGAGAGCGCCGAGGGCGATTGGAACACGCCGGCGATGGTCGCGGCTTCGGCCAGCGTGACGTTGCTCACGTCCTTGCCGAAGAACAGGCGCGACGCTTCCGCG
>Ga0126377_10003710_pt1 | contig 10901 bp, 9 predicted proteins | sample PanSoiMetPlot_22_FD_92647 | JGI IMG/M metagenome (GOLD analysis project Ga0126377, IMG submission 92647) | Tropical forest soil microbial communities from Panama - MetaG Plot_22 | ecosystem: Environmental > Terrestrial > Soil > Tropical forest > Bulk soil | place: Panama | collected 2016-02-17
ACTTGATCGCCGGTCGGTGACCGGCCTGCCCAGATCACCGTCACTTCCACCCGCGCGGGAGCCAGGCCGGCGGTTTGCGCACTACTGGCCTGGACCTTTATGCGGGACCAGGCCGTGTGTGGGGGCTCTGACCAGAACCCCGGGAACTGGTCTCGGCCGGTACCGGTCAGATCCGCGACCAAGACCCGATCAGCGGCCCGGATCGCGGCCTTCGTGGTCGTGGCTGGGAGGGCCGGCGGTGCGGAGGTCGTCGTGGCGTCGAGCAGCTTCTGTACGTAGGCATCCGATACCGGACCTGCCAGCGGATCGGCCAGTTCGCCGGGCTCGGCCGGGATCGGCATCGCCCCCGACCCGGTCGGGGTCGCGGCCTCCGGCCGGTCGGTAGCTATGGCCGGCGGGGCGGTCGAGCGCAATCGCAGCGCAGCGCCAGGTGGGGGCGGATTGGTCGCCGAAGCGCCGTTCCCCGTGCGTGAAGCCGGACCGCTGGCTCCGCCGCCTGCGGCCAGCAGCAGCACCCCGCCTAGCGCCAGGGCTAGCGCGCACATAAGCGGGATGGCCGTCCGGCGCCGGACGGCCGCCGGGCGCGACTCCGCCGGTTGCGGGCGCTGCGGCATCGGCCGTTGCCGCTGCGCTGCCGATCGCTCCCGTCGTGTGGTCGGTTGGCTCCGTCGCGTCGCCGCTTGCTCCCACCGCGCTGCCGATCGCTCCCGTCGTGCCGCCGATTGGCTCCCTCGCGTCGCCGGTTCCTCACGACGTGTGTTCGGTTGCCTCGCTGCCGTCGCCGGTCGCTCCCGTCGCGCCGCCGGTTCTCGCCGTGGCTGCGTCAGCCGCTCGCGTTGCAGCTGTCGGGGATCTACGACGTGGTCGGAAATGCTCGACACGGTCGGGAAATCCCGAACAACTCGCAACCGTGCCCGGGCGCCGCGCCCGCTCACCGCGCTGCCGTTCCGGTCGAGAGCGTGCCGATCGAGGGCGTCCCGGTCGAGAGCGCGCCGATCGAGGGCATGTCGATCGAAGGCAGCCGCAGCGCACCGAGATAGCCGTCCAGGTACATCGGCTCGACCCGTACCACAGTGCCCGGCCGTGGTGCGTTGACCATGTTGCCGCCGCCGACGTAGATGCCGACGTGATGGATCGTTGCCGGATTGTCGATGTCGAACGCGAAGAAGACCAGGTCACCGGGGAGCAGTGCCCCGATCCCGGCACCCCGCGAGATCCGGGTGCCCGGTCCGGCGAGGTACTGCGCCGAGGACACCCTGGGCAACGCGATATCGGCCGCGGCCGCCGCGTGCAAGGTCAGGCCCGAGCAATCGAAGCCGACCACGGCCCGCCCGTCCTGGCCGCCAGGGGAGCAGCAGACGCCGGTGGTCGGCCCGGTTGCGCTACCGCCGCCCCAGCTATATGGCGTGCCGAGCCAGCGCATCGCGGCCGCCACAATCCGGGACCCGAGCCCGGACGCTGGAATCGGGTCGAGCGCGGCGATCGACATTTCGTCGTAGGCCGCGATCCAGCCCGTCACCTCCGAAACGTAGACGGCCGAGTCGTTGTACCGGCGCAGCGCGGAGGCCAGAGCGCCACTATCCAGCAGGTCGACCGTGCTCTCTCCGCACAGGTACAGAGCGGTGGTCAACGTCGCGTCGAAGACATTGTGCGGGTCGGCCATCCGGTCGCTGTTCCCGTCCCGGCCCTGCTCGGCCCAGGTGCCGGGCAGGAACTGCAGCGGGCCCACCGCGCGGTCCCAGGTCGGATTGCCGTCGTAGTGACCTCGGTCGGTGTCCGGCACCCGGGTCGTTCCGGGCACGGTGCCGTCGAGCAGCGGTCCGTAGATCGGTGGCGTGACCCGCCCGGTCCCGCGGACCGTGTGTCCAGCCGCGTGAGCGGACTCCACCATCCCGATGCCGGCGAGTACGGACCAGCGCATCCCGGCACAGCCGGGCCGCAGCTTGGCGGCCGTCGTGGCTGCCTGGGAGTACGCGATCAGCAATGTCGGGTCGATACCGGCTACCGCGGCGGGCGCCACGATGATCGGCGCACCCAATCCGGTAGCGGCGAACAGGGCGACGAACACCACCGCGACCGCGGCCACCATGGGGACGGCCAAGCCGATCGCGACCTTGGCGACCACCGCTAGCGCCGCCTGACCGGTCCGGCCCGGGCCGCCTGGAGGCTGGCCCGTAGCGCGGCCGTGCGCTGGCCGGTCCTGCCATTGCTGCCGTCCCGTGTTACTCCGCGTTGGGTGGCTCCAGCGGCGACACTGCCCCCACGTTGAGCGACCGCGGCTGTAGTGACCCTGCCCATGGCGGCCGCGGCGGTAATGGCTCCGCGCTGAGCGGTCCCGGCCGCGTAACTCGCCCCGCGTTGGGCTGACCCGGCGCCCGCTCCGCGAACGGCGGCCGAGGCCGCACCCGCCACCCGCGGGGTGGCTCCGGCGCCGCCAACTCCGCGTACGGCGGATCCGGCGGCGGCGGCCCCGCGGGTGGCCGATCTGCCGGCGCCTGCTCCGCGTACGGCGGATCCGGCAGCGCCAACCCCGCGGACCGCGGCTTTGGCAGCACTGGCCCCGCGCACGGCAGCCCCGCCGGGTCCGGTCAAAGCGGCACCGGCCCCCTGCAGAAGCGCCGCGGCACCGCGCCGACCGCGGTTCGAGCGCGGCAGCGGCGCCCCGTGCCTGGCCCGACTACCGGCGTCGACAACCCCGCGCACGGCCTGCGTGGTCAGCCGGGCCGGTTCTGTGACCGGCCGGGCGGCGGTCCGCAGCTCGGCCTTGCCCTGGTTGACGAACCTGGAGATCGCTGAGGGCGGCGCGCCGGTCCGTACCCACACCACCGGTGGCCCGGTCGGCGGCCGAGCGTGGGCAAGCCTCGCGGTTACGGTCGCGGCTGCCCGCTGACCGGCGTTGAGCAACCGGCGGTGGAACACCAGCGCCGCGAACGCCGCGACATCGATGACCACGAAGCTGACGATCAATGCCTGGCCGTTCGTCTGCTCGAGCAGCACCTGGACGAACGTCATAAACAGCGCAAGGAACACCAGCGACAAGAACAAAGTGAGCACCGCACGCAGCACGCCGCCGACCCACTGCCACATCGCTGCGCGCCCAGGGCCGGGCAGGATCGCCAGCGGCAGGACGAACACGGCCCGGATTACTTCGAACGCCAGCCACAGCTGGGCCATGAGGTAGCCACCCACTACGACGACGAACAGCGCCACGATGATCAGCGCGGCAACGAAGGTGAGCAGGGCACCGAGCAGCCGGTCGATGGTCGGGTCCTCGTTGAACTCGGCGTATTGCTCGCAGCCGGCCGACGTCATGATCTTGCGCGGATCGTTGTCCTGGTGCTCGTCGGCGGTTCCCCACGGACCGTCCCGGACGATCTCCTCATACGCGTCCCGGCACCGGCTGTCGACTGAGCTGTCGAAGATCACTCCATAGTTGAGCAGCTGGTGGGGCCGCCGGATGAACGTGTCCACCAGCGTCTCGTTGACCGGCTTGCTGATCCGATCGGTGCCGCTGCACGGGCCGAGGTCGTCCGGGTCGACCGGACCCCGAGCGGGTTCCGGATCCGGCGTGCCGGGTGGCAGCGCGAGCTCTGCCACGCCGGCCGTGAAGCAGCGGGCCGCATTGGTCACTCCGCCGGTGCCGCCGTCGCCGAGCAGCAGCAGGGCCGGCGAGGCCAGCCAGGTAGCCACGATCGCGGAGATCAGGATGCTCATCGCACCCTCGCGCAGGCCACGGCTGCGGCTGCGGAACAGGACCAGCCAGGTCGCGTACACGCCGGCCACCGACAGCAGCAGCCCCGGTAGCCCGATCCGGTCCACGATCTGCGACTGGAACGCCTCGGCGATGTTGTTCACCGGGGTGAACAGAATCCGGACCAGCTCGAACTGCAACGCCCAGTCGATGAGCCAGGCGGCGAACCCGACCAGCATCCGTGCTCCGGCGAACGCGACCGACGTCGGCCAGTAGGTGATCTTGCGAATGATGTCGTCCCACGCGCCCATGTCGGCGTGGATGTCGTAATGGCTGATCGGGACACCGTTGGCATCGGTGACCGTGAACGGGGCGAGGATGCCCGGCTGGTCCGGGTTGGGCTGGAGGCCCAGCACGGTGAGCCGGGCCGCGAGCCCGGCAGCGAGGGCCATGCTCATGCCAGCCCCACCAGGCTCATCGGCGGGGCGTCGGTCGGTGTGACAAGCGGGACACCGTTCGGGGCCGTCGGTAGCGCAACGGCCGCCGTCGTCGACGGAGCTGCCACCGGCGTGGTGATGATCGCCTCGGCCACCTCGGGCAGCGGCGGCAGCACGATCTTCACCTGTTCCACCGAGCCGGCGAGGTGCCGGTAGAGGCACTCGCCCGCGCGCCGCTCCCGCTCTGCCTGGTTGCCGTGCACCGGCGACAGTTCCTTGGTGACCAGGTCGACCAGGCCCGGCTCGGTGGCGTCCAAGCCGAGGAACTCCAGGCCGCGGCTGGCCAGCGCCGGGCTGCGGTGCCGGAACAGGAACCGGTGACTGAGCAGTCCGCGGATCGTTTCGTTGCCGAAGTCGGACGGGTCGTGGCTACCGAGGAACGCCCCGGCGAAGTGCTTGCGACCGTCCCTGATCTGCTCCAGCAGCAGCTCCTGACCCTCCACTGACGAGGTCAGCCACCAGCACTCGTCGAAGAACACGCCGACGAACCGGCCGCGGTCGGCAAACGACACCTCGCGGCACAGTGCGGCGATCAGGTACAGGCAGGCGCGCCCGAACACCTTCTCGAACTCCAGCCGGCGAAAGCGGTGCTCGATCGACAGCTCGTCCCGGGTCGGCAGCGTCAATCCGGCGGTTGAGAACACCACCGACGCGGCGCCGCCGGAGGCCACATCTTCCAGCCGAAGCGACGGCAGGTTCGGGTCGAAAAGCACCCGGGCCAGCTGCTTGGCGGCCACCACCCGCAGCTTGCGGGAGAGGTCGGCGGCCGCCGGCTCGTTCACGGCCGCACGCCGATCGAGCTCGGCGACCAGCTCGCTCATGGACGGGCTAGGCCGCCTTACCACCGCGCCGATCGCCTCGGCCAGCACGATGCCCTCGAGCTCCATCGGCGCCGTGCCGAGCAGCAGGGTAAGGAAGCTCTCGGTGTAGCGCCCGGCCACCGTGGGCGGGAAGATCCGCAACGGATCCAGGTTGACCTCAGCCCGCTCGCTGATCCTGATCACCTGAGTGGCACCAGGACAGGCCTGCGCGAACCGCACCCACTCCTCGACCGGAGTGCGGTCCACGACCAGCGCCCTCGCGTACGGATCTCGGGCCAGCAGCAGCCACATGAACACCTTCATCGCGACCGACTTACCGGCGCCCAGCTCGCCGACCCAGCCCGCCGATGCGCTGGCGTTGACCCGCGGACCGTAGGTCGGATCGACCAGCACCGGCCGGACGCCGCTGCCGCCGAGGCTGAAGCCGAGCAGCCCACCGATCGGGTCGCCGAGGCTGCCACCGGCCCATGGCATCGCCATCGCGAAGTCCCTGGCCAGCAGGTACTGCACGTAGTCGCGGGCCACTCGCGGCGTTTGGTAGCCGGGCAGCATCGCGGTGTAGAGCATGAACTGATCACCCAGCGGCCGGGCGAGCTGGTAGTCGTTCGCGGCGTACGCCTTGCGGATCGCTTCGGCGTGCGCCTCCACCTCGGCCCGTTCCGGCGCTGCCACGCACAGCGCGATGCTGACCTGCAGCTCGACCTCGCTGGCGCTGGCCTGCAGCCGGGCCCGGTAGTCGTCGAGCGAGGCACGCGCCTCCTGGAGCGCGGCCGGCACGCCAGCGGTCTCGTGGCTGTACTCACCGACCTGTTCGGCCAGTTCCCTGGCCTGTCGCCGGCTCCGTGCCTCGGCCTCGACCGCCGGTACGGTACGGATCCGGGCGGCCCAGTCGATCGGGATCCCGAAGTCGTCGAGGTTGGCCAGCCACTCCGATCCGGGAAACGCGAACGAGTCGGGCATCTCGGCCACCGTGAGCAGCGCCTGGTAGCTGGCGCCCTGCTCGGTGACGACCTTGAGCACGCGGCGGTCGAACGGACTCGGGCCAGCGCCGTCCTCGTCGCTCTTGGCGCCTTCGTCGAACACGGTCTCGTTGACCACGGCCAGCCCGGATCTCGGCTGGCTGGTCTCGGATCGGGGTAGCGCAGGCTCGTCCAAACCGCGCCTGGCCGCCCGGGCGTGCATCCAGAACACCTCGGCCGGGCTGGCCTCGCGCAGGTGCACGGTTCCTGGCAGCGTCGCACGAAGCTGCCTGGCAGCGGCCAGATAGCCGCGTACTTCGTCTCGGTCGGGCGGTGCCGGGGCCAGCCCGAACGCGCCGACCAGCGCCGCCTTCGCCGAATCGAGCACTGCGGACGCGCGCTGCGACCGGGTCAGCATTGGCAGCGGTACCGAGATCCAGTGGGTGCGCTCGTGCAGCGCCATGTCCTCGAGGCTGTCCAGCGTCGCCTCGCACGCTTGGATCCACTGCGGGCAGTGCTCCAGCGGTACCCCGTCGATCATCCGCCGGACCACGTCGCCGGCGTCGGTGCGTGGGCACAAGCTGATCAGCAGTGACTCGGCCGGCAGGCCCTTGAGTACGGCCTCGGTGGCATCCAGCAGGTCGCGCTTGGCGGTCCGGCCGGCGTGGTGATAGCTGGTCGGCAGTACTCGCCAGGTCGCCCAGACCGGGCCGGACATGGTCCAGGTCAGGTTGCCGGCGAGGTAGCGGATCGGAGAGCGCACGCGGTGCCCCTAGGTAGTCCGGTCCAGCAGCTGGGTCAGCCCGGTCGGCGCCAGCACGGGTTCGGGCGGAACTCGCTGCGGCCGCACGGGGGCGGCCACCGTTGCCCGGGCCGGTGCCCGGCGTAGGTCGGGCGGGATTTGGCCGAACCGGAACCGGCCGGTCTGCCGGCGAGTCTTGATCTGGCGCAACGGTCGGCCGCGCAGCCGCCCACCACGAGGTGCGGATACGTAGCTGAGCCAGCCGACCGCTGCCCAGATCGGGCTTCGCCCGTCAATGCGGGCGTGTCGCAGCGCGAACGCCAGCCCGTACGGGACGGCTACGAAGACAACCAGGTTGAGCAGCCCGAAGTGGGCCCAGATCGGGCTGGTCTGCTTGAGCACAATGGCGGCGACCACCATCGCGCCGATCTGGTGCAGGCTGTACGGACCACCCGGGATCCGGCCACCGCCGGGCAGCTTGCCGATGACCAGCGGGAACCGGCGGGCCTTCGTGTAGCAGTGGCCGACCAGGCGGGTGGCGTCGGTGCCGTTGGGCGTCGGTCCGGTCGGATCGGTCATCGCGGATCAGAGCACCCGCTCGACGAGTGGAGCCTGCTGGCCCTGGTCCTGGATCTCGTTCTGCACCCGCTCGCCCAGCCATTCCATGTTCTGCACGGCGAACCAGAGGAACGCACCGAGCAGGAACGCGATGATCGTCGGCACGAACGCGCGGGTCTTGACGAACACGGCGATCACCACGAACGCGGCCAGCAGCAGCACCACCATCGGGATGACGCCCTGGATCTGGTCGGTCTTAGCGGTGATCCAGTCGAGGATGTCGCCGGCCAGCACAACTTGGCCGTCTGGGGCTGGGGTCGACATGCGGGTCTCCTAGGGCGCGGTGGTGCTGGTTGCTGACGGGGCCCCGTCGCCGGTGGCGAGCGCGGGCGCTGGATCGAGCGCGCTCACCTCCCACCGGCCGTCCCGTGAGGTCAGGGTGAGCGCGTAGCCAAGCTGACGGGTGGTCTTGTACCGATCGGTCGCGTCGACCACGGCCAGCACGGCGAGCCGAGTGCCGTCCCGGTCCGGACCGCGGCCACCAGCGCCGGACTCGTCTGTGTACAGGTCGCGCAGCACCAGCTCGGTGTACGGCGGAGGACTGATCGGATTCAGCGCGCTGCCCGGGCTGACGTAGCGGGTCAGCTCGCCCTCGCCCAGCAGGTAGGCGGCCAGGAACCGGCCGACCGAGTCGGCGACCGGATCGGCCGAGTCGGCCGAGCGGTGCCGTGGGTAGTCCACCTGGACCGGTTCCAGCCCGGCCGGCGCGCCCACCTCGGCCGGGAGGCCGGTGGCCACGTAACCCGTGGGACCACCGGGTCTCCCTTCGCCTCCCGCTTCCGGCCCGCCCAGCACTCGGATCGGCACCTGGTAGTAGTGCACGCCGGTATCGACCCAGCCGCGCTCCGTCCGGGTCGCTACCTGTGCCGCTACCGTGACCGACCAGTAGCCGGGTGAGACCTCGACGACCGATACCGGCACCAGGCGGGTGGCGCTGCGCCGGTTGGGTTCGTCGGGGAGGCTCCCGAGCTGCGGGTAGTAGACGCGCACGGTCTCCTCGGTGCCGCTTCCCGCGGACAGCCACGCGGCCAGATACAGGCTGGCTACGCCTGCCGGCGCGGTACCGGACCGGATCTCCGGCGCGGTTTCGTCCGCCGCATTCGCGGAGCCGCCGCCGTGCGCGAACGCGGCCAGCCCCAGCAGTGGTCCGGCGATGACCGCGCACCACAGCGCGACCGTGACCATCCTGGTCGCGAGTCCGAGTCCGGCCGGCGAACCGTGCCAGCCGGGCAGGTCGGCGCTCGGGGTATCGGGGTCATCGTCGACGCCGTCGTACACCGGACCCAGCGGAACCGGCGGGGTAGTGCGCCGGTGGTTGTGGCTACGCCGTTTGCTGCGCCCGGCCATCGGCGGCACCGTCCTCCCCATCGGTCGTGAGCACGGCGTTGCGGGAGTCGGACTCGACCTCGGCGAGAAGCTCGACGATCCGCGCTCGGAGCTGCTGCGGGCCGCGCTCGCGCAGCGCTTGCAGCGCCGCCAGCGCAGGCGCGGCCTCGGTGTCCAGGTAGGCCCGCAGCTGCCGGTAGGTCTCCGCGTCGATGGGCTGGTCGGCGAGCTTGAGGATGAGCTCGTGGACCTGCCGCCGAGCCCGGACCACCTGCTGCTCCGCCGCATCCAGGGGCTGCATCGCATCCACCCGCCCATCGCCGCTTGCCGAGGCTTGCTCTCACCTCGGGTAGGTGCCGGCGGGCCGCCGAGCTGTGCCGTCCGCGACCGAAATGTTCGGGCCAGGGCGGAACCCGGCCTCGGTGGGCTCGGTCGGCCGCGGCAGCGGTATCAGGCAGCAGCGAACTCGGTCGCGAGAAACTCCATGGCGGCGCCTCGCAACGCCCGAATCGCCCGGAGCCGCCGCTTGCACACGGTGCTGCGGTCGCAACCGAGCCGGACGGCCAGCGTGCCGTCGTCAATACGGTCGGCGCCATACGCGTGCGCGAGCAGGGCGGCGTCGGAGCTGGCAAGCACATGCCGCTCGACGGCCCAGACCAGCAACTCGAGCAACCGCTCCCGGCCTTCCGGCCGGGCGGTCGGATCGGCGCCGGCCACCGCCTCGTCGGCCGGGCCGATCAGCTGCAAGTCCAGCGCCCGCTGGAGGCAGCCGAGGAGACCCGAAACGGGGTCGCTACCCGACCCCGGCGGGTCGAGCACCGGATCCGCAGGGTCGGTCGGCAGTTCGGCCCGCGCGGCCCCGCTGGTGCGGCGCTGGAATAGGTGCAACGTGTCCAGGCCGAGGTTGCCGGCTACGCTGCGCGGTCGCCGGTGCACCGGGTAGCGGCGGATCGTCTCGTACAAGCAGGCGATCACAGCACTGATCCGATCGTCGGGATCCGGAACCCGGCCACGCTGGCTGCGCGCGATCGCTACCGCCTTCGGCAGCATCAGCTGCAGCACCGTGCGACCCGCCAACTCGGCCCACGGCGCATCCGGCGTGGTCGCCTGCCGGAGCAGTGCGAGCAGCAACTGATCGGCGTCGGATCGCGTGGTGCCGGCGGCACCACGCGCAGCGCGCTCCGGTGCGGCGCCGGTCCGGAGCTCCGGCGCCGGGGTCCGGACCGCGGCTTCGACCTCGGCCAGATCGGTCAGCCCGGCCAACCGGGGCTCCCGGCGGCGCCAGGCGTCGACCGCGGCCCGGCTCGCCGGCGCGGTGAGCAAGGCGGACCATTCGGCGTTCAGCCGGCCGACCAGCCCGGTGGTGCGGTGGGTGGACTCCGGTGCTGGAAACACCCTGCGGCCTCCTGCGCGAAGCGTGGGTGTGGTCGCCACCACGCTTCGGGCAGACCCTTGCCAGAACCCTTGCCAGTTCCCCCAACCGCGCCCCGAACGGGCTAACTTGCAGGTCAATCGGTAGGAAATCGTCGCTAGTAGGCAACAATTGCCCTAGTGTGTCTGCTGTCGCTACCTGCAGGAACGATGAACGACTGCTCGACTGGATCGAGGGCGTCCTCCCCATGGCCGGTTGTCCGGCCGTGCGCCACTCACCAGAGCTCCGGAGAGGGAGGCCGGTAGGCGTGGATAGCGCGTATGAAGTCGCGTGCCCGGAGTGTGAGGGCACCGGCCGCGTGCCAGGGTCCGAATGGACCGCTTGGGTCGCCAAGTACCGGCACATCGAGACCTCCATAACCGATCCGGTGTCCCGGTTGGCCGCGCTCGCCGAGCACGCGCAATCCCAGCCCGATCCCGCTCCATCCGAGTTCGAGCCGTGCCCGAACTGCGACGGTGAGGGCTACCTGCTGACCGAGGTCGGCAAGCATCTGATCGACTTCCTGGAACGGACCGTGCCCGAACTGGTGGACCGGCATCTGGAGCAGGCCGAGCGCCGGCGCGAGTGGGCCCGGGGCGAGCAGCGACCAGCCCGCGGCCACACCCAGGGCGCATGGACATCTTGGGCGGCCGGCCGCTCCGCCTGACCCAGCTGCCCCACACTCGCCGATCATCACTCCCGTTATCGATAGACGATCGCCCATTTTGTGGTGTTTTGTCCTGCTGGACGGGCGCTAATGATCGGTAAGGGGGACGTAGCCGAACCGGTAAGAATGGGGCGGTGACTGCATGCCTGGGCCCGCCCGAGCGGCAGGC
>Ga0126377_10003711_pt1 | contig 10900 bp, 7 predicted proteins | sample PanSoiMetPlot_22_FD_92647 | JGI IMG/M metagenome (GOLD analysis project Ga0126377, IMG submission 92647) | Tropical forest soil microbial communities from Panama - MetaG Plot_22 | ecosystem: Environmental > Terrestrial > Soil > Tropical forest > Bulk soil | place: Panama | collected 2016-02-17
CCGGCCGCGCGGCTGGCGCACTGCGGCTGGCGCAGCGTCTCCAGAAGAACGAAGCAGCGCGGTTGTCGCAATCACACGTGCGGCTGCTGCACAGGGCGGTGCTCCAGGCCTGCGACGCCCGCGATGGCGCGACGGACGATGTGATCGACGATCCGCGTCACTGCGCCTTCGATCCGGGCGTGCTGCAGTGCCGGGGGACGGCTGATGACTCGTGCCTCACGCCGTCGCAGGTCGAGACGGCCCGCATGATGTACGCAGCTCAGATCAACCGGAACACGCGTCGCGAGATTCCCGCGCTCTATCGCGGCAGCGAGCTGGGGTGGACCGAGACTGGCTGGTCAGGCGGCGCACAGACGATCGGGCTGGATCAGTTCCGCTATCTCGTGTTCAAGGATCCCCGGTGGGATCTTGCGGCCTTCGATTTCGATCGCGACCTTCCCCACGCGGAAGAGGCAGACCAGGACACCATCAACGCGCTCGATCCGGATATCCGATCGTTCGTCGATCGCGGCGGGAAGCTGATCCAGTACCACGGCTGGAACGATCCGCAGATCTCGCCCGGCATCAGCGTCCAGTACTACGATCGCGTCGCGGCCGTTCTCGGGAACGCTGAGCGGATGCGGACCGCGCATCGGCTCTTCATGGCGCCCGGGATGGGTCACTGCGGCGGCGGCGAGGGCCCGAACACCTTCGACATGCTCGGCGCACTCGAACAGTGGGTCGAGCACGGGAAGCCGCCTGATCGAATCATCGCGTCCCGTCGTGCGGATGGCGTCCTCCCTCGAACCCGTCCGCTGTGCCCGTATCCGCAGGTCGCGATCTACAGCGGTAGCGGAAGCACGGACGATGCGGCGAACTTCTCGTGCGGCACGCGATGACCGCGCCACGAAGCGAAACGAATAGCACGAAGACGCGAAGACACGAAGGGCGTCTTAGCTCCAAGAATGTTCTTCGTGTCTTTGTGTCTTCGTGGCTACCTCCAACTTCTTCGTAAATCTCGACGGATCTCGACGAATCACTTCTTCTTATACCCGCCGTTGTTGACCTTCACCTGTATGTTCTTGTCCTTCACGTCCAGGACGACCTGCTGCGGGTAGCTCGTTCCGTCATCGAGGCTGCCGAACGTGACCGCCAGCGTGACCACATCGTCCTTGGGATTCTCGACGTAGGAGCTGACGTTGTACGTGCGAATCTTCTTCGCGGCCGGATCAAAACCAAGCGCCAGCGAATCCTGCGGTTTGTAGTAACTCTTGAACGTCAGCGTGGGGGGCTGAAGGTCCACGTTGCCGGCTGCCTGCGCAGCCTGGATCCGCTGCGGGTCCGGCGGCACGTATTCCTTGACCAGCGCGGCAACCTTCTCCATGTATTCCTTCATCTCTTCGACCTTGTTCTCGACGACTTTCTGTTTCATGCGCCCGCCTCGACGGCCGCCGCCGCCCTTCGCCTCCGCTTTCTGCTCGGGTGCAGCGCCCGGCATCGGCGTCTTCTGTACCTTGCCGTCCGCGCCGTAGGCGCATTGCTTCTGTTCCTGCTTCTTGACTTCGCCCTTCAGGCTGATCACCGTCGTTTCGACCCAGGTGTACTGCTTGAGAGCGGCCTGATTGTCGGCAATGGACTGCTTGAGCGCCGCCAGCCGCGCCTGCTTGTCCGCGTCCGGCGCCTGAGCCGACGCGACGATGACGGCGGATGTGATGAGGATAGGGATCATCGTGGAGTTGCGGTTCACGTGCGCCTCCTTCGCGCGCAGTCTACGGATTCCCGTCCCACGGCACCATGCGAAATCGGCAAGCCCGCCAATCGATGTAGACTGCGAGACGATCATGAAGCACGGTCCGAGCGGATTCCTGTTCGCGTCGATTCTTTTCGTTTCCACCGCCGCCGCAGCACGGCAGGCCCCGGCCATTCCGACGCCGACCGACGTCAAGCCCGGCAGCATCACCTGCGAGGATGTTTCTTATCCGTATCCGGTGTCGTATTTCTCGCTGACGCTGTACGGACAGGACGTCCGCATGGCCTACATGGACGTCGCGGCGGATCAGCCGAACGGCCACACGGTGGTTCTGCTGCACGGTAACAACTTCGCGGGTTTTTACTTCGGCAGCACGATCGACGTCCTGCGCAAGGAGGGCTTCCGCGTCATCGTGCCGGATCAGATTGGCTACGGCCGCTCGTCGAAGCCGATCATTCCGTACAACTTCAACGACTGGGCACGCAACACCCGCCTGCTGCTGGAGAGCTTGCGCATCAACAGGGCCATGATCGTCGGCCACTCGATGGGCGGCATGCTCGCGACACGTTTCGCCACGCAGTACCCCGCCGTCACCGAACGGCTCGTGCTCTACAACCCGATAGGGCTCGTCGACTCGCGATTCGATCGGCCGTGGGAAAGCACCGACGACCTGTACAAGCGCACGCTCGCGTCCACCTACCAGACGATCCGCGCGAGCATCATGCGGTACGTTTCGCACAATCCCGCGGCGTGGACGCCGGAGTTCGAACGCTACACGCGCATTCGATACGCATGGACACTCAGCGCCGACTGGCCAAAGCTCGCGATGGTGCAGTCGCTCATCGGCCAGGTGCAGTACCTCGATCAGGTCGTCTACGACTGGGGCCACATCAAGGCGCCGACGCTGGTCTTCGGCGGCGCGGAAGACAGCCTTCCCGGCTCGGCGGCGGTGTTCAAGGAACGCATGCAGTTCATCGCCGCGACGATTCCGAACGGCAACGGCCACCTGCAGCTCCTGCCGGGCCTCGGCCACGTCCCGCACATGGAAGCGCCGGATCGAACCTATCCGCCGCTGATCGCGTTTCTGAAACAGGGGTTGTCAGGCTAGCGATTTGGCGGCGCAGTTCTCCCGCCTTTCACAGGCACGCGGACGACAGGATCACCTCAAGCGGAACCGCAGCTGCGTGCTGCCGAGGGTCAGGACGTCATCATCCTGAAGCTGAGTGATCCCTGACAACGTTTTTCCGTTGAGCTGAATGCTGTTCACGCTGTTGAGCTCCTCGACGTAGTACGTGTGCTCGCCCGTGGCGACGATCACAGTATCGCCGCTCTTGATCACGCAGGCATATCGCGAGACGGCCTTGTCGTCGAGCACGATGTCGTTGTCCGTGCTGCGGCCGATCCGCACCACGGGACTGACGATCGAAATCATTTTGGCGCTTCCGATGAACTCGATGCGTGGGCCGGCAAACACGCTGACGGCCGTCGAAGGCGCGGGCGTGGGCACCATCATGACCGTATCGGAAACGGGTCGAGGGGCCTGCGGTTGCGTGATCGGGTGCGGCGGTGGAGACGCGAGCGTCTCGCCGAGTATGGCGGTTCTCTCTTCGTCCTGGCGGACGCTGCGCTCCTGAAGGCCAGCGATGTATCGGCCAAGTTCGGCGTGTCCCGATGCCCCACTCTCAAGGATGCCGCTCAGCTCCGAGGCGGAGGGCCGATCCTTCGGCGATTTCGCAAGACAACGTCCGATCACCTCGTCGAACTGTTCTGCGTTCTTGTTCACGTCCGACGGGCGCGGCGACGCGGATGTCAGGATTTTGTGAAAGATTTCAGGCGGACTAACCTCCACGTATGCACGCCGCCCGGTGACGATCTCGAAAAACATCGAGCCCAATCCGTAAATGTCGGACGGCGTCCCAACACTTTCTCCCGAAATCTGTTCGGGGGACATGTAGCCGGGCGTCCCGATCAACATCCCCGTCCGCGTGTCCGTGCTGGCAATCGTGAGCTGCCGCGAGATTCCGAAATCGAGGACGACGATGCGTCCTTCTGGCGTGACGATCACATTGGCGGGCTTCGGATCGCGCCAGACGACGTCCATCTGGTGAATATAGGCGACGGCTGACGCGAGATCCGCCATCAGACGACGAGCCACGCCGAGGTCTGGAATGGCACCGTGGCGTAACACCTGGTTCAGAGGAGAGCCCTCGACAAACTCCATGACGACCACAACCGAAGCATCGTCCGTCATGACGTCAAGCACGCGCACGATGCTCGGATGCTTCATTGATCCGAGCAGGCGCGCTTCCCTGATTGCCCGGTTGCGGATCGGCGCCTCACTCACCAGATGGGAGCTCAACTCTTTGACGGCGACCTCGACACCGGTGCGCCGATCCCTCGCACGATAGACGGACGACATCCCGCCCTGCCCAATTCTCGAGATCACTTCGTACCGTACTTGCCAGGAGAGGCCGACGTCGGTGTCCTGACCGATGACTGTCGGACGCGAAGCGCCCTGCTTAAAGAGGACATTGGCTTCCTGCTCGAATACGCCAAGGAAAGCGCCGAGTTCCAGCAGCCGGCGCCGAGGCAACCGGTAGCGGACTGACCGCGAGACCTGGACACCGGCCACGAGCGTCTGGGCGCCGGCGTCGACGCGCTCGACGTGTTCGCTGCGAACGAGCACATCGAGCAACCGCTGCAGTTCGCCCGGAGCGGCCTCCTCGACCGGCGTGATCAGCCTGCTCATCCTGCGTGAAGCCGCCACGAGATCGTCCAGCGTGAAGTCGTGTTGCTGGCGCTGAAGGATCCAATCGGTGGCGTAGTAGAGCCCCAGTCGCCGCTTGTCCAACTCCTCGACCGATCCCTCTCCGCGATAGCGGCCGAGAAGCTCCTCTTCGGCGTTGACCAGCGCATCAAGGAGGCCTGCATAGAAACGGAAGCGGCGCACGTCGGCCTGGCCGAATTCCAGTCGCGGCGGCGCAGCATCCCACTTGACGAACTCGTTGAACCCCCGAATCGTGCGCCGCGGGATTCCACGCCCCTTGAAGGCCAGGTACTTCCTGAACGCTGCATAGGCAGGCGTGTCGCGCGAACACGCGCCGTTGGCAGCGCCGGCCAGTGAACTGCACAACGAATCGATATCGGCCCACATGCCCGACAGATATTGCGCGTGCGCAAAGACGCTTTCGTAGACCGAGTCGCCGCGGCTCAGATCTTCGAGCCACCGCTCGTGGAGCGCCTTGCCAGCTACGAAGATGAACGTCAGCCCCGATGCCGTGAACAGGTTCTTCAGCGTACCGAGTACGCGATCGAGCGGAGAGCGTTCCGCAGGCTTGCCGTCGTCTTCGAGCTTGTCCAGTTCATCGAATACCATCACCACTTTGAGCCCGACGCGCGTCGGCTGGTGCCACGGCGGCCAGTGGAGCAGCCGCCTGGAAGGCTCGACATATCCGCGGGTGAGGCGCTGCGCGATGTTGATCAGATCGTACTCTGCCGCCTTTTCGTCATAGGCGAGGTACGTCATGTTTCTGCTCGAAGCCGATTTCCAGGAACGTTGCAGCCGAAGCAACAGGGGAATCGGAATAGGCCGGACCGCGATGTCGCCGGTGGCGACCTGACTGGAGACTTCCGATTGGTTGCCGACGGCGATTGTCGCACTCGTTCGAGCGACAGCCAGCTTGATATCCTCGCGCAAAAGAGGATCAAGCCGATCGAACACGTCCAACTCCAGCAGCCGCTTGTACAGCGCCCGGACGATGTGGTGCAGTAACTCGACCGGTTCGAGCGGACGAGCGAAGTTGAATGCGATGTCGACGACACGCGCTTCGCCGACGAACGTTCTGGCCTGCGGCAGCCGCTCGCGGACCTGGTGAATCACGCGGTTGACGAAGCTGGTCTTGCCGACGCCTCGGTAACCAGTCAGCAGGAACGCACCGCCGTTCGAGAGCACTATCCGCGAGACGAAGTCCTCGAGCTCGACGTTCCGGCCCACGAACCTGCCCCACTGGACATCACCCGCCGTGCCGAGCGGTTCGTGAACGAAACGAAACTCGCTGCCGAGAGGAACCCGCTCGATGTCAGCGGAGGCCATGCCGTCGCGATTATAGCCGCGCTGGTTCCAGCCTCCCCGGTGTGATCAGGGTTGTATTTACCGCGTGCGGAACACGTCGCTTGTGGGACATCTTTTCGCCAGACTGGGGGCGTCGCAGGCCCAGTGTAAACTTTTGCGTGAAGCGGGAGGGAACATGCGCGGCCTGATTCGGATTCCTGCCATCGTCGCTTTGCTTGCGCTTACGGCCGCCGCGTCGATTCGGGCGCAGCTGACCAGCAATCCGATCCCGGCGCCGATCGTCAAGCGCGGCCTCGCGGTCGAGATCAAGGACCTCGTGCGGCTGCCGGACACTCGGGGCATTCGCCCGCTCAATCTCGACGTCTCGCCCGCGGGGTGGGCGCGCGTCAGCTACGTCCGCGATCTCCCCGACGGCCGCCGCTTCGCGAACGATTCACGCGGCATCCTGTATCTGATCGGGCGCGACAACGAGCCGCGCGTCTACGCCGACGTCGGCGCCGCCTTTCCGAATGCGGTGTACAACCGCCTCGAGAGCGGGTTCATCGGATTCGTCTTTCATCCCGAGTTCGTACGGAACGGGCTGTTCTACACGATCCACGCCGAGCGGGCCGCGGGCAATCCGAAGACGCCCAACTTCATCCCGCCCGGGTTCGCGCCAAAGGACGTCACGTACCACAACATCATCACCGAGTGGCACGCGACGAACCCTGCGGCTGCTGTCTTCGACGGCACCCGGCGGGAATTGCTGCGCGAAGCGCACGTCGTGATGAACCTCACGCATCCGATGGGCGCCGTGGAGTTCAATCCGACCGCGAAGCCCGGCGATGCAGACTACGGCCTGCTGTACACGAGCGGAAGCGATCACGGCTTCAGCAACGGCGGCGGTCCGAACGCCAATACCGCCAGCCAGACGCAGCGGCTCGACACGATCATGACTGCCATCCTCCGCTTCGATCCGAGGAGCCCGGCGGTCTCGGGCGGGACGAAGGGCCTCGGCGACTACACGATCCCGATGGCCAACAAGTTCGCGGCGGACGGCGACCCGAAAACGCTCGGCGAGATCTACGCGTACGGTTTCCGGAACGCGCATCGCCTGTCGTGGGACACGGACGGGACGATGTTCGCCTCCGATATCGGGATGGACAACGTCGAGGAGATCAACATCGTCCGCAACGGCGAGAACTACGGATGGATGAAGCGCGAAGGCATCTGGGAAAACGGCCGATGGCGTGGTGGGTCGCTGGGCGATCTCTTCGCGCTTCCGGCCGACGTGCTGAGCGGCCGCGAAAAGGACGGCCTGACCTACCCGGTCGCGATGTACGACCACGACGAAGGCAAGGCCGTCACGGGCGGCTTCGCCTACCACGGCCGCATCGGATCTTTGCAGGGGAAGTTCGTGTTTGGCGACATCCAGAACGGGCGCGTGTTCGCGTCGGATGTTGCTGAGATGAAGAAAGCGGACGACGGCATTCCTCAGACCGTTGCGCCGATCGAGGAGGTCCAGCTCTACGTTCGCGACGCGGCCGGCAACCGCATCGGTGTATCGATGCGCGAGCTCGTCGAGCGCACGATGGGCACGAGCCTGTCGCGTATCGATCTGCACATCAGCCGGACGGGCGACGGTGAGCTGCTCCTGACCTCCCGGCAGGACGGCATGATCCGGATGCTCGTGCCCGACGGAACATCTTCCGGAAGCACGCGCGGCATGCGCTGACGCGCGTGAGCCCTTAGTCGGGTTCGCGGCGTCTGAGAACGGCGGCAGCCGCAGGCACCGTCGTCGCTGCACCGATGCCGATGAGGGTCAAGGCAATCCGGCGGCGCTTCTCGCGCGGGATGCGGTCGGCGAGCAGAAGGCCCACGCCCAGGGCGAGCGCCACACGCGTCCCCACAATAAAGCCCAGCAGCGGCGGGTTCAGGTCTAGATGAGTGCTCATCGGTTGTGCTCCCTGCCATGGCTTACGCAAAGAGCATGCTCGACCAGCGCTACTTGACCTTCAGATCCGGACGCCATTCCGGCAAGCCGGCGCGCCAGAAAACGAACGCGTACATATCCGCGTACAGCTGATCGTTCTGCGACTTGGTCGAGCCGATGCCATGTCCGGCCTCGGCGTCGATGCGCAGCAGAACGGGCTTCGACGTACCGGTGGCCTGCATGGCGGCAGCGAGCTTACCGGGTTCCCATGGCGACACGCGCGGATCGTTGAGGCCGGTCGTGATCAGCACCGCCGGATACTGCGTGCCGCTCTTCAGGTGCTGGAGCGTGTCCATCTCGAAGAGATTCTTGAAGCCCTGCTCCGTCTTGATCGAGCCGAACTCCGGGATGTTCGGCGGTCCGTTGGGCGAGAACTCGCCGCGCAGCGTGTTCGCCGCGGGCACCGCATCGATCGCGCCCGCGAACAGATCGGGCCGCTCCGTCAGAGCGCGGCCCACGGTGATGCCACCAGCGGAGCCGCCGGAGATAAAGAGTTTCTCTCTTGTCGTCACCCCGCGTGCGATCAAATCCTCACCGCACGCGATGAAATCGCGCCACGTATTGGGCTTGTTCTGGTCTTTGCCGCCGAGGCGCCAGGCATCGCCGAGCTCGCCGCCGCCGCGGACGTGGCAGGAGACGTACGTGCCGCCGGCTTCGAGGAAGCTGACGGCGCGCGTCGAGAAGTCCGCAAGTTGCGAGATACCGTAAGAGCCGTAGGCCTGCACCAGCGTGACCTGCGGTCCCTTGGCTCCCTGGGGCTGCACGAGCGTCAAGGGCACCATCACGCCGTCGCGCGCCTTCGCATCGAGATCGGAAACCGTGTAGCGCGTCGGATCGAATTTCGGCATCACGCCGAGCTTCAGGTCGATAGATTTCTTCGTGGCCGGATCGTAGGCGAAATGCGACGGCGGGACGACGAAGCTCTCGATGCTGAAGGTGATCCCGGGCGTGCGCTGATCGGTGAAGGCGCTGCTGACGTGGCCCTTGAACGGAAGCGCCACATCCTCCGGCGTGGTCTGCCCTGCGGGAATGCGTAGGAGCTGCGAGTAGGCGCCGGTGCGCGTCAGCACATACAGTGCGTCTGACGCGGCGTGGATCGAATCGATCACGCGCTTTGGATCGGCGGCGAGCAATGTCCGTGCGGCCGACAAAGGCTGACCGACCTTGAGGGAGAGCACTTTGAAGGTCGGCGCGTCCTGATGCGAAAGCAGGAAGACTTCGTCACGGCGGAGGTCGATCGCGGTGACGTTGTCGCTCCGCGCGATGAGCGGCGTCCAGCCGGCCTTCGTATCGCTCACTCTATCGATGGGCACCGTCGCGGCCTGAATCTCGTTCTGTACGCCGTTGATGCTGAGGGCGACGGCAATCGATGTGCCGGGCGTGATCGCGATTACCGGAAATTCGTCGTGACCGAACGCGGGGCCGTGGCCGACGGTCGCTCCGAGGACCGACACGGGCGCTGATTTCAGATCCCACGCCTCGGCGGTCGCATCGCGATATTTCTCCGTGGGCGCGTCCTTGGGCCCGAGCTTCTTCAAACGAACGAAATAGAGCGTCCCGGAGTCGTTGCTCCACGACGTCGCGCCGAATTGCGCGCGATCGATCGGACCGGCGATCTGCTGACCGCTGACCGCGTCGTAGACGAACAGCGAAGCATCCTCCGAACCGCCCTCAGAGATACCGACCGCGACCTTGGCGCCGTCCGGCGAGGCGAGAAAGAAATTGATCGCGTGCGGCTTGTTCCCGTGCGCCTTGCGATACGCCTCGACGTCGATGATCTTGCGCGGGCCCTTCGCGTCTTTGACCATCAGATCGAAGTTGTCCGATCCCGGTGCACGCTCCTGATAGAACGCACGGCCGCCATAGAAGGCGTAGTCCTGGATGAAGCCGAAGCTGCCGGTAAACGCGGCGATCTTTTTCTCGAGGCCCGCGCGGGGTTTGATCGCGTCGAGGATGGAGCGGGTGTAGGCGCCCTGCGCCTTCATCCAATCGATCGTCGATTGATCGAGCGCCTCCATGTAGCGATAGTTGTCCGTGACTCTGGTACCGAAGATCGTTTCGGTTACCGGCTTCACGGGTGCGGCCGGGGGCTTGGCGGTCAGATTGAGCGGCGCGACGGGATCCTGTCCGGTGGCTGACCTGAGCGGCGCGCAGACAAGAATCAGGAGGAGCGAACCGCACACGATCGATTTGAGCGTCATGTCATCGACCCGGCCTGGCGTAACGACGCCGTGAAGACACGAAGGCTGCTCGTGCGCGCCCTCGTGTCTCCGCGTCAAGGAAGGGTTCTTAGCTGCCCGGGATCATGAGGTGCGCGGTCGTCGTGCCCGCGTTCATGATCCAGATCCCGCCCGATCCGTTCTTGTCCGGAATCCCCATCGACTGCGCGGTCGCACCCGGCACCGCCACGGTCGTGTGGATGCGCGCGTGGTCCTTGTCAGGCCCGTTCATCGTCAGCCAGACCGATCCGAACTCGGGCTTGACGCGCGTGCCGTTGGCTTCCGCCTCGTCGATCGCCTTCTGCCGCGCATCCTTGTCCGCGATCGCCGCGAACTTCCGGTTCTGCGCCACGCGATCCAGATTCGCGATGCTCGTGCACTGGACGGCGAACGGCGCCGCGCCCGGATCTCCCGTACGGTCGTAGCACACGAGCTTGTTCGTGCCCTTCCGCAAGGTGTCGTACGTGTTGTCCGCCTTCCACTTGATGACGGTCGCTGCCTCCTTCATCTGACGCGGCGCTGCCGAGAGCGCCTTTTCGATCGGGTCGTCCTGCGCGTGCGCGAGCGCCCCGGCAACGACCACGACTCCGACAAGCACCAGAACTATCCGTTTCATTCCGAGCCCTCCACTGGTTGACCCCATTAGACGCCAGGATTCACTCATCCGATTCAACAAAAAATCGCGTGTCAGATCCGGACGCCGCTTGTTCGAATCTGGCCGGTTTCTTACCGCTGCCGCTCCTCTGCTCGCGCGCCGCGCAGGACGCCCTCGACGGCGCGGTTTCCCTCGTGGCATGCGTATTCATAGAGGCGATAACCGGGATTCCTTTCGAGCGGCATCGAGACCGTCCACGTGCGCGTGTACATCGCCGGATCGTCGATGATGGCTTCGTACTCGATTGTATTCG
>Ga0126377_10003713_pt1 | contig 10899 bp, 8 predicted proteins | sample PanSoiMetPlot_22_FD_92647 | JGI IMG/M metagenome (GOLD analysis project Ga0126377, IMG submission 92647) | Tropical forest soil microbial communities from Panama - MetaG Plot_22 | ecosystem: Environmental > Terrestrial > Soil > Tropical forest > Bulk soil | place: Panama | collected 2016-02-17
CATCAGCGACATGATGATCGAGGTGCGCAACGATGTGCGGAAGGAAACGGGCAACCAGCAGCAGCCTATTGAAAGCACCCAGCTCACAGGTCAATTCTTCTTCAAGCCTGCTCCGGCGAAATCCTCATCCACCGACGCAGAGATTGCCGCGCTGCGGCAGGAGATCGCGCGGCTACATGCCGACCAAGGAGCGCTGTTGAAGTCGCAGCAGGAGCAGCTTGCACTTTTGCAGAAGCGCGGAGACCAAGCCGTCCGAAGCGACCGCGCCGCAGCCGAACGTTCCGCCATCCGGCACCGACAGTCGCGTGATCGCGGTTGAGCCAGCCGGCAGCACCGCGAATTCCGCACCGGCAACGACGTCCGCGTCGGTTCCTTCGCAGGCGGCAAACGCCCAAGCCCCTGAAGATGCCACCAAGTTCGCCGCGACCGAAGGCACGGGTGCCGAACAGACAACGCCTGAAGCCGGCAAGACCACCGAAGCGCCATTGCCGCAAGGCGCCACGCGCCAAGAGCTGGCACAGGACATCCTTGTCGAGCTCAAGCGGATCGGCTGCTACTTCGGCAGCATCAACGGCAATTGGGGCGCACGCTCGCAACTTGCCCTTGAGCGCTTCAACCGGCACGCCGCGCTTGAGCTTCCGCTCGACGCGCCGCAACAGGCAAGCCTCGACGCCTTGAGAGGCTGGAAGGGCCCACACTGCCCGGTCGAGAAGGCTGTGCCTCCGCGCTTCAAGCAACGCCCGGTGGTGGTCGCTCCTCCTAGGCGGGAACCTCCGCCGCGCAAGGCCGTGCGCGCGGACCGCCCAAGCCTCCTCCCGCGCAAGCCTTCCAGCCCCGGCCACGGCCGCAAGAGCAGGGGAGCGACGAGCAGCGCGAGCTACAGCGCGCCTTCCCGTCGAGCGCCTGGCCAGGCCAGTAAGACTAGCGCCCAACGCTCGTGTAGTTGAACCCGGCGGCGCGCGCCTGGGCCGGCAGATAGATATTGCGGAGGTCGACAAGAACGTCGCCGCGCATGCGCCGCTTCAGTGTGTTGAGATCGAGCGCGCGGAACTCGTTCCACTCGGTGACCACCACGGCGATGTCCGCCTTCTCGGCGGCCTCGAGCGCGCTGCCGCACCAGATCACCCCCGGTAGAAGCTCCTCGGCATTCTCCCTGGCATGCGGGTCATAGGCCCGGACCGACGCTCCCTTTTCCTGCAACATGGGAATGAGAGTGAGGCTCGGCGCGTCGCGCAAGTCGTCGGTATCAGGCTTGAAGGTGACGCCGAGCACGGCGATCGATTTGCCGGCGAGCTTGCCGCCTGCCGCGCGCTCGATGCGGCTCGCCATGGCGATCTTCCGCTCGCTGTTCACCGTCTGCACCTGTTCGATCAACGATAGCGGCGAGCGCGCCTCGCGCGCGGTGCGGATCAGGGCGGCCACGTCCTTGGGGAAGCAGGAGCCGCCATAACCTGGGCCCGGATGCAGGAACTTGTTGCCGATGCGCCGATCGGCGCCGATGGCCGTCGCCACTTCCTGCACATTGGCGCCAGCCGCCTCACACAGATCGGCGATCTCGTTGATGAAGCTGATTTTCATGGCGAGGAAGGCGTTGGCCGCATATTTGGCAAGTTCCGCCGACTCGCGGCTCACGAACATCACCGGCGCATTGCGCAAGGCGAGCGGCTTGTACAGGCGATCCATGAGGTCCTGCGCCCGGTCGTTGTCGCAGCCGACCAGCACGCGGTCAGGATGCATGAAGTCATAGATCGCCGAGCCTTCGCGCAGGAATTCGGGATTGGAGCAAACCGCGAAGTCGGCATCTGGCCTGAGCCCCTTGAGCCGCCGTTCGATCTCGCGGCTGGTTCCGACCGGCACCGTCGATTTGGTGCAGATGACGGTGAAGCCCTTGAGGTGGGAAGCAAGCTCCTCGACAGCCTGAAACACGAAGCTTAGGTCGGCGTGGCCATCGCCACGCCGCATCGGCGTGCCGACTGCGAGGAACACAAGGTCGGCACCGCCGACCGAGGGTGCGAGATCCGACGAAAATGCGATGCGCCCCATGCGCAGATTACGATGCAAGAGCTCGTCGAGGCGCGGCTCGTAGATCGGCACGCCGCCCTGACGAAGGTGCTCGATCTTGCTCGGATCCTTGTCGATGCAAGTCACTGTCCAGCCGAATTCCGAAAAGCAAGCGGCCGAGACCAGGCCGACATAGCCTGCCCCAATCATCGTAATGTTCACGAAACGAGGCTCCCGGATTGACGTTTTGTGCTTGAGAGTGTCAGCGCTTCCTAGTTCATTCTGCGCTTTCGTTCAATGCTGCCTTGCCCTGCAAAAACCCCGCTCTTGCCTGTCCTCCTATGCGCAGTTGACATTGGAGCGGGTGGACGCCATCGACTAGGCCGGGCCGCAGCGCCGGGACCGGCGCATTCCGGCGTATGCAAGTGCCGCGGGGTTTGTTGGCAGAGATGGGTCCTCGTCTCCTCTACGCCCTTATCGTAGGGGCCGTGATTGCAGGCGCGCTCGCTTTACGGATCTGGGACCCCAGCCCGGTGGCGCGATTGCGCGCGGTGGTGTTCGACACCTACCAGCAGATCAATCCGCGCCAGTTCGATCCCGGGCTACCTTTGCGCATCGTCGATATCGACGAGGAGTCGCTGAAGCGGATCGGACAATGGCCTTGGCCGCGCACGGCGCTCGCCGACCTCGTCAAGAAGCTCTCCGACAATGGCGCGGCGGCGATCGGCTTCGACATGGTGTTCCCCGAACCCGACCGCATGTCGCCGGCAAACGCCTTGCGCTTCTGGCCGCAATCCGACGCGCTCGCGGGCTTGCGCGAAGAGGTGGAGAAACTCCCCTCCAACGATCACGTCTTCGCCGAGGCCATCGGGCAAGGCCCCGTCGTGCTCGGGTTTATCGCCACGCCACAAGGCGGCTCCGCGCCGCAATCGAAAGCTGGTTTTGCGCATGGCGGCGACGATCCGGCACTGTTCGCGCCGTCTTATCCCGGCGCCGCCGCAAGCCTGCCTGAGCTGCAAGACAAGGCGTCGGGCGCCGGCTCGCTCAATTGGCTGCCCGAGCACGATCAGATCATTCGCCGCGTGCCCATGGTGGTGCAGGTCGGCGACAAACTCTACCCTTCCTTCGCAGCCGACATGCTGCGGCTTGCGCAAGGCGCCTCCACCTATGTCGTCAAATCCTCGGGCGCGAGCGGCGAGAAGGCATTCGGCGAGAAGACCGGTATCGTCGAGGTCCGCATCGGCGACTACGAGGTTCCGACCGAGGCCGACGGCCAGATGTGGATCAGGTTCACCAAGCAGGCCAAGGAACGCTATCTGCCAGCCTGGAAAGTGTTGAACGGGGACATCGGCAAGGAGGATATCGAAGGCCGTCTCGCCATCATCGGCACGAGCGCCGCCGGACTGCTCGATCTCCGCGCCACGCCGCTTGAGGCCGCGGTGCCAGGCGTCGAGCTGCACGCGCAAGCCATCGAGCAGATCCTGCAAGGCTCCTTCCTGCAGCGGCCGGACTTCGCCACGCCTGCCGAGCTGCTCTATATCCTGGTGCTCGGCCTCCTCATTGCGCTTCTGATCTATCGCCTCGGCGCGGCCGGCAGCGCCGTGCTCGGCGGCATCGCCATCGCCGCCGTCATCGGCGTGTCCTGGTACACCTTCGACGCCTTTGGCTGGCTGGTGGATCCAATCTACCCGGCGATCGCGCTCGCCGCGATCTACCTCGCCGGAACTCTCTTCGTGTTCCTGCGCACCGAGCGCGAGCGGAACCGCGTGCGCCACGCCTTCGGCCACTACATGGCACCGGCGCTGGTCGAACGCCTCGCCGACGATCCTTCGCATCTCAAGCTCGGCGGCGAGACGCGGGATATGACTCTCCTGTTCAGCGACGTGCGCGGCTTTACCGCTATTTCAGAGGGGCTTAACGCCGAGGAGCTCACCGCATTCCTCAACAGCCTGTTCACGCCGCTGAGCAAGATCATTCTCGAGGAGCAAGGCACCATCGACAAGTTCATGGGGGACGCCGTGATGGCCTTTTGGAATGCGCCGCTCGACGATTCCGAGCATGCAAAACACGCCTGCCAGGCAGCGCTGCGCATCATGAAAGAGATGCCGAGGCTCAACGAGCATTGGCGCGACGAGGCAGCGGCTAAGGGCCGTTCGTTCAGGCCGGTGAAAATCGGCATCGGATTGAACACCGGCGTCTGTTGCGTGGGCAATCTCGGGTCGGAAACGCGCTTCGACTATTCGGTGATCGGCGACAACGTCAACGTCGCCTCGCGGCTTGAGGGTCAGTCGAAGATGTATGACCTCGTCACCATCGTCGGCGAATCCACCACTGCGCGGGCGCCGGACTTTGCCTTTCTCGAGCTCGATCTATTGAAGGTTAAAGGCAAGACCGAAGCTACGCGCATCTTCGCGCTGCTCGGCGACGATGCCCTCAAAGTGACCCGTGGCTTCATCGATCTCACGACGCGTCACGACGAATTCCTGAGAAAGTACCGAGCCGGAGACTGGGATGCTGCAGATCAGCTCCGCCGCGAATGCGACAGAATGAACGGGTCCGGCTTCCACCGGCTCTATGCCCTCTACCGTGAACGCATCGCTTTCTTTAAGCAAAACCCTCCCCCGCCCGATTGGGACGGCAGCTCAGAAGCCCTCAGCAAATAGCCCATGCCCCAGCTTGTCCTGATCGCTCTTGCCGCGGTCGCGGTCCTCATGTGCAAGCATGCGGTCGCCGATTTCTACCTGCAGAGCGCCTATCAATATTTGAACAAAGGAACCTACGGACATCCCGGCGGCATCGAGCACAGCGCCATCCACGTCGCGCTGACGCCGCTCGTGTATCTTGTGATCGCGCCTGCTTCTCTCCTGCTCGCGCTCATCATCGCCATAAGCGAGTTCCTGCTCCACTACCACATCGACTGGCTGAAGGAGCAGGTGACCCACCGCAACGGTTGGACCGCGAAGGACCGGGGCTTCTGGTACGCACTCGGCACCGATCAGCTCCTGCACGGCCTCACTTATCTCGTGATAGTCGGCGTGCTCATCGCCTACGCGGTGTAACCTGAATGGGGCATTCGAGAACGTTCTTACGCACTGTACCGTCATTCCGACGAAAGTCGGATCCAGTGCGCGAAGGGCAAAAAGAAAAAACTGGATACCGGCCTGCGCCGGTATGAGGCCTGCGGCTGCAGACAAACCCTACAGCAGCGCCGAGATCTCGCGATTGGCGAATTCGAGCCGGTCGGAGAGCAGGCGGATGATCAGCTTGTGGAACACCGAAGCCGCAGTGGGGTCCTGCGCCTGCATCCTGTCGAAAGACTCCCGCGTCAGCCGATAGACGACACTCGGCTCTTCGGCGATCACCGTCGCGGTGCGGGGAACCTGCCGGTAGAAGCCCATTTCGCCGACGATCGTGTAGCCCATCATCCGCCGAAGCCTGATCGGACGGCCCTGCTGGTCCTCAATGGTGATAGCGACGCAGCCTGAAGCGAGGAGCTCGACCGAGTCGGGTGGCTCGCCTTGCCGGAACAACGCCTCTCCCACTTTCAGCTCATGGCGCTCGAGGTAGGGCGCGATGCGGGACATGTCGGCGGCGCCGCCGAATTCCTTGGTGAGCCAGCCCTCGAAGCTGTGCGCCGAGGCTTCGCCGACCTCGTGATACATGAGCAGCACATCCTCGCACCACTCGACCGCCTCGTTGCGCGTGGCAAAGACCTGATGCGGTTGGCCACTGGCGAAGAAGCCGGCTTTCTGGAAGCTTACGCGCATCGCCTCGCTGAGGCCGGAAAAAGCCAGGGTGACGCCATGCTCATTGCAATAGTTGCGGAGCTTGATGAGGCTCAACACCGCCGAGGTGTCGAGCCCAGGGACCGCGCCGAAATCGAGCACCACATAGCCGACAGGCTTGTCGACCTGAGCGTCGATCGCCCGCCTGACCCGCTCGAACAACCCATTGGACGAGCCGAAGAAGATGAATCCGGAAAGCCAGAACACATGCAGCCGCTCGCCCTCTTCCCGCAGAATGCGTGACTGCTCGGGTGCACGTTCCACATTGCTGGAAAATTCGCCGCGCGTGAGGTGACGCCTTACCACGCCGATGCGACTATAGCTCAGCGCGAACATGAGGCAGGCGCCGATCACGCCGAGCACCACGCCCATGAGGTAGCCGAAATTGACGATCACCAGCATGATGGCGCCAGCCAAGATCCAATCGGCCCACGAGCTTTGCGCCGGCGAGTGCAGCGTCTCGGCGAGGATCGTTACGCCGAGATAAGCGAGCATCCCCATCAGGATCGCCTTCGGCACCATGCTGCCGACATCGGCGCCGGCGAACAGCACCACGGCGCAGACCAACGCCACGAAGACGCCGGCGAGCCGCCCCGCTGCTCCCGACTCCTCGAGCAGGATGGCGCCATTGAGTGAAAGATTGCCGCCGGCACCGCCCAACACCGCGGCGATGATGTTGGCAAAGCCGTTGGTGCGGAATTCCCTATCGAGGTCGGCGGATTTTTGCCGCGCCACTTCAAGGCTCGACACGTCGAGCAACATGGAGATGGCGGTGATGCCACACACCGCGCCAATTTCGGCGCTGCTCGCGGCTAGCACCCCCCAATCAACCTCGTGCTGCATCACCGCCGAGATCGGCCACCATAGGGTAAGCTTGCCAAGGCTCGGCAGGAACCAAGCGTTGCGCACCGCTTCGTCATGAACGAACCCGAACAAGACGATATTCACGATCACGAGGAACCCGACGAAAGCGACCGGCAGCGCGAGATAGCCAGGCAACAGTCGCCGCAAGAAAACGATCGCCACGGCGAAGACGAGGCCGACAAGGACCTGCGGCCCATACACGGACGAATAGAGCATGGCCCAGCTTGCCGGCGCGAGCGTGAGGTTGGACTGGGTCACCACCTCGACGCCTCCGGTGATCAGCAGCCAGCCGGAGGCTGCAAGAAATCCGGCGATGACTGGGTAAGGGATGAAGCGGAGCCATTGGCCTAGCCTCAGCGCGCCGAGTCCGAACAGCAGGAAACCAGTGAACAGCGTGCTCACCGAAATGCCGACCAGCACGTTGAGGATGATCGCTTGCGTGGTTGCGCCCTTGGCTGCGAGCGCGGCGGCGATGGAGCCTGCGAGCACGCTCATGACGGCGACGGCCGGCGTATCAGGCCCGGCATCCGCCGGCGACAGCGTCGAGGTAAGGGCGACGATAAGGCCCGTCACCACGGTACCCATGATGAGCGCGGCAAGGCCAAGCGAGAAGCCGGAGGCGATGGCGCCCTGGAAGATCAGCGCGCTGAAGGAGATGCAATACGCAATCTGCACGATCGCCGAGATGACGCCCGCCAAAGCGTCGCGCCCAAGGGTCGGCAAATCCATGTTGCGCGGGCGCCGCAGCGCCAGATTAGCGAGCGATTCCAAGTGCAGCGTTCGGAATGTTCACGGGTTTAGGCTCCGGCCGATCATGGCCGGGGGGCGCAGCAATTAAAAGGCCAAAAATGGCGCGTGGGCGACCGCGAGTAGCGGCTATGGCTCGTTCATATGCCGCAGCCGCCCGGCAAGTGCGCGCATAACGGCAATCGCGAAGAATGGCGTCTCATGGACGAGGAAAAGAAACGTCTTCTCGTTGATCGGGGCCACCTCGCAATCGGTCTTCGCGCGCACCGTGGCGCTTCGCACCGATCCATCAATTAAGGCCATCTCGCCGAAGATGCCGCCAGCGCCCAGGGTTTCGATGACGCGGCCGCCGTGCTCGATGGTGACTTCGCCATTGCGGACGACGTACATGGCGTCGCCTTTATCGCCTTCGGCAAAGATCACATCGCCGGCGGCATAGCGCGCCGGTGGAAATCCCGCATTGGCCAACATTTGGAAGTCGATTGATGCAATTGCCATCTCTGCCGTCCCCATGCTCCCTGGTACGTGCCTTTGAGGATACACTTATGACGATCATGTGACGATTCGATAAAGGCCGCGAAAAGCTAACAGGCAACGGTGCCAGCTTTTTGAGCTCAGCCTCAACGGAAGGGACTCAGGCCTTCGATCTGACCTTTGTTAGCGCCTCGAGCCAGCCAGCGTAGCGCGCGTCCCGCTCATCGACACCCATGGCGGGATCAAAGGCGCGCGACGGCACCCAGGCGCGTTGCAGCTCTTCCTGGCTGCCGTAGTAGCCACTCGTTTGGCCGGCGAGGAAGGCGGCGCCGAGCGCCGTCGTCTCCGGATGGCGCGCGACCTCGACCCGTTCGCCCAAGATGTCGGCGAGGCGTTGCAGAAACCAGTTGTTGGCGGTCATGCCGCCATCGAGGCGCAAGCTCTCGGAAGCCGGGATGCCGCTTTGCGCCATGTCCGCGCGCATGGCGAGGAGAAGGTCTCGGGTCTGGAAGGCGACGGCTTCGAGGCCGGCCGCCACGATGTCGGCGGCAGAGGCGGCTCTAGTCAGGCCAAGGATCGCGGCGCGTGCGTCTGCGTCCCAATGCGGCGCGCCAAGCCCCTGAAAGGCCGGCACGAGATAGACGCGAGATTTGGGATCGGCGCGGTGTGCGAGAGCTTCGCTTTCCGCAGCCTCGGCGATCAAGCCGAGACTGTCGCGCAGCCACTGCACCGTGGCACCTGCCATGAAGATAGATCCCTCCAAGGCGAACGTGCGTCGACCTTCGAGCTGATGAAAGACCGTCGCGAGCATGCGCGCGGTCGAAACCACCTTGGCCTCTCCGGTATTGGCGAGCAGAAAGCAGCCGGTGCCATACGTCGCCTTCAACATGCCTGGCGCGAAACACGCCTGACCGTAGGCCGCGGCCTGCTGGTCGCCGGCAACGCCCCTGATCGGGATGGCCACGCCGAAATGCTCGCTCTCGGTCGCGCCGAAATCGTCCTGGCTGTCGCGGAGTTCGGGAAGGATCGCGCCAGGAATGCCAAGGCGGTCGAGCAACCGCTCGTTCCAGCGCCCGGACCTGATGTCGTAGAGCATGGTGCGAGCCGCGTTGCTCGCTTCGATCGCGTGGATCTCGCCGCCGGTCAGCTTGAACAGGAGAAAGCTGTCCACGGTGCCGAAGCAGACCTCGCCCGCTCGCGCCCGCTCGGCGAGGCCGGGGACGTTGGCGAGCAGCCAGGCAAGCTTTGTCGCCGAGAAATAAGGATCGATGACGAGGCCAGTGGTTTCCGCGACATGCGCGTCCCACCCCTCCTCTTTAAGCAGATCGCACTGCTTCGCCGTGCGCCGGTCCTGCCAGACGATGGCGTTGGCGAGCGGCTTGCCGGTGGCGCGGTCCCACACGAGCGTCGTTTCGCGCTGATTGGTGATGCCGACCGACTCGATCGATTGCGCGCCGACCTCCTTGAGCACGGCGCGCGCTGCCGTGAGCACAGATTGCCAGATCTCCTCTGGATCGTGCTCGACCTCGCCAGGCGCGGGATAGATCTGGGTGAGCTCCACCTGGGCCGCGGCGCAAACACGAGCCTCTTCATCGAAGGCGATGGCGCGGGTGCTTGTCGTGCCCTGGTCGATGGCGAGCACGAAGCGGCGCTCGCTCATGGAGCGCGTCCGGTCTGGCTCAGGATCCAGGCGCAATATTCTTCGCTGCCCCCTTCCGTCGGCAGCACGAGGAGCGCCGGCAGTTGATAAGGATGGAGGCGCTTGGTCTCGGCCAGCACAGCGTCGACGAACGACGCGCTCGTCTTTATGATCATGGCGACCTCGTCGGCGAGCTCGCGCGCGCCTTTCCACTCATAGATCGAGATCATGCCTGGGAAGATGTTGACGCAAGCCGCAAGCCGCGCGGCAACGAGGGCGTCTCCGATCCGCTTGGCATCGTCGAGGCTTGCAAACGTCGTGTAAACCAGAACGGGCCGATCGTCCTTGGCCATGGATTCACCATTCTCTCCCCGAAGCGCGCGAGAGAACTTGCAACAAGGCAGCGCCCCGGCCTTTATAGTGCCCGCTCTCTAGCCCCACTCCAAGTCCATCGAAGACCACCATGTCCAAGTTTCGCAGCATTGCCTTTGTCGCCAGTGAGATGAAAGAAGCGCAGGCGGCGCGGCAGGACCTTGTCGCCCGCTACGGCGAGACGGCTCCCGAGCGGGCCGACGTCATTGTCGCTTTGGGCGGCGACGGGCAGATGCTGCAGACGATGCACCGCTATATGAACAACCGCATCCCGATCTACGGGATGAACCGCGGCTCGGTAGGCTTCCTTCTCAACGACTACCGGGAAGACGAGCTGGTTGAACGCCTCGACAAGGCGGAGATCAATGTCATTCACCCTCTGCGCATGTCGGCCTACGACCACGACAATGCCGAGCACAAGGCGCTCGCCATCAATGAAGTGTCGCTGTTCCGGCAGATCTATCAGGCGGCAAAGCTCCGCATCTCGGTCGACGGTCGGGTACGGCTCGATGAGCTCATTTGCGACGGCGTGCTCCTGTCGACCCCGGCCGGGAGCACCGCGTACAACCTATCTGCGCATGGACCGATTTTGCCGATCAATTCGCCGCTGATGGTCTTGACCCCCATCAGCCCATTCCGGCCTCGGCGCTGGCGCGGCGCGATCCTGCCCGACGAGGCGACTGTCCTGATCGAGGTGCTCGAGCCTGATAAGCGGCCGGTCAGCGCGGTGGCCGACAACACCGAGTTTCGCGATGTGCTCGCCGTCGAGATTAGGGAGGCGAGCGACGTCGACATCTTCATGATGTTCGACCCTGGCCACAGCCTCGCCGAGCGCATCCTGCGGGAACAGTTCAACTACTAACCCTGGGCTTAGGGCCGCCAAGCCTGCGCGACGTCGGTGAGCGAGGTCGCGCCGTTGATGTACGTCATCGAAGGGCCGGGCGGCGCTTCGAGCGGCTGGATCTCCGTTTGCGGCGTGACGACGGTGCGGCCGGCCGGCGAGAACGGCGCGTTCGG
>Ga0126377_10003714_pt1 | contig 10898 bp, 10 predicted proteins | sample PanSoiMetPlot_22_FD_92647 | JGI IMG/M metagenome (GOLD analysis project Ga0126377, IMG submission 92647) | Tropical forest soil microbial communities from Panama - MetaG Plot_22 | ecosystem: Environmental > Terrestrial > Soil > Tropical forest > Bulk soil | place: Panama | collected 2016-02-17
TCGTAGAGCTGTTTCAGCCGTTCGAGATCTTTGATCACGCCGGCCACCGAGAAGTGGAGCTCGTCCACGCCCTCGGGAAAGTGGCCACTGAACCAGCCATCGTCGTCGCGGACCGACAGATGGATGTCTTTCTGCGCCGAGACGAGCCGGCGCATCTCCGCGTCGGCGAACAGCCGCTGGACCTTCGTCTCGTCGTTGCCCTTGATGACGAAATCCTCATCGAAGGGGTCGACGCCGATCTCGACGTCCTGCATGCCGAGGGCCTTCGCGAAGTCCGTGAAGATGCTCTTGCGGTAGACCGTGAAGCGGAAGCCGTCGGGATTGACGTAGGGCGCGCGCATGCGCGTGTAGACGATCGTCGTGTTGCCGGTGGAGACCGCGTACGTGTCGAGCGTGACCGTCCACGGGCCGTGGGTCGCGACGACCTTGTCGCCTTTCGTGAAGCTGCCTTCGACGAACTTCGCGCCGATCTCGGTGGCGAGCAGCCGCCAGATTTCTTCTTTGCTGGGTCCAAACCAGGAGCGGAGGCCCATGTCGATCCTCTCGGGTTGCGGGCTCTCACTGAAAGTGGTGTCGGTGCGTCATTTTCTCCATAGGATCGCAATCCTGTTTGCGCCTAGAAAAAACGGAGACGAAGCAGCATGAACCGTTCAATCCTTTCGTTCACCACACTCGCCCTCATCGCGTCCGCCGTTGGCGCGCAGCAGCAATCGTCACTCTCAGCGCACCAGAAGGCCGCTCGCGACATCTACGCCGAGCTCATCTCGATCAACACTGCGGACTCGGTGGGGTCGGTGACACTCGCCGCGGAGGCGATGGCGAAACGATTCCGTGACGCCGGCTTTCCCGCGGCGGACGTCCAGGTGCTCGTCCCCCAAGGAAAGCCCACCAAAGGCAACCTGGTCGTGCGTCTCCACGGACGCGGCGGACCGAACGCCCCGAAGCCGATTCTCCTGCTCGCGCACCTCGACGTCGTCGCCGCGCGCCGCGAGGAATGGCCGCGCGATCCCTTCAAGATGGTCGAAGAGAACGGCTACTTCCTCGGCCGCGGCACGTCGGACGACAAGGCGATGGCCGCGATGTTCGTCGCGAACCTGCTGCGCTACAAGCAGGAAGGCTGGCGTCCGGAGCGCGACCTGATTCTCGCGCTGACCGCCGACGAAGAGGGTGGGGACGCGAACGGAGCGGACTGGCTGGTGAAGCAGCACCGCGCGCTCATCGACGCCGCGTACGCGATCAATGAAGGCGGCGGTGGAACGCTCGACGGACCGGGTCCGGACGCGCGGCCGCTGCTCCATACGATTCAGTCCGCCGAGAAGGTCTATACTGATTTCACGCTGACGGCGACGAATCCCGGCGGGCACTCGAGCGTCCCGCGTCCTGACAACGCGATCTATGAGTTGACCGACGCCCTGTCGCGTCTGTCGCGATTCAGCTTTCCGGTGGAGCTGAATCCCACGACGCGCGCGTTCTTCGAGCAAACAGCTAAGGTCGAGAAGCCCGAGCTTGCTGCCGCAATGCGCGCCATCGTCGCGAATCCGAAGGACTCGAGTGCATCGGCAACGCTGTCGCGCGATCCACGCTACAACTCGATGCTGCGGACGACGTGCGTCGCCACTCGGCTCTCTGGTGGTCATGCGTACAACGCGCTGCCGCAGACAGCGACCGCGAACGTGAACTGTCGCATGGCGCCGACGTCGAGCTCCGAGACGGTGCGCGCGGCGATCGCGCGTGTGATCGCGGATACGGGCATCAAGATCACCTTCACACAGGGAACGGGACCGGACTTTCCGAAGTCGGTGCCGCCGGTCGAGCCCGCGTTGCTCGCGGCGACGACGGACCTCACGAAGCGGATGTTCGGGGGCGTCCCGGTGATTCCGACGATGTCGACGGGGGCGACCGACGGTCATTGGCTGCGCGCGGCGGGGATTCCGACGTACGGCGTCAGCGGCATCTTCTCGTCGCCGGGTGAAACGAACGCGCACGGTCGCGACGAGAAGCTGCGCGTGAAGTCGTTCTATGAGGGCTTAGAGTTTCTTGATCAGCTGGTGAGGCGGTTGGCTGGGAGCGTCCAACCTTGAAGCTCGGTCGCTTGCGCTCCCTCGCTGATGGCCGCTCGCTAACGCTCGCTGTCACGCACTTCGTCACACGAACAGCGAGGGTTAACTAACCAATTGTCATCCCGAGCACAGCGAGGGACCTCGGCTCGTTGCGCCACGGCCGAGGTCCCTCGCTGCGCTCGGGACGACAGGAGGTGACCGACCTCCCTGTAACGCGGTTAGGCCAGCTAGTCACCACACGGAGCTTCCCATGCGGCTCGCCGGTCTGCTGCTCCTCCTCGCTCCCCTCGGGATCGCAACGTCCGCCCACCGTCCGAACGCCGCGGAGCGTGCCGAGATTACTCGAATTCGCGCGCACTTCGACAGCGTTCTCACCGAGCTTCGCGGCCGCGACGTCTCGTCCCTCACTGCGGCGCAACGCGCGAATCGCCAAACACTGATGGTCACGCTCGCCGCGTATCGCGATCGCGGCGTGTTTCCGCACAACTACGACTTCCCCGACGAAGCGATGCCGTATTTCGTCGATCGGAAGACGGGAACGCTCTGCGCGGTGGCGCACCTGCTCGAGTCGACCGGACGACGCGACATCGTCGACCGCGTGGCGCGGATGAACAACAACGTGTGGGTCGCTGAGCTCGCGAGTGACACAGCACTCGCCACGTGGCTCGATCGCAGTGGGCTCTCACTCGCGGAAGCTGCACGTATCCAGGTGCCCTACGTCCGCGATGAGCCCATGACGCCGGCAAGGGTGGCCCGTAATACGATATTCTACGCCGTGGCGCCGGCGTCCGCGGTGGTCGCGACGACGGCCACGGTCTGGAACCTCGTTGGCAACGCAGATGGGCATCGGCGCGGCGTGAGCTGGTCTGGCGTCGCAGCGGGCGCGCTGACGTCGACTGCCGGCGTCCTCCTCATGAAGAGCCCGAATCCGCCGCAGAACGCCCTCGCCATCGGCGCGGCGACGACGGCGCTCGGTGGCTTGAGCATTCTTACATCGACCCGCTCGATCTACCGCCATCGAGTCATCGCCCAACGCGAGGCAGAGGAGAAGAAGCGGGTCGCCGAGGCGATGGTGTCGCCGCTCGTCGGTTTCGATCGGGGGAACCCGTCGCTTGGTGCGTCGCTCTCGCTGCGGTTCTGAGATGTTCGACGGGTCGAGGCGCCGCTGGGTTTTGTCGGCATGCGCCGCGCTCGCCGCGGTGCTCGTCACGTCGCCCGCGCTTGCTCAGCGTTTGACCGCGTCCTACGGCTTGGCGCACTCCGACAACTCGTTGATCGGAACGCTCGGGGGGTACGACCTGCAGCTGATGTCTCCGCGCCTCGGTGTGGTGTCGGGCGCGCTCTCCGTCGGACGTCACCGCGGCAGTCACCTGCGCAGTGGCATCGCATGCGTGGGCCTCATTCCTCCGGGCGACAGCTGTCCAACGGAACAGCTTCGCGACGAAGCGACGACGACCGAGGTGGCCGGCACACTCGACGTCGCCCTGTTCAGGCAGATGATATCCGGCGCAGTGATCGAGGGAACGGCAGCGGTCGGGATGCAAGCCCTCCAAGTCAAGAGCAGCTCGCGCGGGCAAGTGACCGGCCATCAAATCGAGGCCGAGCGAACGCGCTTTGGTCCCACCTTCGGTTTCGAGATGACGGTGCGACCAAAACGCGCCATCCCCGTCGGCGTGAGTCTGGGAATCTCTGGTGGAGCGTACGGCGACACACAAGAGCGGGCGATAGACGGCTACGCGCCTTTCGAGGAGGGCTTCAGCGTCACTCGCGTGGAAGTCGGTCTGGTATTATTCATCCGACCCTGACCCTAATCCTCGACGCTTCAGAAAAGAGGTCTCGATGGCCCGCGCAAAGGGCGAGTTCGACGTCACGCTCAATCCAATTTCCGCCTATGCTCCCGATGCGCCGGCCGGGCCGCCGCTTGGCCGGATGTCGATCGACAAGCACTTTCGCGGTGATCTCGTGGCAACGAGCGTGGGCGAGATGCTCACCGCGGGCAGCGCGATCAAAGGATCGGCTGTCTACGTAGCCGTGGAACGCGTCACGGGGACGTTGAACGGGAAGACAGGAAGCTTCGCGCTGCATCACACGGGCATCATGAGCCGCGGCAATGGCGAGCTGTCCGTCGTTGTCGCGCCGGATTCGGGCACGGGCGAGCTCACGGGTCTCACGGGCGAAATGGCGATCATCATCGCCGACGGAAAACACGCGTACGAGTTCGAGTATCAGCTTCCGTAGCCACGAGAAGGCACCACGTGGCCATTCACATCGTGCTCGTACATCCCGAGATCCACTGGAACACCGGCAACGCCGGCCGCACCTGCTTGGCCGTCGGCGCCACACTGCATCTCATCGAGCCACTCGGCTTTTCCCTCGAGGAGCGTGAGGTCAAACGTGCGGGCCTCGACTACTGGGAGCACGTCGACCTCCGCGTTTGGTCTGACTGGACCGCTTTCGAGCACGAGCTGCCGACGCTCGGCGAGCCATACTTCTTTTCGACGAAAGCGACGCGCGAATACTGGGACGCACCACTCGGCGAGACGAGCGACGTCGTACTCATTTTCGGGCGCGAGACCGGCGGACTGCCGGCCGAGCTTCACGAGAAGTATGCCGAGCGATTCGTAATGATGCCGATTCTCTCATCGCACGTGCGTTCGCTCAACCTCTCCACCAGCGTCGCGCTCGCCGCGTACGAGGTATTGCGGCAGAGGCGACGCTAAGGTGTCGTCCCGAGCGAAGCGAGGGACCTCGGCCGGCCGAGATCCCTCGCGTCGCTCGGGATGACATCGTCGCTGGGGATGACATCGTCGCTCGGGATGACAGCCGTCATCTCCCCGGCGCGATCTTATTGCCGATTTGCAGATCCCAGCCCATCGCGTCCGGCACATGGAAGCTCTGCAGCGTGCCCGTCATGTCGGGACGCGGCTCGCGCTGGCCCTCGCGATTGACGTAGACCACATCGCGCTTCTTGAGCTCCGCCCGCACGCGCTCGGTGTCCCAATTCTCGATACCAAAACTGATATGACCGATCGCAGCGCTCACGCCATTGGTCGGACGTGACTGCTGTGCGGGTGCGACTGCCGCCCCGCCTGTCGAATCACCGGCGCCACCGCGACCGCCACCCCGAGCCGCAGCACGCGCTGCTGCGTTGCCGCGGATGATCGCGCCGGCGATCGTGCCGATCTGCACGTTCACCTGGCCGCCACCGCCAGGGCGGACGTCCCAGCCGAGGAGCGCTTGGTAAAACGCCGCGCTGCGGCGATAGTCGGGGACCTCGAACGAGATGTGATCGAGGTACAGCGTGTTCCATCCCGTCGGCTCGAATGGCGCGGGTGCCGGGAGCTTTCCATTCGCGCGCGTCTTGCGGCGAAGCGCCTTCGTTCCGTTCGTGACGGCGACGTCGAAGCCGTCCGGATCCTTCACGTGGAAGCTCCGATAGTCCGATCCCGCGTTGTCGGCAACGGGATTCAAGCCGCGCTTCTCGAGCTCTGCTTTCACTTTGTTCGTATCCCACGGCTCGATGCCCCATGCGAAGCCGTCGAACACCGCCTGCACTTGCGGACGGTTGACGCCGAGGCCTGCGTCGGTGATCGCTGCAGGCGGGGGGACGGTCAGCCCGCCGCGGATGATGATCGATCCGGAGTTCTCACCGATGTCGAGCACACACTGTTTGCCGTCGTCGCTGCGGACCTTCCACCCCATCAGCGTGGCGTAGAACGCCGCCGCCTTCTTGTAGTCGACGCACTGGTACGACAGGTGGTCGAGCCACACGGTGTTCCATCCCGTCGGCGCGAACGGCGGAATCAGTGGCGTGGTATCGCGCGGCGCCGCGCCGCGTCCGCCTCCTCGAGCGCTGCTGTCAGCGCCTCTGCCGCTCTGCGCGCCGCCGACGGCCGGCAGTGCGGCGGCCACGGCGAGCGCCTGCAAGAGTTGGCGGCGGGAGAGCGTTCCGTCTCGGAAGTCGTCGAGCAGCTTCATGAAGGCGTTATGCATGAGAGTTCTCCAATCGATGAAGGTGCGCCGCGGGCGCGCTACTTCGCCGCTGCAGGGAAGGTCGGCAACTTCTCCACATCGCGCTGGTCATGCTGGATGATGACCGTCGCCTTGAGGTTCGTCGCAATGCGCTTGAATCGGTCGAGCGACGCCAGCGACGCCGCGCGATCGGTGTTGAAGCTGGGAATGCCGTTCGTCTCGTAGTTCTCCCTGAAGTGCGCGAGATCGCCGGTGATGAGCACGTTCCCCATCTGCTTCAGCTTCACGAGAAGACTGTGATGGCCGGGTGTGTGGCCCGGCATGTTCAGCACCATGACCGTGCCGTCGCCGAAGACGTCGCGATCGCCGGCGAGCGGTTCGACCTTTCCGCCGCCGTCGATCCAGCGCCCGAACGGCGCCGAAGTCGTCGTGGGTGTCTTGGGATCGCTCACCACGTCCCAATCACCTTTGCCGATCAGTAACGTCGACTGTGGGAACGCGCTCACCTGGCCGGTGTGATCACCGTGATAGTGGCTGATGCCGACGAACTTCACCTGCGTCGGCGTAACGTTTAGTTGCGCGAGCAGGTCGACGAGCGACGTCTTCGGCGCAGTTGGCGTGGTCCCCACGGGGTTGCCCGTGTCCCAAACCATGTAATCGGTGCCGTGTTTGATGAGGTAGCAGCTGAAGGTCAGCTGGACCTTCAAGCCATTGAACGCCCACGTATCGGAGAAGCGGCCGTCGATCGTCGCAGGCGCGGCATTGGTGCCGCACTGCATTCGCGTGAGGGTGACCTCCGCCGGCGTTTGGGCGCGCGCGGCGTAAGCGAACATGCTGGTGCAGAGTCCGAGCGAGAATGTCCCGAACAGTCGTTTCATGTTGCCTCGTCGGGTTGGGGTGGGGGATGGTGCACGAAAATGCGGCCGCATGATGGGGTGAGCAACCGTGGCCAGGCGTCTCAGCGTTTCTTAGCGGCCAGAAGCCTCACCGTGAAACACCGTGTGCGGCGCGCCCGTACGCCCGCTTCTCGCCGATGGGACCCCGGCCAAAACGGGGTCGGTGAACGACGGCCAAGCTTCTCTCGAGGATCCGAGATGCTTCATTGGACTGATCTCCGCTATGCGATCCGCCTGCTGCGACGCAGTCCGTTCTTTTCCATCCTGACGGTCGGCGTTCTCGCCGGCGGGTTGGGCGTTTCCATTTTCACGTTTTCATTTCTCTATACGGTGATGATCAAGCCGCTGCCGCTCGCCGGCGGCGACCGCATCGTCCGCATCGCGGCCAGGACCGGCAGCAACACACGCCCGATCGACGCCGTTGATCTCTCGGCGATTCGCGGATCGATCGCGACGCTCACGAACGTCGGCGCGTATACGAGCACGCCCATTGTGTTGGGCGACGACACCCATCGCCGCTCGCTTCTGGCGACCGTCACCGAATCGAACTTGTTCGACGTCGCACGTGTTCCGCCGTTTTTGGGACGGACGCTGTTGCCCGGCGATCAGGCGGCCGGTGCGGAACCGGTCATCGTCCTCTGTCACTGGGCGTGGCGTGTGCTCTTCGGCGCGGACAGTAGCATCGTCGGCCGTCGCGTGCCGGTGAACGGTGGGTTCGTCCGAGTCGTGGGTGTGATGCCTGATGGATTCGGGTTTCCGGTCGCGGCGGACGCGTGGATGCCGCTTGCGAACGCGCTGCTCGGGACGAAGACCGTTGGCGAGCAAGCATTCAGCCTGTATGCGCATCTGGCTCAGGGGTCAGACATCGACCGCGCGACCGCCGAGCTGACGCAATTGCTCACACGTGCGAGGAGCGCTCGTGCGGCGACGGCCGTCGACCGCGATGAGGCGCCGACGCGTGCGACCGTCGAGACATTCCAAATGGCGCAGATGGGCGACCAAGGCCCGCTCGTGTTTACAGTCCTCAACGTGCTCGCGATGCTCATCCTGTTGCTCGCGTGCATCAACGTTCTCAATTTGCTGCTCGCACGCGCGAACGAACGCGCCCGCGAGACGGCGGTCCGCCTCGCGCTGGGGGCGTCGCGCGGACGTCTCGCCATGCAAAGCATGTGGGAGAGCATCGTGCTGTGCCTTGCCGGCGGCATTGTCGCGACCGCCGCCGCCGCGTGGGGACTCGGCGCAATCAACCAGTGGACGCACCAGCACCTCGAGCGGAATCTCGCGTTCTGGTGGGTGTGGCACCTCGATCGCGCGGCAGTGATTGCGGCCGGCGCGTTCGTAACGCTGGCGATCGCCGTGCTCGGTGGTGTCGTGGCGGCGCGCGTGACGAGCACGCAGTTCAGCGCCGTGTTGCGCGACAGCGGCGCCCGTTCGGGTGGGCGTCGCGAAGGACGCGTCGCACGGGTGCTGGTCGTCACGCAAGTCGCGACGGTTTCCGTGCTGATGTTCTTCGGCGTGATGTCGGCGATCGTCGCGTATCGCATCGTCAACATCGACTTCGGCTACGACACGCGAAACGTGCTCGCGACGGCGATCGAGCCATCGGGAGACGGTTACAACACTCGAGCCGAGCGCGCCGGGTTCTTCAGATCCCTCGAAACCAGTCTGGCTTCGCGTCCGGCGGTGAACGGCGTGCTGCTGCGAACACATCTTGCCGACCGACAGAGCGACGAGGGACGCTTCCAAATCGGCGCCGCGCGCGGTGCGTTCACGAAGACGAGCTCGCGGGCATACGTCGATGCGGTACACGGATCGCTCGACGCGATTGGTATCACGCTGCGCAGCGGACGGCTGTTCGACAGACGCGACGATGAAGGCGGACAACGAGTTGCTCTCGTCAGCTCGGCGCTCGCCGTGAAGCAATGGCCCGGCCGCTCGCCGATCGGGCAGCAGATTCGACTCGGTACGGCCGGGGACTCGTCCGATGTGCGCACGATCGTCGGCGTCGTGAGCGACATCCTGCTTGGCAATCCGCTGTCGCGGGACCGAAGCGCCGATGCGGTGTACGTGCCGCTTCAGCAGACCGACGTCGGACGGACGATGGTGTTCTTTCGGCATCGAGGCGACGCGGCGGCCGCGCAGGCAGCGTATTACGCATCGCTCGCGACCGTCGATCCGCGGATGTCCGCCGATTCCGTTCAGGAATTCGAAGAAATGCTTGCGAAAACGACGATCATCGCTGTGTCGGTGACGAAGCTGTTCGCCGCCTGTTTCGGCTTCGCGCTCGTGTTGGCGATGACGGGCACGTATGGCCTGATGGCGCGATCGATCGGCCAGCGGACGCGCGAGATCAGCATTCGCCGAGCGCTCGGGGCGACGGACGGAAACGTCGTGCGGCTTCTCTTGGGCCAGGGAGGTCGTCAACTCGGCGTCGGTGTGTTGATCGCTGCCCCGCTGATGCTTGCCGTCGCGGTCGGGTTCTGGATGTATCTCCCGATCGGCTTGGCGTTCTCTTTTGGCTCAGCGCTGCTGGTCTCTGCGACGATCGTGGGCGTTGTTCTGGCGGCGACGTATGTCCCGACGCGCCGCGCGCTCGCCGTGGCTCCGGCGAGCGCGCTGAAAGAGTAATGTCATCCCGAGCGAAGCGAGGGATCTGCTTTCCCCACCGGCGGAAGAGCAGATCCCTCGCTGTGCTCGGGATGACATTTACCGATCCTTCTTCAACTCCACGACAATCACCTCGACCGGCTTCGTTCCTGGATTCACGTCGGCATGTTGCTGGTTCGGCGGATCGGCGCCCAGCCACATCGCCTTGCCCGCGGTGAGCTTGTACGTATCCATTTTCTTGCCGTCTTTGTCGACGACGTTGAGCTCACCGTCCGTCAACGCGACGAGCGCGCGGCCGTGATCGTGGCGATGCAAAGTGAGCGGCTGCTTCGGCATCACGATCGATTTCCAGACTTTCATATCGTCGTTCTCGAACTGCGGCTCGCGACGCGACGCCTGCGCTTGCTGCTGCGCCCACATCACGCCGCCGCCGGCGGCGAACGACAGCAGGCACGCGGTGATCGACTTGTAGGGAAGTTTCATCAATCGGCTCCGATGGGAGAGAGCCACGAACGGTATTGCGGCAACCGGCCGTGGACGGCGTCGAAGAAGATTTGCTGCAGCTTGCGCGTGATGGGGCCGGGCTTTCCGTCGCCGACTGTTCGGCCGTCGACTTCTTTGATCGGCGTGATCTCGACTGCCGTGCCGGAGAAGAACACTTCCTCCGCGAGCTCGAGATCGATGAGCGTGATCGGGCGGATCTCGACGGGCACACCCGAGTCGCGCGCGATGCGCAGGACGCTGTCGCGCGTGATGCCCGGCAGAATCGACGCCTCGAGGTCGTTCGTGATCAACGTGCCGTCGCGCACGATGAACAGGTTCGCGCCGGATCCCTCGGAGACTTCGTTCTTGTTGTTGAGCAGGAGTGCTTCATCGAACCCGCGACGAATGGCCTCCTGCACCGCGCGCACGGAGTTCGTGTAGTGCCCGCACGCCTTGACGAACGGCGGCAGCGACGACGAATCGATGCGGCGCACCGTCGACACCGTGACGCGGACGCCATGTTCTGGTCCGCCCTGGATGTATGGCCGTCCCGGTACGGCGATGATCGTCACCGAGACGGGAAAATCTTTCGGCCACACGCTGAAGCTGTGTGAGTCGAAGAACGCGAGCGGGCGCAGATAGGCGCTCTCGAGTCGATTCGCGCGAACGACCTCGAGCGACGCCGCGCACAGCTGCTCGAACGTGTAGGGCAGATGCAGCTCGTAGAAACGCGCCGATGCCTGGAATCGCACCATGTGCGCGTCGAGCCGAAAGATCGCCGGGCCGGCCGTCGTGTCGTACGACCTCATTCCCTCGAAAACGCCGGTGCCGTAGTGAAGGGCGTGCGCGGTGACGTGCGTGTTCGCGTCGTCCCATTTCA
>Ga0126377_10003716_pt1 | contig 10896 bp, 4 predicted proteins | sample PanSoiMetPlot_22_FD_92647 | JGI IMG/M metagenome (GOLD analysis project Ga0126377, IMG submission 92647) | Tropical forest soil microbial communities from Panama - MetaG Plot_22 | ecosystem: Environmental > Terrestrial > Soil > Tropical forest > Bulk soil | place: Panama | collected 2016-02-17
GCCGCGCTGGATTCGCGGCGACGGCAAAGAGTTTCCCGCGACCGAGCCGTTCGGCGCGAAGAGCAACGTCTACATCCACCCGAAGATCAAGGCGCCTTACGTGCAGCAGTGGTCACTCAACATGCAGTACGAAGTGTTTAATGGCGTCGCGCTGGATTTGCGCTACGTCGGTTCGCGCGGCGTCGGTTTGCTGGGCCGTTTCAACGTGGCGCAGGCGGTGGACCCGCGCGTGACGCCGGTCAACGGCTTCACGGACATCCGCGACCGCAACCGCACGACGGCCAATCCCGACGGCGCTCTGATCAATCCGGACTTCTTCGTGCCGGCGGGGTTCCTGGGCTTGAGCCGCAGCGGCGGCTTCGTGCAGGTGGCGAACGTCGGCCATTCGACTTACCACTCGTTCCAGGCCGACGTGAAAGGCCGCATGTCGAGCCGCGCGCTCTGGAACCTCGCCTACACGTTCAGCAAATCGATCGACAATCTCTCGTCCGACACGGAGCAGGCCCAGCAGGACAATACGCGGCTGTTTTTGAATCGCGGGTTGTCAAACTTCGACCGGCCGCATCGCTTCACGGCGTCGTATGTGATAGACATTCCGGGGCTGCGCGGCGGACGGAAGTTTTTGAACGCGCTGACCCAAGGGTGGCGGACGAGCGGATTGCTGACGCTGCAATCCGGCGCCCCCTTCACGGTCTTCGGCCCGGCGGCGCGCAACGCCTATCAATTCCAGGTGGCTTCAGTACGGCCCGACCTCGCGCCGGGCAGGACTATCGAATCGGCGATTAAGAGTGGGCGCGCGCAGGATCGGCTCGATCGTTACTTCGACCCGACCGCGTTCGTGAACTCGGAGGATCACTGGGGCGCCGCAGGCCGCAACATTCTGCGCGGACCAAGCCAACGGCAGCTAGACCTGAGCTTGAGCAAGACTACCAAGCTGCGTGAGTCGATGAATCTGGAGTTCCGCTGGGAATTGTTCAACGCGACCAACACCCCGACCTTCGGCAATCCTGCGTCGACGATCGCGGCGGGGACTTGCATCCCGTCGCCCTCGCGCCAATGCGCGCCAGGAACGACGACGCTGCCGAGCACGGCCGGGCGCATCTCCTCGACCATCGGCGGGCCGCGCACGATGCAGGCGGCGCTAAAGCTGACCTTCTAGAGCGTGTGCGGAGCGTGGCGGTAGCCCGACCGTGAGGGAGGGTGTGGATTTGCGCCCTCTCTTGCAGGGCCGCCTATTGCCCTTGTCATTACTCAAATTTTCTGAGCTGGCGGTTGCGATCAGATGCTGTTTCAAGAAGCGACAGGCTGCGCGGTTCTTCTACTACACAGCGATGCGCTCTTCTGCCGCGGAGCGGCACTTGAGCTTAGCCGTGTACTTTAGTGCACGGGAAGCGAATAGGGATTTCCTCCGAGTCGCGTCAGCGACGGTTGAGGTGGCGCAAATCGTACTACGGAATCAATCGTCGCTCCGCGACTCGGGAAACCAATTGCCACACCGATCCGTGCGATAAAGTACACGGCTAAGTTCAATTGCCGCTCCGCGGCAGAAGAAAAACAGCATGACGTTCCATATGTGAGGCGCAAATGAAGAAATTTACGTTCCTATTTGTTCTGACGCTCCTTTTTTCCATTCCCGCGTCCGCCCAGACCAATGACAAGCCCGCCCGCGCCGTCACAGACCCCGGCGTCGTGACGACGCGGCAAACGATCACTCCGGCGGGAGTGCAGACGATTTTCGACGGGCGCGTTTACGGGATTGCCTTCGGCGCGTCGCCCAATGAAATCTGGGCGCTGACCGCGCGCGGCAGGAGCGCGCCAACGCAGCTATTCAAACTCGATTGGGTGAACAACAAAATTTTGAGCCGCCTTCCAATCGCGGAAAACCCCGGCCTGCAGGGCATCGTCTTTGACCACGCCACCAAACAGCCGCTAATCAGCGGAACGCTGACAGGAGCGGCGGCGAAAAATCCCAAGGGCAAGACGCGCCTGCTGACAGTCGGCGACGAAGCGTCCAAAATCATCGCCGACGAACTCGGGAACTTCATCGCGGGCGCGATCGCCGTCGCGCCGCGACCGAACGCGAGTGGCGAGCGGCTGGCCGTTGTGCCGTTGATTTACAACAACCAGCTGGCGGTCGTTGATCTGAATACCGGCAGGCTGATGGGCAAGGCCGACACCGGCATCGCGCCGTTCGGGGCCGTCATCAATGCGACCGGGACAATCGCTTACGTTACCAACTGGGGCGGGCGATTGCCGAAGCCAGGCGAATTGACCGCGCCTACCGGCTATGACCCGAAAGCCGATCAGGTCGTGATTGACGAACGCGGCATCGCCTCGACCGGCGCGGTCACGCGCATCGATCTGGCGACGATGAAACCCACGAGCGCGATTCAGGTCGAATTGCACCCAACGGCGATGGCCTGGGACGAACAGGGGAACCGGCTGTACGTCGCCAACAGCAACAAGGATTCGATATCCGTAATTGACACAACCACTGACAAAGTCATCCAGACTCGCGCGCTATCGGGCCGGGACACGCGCGGTTTCGCGCCGACGGCGTTGGCGTTGACCGCGGACGGCAAGACGCTCTTTGCCGCCTGCGGCGGGTTGAACGCCGTCGCGGTCATCCGAACTAAAGAAATGTCCGTCGCCGGTTATATCCCGACGGGCTGGTACCCGAACGCTCTGTCGCTCAGCCCGGACGGCAAGTCGCTCGCCATCGGCACATTGCTTGGCGCAGGGTCGAGTTGGCGCGAAGAACCGCGCAAACGCTTCGTCCATGCCTATCGCGGCAGCGTCGCCGTCGCGCCGGTCCCCGATGACGCGCAACTCGCCAGCTACACCACGGCGGTTTGGGAGAACAATCATTTGGCCAAGGTCGCGCCACTGACACCCACTAAAAACAACGCGAAGCCCGCGCCTGCCGCCATCCCCGCGCGCGCCGGCGACCCTTCGTTGATCGAACACGTAGTTTACGTCATCAAGGAGAACCGGACTTACGACCAGGTCTTCGGCGACATGAGCAAAGGCAACGGCGACCCGTCGCTGGTCATGTTCGGCGAAGAGGTGACGCCTAATCAGCATCGGCTGGCCGATCAGTTCGTGCTGCTCGACAATTTTTACGCGACCGGAGGCAACAGCGGCGACGGCCATCAATGGGTGACGCAGGCCAACGAAACTTCATACGCGCTTTGGCCGGGGTACGCCGGGCGCAGCTATCCCTTCGACGGCTCCGACCCGATCGCTTACTCCGACAGCGGGTTCATCTGGGACGCGGCGTTGAAGATGAAGAAGACAGTGCGCGTGTATGGCGAATACGCCGGGCGAATGAATGAAGTCGGCCGGGAACAGCGCGCCAAGCTCTTCGACCGCTGGAAGGCCGGCGAAGACCTGACCCGCGAATGGAACACCACCGCGCCGATCAAACCGCTCAACAACATTCTGGCCAGAAACTTCCCGGCCTATTCGACCGCGATCCCCGACGTGGTTCGCGCGCAAATCTTCATCGCCGACGTGAAAAAGTGGGAGCGCGAGGGGAAGATGCCCAACCTGGTGTTGCTGCAACTGCCCAGCAATCACACGAACGGCGCGGCGCCCGGCGCGCACACGCCCAAGGCGATGGTCGCCGACAACGACCTGGCGCTGGGGCAAATCGTAGAAGCTTTGTCGAAAACCCCGTTCTGGAAAAAGATGGCGATCTTCGTGGTCGAAGACGACGCGCAGAACGGCGTGGATCATGTGGACGGCCACCGCACCACGGCGCTCGCCATCAGCCCCTACATCCGCCGCGGCTCGGTTGATTCGACCTTCTACGCGCACCAGAGCATGCTGAAGACGATCGAATTGATCCTCGGCCTGCCGACGCTTTCGCTGTTCGACCTGATCGCCAACGACATGAGGGCGAGCTTTACGAACGAGCCGGACTTCACGCCGTACGCCGCCGTGCAGCCGAAACAGTCTTTGTTTGAACTTAACCCGCAACTCGGGTCGCTGAGAGGACAGTCGCGACGCGACGCGCTGGATTCGCTGAGGATGCGCTTCGACATGCCGGACGCCGCGCCGACCGAAAGGCTGAACCGTATCGTCTGGCGTCAGGTGAAGGGTGTGAAGGCCCCTTACCCGCGCGTGAGGCGGGCGACCTTCAGCGCCTTGTCCGTTGACATTGATGACGAGGACCGCGAACGGTAAAGCTTTATTTAGCCACAGAGGCGCAGAGACACAGAGAAGGAGAGACAGAGGGATAGAGGGAAAGAGAGAAAGAAGCTGCCCTGCCTCTACATCACTCCGTCTCTTTGTCACTCCGTCTTTCCTTCTCCTTAGCTCTGTGGCTCTGTGGCTCTGTGGCTATTCATCGTGCCCCTTCGGCATGCCGGATGGCGTTCGGACAATCAATTCAGTCTGATTGTATTCACGTCCGCATATCTCGACATGCCAGAAATGATCACCTTATCCCCAAGGTTAAGGCCATCCAGAATCTCAACCACAGTGGCGGAGCTTTTGCCGAACTTGACCGAGACCCTGCTCGCGGTCGCGCCGCCTTCTTCAAGCTTGAAGAGACTGGAAACGCCGCCGTCGCGGCCAAAGTCGGGTCTTTGTAAATATAGAACGTCATCGAGGCGATCAATCTCTATGACGCCATCAACATCCAGGCCTGCTCTGGCGGATTTAGGCAGGTCGCCTTCCAATGAAATGTCAATAGGGATAGTAACGGGAGCGCCGCGACTGCGACGAGGGCGATCAACCAGATTCGATACCTGGTGGTTGCGCTACGTGATCGATCGAGCTTCAGCCCGACCCAGGCCAGGCCGAGTAAAAGGAACGCTTGACAACTCCAGGTGAATAACCAGCGCATCATCCCAGCAGTCAAAGAAATGATCTGATCGGCGCTATCCACTCCCATCATCTTTTTTCTCCTCACTCATTCCGTCAATTTTGCCGCGGATGTCGTCGAGATCTTTGGGGGTTAGATCACCCGCCTGCACCAGATTGAGAACGACCGAAGCGGCCGAACCGCCGAAGACCTGATCAATAAGTTGCCGCAGGAGGCGGGCGCGGGATTTCTCCTCACTTTCACCAGCTCGATAGAAATGGGTTTTACCTTCAACCCGGTGGACTAAACGCCCTTTGCGCTCCAGCACGCGGATGATCGTCAACACGCTGTTGTAATGCGAATCCCCCGGCAGTCGCTGCTGAATCTCTTTGACGGTCGCCTCGCCCATCTGCCAGACGACATTCATGATCTCCAATTCCCTGTCAGTGAAGCCTTTAGACGGTTTTCTCGCCATATTCCCAGTCTTTTCGACTTGAAAACTAATTTATACGTTTACGCCCAGACATTAACGTATTAATTAGTTGACGTCAAGCGAAATCTAAATATTGGTTGATCGGCAGTGGGCAAGGTCGCTGGTCATCTCATACCATCGGCAAGTCGCTTATGCTCCTCGATAATGCCGGCGATGGCCGATTCATCCGGTTCCGTGGTCCAGACTCCTAGCTCATGAGTGCCGCCCAGAACTATGCCGTCGCGCCGTGGAAACATATAGCCCTCGGAGGTGTACATGTAATTGATCTCCGGTTGTGGCGTCAGGAACGCTAACTGTCCTTTGATCGGGACCAGTTCTTCGTCATTGAAGAGCGCCTTCGCGCCGAGTCCCGTGCAATTAACAATCACCTGCTCCTTCAACTCCATGACCGCCGCAAGGTCGCGAAAGTCCTGCACGATGACTCGCCCGCCCGCCGTGCGGAAATCGGCTAGCACCGCGGGCAGGTAGATCGCCGGTTCGATCAGCATCATATAAAGCCGCGCCACGCCGCGATGAGGGAAGGGGTGCTCCCCCTGGCTCAGATTCGTGACTCGATAGAGTTCGGGCGCGACCTGCCACGGCCACGGAAGGCCGAATTCCGTGTCTTCGCTGAGCATAAAAAGAGGCAGCCAGCGAATACCGTAACGGTCTCCAACCATGTTCTGGTAATAACGATAGGCGAAGCGTGAGGCTTGAGCGAGTTGCGCGTCAAAGGCGCTCGTGCGTTTGTCAGAATCGGCGATCGAAAACGGCGCCCAGAGCCCGCCCGCGATATTGGAGGTCGTGTTGGGTGGCAGATCGCGCGTGTAAATCGTCACTTCAAACCCGTGGTCCTGTAGAAGCCTCGCTGTCGCCAGTCCGACCGCCCCGCTGCCTAACACAGCAATCTTCCGGTGTGGTTGACCAAGGGCGAGATCGACAGCCAGTTTGGCCGTGCCCCAGGAAAGCGTGATGCCGCAACCGCCGTGGCCGTAATTATGGATGACAGTTTTCTCTCCCATGCGATCTGCGCGGAGCGCGAAACCTGATGTTCGATAAGGACGCAGGCCTGCCACTGAGCGGATGATTCGATCGTTCGAGACCTGAACCTTGGGCAAGATAACCCTCGAGGCGCGCGGCGTAGGGGCCTGATAAGCCCGCGTCCCGGCGCAGCCGGGGAGTATGATGCCGGCAGCCGCGGAGGCCCCAAACTTCAGCAAGCTTCGACGGTCGATGTTATGTGGATTCATATTCCTCCCGTATTTGTGACATGGATCAATTGAGGGAATCCCGCTTACTTCGTCTCCATAAGCGAGCGTTCAAACTCAGCGATCTGTTTGATGGCGCTCTCCGCATCCCAAATGCGAATGCGGCCGTCGGCGCAGCCGGACGCGAGCCGTCGCCCGTCGGCGAACAATCCGAGCCCCGTTAGATTTGTGGGACATCCAACAAGCTCCCCGCGATGACGGCCGGATTTCACGTTCCATACATCGACTCCGCGCGACGTGAAGAAATTATCCGCCTTTGTCGCCGCCAGGAGATAGACTCCGTCCGGCCACCAGAGGAGCCCTTCCACAGCCTCATGGATGTCCCTTTCGAAGGGGCGCAGCTCATGCGCTATAGTTCCATCCTCTGCCCTCCAAATCCGGATACGATATGGCTTCCAATAACCGCCGGAGACTTTTTGCGCGGTAGCCACTGCCACCAGCGATTCATCCGGGGAGAAGGCTACGTGATCAAAACGAACATTGTCATCGAGCTTTACGATTTCGCGTCGTTGATCGGCGTCCCACAATGTGAGAACCGAGCTTTTTGAGAGATAGACCGCACGTTTGGTAGTCGGAGATGGAACATAGGCAATGGCGTCCTGTGGCATGTCGTCCGGGAGCGTCTTACGGCGCCTCCAGGTCTTCGTATCATAGACCAAGAGGGAGGGCTCGCTACTTCGGAGTAAAAGGAAGCGCCCGTCCTGCGTGAACTGAGGGTGTGAGACCAGGTTTTGTTTCCGACCGATCATGGGTTCGGTGAAATCTCGGAAGCGCCGCCATGTCCCTGTGTCCAACAAATGAACCTCGTACCATTCCTGGAGCGCGGCAAGAGCGCCGTCAGGACTGAGTGAGAGCCCTGACACTGAAATGTACTGAGGAATAGAGACTTCTTTTACTACCTTCCGAGTCTCAGGATCCCAAAACCTTAGAGGTCCTTGTCTAGAAGACGAGATGAGCTGCTTACCGTCGGGGGAAATACAAAGCGCTACGTCGTTATGCGAATCGTGCGCGGCCCATTCACTTGCCGGCTGGAACTGAGGGACCCAGGAGCGTATGCCGGAGCGACTCAGACGAAGGAGTTCGAGAATTTCCGCCGGCGAGTTCGCACGATCGTATACCCGCGCCCGCCAGCGATTCCCGTCCGGCGCCTGAACGACAAGCCTCCGTCCTGCGGGGGGCAGGCGGGCGCCGTCATCAGGAAGGTTTGCGAGTAGCTTATCCATCCGCTCCAACTCGCCTTCGGGGATCGTTGGATAACCGCCTCCTTTCACTCCCATTGAGCTGCGATAAAAGTATGAGACGCGGCCGTCGGCGAAGATTTGGCAGCCATATGCGACCGTTCTATCGTTGAGTGTAGCGAGTATGGAAGGCTCGCGCTGAGATGAAATATCTTCATCGCCCTCGATGGCGGTAATGATCAGCCTGAGTCGGACTTCCTCCCCTCGAAAATTTAAAGTCAATGGGTGAGTGGTATAAGGGCGGACCCAATTCTCATACTGCGCCCGCGATGGATCCTGATGTAGGGCGAACCGAAGGACGTCCGGCCATTCGATCGATGTGACCGACAGGAAACCACCCAAAACAATCAGCGCAGAGATGTATACTTTTCTGATCATTTTGCTTTCCTGGCTTCCGATAATTGCTTGAGCTTTTCTGAGCTATTGACGCAAGCAGTTGGCCAAAAGTTCCCGATCATTTTGTGACGCAGGCTTCAGCAGGCTGGGGCTTGCGCGCATGACACGATCACCCTTTATCCTTAGGCCTGTGCGTATTCTGTTTGTAGTTATTTCTCCGCTCCAGATGAAATCCCGAAGCTTGATGGTGAGCAGCCGCACCCCTCTCCGATTTTGACCATCTTTGTGAATAGCCCCTGAAAAACATCAGAACCGTTCACCGCGAACCCTGATTCTGAAAATGTGCCCTGACATCAGGGTAAAGGGCCAAAAATCAAACTCCAAATGTCCGGCCAAACGGCTCTCAGTCCGATGTCATAATGGATCGCCCCGCTATTGCCGACCGTAATAGTTTTACCCACGGCGCCGCCGAACAGCCGTCCCGTTCCTGAAATATTGATCTCAGTTTGAGGGGCATAAACAACCATGAAGTTATTGGCGCCGTTGTTAATCGTCACGCCGTTAGCCTCACTGTAACTCGACAATATTCGCAAGTTGCCAGGAATTTCGGTAGTGTTTGACAATCTGCTTGCGCCGCAGATCTTCAACGCGCCGGTCAGTTTGATTACTACCGAGCCATCGACCTTGAGTTGCGCGCTGTTAGTCAAAGTCAGATTGTGGAAGCAGTAGGTTCCATTCGCCAGGGTCGCGCTATTGACGCCGCTCAGAATCAGGTCGCCCGTGTTTGCGTCATACGAATAGGTCCCGCTGATTCCGCTGTTCGAACTGTATGCAGGCCCGCAGGCCGCGACTGCGGGAAACGCCGCAAGCGTGGACAGTGCGTTATTAGTTATTGGCCCGCCCACATAGCCGCTCCACGATCTTGATACAGTGGTCCCGGCGGTGGCGGCGCCCGTCACCTTACCTGCCCCTGAGATGACCACGCCGGCTTGAGTCGAGCGAACGGAGCCCCATACCGCGCCGCTGCCGGCGATTGTGATCGCCCCGTTGCTGAGGACATTCGCCAGGGCGCCCTTTGTGGCGGGATAACCGCCGTTCGAGTCGTAGCTGTCCGCGAATGTCGCGCCGCTGATCGTAACGCCGTTCAGTCCAACCAGTGAGGTAAGCGCCACGGACACGTTAACGCTAGCGACAGCGCACTTGGAGTCAGGCGCGCCATTGGTCGCGCCGTTGTCGCACACCTGATAATCGAACGAGGCAAGGCCGCTAAAGTTCGCGTCGGGCGAATAAATGATCATGCCGCCGCTGAGCGTCACAGTCCCGTGCGTGTTTGCGGTCGCATTTACGCCGGTCACGGTCAACGTCTGGCCGTTTTCATTAGCCGGCCCCGCGACGTCATTCGCCGTCAAATCGCCGGCCGGGAAGTTAAGGGGCGTGTCCTGGCTCGTCGATTTTACGTCATTGGCGGCCGCCGGAGGATCGTTCACCGACGTGATATTGATATTTACCGTTGATACATTTGAGTCAAAGTTTCCGTCGTTCACTTTGAAGTTAAAACTGTCCCCTCCGTTGTAATCCGGGCCGGGCGCGTAGATAACAGTGGCTGTGCAATCGCCATTCGTACAAGAGACTGCGCCGAAGCCGCCTAACAAGCCTTGTGTCGGACCGCCGCCCACGACGCTAAACGTGGGCGTGTTGTTGTTCGGCAGCGCCGCATGCAGAGTGATCGTCACTGGCGTGTCTTCCGTCGTATTCGCTGACTGATTCGCTGTGCCAGGCGGGTTAATTCCGTTAGTCCCCGCCTCCAGGCAGTTCTGAACAGCCTCCGGCAGGTTCGAGAAGAAGTCATAACCGGTCAAGGCCTCGATCGCATCGACTGTGGTCAGGTAATTCTCCCAGGGGTCGTTCCTGATGCCCTGTATATTGGGCATGAGGATGGCGATTGTCCTCGATGAGCAAGATGCGCGCGAAACGTCGTCATTCCCCGTCGGCAACACGAGGACGACCTTCCAGGTGTAGGCCGGAACTGTCACGTGACCGCCCGCGATAGTGTTAGTAACGCCGCCGTTAGAGCCAGAGCCGCCGACTCCCAGAGGCCCTGAGACGATATACATCTCCTGCCCGCCGTTGAGCGCCAGTTGTTCCCGAAGATAGTTTTCGAACGACGCCCAGGGCCCCTGATTGTTGTCCGGGGACTGCGGGACCATGTTCGACATCAAATACGTCTCTTGATTGATCGGGATGCGGGTCTGGTTGTCGCGATCGGCGTTCGGCGTCATGTGGCCGCGATCGAAACCGCTGCCGGAATAATCGGTGGATTGCACGCGATACCAGTCGGGCGGCACGGCGGGGTCGGCGCGGAAGGTGTCAACACGCGCAAGAGTACCGGACCAGGATTGATCCAGGTGCCAGCTAACCCAGTTCGGAATCCCTTTATCTCTGTTGTACGAGAGCGAGTAGGTAGGCTTCACCATCAGGTAGTTATTCGGGTCTGACACAGACGGAGTGGCGTTGGACGGGTTGCCCATCGTCAAGTGAACGCTGGGAGGGTACGGAGCCGGAGCGCCCGCGCCGACGACAGTGAATGACCATGTGTAGTTCTCAAATAACGTATCGGTATCCGGCAGGCTATCGTCCAGATCCTGATCGTGAACCTGATCCTTGAAGATTGTGACCGTGCACGTCTCGCCGAACTGGAAGCCGGCGTTCGGCGTGATGTGATAGCCCTTAGAGCCGTTGTACGACGCCACGGTGGCGCTGTTGTGCTGCCCC
>Ga0126377_10003717_pt1 | contig 10895 bp, 10 predicted proteins | sample PanSoiMetPlot_22_FD_92647 | JGI IMG/M metagenome (GOLD analysis project Ga0126377, IMG submission 92647) | Tropical forest soil microbial communities from Panama - MetaG Plot_22 | ecosystem: Environmental > Terrestrial > Soil > Tropical forest > Bulk soil | place: Panama | collected 2016-02-17
GTCGGTTTGATGACGAATTGGGATTTGAGCTTCAGACGGCTACTGATTTCCTGCCACAAATCGACGCTGAATCCCCGCAGCTCACCGTGCTCCTGATAGACAAACGGCCTGACCTCGCGGGTCGCCACGCGCAGGGGCGTCTGAGCCGGCGTCACCGTGGGCGCAATGAGCAGCAACGCGACAACGAGGAACCTCATGGTCTCGTGGACCTCCGAGCGGCTGGCTTTGCTTCCACTGACTCATGGTACGGCACATGCCCCGCTGGCTGATTCGTCACCCATCTGTCACACAGCTCGTCGTGCTGCTCTATCATCAGCAGAGGGGGACTTCACCGTGACAATGTCCTGGTATCCGAAGAACATCATCATCGGCCTGATACTCCTCGCGGTGCTGGCCGTCGCGCTGAGCACTGCTGTCAATGTCGGGCGAGGTGTCGCCGTCGGCGTCGGCGCGGCGCTCCTGTATGCGATCGTCGACGTGATGTTCTCCATCAATCCCGCGGCCTGGCGGCGCCGCGATCAGGCAGCCGGCAAGTAGGGCCCGTCCTTTCGGACGTGCCAGCGCGACGCCTTTTATGACGTCTGGCTTCCGCGCGGCGCTTGTTGCAGTGATGCTGCTACGTGCTGCAGCCGGAGTGAGTGCGCAACCGGCCTCCGCAGCCGCTCCTCGCGAAGGCTTCGTGACGGCGAACGGCATCAGGCTCCACTACGTCGATTGGGGCGGCAGCGGCGACGCGTTGGTGTTCCTGCTCCCGAATGGCGGCAGCCTCCTGCGTCAGTTCGACGCGCTCGCGCCACAGTTTACGGATCGGTTTCGCGTGCTTGGAATCACGCGCCGAGGCCTGGGACAATCCGACAAACCGTCAACTGGCTACGACACCGACACGCTCGCGCGCGACATCGCCGGCTTCCTGGACGCGCTTCACATCTCGCGCGCCAACCTGGCTTCGCATTCGATTGGCGGTGCGGAGATGACGCGATTCGCCGTCCTCTATCCGCAGCGCGTCGTGCGCCTCGTCTATCTGGATTCGGCCATCGATTACGCACAGCTGAACGAGATCGCGCGCGAGGCCCGTCTGCCGCCGCCGCCCGATAGGGCGCTGGCCGCGACTGCCGAAGGCGCCGGGAAGAACCACCCGGAATACTCGAAGGTGATGGCGCCCGCTCTCGATGTCGCCGTTGTCTATGACGGCCCGTTCCCGACACGTCCGGAAGATGACGACTCGTACAAACGCTACGCGCGTTTCATCGACGAGCGGGACTTCATTGGCGATCAGATTCGACAGTTCCGACAGCACATGAAGCGCGGCGAGATTCTGACGCTGCACCACACGGACCACAACGCGTTCCTGCACGACCCGGCGCAACTGCGCATCGTCGTGCCGAAGGTGCGTGAGTTCCTGTCAGCGAAGTGACTGCGTTAGCCTCGCTGAACCGGCAAGCTACACTGGCGGACATGGCGCCGGCGATCCACGTTCGCAGCCTGGACGGATTGGCACTCGTTTCGCCAATCGATCCTGCGTTCGATGACCTGGCTACACAGCTGCTCGGTCGAATCGCGACGCTCGGTCTCCAACTCAAACCGTTTCTGGTGATTCTGCGCAACGAGACCAGTCAGACCGTCGTGTCGTACTCGATCACGTGGCGTGTGACGCACACCAGCGGTAAGGTCAGCACGTTCCGCCTCGACGAATACTTCGACCAATTCCTGCCGCAGTTTGTGGATCAAAAGGATCGAACGCTCGCGCTGTGGATTTGCAGATCGAGCTGGATGCAGCCATCTTCGACGATGGCTCGCTGATCGGGCCAGATGAGCAGAATGTGGTGGCCGAGAACTTCGGTGAGTACGTGCGCGTGACGCAGGACTGGTATCAAGGCGTCATCGACGCTCTCCATGCAGGACGATCAGTTGAGGAGGCCTTCAGCGCGATCGAACAATTCCTGGCGGAGATCGTTCGTCACCTGCGCTCAGGCCGCCCGCCCGGTCGCGAGAACCCGCTCGAAAGGTGGAAGCATCAAGCGGCAGCGGACGTCGCTCGTTGGCGCCGGAAGTACCCCGAGCCCGAGATCCCGAAACTACTCGACCAACACATTCGTCTCGAGCCGTTCGTGATTCATCGGCGTCAGGCGAAGTAGAGCACGCTTCCGGGAACGTATGCGGATCACGTCACAGCTCACGTGTGTTGGCTGGCGTTCGCGTGAGCCAGGCCGACCACGGTGCGACCCTCATCTCAGGGAGCCGGAACGCGGGCGGAGCGATTCATCGCGTCGACTTCCGTCAACGCGTTCGAGTTGCTGTGAGACGGCTCGAACGTTTTGAGCCGCGTGACAGATGTCGCATCGATTGAGCCAATAGTCGACGCGGGAGCGGAAGGATGGGAGCGGAGGCCGCGTTCCCGGCCGATAGCGTCCGCGGACGCCAGCCAACACACGTGAGCTGTGAGCGCTGCTGCTTAGCGGACTGTCTACAGCGTAGTCGCTGGAGCGACGATCCTCTAACTTGCCTTTTGCCGACGATCGATGATGCCCTTCAGCAGCGGAATGCTGTCCGCGGGCGGCGCAGCGACAGGAATCGATCGGATGTAGGCGTACACGTCGACGAGATCTTTCTCAGGCGGGTCGACGAATTTCGGCATCTGCGTGGTCGACGGTTTTCGCACGTAGGCGAGAAACGCCTCTTGCGTGCGATTCATCGGCACGAGGCGCGGATTGCCGGTCTGCCCGTCGTAGCCGTGACACGCGTAGCACTTGTAGGTCTTCTCGAACAGCTCCTGCCCGCGCTTGGCATCGCCACTCGGAGGTGGCAGCGATGCGGTTTGCGCCAACAGAACTGCGCTGCACGCGATCGCGCTGACACCTACACCTACACTTACACCTAAACCTAGAACCTTTGACTCCACCTTTGCCCTTTGACCTTTGCCCTTTGACATACGACGCGCCTAGCGCGGCTGCGCGATCACGTCGACGAGCGCGGGTTCACCAGCTCTGACTTTTGCCAACGCGCGTTGATACGCGCCCGCGAGGTCTCTAGGATTCTCGATCGGACCCTCCGCGTACATCCCATACGCCTTTGCCATCTGCGAGTAGCTGATCGCCGGCTCGTTGATGACGCTGCCGATCGACGCGTTCGCCATACCCCGGCCGCGGCTGCCGCACATCCGCTGCACGATCATGACCTCGGCGTGATAGGCGCGGTTGTTGTGGACGACGAGCAGCAGCGGGATTTTGTGATGCACCGCTGTCCACAGGACGCCGGGCTGGAAGTTCAAGTCGCCGTCGCCGACGATGCCGATCGAGAGGCGTCCCTGCCGCTTGTGCGCGAGCGCGGCGCCGACCGATCCCGGCGTGTCGTAGCCGATGCCGAAGCCGCCGTTGTCGCCGTTGTAGCGGTAATGCTTGTCGAAATTCAGCAGCCGGCGCTGCCAGTCGCCGGTGAACTGGTGGCCCGAGACGACCGCCCAGTCGTCGTTCTGCACCTGCGCGCCGAGCTCCGCAATCATGCGCGGAACGCTGATCGGACTATTGCCCCATCCGAAGCTCGCGTTCTCCACGTACTTCTTGTGCGCCTCTTTGTGTGCCGCCGCGATCTTCGCGCCGCGTTCGGCGAGCACGCGTTTGCGATCTGGCGTGATCAGCTTCCTGGTCTCCTCGATGAGCGAGGGGAGCGTCGCTTCGGCGTCGCCGGCGATCGCCAGGTCGACGTCGGCGTACCGGCCGTAATCGTGGATGTTGCTGTGCTGAAACAGATGTTCGGCGGAGATGCTGATCGTCTTCCGTCCGCTGGCACGCGCGGCTCGCGCGAGCGCCGACATGTCGCTCATCTCGAGGCCGAGCGTCACGTCCGCTCGATAGCCGGCGCCGCCGTTGCCCCAGAGCGGATGCCACGACGGGAAGTCCTGCCACGATCCGTACGTGCCGACGTCGACCGGTGCCTGCAGCGTTTCCGCGAGCTCGATCATCAGGTCCCAGCCACGCGGCGTGCGTCCGACTTTGCGCGGAAGGAGCAGCGGCGACTCCGCCGCGACGAGCAGGCGCGCCGTCTCGCGCACCGCGTTCGAATCACCCTGCGGCGGCGACGGGCGAACCAGCTCCGGAATGCGCGGCCGATCCTTGGTCTCGATCAGTTCTTCCTGCAGCTCGGCATCGACCGAGAGCAGCACCGGACCCATCGGAGGCGTGGTGGCAATCTGATACGCCCGCAGCGTCGACTCCGCGAACCGCTCCAAGTTCGTCGCCTCGTCGTCGAACTTCACGAAGTCGCGGACGATCGATCCCATGTCCTGCGCACTGTGCGGGAGATTCACGATGCCCGTCGGATTGCGGTGCTGACCGACGACGAGGAACACCGGCACCCGATCGGCCCAGGCCTGGAACAACGCCATCGAGCCGTGGAGCATGCCGACGGTTCCGTGAACACAGACGAGCATCGGCTTTCCGGCCGCCTTGGCGTAGCCGTGAGCCATCGCAATCGCGGCTTCTTCGTGGAGCGCGGTCAGGATCTCGGGTGACTTGTTCCCCGAATAGTTGATGAGCGATTCGTGCAGCCCCGCGAACGCCGAGCCCGGATTGATCGCGACGTAGTCGAAATCGAGTTTCTTGATGACGTCGACCATGAAGTCGGAGGCGGGCTGCTGGCCAGGAATGGCCGCGCGGACCGTCGCCGGAGTCGCGTTCTGCGCCTGCGCGTAGGCGAGATCCTGCGCGTCGGTCGGGACAACGACCGAGGGCGGGGCAGGGGCGGCTGGTTCGGGAGCCGCTTCGGCGGCGCGCCCGGTGACGATCAAGCCGGCGGTGCCGGCGGCCGCGCCTTTGAAAAAGTCTCGACGACCGACGGCATGTTCGCCATGCCCCGGCCGTTCGTTGGAATCGTCCACAGATCCCTCCTGGCCGCTACATCATACGGCCCGGCGGAGGAATCGGGAATCTGAATGAGTCACGACCAGCGGCACCAGAAGCAAGGGGGACGCCACCTGGGCTGGCACCCTTCGAAGCGCGGTTCAGCCGTGCTACCATCCAGCCACTTTCGTCCGCATGCGAGGTTCTCATGAGGCGCTTCACTTCACCACGACTGCTTCTCGCGGCTGGTTTGCTGGCGGCCCTCTGTGGCGGCGTCGTCGCGCAGCAAAGATCGGCCGGCTCGATGACGACGGCGGCAAAGAGCTTTCTTGATGCGTTGACCCCCGACCAGCGGAAACAGGCGACATTCGACTTCGACACGAGCGAGCGCCTGCATTGGAACTTCATCCCCGACGAGACGTTCCCGCGCAACGGGTTGCCGCTGAAGGCGATGACCGAGCCCCAGCGCAAGCTCGCGCACGCGCTGATGCGCACCGGCCTGAGTGAGCGCGGCTACATGACGTACGCGCAGATCATTGCGCTCGAAGACATCCTCAAGGCGACCGAGGATGGCCGGATGGCTCGCGATCGTGACGCGTACCGCTTCTCTGTGTTCGGCACGCCGTCGAATCAGGGGGCGTGGGGCTGGCGCGTCGAAGGCCATCACGTCTCGCTGCACTTCGATGTCGTGAACGGCAGCGCGGTGTCGAGCACGCCGTCGTTTGCCGGTTCGAATCCGGCTGAGGTCCGCGATGGTCCGCGCAAAGGACAGCGGACACTTGCGATGCTGGAGGACTCGGCGCGTACCCTCGTGACCGCGCTCGACGCCACCGAGCGTACCACGGCAATGATCAACACCGTCGCCCCCAATGAGATCCTGACGACGAACAAGCTGGAGATCGATCCGCTGTCGCCGGTGGGGCTCAAAGCCTCGGGCATGACGCCGGCGCACCGCGAGCTGCTGATGAAGGTGCTCGACTCGTACGCAGGGCTGATGGCGACGGACATCGCGGCAGATCGACTCGCGAAGATTCAGAAAGCCGGCATCGAGAACGTGGCCTTCGCCTGGGCCGGGCCGATCGAGCGCGGTCAGAAGCACTACTACCGCGTGCAGGGGCCGACGTTCCTCATCGAGTTCGACAACACGCAGAACGACGGCAATCACGTGCACTCGGTCTGGCGCGATTTCAAGGGTGATTTCGGGCGCGACCTGCTTCGTGAACATCTCAAGTCATCGACGCATTGAGCAATGCCCGATGCTCAATGCCCAAGGCCGAACGCTCAAGGGACTGTGAACGGCGCGCACGACGGGATGCTGCGCCTCGCCTACTGATGTCGATCGCGAAAGGGAGCTCGGTTCGAAAAGCAGACCATCCGATCGATTCGCTGTTCATCGATCGGTGGTCGCCGCGTGCGATGTCGGGCGAGTCGATCGGTCCGGCGGATCTGTTGACGCTCTTCGAAGCCGCGAGGTGGGCGCCGTCGGCGGGGAACACACATCCATGGCGCATCCTCTACGCACATCGGGACACCGAGCACTGGCCGGTGTTCTTCGACCTGCTGGTCGAGCGCAATCAGGTGTGGTGCCGCAATGCCGCGGCGCTGCTGGTCTTCATTTCTCGAACGACCAACGAACAGACCGGCAAGCCGTTGCGCACGCACACCTACGATACCGGCGCCGCGTGGGAAAACCTGGCGCTGCAGGGAACGCTGCGCGGACTCGTGGTACACGGGATGGCGGGCTTCGACTACGCGAGGGCGAAGGCAGTGCTTGGCGTGCCGGACGATTTCACGGTCGAAGCGATGGCCGCGATCGGCAGGCCCGGCCGCGCCGAAGATCTGCCAGAAGACTTTCGTGCCCGCGAATCGCCGAACACGAGGAAGCCCGTAAGCGAGTTGGTCTTCGAGGGTGGGTACAAAACGTAATGCAAAATGCAAAATGCGAAACACAAGAGGAGGCCGCGGCGGTCGTGACACACCAGCCCCTTTTGCATTTTGCATTTTGAATTTCGCATTACAGCGAAGGAGGGCATATGCGGGGCGTGTCCATAGCTGTGTGTACAACTGTCCTCGTGATCGTGTCCCTGGCGGGCCGCGCGCAGAACACGAACGTCCTCATCCAGCCGCCTTCCGTCACCGGTCCGATCGCCCTGACGGCCGCGCTTCGCAGCCCCGACCATGGATATCCCTACAACGCCACATGGGTCGATCTGCAGAAGCAGGGCTACGTCGAAGAGGAGTTCTTCATCTCCGGTGAGGCCCATCGATACAGCACCCCCGCCGGTCAGCGCGGGAGCGTGCTCGATGGCAATCACGCCTACACCACGCGGATCGTGGTGCGAAGGCCGAAGCAGGCCACCCGCTTCAACGGGACAGCGATCGTCGAGTGGTCCAACGTCTCGCAGGGGCACGACGGCGAGTTCGAGTGGTTCCAGGCCTACGAGCACTTCCTGCGCGGCGGCTACGCGTGGATCGGCGTCTCTGCGCAGGCAGTCGGCGTCAACGCGTTGAAGGAATGGAGCCCCGCACGGTACGCGAGCCTCGACGTGGCGCGTGCGAGCACGATTCAGGCCGATGCGCTCTCGTACGACATCTTCAGCCAGGCCGCCCTGGCGGTTCGTGGCAAGGGGAATCGAGACGTGATGGGCGGCTTGAAAGTGCAGCGGCTCATTGCCACCGGCCACTCGCAGTCGGCAGCCCGGCTCTACACCTACTTCCACTCGGTCCATCCGCTGACGTCGAAGATGTACGACGCGGTGCTGCTGCATGGCGGCGGCGGCCGCGTGAGCCCGGATCTCAACGTGAAGGTCTTCAAGTATCTCGACGAGAGCGACGTGATCGGCCAGGCGAACAGCCGCGTGCCTGACTCGGCCGGCTACCGGCAGTGGGAAGTGGCTGGCTCATCGCATCTCGATGCGCAGTTCTCACGTTCGATGGCGGCGCTGGGCCTGCGCGTGTCGGGGATGCGTCCGGTCGAGGGGGCGCCCGTGATGTCGGGGCCATCGATCAGCGGCGGAGAGAAAGGCAATGGCGCCGTCGGCAATGGCGCGGGCCCCGAGAACGAAGGGCCCAACGGCGGATGCGCGCAGCCGCCATTCAGCCGCGTTCCCTCGTTCCACGTGCTGGGCGCCGCCTTCGATGCGACGCATCGCTGGCTCGTCGATGGCGTGCTGCCGCCGGGCGGGCAGCCGATCGATCTCAGACAGCTGCCTCCGGATGCGTCATCCGCGGCCGGCGACGCACGCGGGCGTGGCGCGCGCGGCGGTGCGCCGGCGGGCCCGCGTTGGGAGATCCTCCGCGACGATCTCGGGCTCGCGCGCGGTGGAATCAGGCTGGCTGCGGTCGCAGCGCCGATCGCGAAGAACACCGGTGACAACGTCGGCGGTGCAGCCGTTGCTGCCACCGGTGAACGGAACTGTCGTCTGATGGGATCGAGCGAGCCGTTCGACGCCGCCCGGCTGGCGTCGCTCTATCCCACGCACGATGTGTATGTGGCCAGAGTGAAAGACGCGACCGAGAAACTGCTCAAGGCGGGTTTCATCGACAAGGCGGACGCCGAGGCCACGCTGCGCGACGCCGAGAAATCGACGATCGGGAAAGGGGCGCCGTCCGCGCCTAGTGGGTCAAACCGTACAGCAGCGCGTTGATGCCGAACGCGTAGCCCGGGACGGACATCTGATAGAAGTACTGCGGATCCTCGCCTTCGCGTTCGAAGGAGTCTCCGAGATCCGTGTTGTGCGTCATCAGCACCATGATGTTGCCGTGCTTGTCGAGAACAGCGCGCGCGTGCGGCTCGGCGCTGTCCTCCCCGAGTTCCGACGTGCCCCCGCCGCTGCCCGCCCAGAAGTTGATCGACGAGATCTGCGGCACGCCTTTGATCACGAACTGCGCCGAGAAGAGCGGGTGTTTGCTCGAGAGATCGACGATCGGATACTCATTGGGCGGCAGCACCCTCGACAGCTGGCCCACCCACCAGTCCCACGCCTCGGTGCCCCAGAAATCGTCGGCCCAGATGAAGCCGCCCTTGAGCAGGTACTCGCGCATGCGCGCGGCTTCGTCGTTGTCGAGGCCCGCCGAGCCGACCTCGGTCATCATCACGAACGGGCAGTCGAACAGCTCGTCGTCGGTGAACCTGATCAGCAGCGGATTTGGGTCGCCGTTCGTGAAGCTGACGCGCGTGCGCGTCAGCTCGCTCAGGCGCACCGACAGGTTGATGTCGGCTTTGGGCCAGTCGACACTCCAGTTGCCACTGTAGCGGGCGCCGCGAAGATCGTTGCGGAAAACGGCGCGGCAGAAGTGCCAGCTGCCGTCGAAGTCGCCGGGTTTGGCGATTTCGATGTTGCCGAAGCTGCGGAACCCGCCGCCGCCGCGGCGCTGGCGGAATTGCGCCTCGACCTGAACCGCCATCACGAGCGCAACGAGCGCCACCATGGCCAGGACGAGAGGCCGCCGCGCGAGCAGGCCGGGCACGAATCCAGTCTACCCTTGAAAGTGGAAGAAGTGGAAGGAGTTGAAAAGCCCCACCCGCCTAGTGAATTACTTCAGCTTTTGATCCAAACCCGGTCCGCGGCCCCTTGTTGTCGCGTTCGAGCACCCGCTCCGTGTTCGCGATCGAGAAGCCGGACTCGTACACCAGCTGCGCGATCCTCGCCATCTTCGGAAAGACGATCTTGTCGACCGTGTCGGTCACCTTGTGATAGTCCGGGTGAAGGCCGGTGGTGAAGAAGGTGATCGGGATCCCCTTGCCGGCGTAGCTGTAGTGATCGCTCCGTGTGTAAACGCTCTCGGGATCGAGCGGATCGTTGAGCTCGTAATCGAGCGTCAACGGCTTGGGCATGGCCCCGTTGGTCCTGACGATCAGGTTGTGGAGGTCAGTGCTGATTCGATCGGCGCCCACGATGAAGACGGAGTTGGTGTAGTCGCCTTCGATGTTGTTGCAGTCATCGCGGCCGACCATGTCCATGTTGAGCACGGCTTGCACTTTGTCGAGCGGCACGACCGGAAAGTCGGCGTTGAAGCGCGAGCCTTGCAGACCGGCTTCCTCGCCGGCGTGCCAGACGAAAACGACCGATCGCTTCGGCTTCGGTCCAGCGGCAAACGCTTTGGCGATCGCCAGCAGCGCCGTCGATCCGGATCCATCATCGTCGGCTCCGTTGTTGATGATGTCGCGCTGATCGAAGGGCAGCGGTGCTGGCGCACTGCGTCCGCTCGCACCGTCCGAGCCCGGCGTCGCGGCAGCAGGCGCGCCACGTCCCCGTCCTGGATTCTGCACCACCTTGCCGGCTGCCTTGACGGCTGCCTGCGACGCCTCGCCTCGCTCACGGCAGCTCGTCATCGTGGGCAGTGCCCCTGTGCCTGTTTGGCTGTACCCGATGTGATCGAGGTGTGCGCCGAACATGACGTAGGTATCTCTCAACTTGGGATCAGTGCCCTCGATCATGCCGGCGACGTTGCGGGTGCGCTGCTCGGAGACCGGTTCGAACGCGTTGTCGACGACGATCGTGATCGACGCGGACAGCGACATCGGCGAGAGCGGTTCGCCCTTGGCCGCTTTGGCTTTCAGATCGTCGAATGCGGCCGACTTACCGTCGAACAAGGCGGCAAAGAACGTCTCGTCGCCGGTGATCTGCGGCGGCACGGGTGCATCGATGCGCAGCACCGTGGTGAAGTCCGGAGCCGCAGCGCCTCGACCCCGCGCGCCTGCACCTCGGCCGCGGCCCTGCAGCTGGGCCTGAGCCTGTTGCAGCGCCTCGGTCGCTTTTTGCACCGCGTCCTGCGCCTGAGTGACGGCGCGCTCCGCGTCGGTCGGGTTCGGTGCCGGTGTAAATCCGATCGCCGCTGCCGCGTGGTAGGTGTTGATCGCGACACCGGCGCCGCCCCGACCACCTGGCGCGCCACGTCCGGCACCAGCCGCGATCACCTGCGGGCTGGGCAGCGTCCAGATCACGAGCTTGTCCTTCACGTCGCGACCACGCAGATCGGCGGCCTGGCCGTAACCGATGAACTCCGCGCCCGTGAACGTGAGCGTCCGCTTGCCGCCTGGACCGGCGACGAACGTCA
>Ga0126377_10003718_pt1 | contig 10894 bp, 7 predicted proteins | sample PanSoiMetPlot_22_FD_92647 | JGI IMG/M metagenome (GOLD analysis project Ga0126377, IMG submission 92647) | Tropical forest soil microbial communities from Panama - MetaG Plot_22 | ecosystem: Environmental > Terrestrial > Soil > Tropical forest > Bulk soil | place: Panama | collected 2016-02-17
CCTGATCGCAGCTGCCTGGTACGTCGCCAAGGTCGGCACGGTGTTCACGCTGGCGTTCGTCGCCGCCGTGGTGTTCCTCGCCTACAAGCGCCTGCCGCTGATCGCGTTCACCGTGGTGTTCACACTGCTGCTGGCCGCCTACACGCTGCTGCCCTGGCACGCGCCGCCCTCCGGAATCTGGAAGGGCTTCCTGTGGCTGATGCTGGCGGCGCTGTGGCTGTTCAATGTCCGCCCGCTGCGCAAGGCGCTGATCTCGCGCCCCTTCCTCAAGGCCTACATGCGCCTGCTGCCCTCGATGTCGCAGACCGAGAAGGAAGCGCTCGAGGCCGGCACCGTCTGGTGGGACGGCGAGCTGTTCACCGGCAAGCCGCGCTTCGAGAAGTTGTTAGCCAGCAAGGCGCCGCAACTGACGGCGGAAGAGCAGGCCTTCCTCGATGGACCCTGCGAAGAGCTGTGCCGCATGTACGACGACTGGGACATCACGCACCGGCGCGCCGACATGCCGCCGAAGGTGTGGGACTTCCTCAAGTCGAAGGGGTTCTTCGCGATGATCATCCCGAAGAAGTACGGCGGCCTGGAATTCTCCGCCTATGCGCATTCCTGCGTGCTGGTGAAACTGGCGAGCCGCGCCGGCCTGCTGGCCGCGACCACGGCCGTGCCCAATTCGCTGGGACCGGCCGAGCTGCTCAACCACTACGGCACCGAGGAACAGAAGAACCACTACCTGCCGCGGCTGGCGCGCGGCGAGGAAGTGCCCTGCTTCGCGCTGACCGGTCCGCGCGCCGGCTCCGACGCCGCGGCGTTGCCGGACACCGGCATCATCTGCAAGGGACAGTGGCAGGGCCGCGAGATCGTCGGCCTCCGGCTGAACTTCAACAAGCGCTACATCACGCTGGCGCCCATCGCGACGGTCGTGGGACTCGCGTTCCGCATGTACGACCCCGACAAGTTGTTAGGTGACAAGGCCGACCTCGGCATCACCTGCGCGCTGATCCCGCGCAACACGCCGGGGCTGTCGATCGGCCGGCGGCACTTCCCGCTCAACGTGCCGTTCCAGAACGGCCCGCTGTCTGGCAAGGACGTGTTCGTGCCGCTCGACACCATCATTGGCGGGCCGAAGATGGCCGGCCAGGGCTGGCGCATGCTGGTGGAACAGCTGTCCGTCGGCCGCTGCATCTCGCTGCCGTCCAACACCACGGGTGGCGCCAAGCTCGGCGTGTTCGCTTCCGGCGCGTACACGCGCATCCGCCGCCAGTTCAACATGTCGGTGGGCAAGTTCGAGGGCGTCGAGGCGGTGCTGGCACGCATGGTGGGCTACACCTACACCATGGATGCCGCGCGCTCGGTGACCGCGGGCGCCATCGACGGCGGCGAGAAGCCATCCGTCCCCTCGGCCATGCTCAAGTACCACATCACCGAGATGGGCCGGCAGGTGGCGAACGACGCCATGGACGTGCACGGCGGCAAGGGCATCCAGCTCGGGCCGCGCAACTATCTCGGCCGCAACTACCAGGTGGTGCCGGTGGCCATCACGGTCGAAGGCGCCAACATCCTGACGCGCTCGCTCATCATCTTTGGCCAGGGAGCGATCCGCTGTCACCCGTTCGTACTGAAGGAGATGAACGCGGCGCGCAACCCGGACCGGGCCAAGGGCGTCGACGAATTCGACAGCGCGCTGTTCGGCCACATCGGCTTCACCATCAGCAATGCCGTGCGCTCCTTCGTCATGGCGCTCACGCATGCGCGCTTCACGCACGTGCCCGAAGTCGGCGAGACCAGGCGCTACTACCAGCACATCGTGCGCTTCTCGGCGTCGTTCGCGCTGGCCGTGGACGTGGCCATGCTGACCTTGGGCGGCTACCTGAAGAAGAAGGAGAACCTGTCGGCGCGGCTCGGCGACGTGCTGTCGTCCATGTACCTCGCATCGATGGTGCTCAAGCACCACGAGAACCAGGGTCGTCCCGCCGAGGACCTGCCCATCGTCGAGTGGGCGTGCCGCAACCAGATGTACCGCGCGCAGGAGCAGCTGCACGATTTCCTGCGCAACTTCCCGAATCGCTTCCTGGGCGGCGTGCTGCGCGTGCTGATCTTCCCCGGCGGTCGCTCGTACTTCGCGCCCAGCGACCGGCTGGGCCGCCAGATCGCCGACGCCGTGATGACGCCCTCCGACGTGCGCGACCGGCTGTGCCGCTTCGTGTATCGCACGCTCGAGCCCGGCAACCCGCTCGGGCTGCTGCAGGAGACGCTGGTGATGGCGCAGTCCGCCGAGCCCATCGAAAAGCGCATCCGTGTCGAGGGCGTGAAGACCGGCAAGGTCACCGCGCTGGACGTTCCCGGGCAGATCGGCCAGGCGCTCGCCGCCGGCATCATCTCCGAGACCGAGGCCGCGTCGCTGCGCGAATACGACCGCCGGGTCATGGAGATCATCAGCGTCGACGATTTCGACACGCACGAGATGGCGGCGGGCGAGCAGCCGAACGCCGGCGAGCGCGGCTATGCCGAGGCACCGGGCCAGGTCGCCTGAGCCACGATGAGCTCACCGCCGGTACCCGCGCAAAGCCGCGAAGTAGTTAGCTCACCGGAATCGGCGGTCACTCCCCCGGTGCCGGCGCCGCAGACGCTGGTGTGCGCCAACTGCGATGCGCCACTGGCGGGCGAGTACTGCAGCCGTTGCGGGCAGCGCCACGAACCGCACGTGCACCATCTCTCGCATTTCGCCGGCGAGGCCTTCGAGAGCATCACGCACGCGGACTCGCGCCTGTGGCGTACGCTGGGCTACCTGCTGGTGAAGCCGGGGCGGCTGACGAAGGAGTTCTTCTCCGGCCGGCGCGCACGCCAGTTGCCGCCGTTCCGCCTGTACCTGGTGCTCAGCCTGCTGTTCTTCGTGATCGCGGGCACGTCGAAGTCCATCGACGTCGAGACCGACGACAAGCCGGCGACGCCGGAGAGCGTGGCGGCACTGAAATCCGCCGCAGACAGTCTCGAATCGCAGTTGGGAAAGCCGCCCGGCCTGGACACGACCATCCAGAAGCTGCGGGACCAGGCAGCGCGGCAGCAGGCCGAGCTCGACGCTGCGAAGGCCGGCGCAAAACCCGCCACTGACGAGGACGGGGACGGGGACGAGGCGCGCCCCGCGAAGCGGGAGAAAAAGGAACACTCAGACCGCCTGGAAAGCGACCTGTGCAAGGGCGTGGTCGATCCAGGCCCGAGTGGCGCCTGGACCGACCGGGCGATGTTCGGCTGGTGCCAGAAACTGAGCAAGATGAGCGGCAAGGCGCTGCTCGAGGAAATGGTGCACAACATCCCCAAGGCGATGTTCGTGTTCCTGCCGCTGCTGGCCGGCTTCATGAAGCTGCTGTACTGGCGTCCGAAGCGCTACTACGTCGAGCACCTGTTGTTCCTGGTGCACAACCACGCCTTCGTGTTCCTCGCGATGGCGATCATGCTCGTGATCCCGGGCGTTCCGTACCTCAACAGGCTCACGGGCTGGCTGGAGACTGCCCTCTGGCTGTACGTCATCTTCTACATCTTCCGCGCCATGCGCGTGTACTACGGGCAATCGCGCACGCTAACCTGTGGCAAGTACGTGGTCATTTTCTTCGCCTACATTGCAACCAGCGTCGTCGTGCTCGCAGGCACGGCTCTCTACAGCACACTCATCCTCTGATCAGGAGATGCTCATGAATATCCGCCACATCGTGCAGATTGCCGGCATGGCCGCACTTTGCCTCACCGGCGCCGCGCTGGCGCGCGAATCGTCCCCCGCCGGCGCCGAGGTCTACATCGTCTCGCCCAAGGACGGCGCCAAGGTGAAGAGCCCGGTGACCGTGGTGTTCGGACTCAAGGGCATGGGCATCGCGCCCGCCGGCATCAAGTTCGACAACACCGGCCATCATCACCTGCTGGTCGACACCGACGTGCCGGCCGACCTGTCGCAGCCGCTGCCGGCCAACGAGAACCACGTGCACTTCGGCAAGGGACAGACCGAGACCTCGCTGACATTGCCGCCCGGCAAGCACACGCTGCAACTGCTGCTGGCCGACTACACGCACACGCCGCATGACCCGGCGGTGATCTCGAAGAAGATCACGATCGTCGTAGAGAAGTAGGCGGTCGAGAAATAGCCCCGGCAATAGGGCAGATTCCGCCCTCGTTGCGCGGGTATACCCGCGCGGCGTAACGGGGTAAAAGGGCGCCCATGACCGCGCCGCGCGCCATCCTGCACGTCGACATGGACGCGTTCTACGCGTCCGTGGAGCAGCGTGACCGTCCCGAGCTGCGCGGCCAGCCGGTCATCGTCGGCGGCACCACCAACCGGGGCGTGGTCGCGGCCGCGAGCTACGAAGTCCGCGTCTTCGGCGTGCGCTCCGCGATGCCGATCCGCGAGGCGCTGCGGCGCTGCCCGCACGCCATCTGCGTGACGCCGCGCATGTCGGTGTACCGCGAGGTCTCGAACCAGGTGTTCGCCGTCTTCCACGACTACACGCCGGTGGTCGAAGGCCTGTCGCTGGACGAAGCGTATCTCGACGTCACCGGCAGCCTTGCGCTCAAGGGCGACGCAGTGAGCATCGCGCGCGGCATCAAGCAGCAGATCCGCGAGCGCACGCAGCTGTCCGCCTCGGTGGGCGTGGCGCCTAACAAGCTGGTGGCCAAGATCGCCTCGGAGCTCGAGAAGCCGGACGGGCTCACCGTGGTCACGCCGGACCGGCTCGCGGCCGTGCTCGATCCGCTGTCCGTGCGCCGGCTGCCCGGCCTCGGCCGCAAGCTGGGCGAACGGGTCGAGGCCGCGGGCCTCGCGACGCTCGGCCAGCTGCGCCGCGCGCCGGACGCGGTGCTGTGGCCCATCTTCGGCCGCGATTCGCAGCGCATGCGCGAGCGCGCCGCGGGCCAGGACGACCGCGCGGTGCTGTCGGAGTGGGACGAGAAATCCATCAGCGCGGAAGAAACCTTCTTCAGCGACCTCGCCGATCCGGCGCGCATGCGGGCCGAAGTGCTGCGCCTCGCGGACCGCGCCAGCGCGCGCATGCGCGCGCAGAACCTGGCCACCGGCTGCGTGCAGGTGAAGATCCGGCGCGCCGACTTCACCACCTTCACGCGCCAGAAGCGCTTCGAGCCCTCGACCACGGATTCGCGCACCATCGCGCACGTCGCCGCGGACCTGCTCGCGGCCTGGCTCGCGGAGCAGCCGCGCGCCCGCGTGCGCTTGTTAGGCGTGGGCGTGAACCACCTGCACGCGGCCGACCAGATGGACCTGTTCGCGTCGACCAATGCATCGCCCGCCGCATCGCCGGCCGGCAACACCGCGCTGGACACCGCGGTCGACCTGATCCGGGAACGCTTCGGCAATCTCGCCGTGCGCCGGGGCAGCGCCCTGCCGGAGGCGCGGGGCCTCGAGGAGTCCCGGGAAGACATGTCGGAACAGGCGCCCGGCAGGCGCCGACGTGGCTCGCCTCCTACACGATTCGAGCCCCGGTAGGCCCACCCCCCGACCCCGTGCAATACTCCCCGCCCGTTCCAGTAATGCGGCAGAACTAGACCGCAATCCGACATGTACGCCTCGTTCTTTGGACTGAACGAAAAGCCGTTCTCGATCACGCCCGATCCGCGCTACCTGTTCCTCTCGGAACGGCACGCGGAGGCCCTGGCGCACCTGGTCTATGGCGTCAACGAGGCGGGCGGTTTCATCCAGCTCACCGGCGAGGTGGGCACGGGCAAGACCACCGTGGTCCGTTCGCTGCTGGCGCAGGCTCCGCGCCACGCGGAGATCGCGCTGATCCTCAACCCGCGCATGACGCCGGCCGAGTTCCTGCTCGCGATCTGCGAAGAGCTGCGCATCGACATCGAGCCTGCTTCGGAAGGCAGCCTCAAGGAGCTGGTCGACCGGCTCAGCCTGCACCTCCTGAATGCACACGCCGACGGCAAGCGCGTGGTGCTGGTGGTCGACGAAGCGCAGAACCTCGCGCCCGAGGTGCTCGAGCAGGTGCGCCTGCTGACCAACCTCGAGACCGAGACCCAGAAGCTGCTGCAGATCATCCTCATCGGCCAGCCCGAGCTGCGCGAGGTGCTGGATCGCACCGAGCTGCGGCAGCTCGCGCAGCGCATCACCGGCCGCTATCACCTGGACCCGCTGTCCGGCGAAGAGGCCGCCGCCTACGTGCGCCACCGGCTGCGTGTGGCGGGCGCCACGCAGGAAGTGTTCTCGTCCGGCGCTTTGCGCGAAGTGCGGCGCCTGTCGGGCGGCGTGCCGCGGCTCATCAACATCATCTGCGATCGCGCCCTGCTGGGCGCGTTCACGGAGGACCGTCACGTGGTCACCGCCAGCGTCGTGCGGCGTGCGGCGGGCGAGGTGTTCGGCCGGTCGATCCAGCCACGCTGGCTGCCCTGGGCCGCCGGCTCGGCGGTGGCCGCGCTCGCGGTAGTTAGTGCGGTGCTGCTGTTGCCGCGGCTGCTGTCGCAGCCCGCGAAGGCGGCGCAGCCCGTGGCCAGCGCGCCGGCGCCGGCCGCGGCACCCGCGCCGCAACCGCCGCCACCGGATCTCGATCACCTGCTGGCGCAGTACAACGGCGAAACCGATCCGGACAATGCGTTCAACAAGCTGTTCGGGCTCTGGGGTGTCCGCTACCTGGCGGGCAGCGTGGATCCCTGCACGCAGGCCGCGCAGTCGGGGCTCGAGTGCCTGACGCAGCGCGGTTCGCTCGCGCAGCTGCGGCTGTTCAACCGGCCGGCGTTGCTCAACGTGGTGGATTCGGACGGGCAGGCACACCAGCTGGTGCTGGCGGGCCTCGATGACGAGCACGCGCGCATCGATCTCGGCGGCGCACAGCGCGAGGTCGGCATCGGAGACCTGTCGCGCAGCTGGTTCGGGGACTACGTGCTGCTGTGGCGCCCGGCGGGAGGCGGCTCGGCACCGATGGCGCTGGGCGCGCGCAGCGCGCGCGTGAAGTGGCTGCGTGACAGCCTGCGCCGCGTGAACGGCCTGCCGGCCGAAGTCCCGGCCGACGACCGCTTCGACGCCGCGCTGGTCACCCTGGTCGAGGATTTCCAGCGCAAGAACCGGCTCGCCGTCGACGGCATCGCCGGCGTGCAGACCCAGGTGGCGCTGGACGCGGCGCTGAACGAAGCCAACACGCCCTTCCTGCGCACCGGTAGCTGACATGTCCTTCATCCTCGACGCGCTCAAGAAATCCGAGAACGACCGCCAGCGCCAGTCGTCGCCGGCGCTGTTCGAGGTCAAGGTGGCCGCGCCGCGCCGCAGGTTCCCGCTGTGGGCCGCCGGCCTCGCCGCGCTGCTCGGCGTGAACATGCTGGTACTGGTGTGGGTGTTGATGCGTCACCCGGAGCAGCCGGCGATGCAGGCGGCCGCGTCACCGCCTCCGGCCGCGACGCCGGCGCCCGCCGTGGTTGCCAGCAACACCCAGCCGGGCATGGTGACCGTGCCGGCGACGGTGACGCTGCCCACCACCGTCAACATCCCGATCAATGCCGCGCCCAGCGTGAACGTGGGTTCCGCGCCGGCCGAGCCGGGCGTGGTCGGACCCAGCAGCACGCCGCCGCTGGCCGAAGAACCGCAGCTACAGGCGCGCGAACCCTCGGTTCCGCCCGACTACGACGCGCGCGACTACCGTCCGGCCATCACGCCGGCGCAGGCGGGTGCGATCGCCGCGGCACGGCGCAACGGCGAACTGCCCTCGCGTGACGAATTCCTGGCCAACGGCGGCCAGTTGCCGGACCTGCGGCTGGACCTGCATTCCTACGCGCCCAACCCGTCACTGCGCTTCGTGTTCATCAACATGCGCAAGCTGCGCGAGGGCGAATCGCTGCCGGAAGGCGTGCGCGTCGAGCAGATCACGCCCACCGGCGTGGAGCTGTCGTACCACGGCAAGCGGTTCACGCTGGACGGAAACTAGGTTTCCTCCGCCAGCCGGGCGATCTCGGCCGCCGCCAGGCGATGGATGATCCACTCGTTCATCTGGCGCGCCCCCAGCGATTCGTAGAACTTCAGCGCCGGCTCGTTCCAGTCGAGCACCGCCCACTCCATGCGGCCGCAATTCCGCTCGCGCGCCACGCGCGCCAGCGCACGCAACAGCGCGCGGCCGATGCCGTGCGAGCGCAGCGCCGGGCGCACGAACAGGTCTTCGAGATACAGCCCCGGGCGGCCGATGAAGGTCGAGAAGTTGAAGAAATACAGCGCGAAGCCGGCGGGCTCCCCGTTCCACTCGGCGATCAGCACGCGGATCACCGGGTTCGGCGCCTCCAGTTCGCGCACGAAATCCGCGGGCGTGGCGCGCGCCTCGTGCGCGAGCTTCTCGTACTCGGCGAGCTCGCGCACCAGGCCGGCGATGGTGGCGGCGTCGCCGGTGGTGGCCGGCCGGATGTGCAGCATGCTCTAACTACTCTGCGATGTACCAGCGCATGTCCTTGTCGCGTTCGAGCACGAAGCGCTCGTACGGCAGTCCCTGGCCGCTGACGTCGTAGATGGCGCGCGAGCCCTGCAGGTCGTACTTCGGCTGCAGCTCCTGCACGATGCGCAGCGCGGTGATCATGGTCTCGCGCGTGTCCTCGTTGTTGGTGCAGGCGTTGATCAGCGTCTTGCGTGCGCTGCGCGAGGTGGCGTGGTTGAAATTCGGGCTCATGTATTCGTCGTAGTACTGCTGGCAGTTGCCGGCGGCCAGGCTGGCCTCGGCGCGCGCCAGCAGTTCGCTGATGCCGGGCGCGAGCGGCGCCGGCGCGGCCGCGGGCGCTGCGGACCCGGAGGCGCCGGCCGGGGGAGGCGTGGCCGCATTGGTGCGCCCTTCGAGCAGGTCGTCGAGCTGCGCCTCGATCTCGGTGGGCACGATGGCGCGCCATTGCGAGCCGTATTGCATCAGCCCGACCATGACCATGACCTTGACCGAGCCGCGGTCCTTGGGCTGCTCGCCCTTGCCGACCAGATAGACCACCTTGCCGTCGGGCACGGCCGCCAGCCAGTCGTACTTCTCGTACACGCGGGCGCGCAGGCGCAGGCGTTCGGACAACGCGGTGTAGAACTTCGCCGCCGTGGCGCTCTCGAGCTGCGGCAGCGACTTGCCGGGTCCAAACAGGCGCGAGCGATAGGTGCTGCTGCTCTGCAGGTTTTCCGCGCGCAGCAGCGTCAGCAGGCGGGATCGCAGTTTTTCGAGCTCGTCCGGGTGCAGCTCCTGGGCCACGGCCTCGGGACTGCCGGTGGCTACGGCCGCCAGGAAGGATTCGGCGCCCTTCTGCTGGGCGCCCGTAGGTCCGGCAGCGAACGCGGGGAGCGCGGCAGCGGCCATCAGCAAGATGAAAATCAGGGGTCTATTCACGGGTGTGCAACTCCAGTCTCATCGGGGGCGGGCACGATCATAACGCCCTGTTGTCAGGGATCCGCACCCGCGCCGGTGGTTCCCGCGCACCCCGACTGTGAAAGTCGTCTCGTTACCGGCCACCGCCGCCGGGACGCAGTTCACGGATTACCTGCGCACAAGGCCCCCGTGCGACGGTCCCCGATAAACTTACATATCTTGGTAAATTGCCGTCGCTGCTTGTTTTCCCGGTCTTCTCATCGATCCTCGGGGCCTGTGTCGCCACCCAAATGCTGCCGCAGTCGGAATTCGAGTCGCCCATGTTCGCCAGCGCCCAGGCGCCGGTGGCGATCGCCGCAATTACGCAGGACCGGGCACTCATCGGGCTGCTGCGCAGTGTGGTCGATCCCACCAGCGAGCTGATCTTCGTCAACTCCGAGGCCGAGCTCACGCCGCACCTGAACAGCCGCCGCGTGTCGGTGGCGTTGCTCGACAGCATGTTCATCGAGGGCGACCTCGCGGCGCTCGCCGAACGACTGCGCGAACAGTGGAACGACCTGGTGCTGGTGGTCGTGGGCACGGCCGAAGAGCAGTCGAAGGTGGCCACCCAGATCACGTCCGGCGTGGTCTACCGCTTCCTGCATCGACCGGTATCTGCGCCGCGCGTACGACTGTTCGTCGAGGCAGCGTTGCGCCGCCACGAGGTGGAGAACGTCGAGCGCACCCTCGAGCAGACACGTCCCGACTTCTCGCGATTCGAGGCGCCGAAAGCCGATGCCCCGCGCGGCGAACGCAGGAGCCCGCTGCCCCTGGTGCTCGGCGGCCTGCTGCTGGCCGCGGCCGCCGCCGGCGGCTGGTTCCTCCTGTCGCGCGACAAGTCGCCCGCCGGTGACGACACCACGGCCAAGGTAGTTAGTCCGCCGGCCGCTGCCGGGTCGCGCGCCGAGCCGCAGCAACCCGCGGCCCGAGCCCGGGAGACGGTCAAGCCCGAGCCGGCCGTCGCCACCCCCGGACCGGCGCCCGCCGCGCAAGAACCCAGGCGCGAACCGGAGCCCGCCGCCCCGGCCGCCAGCCCACCGTCCGCCACGGAGTCGGTGGCCGAGCGCCTGCGCCAGGCCGCATCGCCCGAGCCCGCCAACGCGGCGCCCGCGCCCACCGGGCACGTGCAGCGCACGATCGAATCCGCCGTGGAGAGCGCGGCGCCGCCGGCTCCGCCTCCGCCGCCGGTGCTCACCCACGAGCAGCGCTTGGCCGACCAGCTGTCGCAGGCCGAAGCCGCCCTGCAACGCGGCGACCTGGCGAAGCCACCGGGAAAGAACGCCGTGGACCTGTTCCGTGGCGCGCTCGAGCTCGATCCTTCCAACACGCTCGCCAAGGCCGGCCTGGTGCGGGTTGCCGACCGGCTGCTGACCTCGGCGGAAAAATCACTCACCGCGGGCAACGCCGACGAGGCGCGCAAGATGGTGAACGTGGCCGAGACGCTCACGCCCGCCACCGCGCGCGGCGCCTTCCTGATGATGCAGATCGAGATGGAGCAGGAGCGCGCCGCGCTGGTCGCCAAGCACGACAGCGACGCGCAGGACAAGCAGGAGCGC
>Ga0126377_10003719_pt1 | contig 10892 bp, 11 predicted proteins | sample PanSoiMetPlot_22_FD_92647 | JGI IMG/M metagenome (GOLD analysis project Ga0126377, IMG submission 92647) | Tropical forest soil microbial communities from Panama - MetaG Plot_22 | ecosystem: Environmental > Terrestrial > Soil > Tropical forest > Bulk soil | place: Panama | collected 2016-02-17
CGAGCAAAGAAATGCGGGTCTGTATTTACTGAATGTAGGTTATCAGTTTGTTGGGTGCGCTGCTGCGGGCATCATACTCGCCCTGTGGAAGCCCAGGTCTGCAAAGGAGGCTGCCACCCAACCGGCGTAACAATCCCTTGAGTTAACACTTTTTTAGAGAACGCAAACTTCGTCTGCAATGTCGGAGTTGATTACCGGCGATGAGTCATGGAACCGGATGACCGAGGCCGAAAAGACCGAGGTTGTTCGCGGCGGACGCGCCACCCTTCGCCAACTTACGCAGGGACTCCTTGATGGCCCAGAACAACTCCGTGATGCCTGTCGCAACTACCTAATTCACACAGGTACTTCCCTCGCAGAACTGCCGCTGGACGGCTTACCGATTGACCAGCGACGCGGAGACGTACTTGCTGAGCAATCGGTCCGCGCCTCCCTAACATCACTGGTCCCGAGCAGCAGAGGCCGGCTCAGCTATCGAAAAGCGAGACGCAGGTTTGCCTTGCCGGAGGGGTTCTCGCCTAAGCTGCAACGACACGGCCGCGCGATTCTGCTGGAAGAAAATATCTATTGCCTTCCCAACAGCCAGGAATTCGTGCCGGTTCAACCCAAAGGACCGCTGGGCCAGGGACATCACCTTTATGCCTTGCTCACGATTGCCCAACACCAGGCAGGAAAGCGTGGCTCGGTCTACATCCGCAATGATGGCCGAATCTTTGACTACAGTTTTGATACGAGGGATCCGCAGCGAGATCTGTTTGATACTGGTTACACGATTTACGACCTGGAACGAACCGGCAGGTACGTTAAACCGCCACGCGCGCAGAAGGCGAAGCCAGTGCGAAAGAGAAAACGAAAACTCGCCCGATCACGAGCGAGTAAAGCCTGAGAGGGAAAGTCTGGGATTGAGGGTCAAGCCGGTGGTTGCGCCTGCTTAGGCGGCGATTCGAGCAGGCCCTCAACGACCTGGGCCACCTGCGACAAGGGCTTGGGTTTCCTGAGAAAGGCATCAGCGCCGAAGCGTCGGGCTTCATCTTCCATTTCCGCTGAACCATAGGCGGTGAGAACGACGATCCTGGTAAGTGGATTGCGATCGCGGATTACCTTGATCATGTCGAGGCCGTCCGGATTGCGCGCGGTACCCAGCCTGAGATCCTGGATGACGACTTTGTAATCGGTGGTCGAAATCATTCGCTCGGCTTCCTCGCGCTCCTGCGCGGTATCCACGGCGTAGCCATGCAATGAGAAGTACTCGCTCATTGAGAAGCAGATGGATTCTTCGTCATCGACAACGAGCAGGCGAGGCATCGGTTCTTCCTTAGTCTCTTCACGGCCAATCACCATTTGCAGCAACTTGCCGGAGACTTTCTTGAGTTTTCCAAAACGACTATGCTTCACAGTTTCTGGTTGGCCCCAGGACAGTGTGTCGAGACCCACCGTCCTTGCCCTGGCATTCAAGATGAAGATCTTACCTACCGCTTGTTCGAAAAGGATCACTCGTAACCGTCACTCCTTGTCTTTGACCAAGCCTCAGCCGTCAAGCGAAGGTTGCTGAGGTCTTTCCGCGCGCTCATACCGAACTGTTGGGGGCTGATATCTGGAGAGGGACTACCATTCTGCGCCGCAAAATGCGAGCAGCGCAAGGTGAGAAGCAATGTTTTCCGGTACCGGTCAAGGTGCGTTAGACGGTACCTTACGGGAGCGACGCCTGGGCTGACGGACACTCGAGTTCTTGTGGCAAACCATTTACCTATCGCTGACTTCATCGTCTAGCTCCCCACGAGTTGATAGCGATGAGGTCAGGCAGTTGGCACCAAGATCCTTAACTGAAAAAGATCTTCCTACTTGCTGCCCGATCCAGAAGCTATATTGCTATAGCCGCCCGCACATTGGGTCTTTGCTGGACAGGAATGCTCATTCTGCCAGACACACTGGGCGACGCTGGCTTAGTGATTATGTAAAGGAGAACCTCGCAGACCTCGCGGGTTCCAGTCCCTATCGTGTTCCCCTGGTTATCTTGCAGAGCGTAGATCCTTCCATTGACATCCAGCGGAAGTATCATCGGTTCAGCGTACATTCACAGTTCTCCCCTTGACGCCCGACCTTGTTTACACGAGGCGGCGAATTCTCACTCTCAACATTTCGCACTAACACTTCAGCGAAAACTGACGTGCTAATTACGAACTTTAAACCATCTACGAATCACAGCTCCGGCGCCCACTAATGCCGATCCCAGCAGCAACATGCTGGTTGGTTCAGGCATTAAGCTCGTCGCCGGTGTCGCTTCAACCGCATACGGATAAACCGAGATGCAGGCCAATATCAGAATCGCAAACAGCAAAAACAACTTACGCATTGCCAAGTCTCCTGTTTGATCATGAGTGGGAGTCTCAATCACACTCAGAAAACCCTTGTCGGGGTATTCTTGAGTTCCGCAGATGCCCTGGGCTAGCAACACCTGCGGAGACTCTACAAGTCCCTCCCGATCGCTTCCGATCAAGAGTGGTCAAAAAATCAATTCGATTTCCGGCGACGCCGGCGAATTCCAGCTGCGAGACCCATAACTCCGGTTCCCAGCAAGAGCATGCTGGTGGGTTCCGGTACGCTGGCGATATTCTCGGTACCGGTGCCGAAGAAAAAGGTTACGCCGCCAATCTGAACGTCAGGTGGCAAGTTCGCAAACGTAAGTGAAAAGGTAATGCTGTTTTTCACAAACGGATTGTGTGGGTCATTGCCATTTACGGATCCGTTACCTGTGTACAGGTTGGAACCGTTTGGTGGTCCGACGACCAGTTCGTCAGGGTTTTGGTTTCCCGGACTGGCGAAGCCTAGAGCCGTCAGCTTGAAGTTTCCGCCCGAGTTGACAGGAAAGCCCCAGAACGTGGTGCCGTCGCCTGCACTGGTATAGGTTCCATTGTCGGCGATCGTGATGTGTTCACCGTGTTGGCCAGTCAGAACTGCCGGGCCAACTCCGTTGATTGAGAAACCCAATCCACTGACTGCCTGGGCCACATCGAAATTGGGCACCTGCCCCTGAAGATTCTCGAGTTTGATCGTTAAGACATTGCCGGCCTGGCTAAAAGTGACCTTTGCGTTGACGGATCCGCCAGAAGTGGTGGCTCCGACAGGGGTTAGAAACACTTGGTCTGCCTTGGCTACTGAAGCACCAAGCCCAAGCATTAAAAGGGCCAGCGCTGGGAGTAGCGCATGGCGTGAAGTTAAAAATTTAAGCATTCTTTACCTACTCCTGGATCAACTCCGCGAGATGACCCCCGTGATTACAAAACCGACTGGTTCATGAGAGCGGTGCGGGGCAAACGCAGGCTCAATTGATCTCAGCCAAAAACTCCCCGGTCGGGTCAGGGAGACTACACCTGTAGATTGGCACGTGCCCTCCGGTTGCAAAGCCTAGGCCACAAATGGAGGGGCTACTCCACGTAGGAAAACGCGTAATTTGTTTGCTAATTGGGTCAGCTAATTTTCTGACGGGGATGGCGTGTCTGAGATTCAGACTGGTGTTCTAGACTTTAGACGCGGCGATCTGGTGCTTCTTGATCTTCTGATAGAGGGAACTGCGCGGGATGCCCAGGCGTTTGGCGGCCTTTTCCACTCTTCCTTGCTCTTCCTGGAGGACGCGCTCAATGTGTTGCTTTTCCAGTTCGATGAGCGTCAACCGGGAGTCGAAGAATGGTGCTCCCAGGTTAGCCTGACCATCGAAATGTAGATCTTTAAGACCAATTCTCTTCTGGTCACTCAACAGGACTGCCCGCTCGATAACGTTCCGCAGTTCGCGCACGTTGCCGGGCCACGAATAAGCCTGGAGTGCCTTAACGCTTCCTTCGTCGAGCTGAATATCCGGCCGACCAAGATCCGAAGAAAGTTTGTGCAACAGGTATTGGGCCATGGTGGGAATGTCTTCAACCCGTTCGCGCAGTGCGGGAAAGGAGAGGGGAATTGTGCTGATCCGGAAATAAAGGTCATCACGGAACTTCTTCTCTCGAACCAGTGAGCCGATGTCCTGGTGAGTGGCGGCGATCAAGCGCACATCAACTTGTCTGTCTCGCACATCTCCGACGCGACGAAAGCGCTTCTCTTCTAAGACTTTCAAAAGCTTGGGCTGGATCTGCAGATCGACATCGCCAACTTCATCAAGAAAGATAGAGCCGCGGTGGGCCACTTCAAACAACCCTTGTTTCGAGGCCGTGGCACTGGTGAAGGCTCCCTTTTCATGACCAAAGAGTTCGGTCTCCAGTAACTCCCGCGAGAGACCCGCGCAATTCAGATCAACAAACGCCTCATCAGCACGAGGACTGTTTTCATGAAGCCAACGCGCCAGTACACCTTTGCCTGTTCCAGTCTCACCCAGGATCAACACCGGACTTTCGGAAGCCAGAATTCTTTTTGCTTGTTCAGCCAGGCTACGAATTGCGGGACTGGTGCCGATGAAGGGATCGATGGCTTGTCGCACTTGTCGCGACTTGCTGGCCAACTGCTTGTGATGGTTTCGTTGTCGTTCCAGGAGTCGTTGCAGGATCACTTGGAGTGCGGGTAGTTCAAGTGGTTTTGTCAGGAACTGTTCGGCACCCTCTTTAATTGCTCTGACTGCCAGGTCGATAGAGCCGTGAGCGGTGAGCACCAAGAGCGGAATGTTTGAGTCGATCTCCTTAAGCCGGGGAATCAAATCGAGGGCGGTGCCGTCCGGCAGCATGTAGTCTGCAATTACGATGTCCGGCCGGCTGGTGCGAAAAATGTGTTGGGCGTCCTGACAACTCTCTGCTTCTTCAACTTCGTAACCTTGCTGTTCAAGAAAATCGCGGATACCGAAACGAACTCCGGACTCGTCGTCTACTACTAGGACCCTATTTCTGGCCATCAACTTCCCCCTCTACCGGCAACGGGAATCTGGCCACCATGCATGCTCCGCCTTCAGAATTGTTACCCGCCACTAATCTACCCCCGTGCTCTTCCATGATGCGCTGAGCAATGGCCAATCCGAGGCCCGTGCCGCCGCGCCGTTTTGAGAAAAATGGCTCGAAAATCTTTTGCATATCCGGCTGAGAAATTCCTGCACCCTGGTCTTTGATCGACACCTGAATCCATTCTTGCTTACCTTCTGCGATGCGGCGAGCCTCGACGGTCACCACGCCTCCAGCCGGAGAATGTTGAATAGCATTTTCGATCAGGTTAACAAAGACCTTGGACAACCGTCGACGATCAAGTTTGATCTGCGGTAGTGATTCTAAAATATCGTCTACTAGAGTCACCCGGGCCACTTCGGCGGCCGGCAGACAGGCGCGAATTGAGCGACCAATCATCTCTTCAATTGGTACCAGGTAGAGGTCGCTGCGGAAGGGTTTGCCATACTCGAGCAGTTCTTCCATCAGCACCGTCAGGCGGCCAATCTCATCACGCAGGACATTCGTATAACGCAGGTACTCGGTGCGGTCGCTAAATCTTGTTTCAAAAGCATCGAGGATTGAAGAGATGCCAAAAAGAGGATTCCTCACTTCATGGGCCACGCCGGCAACCAGTGAACCCAGTAACGACATCATTTCGCTTTGCCGCAACGAAGCTTCAAGTTCCACTCGCTTACTGATGTCCTGGGCCACCAGGATCACTCTCTCGCCAAATGAACCAAATTCATTGATTACATAGAGCGTCAGATCCCACGTCTTGTCGGTGACCTCGTCTTTGATCTCTTCAGAGACCGGCGTGTGACTATGCCGCATTCCCTCAATCAATTCGCTGGCTTTTTTCCAGGGCTGACACTCACCGAGGTCTGCTACATTCCGCCCGACGATCTTTTCCGCTTCGATCCCTACAATTTGCTCAGCTGCCTCGTTTGAACGTTTGATCGTACCGTCCAGGTCGACAATCAGAACTGGAAACTCGATGGCGTTAAAGGTCTGTCGCCACTCCATGGCTGACTGTTGCAGCGACGCATGCATCCGCTGTTGTTTTTCATCCAGCAGTTTACGTTCGGTGACGTCGTTGACAATGACCAGCTTGCCCTTTCTGCCGTCGAAGATCACTTTGTGGGAACTGACCTCCACGTAAATGATCTTCTTGTCTCGCGTTTGGTGTCGCCAGGGGCTGGAGATTACCGGGTCATCCGCATGCAGCGTGTTTTTGATAAGCAGGGCGGGTATGTCTTCTTTCGGTCGAATGTCATTAATCGTCATCGAAAGAAACTGTTGCCTGGTGTAGCCATAGGTAATGGTGGCTGCCTCGTTGACTGCCAAAAACTTGAGTGTTTCTTCGTCGTAAACCCAGATTGGTTGCGGCGTAGACTCGAACAACAAGCGGTAACGCTCTTCGGATTCGCGCAATGCCAGTTCAACCTGCTTGCGCTGCGTTACGTCTCGAGCTAAGCCACGAAAGCCGACGGTTTCATCCATACGGTCTCTGATCGGCGACATGATGAGGTCGAACCACCGCTCCTCACCCGCCGGATTTTTGGCTGCGAATTGATGACGAAATTCAGTGGCGGCCTGTGGATGACTAAAGTTCGCCGCAAAGCCGTTACTATCCGGCGCCACGTTGAATGCGGAAAAGAATGAAGCGCCAATCACTTCGTCCTGGTTCTTGCCCAGGAACTGAGCGCCGGCGGGGTTAATGCTCGTCAAGCGACCGCTTAGGTCCTGGGTAAAGATCATGTCGCTGGCGTGTTCGACAAGATCTCGATAGCTAGCCTCCAATCGTGAGCGTTCGAGTAGGCGCGAGACTTTGGCAACCAGTCGGGTGGAGTCAAATGGTACTTCCAGGTAGTCGTCGGCACCGGCACGAAGGCCAGCGACCATCGTCTCTGTATCTTTTTGCAGGGCGCTGACGAGCAGAATGGGAACGGATCGTAACTCGCTGTCCGCACGTACCTGGCGGCACAGTTCCAGCCCGTCCATGCGCGGCATAGAAACGTCGCTGATTACAAGGTCAGGATGTTCGAGGCGCGCGAGATCAAAACCTTCCACTCCATCTTCCGCGGTCAGGACAGAATATCCCGCCTTACGCAAGAGCGCCTTCATCAACATCAGTTGATCGGTGGCGTCGTTGACGATTAGGACGGAATTGTCTTCGTGTCCGTTGGAGGACTGATCCAGACGCATTAACAACAACCCTCGATTTACAGCGGTTATTGGTTTTGGAAACCAGCCAGTGAACTACACTTCGACTGCAGGAATTAGACGATTTCTCTACTTAAAAAGCTTAATAGAGAAGCAGGGATAGGAGTTTCACGGCGCGGAGTATAGCATAGCAACCTCACTCATCCGATCCCAAAAATGTGCCAAATCCCACTTAAAAAGGGACAACTCAGCCCCAGCCATCTGAGTCTGCGAAGTTAGTTCGACACCCTAATTAGACATCGATTTCGATGGATTTTCCGGACTAAAGGTACTGCTCATTGCCCGGATTCGCGGCCAGACCTCAACATTCCGCTTGCACTGGAGAAGACAGCGGTAAACGGAAAATGAAATACTTGAATCCAAAGTTTGCAGTTAATAAACTTACTGTAATGTCTAGTAATTCATTCGGAAAAGGTCTCTCCAAGCAACGCGAGCCGGGCCCCACGAACCTGCGAGTTGCCTATTGGAGCTAAGAAAGAGAGAAATCATGAAGAATTTATCAGTTTATAAGGCAGTTTCACCTTTCAAAGGTCTTTTGAGCCTGGCCCTGGTGATCCTGTTCATCGCCTCATGCAAGGGGCAGGCTGGGATGAGCTTAGCCGGTCAACCGACGGCCGCTCCGCCCCAGGCTGTGACTGGCGCAGTTTTGCAGGGTTCGTACGCGGACCTGGTGACCAGGGTCGCCCCTGCGGTGGTGACTATCAGGTCTACCGAGAAGAGTCGGGCATCGCAGCAGTTTCCTTTCATGGACGACCCAACCCTTCGCGAATTCTTTGGCGACCGCATGCCGCAGCAGCAGCAACCGCAAAGAGTTCAGGGCGTCGGCTCCGGGGTAATCGTGAACTCTGATGGTTACATTCTTACCAACCATCACGTGGTAGACGGCGCTGTCGAAATAAAGGTTGAACTAACGGACAACCGGACGTTCACAGCCAAACTCGTGGGCTCAGATCCTCCCAGTGATTTGGCGGTCTTGAAGATTGACGCCAACAACCTGCCCATGTTGTCACTCGGCGATTCTGACAAGATGCGCGTGGGAGACATCGTATTGGCAGTGGGAAATCCACTGGGAATTGGCCAAACAGTCACTTCCGGGATTGTCAGTGCCAAGGGCCGTTCAACCGGTCTCAGTGACGGCAGCTTTGAAGACTTCCTGCAGACTGACGCAGCCATCAACCGGGGCAACTCAGGTGGAGCGCTGGTCAACACCAATGGTGAACTGATTGGCATCAATTCGCAGATTCTATCGCCTTCCGGTGGCAGCATCGGAATTGGCTTTGCGATTCCATCAAACATGGCCCGCGCAGTGATGGACCAACTCATCAAGACGGGCAAAGTCCGTCGCGGTATGTTGGGAGTTACGATTCAGTCGGTAGATGCTGACCTTGCTTCCAGTCTGAACTTGCCAACTGCTCGAGGTGCGATTGTTACCTCCGTGCAGGCCGGTGGACCAGCGGAACGGGCAGGTGTGAAGCGCGGCGACGTTATTACTGCCGTCAACAACCAACCGGTAGCTGACACCAATAATCTGCGCAACGTAGTCGCGAGCATGGCGCCTGGTACTAAGGTTAGCCTGAAGACCTTGCGCGACGGTCGTGAACAGGACGCCCAGTTAACCTTGGCAGAGCTCCCGGAGCGTCCACAGGCAGATGAGGAAGAGAGTGACGCGGGGCAAACCTCGGGAAGCGGAAAGTTTGGTCTCTCGTTGCAACCTCTCACCTCTGACATGGCTTCGCGAGCTGGTCTTGAAGCCGGCGATCAAGGTCTAATTGTCGCGAAGGTTGATCCCAACGGTGCTGCCGCGGATGCCGGTATTCGTCAGGGCGACCTGGTCGTAGAAGTTAATCGTCGTCCGGTGCGGACGATCGCGGAATTCAACGCCGCAGTACAGCAATCGGGCCAGAAGCCGGCCCTGCTCTTAATCAAACGAAGAAACAACACGATCTTCGTGCCTCTGAAGCCAGGCTCCTAAGCTCCGCTTTGGGTTGGATCCCAGAGAAATCCCGCCTACCTCGAGTGGGCGGGATTTCTTTTTTCTTCAAAACTGTCCGACGCGCAAACGCAAAAACAACTTGACGTCACCCTCTCCGCATGAGTAGGGTGCGACCTGCGATAATGAGCGTCAACTGGGGGAGGCGGATCTGGTGAGCGATACTCTGCGCGAATTTGACAGACGACCGTGGGGGTCGTACACGGTTCTCGACGAAGGGGAAAACTTCAAGGTCAAACGCATAGAAGTACTGCCAGGCAAGAGGCTGAGCTATCAGAAGCACTCCCAACGGGCCGAGCATTGGGTGGTAGTGGGAGGAACGGCCAAAGTCACTCTGGATGGTAGCGAGGTTATTCTCTCATCGGGGCAAGCGATCGATATTGCTATTGGCTCGGCCCACCGAGTTGAGAACCCCGGCAGTGAAACTCTGGTTTTCATTGAAGTACAACGAGGTAACTATCTGGGAGAAGACGACATTGTCAGGCTGCAAGACGACTTCGGCAGGAATTGACGATTTGTAGCCGCGATACAGAACCCGGAGCGGTAGCGACGGGTAGGTATGGTCGACCCCAACAGCATTCGTACAAGGTTGACCGTAGCTACCCGTCGCTGCCGCTCCGGGTTCTGTATAGGCTGAACTTTTCCTCACATCTACACGTAACCCTAGGACTCTCGCAAAGAGAAAGGTAAACGGGACCATCTGAGTTGAAATTCAGATGGCCGCCGATAGCGCTTTAAGCAGTGAGAGAAGACGAGATGGCTTTTGAACAAGACAGCACATTAGCGAGTTCCGGAGCAGCAGCGTCGGAAGGCAGCCTGTGGTCTGCCTTGCGGGAGGCGATTCGTGGATCCCACCACAACTACACAGAAGGTTCCATTTCGCGGTCCATCTTGTTGTTGGCGGTGCCGATGGTGCTCGAGATGTTCATGGAGAGCCTGTTCGCCGTGGTGGATATTTTCTGGGTCGGCAAGTTGGGCACTGACGCGGCTGCGACAGTAGGTCTCACCGAGTCGTTGCTGACGATAATTTATGCGCTCGCTATCGGCTTGAGTATCGGAGCCACCGCCATGATCGCGCGCCGCATCGGTGAGCGAGATGCTGAAGGTGCTGCGCGTGCCGCCGTACAGGCCATTTTTATTGCCGTGATTGTGTCGGCCATCATCGCACTCATCGGTGCCCCGCTAGCTCCGCGGTTGTTGCGGTTGATGGGTGGCTCGCCCTGGGTGATCGAACATGGCTCTCCCTTTACCCGCGTGATGTTGGCCTGCAATGCCACTGTAGTCACACTCTTCATGGTGAATGCGATTTTTCGTGGTGCCGGTGATGCGGCCATCGCCATGAGAACTCTTTGGCTGGCGAACTGGATCAACATCTTACTTGGTCCATGTTTGATATTTGGTGTTGGACCATTTCCCAAGCTGGGCATCGTGGGAGCAGCGATCGCCACGAATATCGGACGGGGCACGGGGGCTCTCTTTGCGCTGAGTAGGTTGTTCCGAGCCGGCGGCCGCTTTGATATCCATCGGCGCCATCTGAAGCTTGAACCAGGAATCATGGGTCGCCTGGTAAAACTCTCAGCTACGGGAACATTTCAGGTGTTCATCGGCATGGCCAGTTGGATCGGTCTAGTGCGAATCATTTCCAGTTTCGGTAGTGACGCTGTTGCCGGTTACACGTTCGGCATCCGGGTTATTCTCTTCGCTCTCTTACCATCCTGGGGAATGTCGAACGCCGCCGCTACGATGGTTGGCCAGGCGCTCGGTGCGCGAAAACCTGATCGAGC
>Ga0126377_10003720_pt1 | contig 10891 bp, 4 predicted proteins | sample PanSoiMetPlot_22_FD_92647 | JGI IMG/M metagenome (GOLD analysis project Ga0126377, IMG submission 92647) | Tropical forest soil microbial communities from Panama - MetaG Plot_22 | ecosystem: Environmental > Terrestrial > Soil > Tropical forest > Bulk soil | place: Panama | collected 2016-02-17
CTTTCTGTGGGTTCTGGGTCCGAGGTCTCTCGCCTCGGAAGGGCCTGCGCTGTGGCTTGCGCTAACCTGGCCGCGTGGATTGGAAGGGATTCTGAAGTCAAAGGCGCGGCTCTGGTCGCTCATCGCTACCGGGTTGGTGGCTTTGGTGCTTGCTTACGCAATCTTTCGCTTTCCACAAGACGCATGGAAGGTCTTGCTCACGGGAATTGGCTGGCTCGTGTTCGGACGCGGCATGGCGGAAAAATCTGTCACACTCGTATCAACGCCATCATCTTCCGGCATGCCGGAACCGATTCCCAAAGGTCGCCAGTGGGCCGCCTCAATAGGAATGCTGACCTTCGGAATTGGTATTGTGACGCAGCGGTGGCAAATAGCCATCATGGGAATTGTCTACTCCTGGGTTACCGCCGCGGCGATGTGGCAGAATTTTCGCGCCCGACTCCCGTTTCTCTATGACCCCTGGTCCGAAAAACTTCCTCCGCCTCCGACCGTCATGCACGCGATGATCGCAATCAGCGCTCTGATAGAAGGAGGCGCAGTGGTGACCGGCGTATGCGTTGTGTTCGTCGGGTCCGAGAACATAGCTTGGGCGCAGGCCATTGCTTATGGGCTTTGCGCTGCGGCTGTGTCTCTTGTCGTGTTGAATTTTCTCGGCAATCGCGGGGTCGCGCTTGGCGAAGTTTTGTGTTGGCGAAATGTCGCCGATCCTGAAAGGGAGACCAGGCTCTGGTGGAGCGGAGACGGAGCCTGGGGAGGCCGCTTCGCGGCGTCTATGGCCGTGGGAGTTTTAGCCGGGGCGGCGCTCGGATTGCTTGCGCGCGGTTACATTGCCTTCTTGCTTAATTTCCCCGCGCTTGCGGAGATGATTCATGCGTCCCAGGAGCAGATGGCGACGGTTCACGGGCTGAAGCTGTCGTACGGTTTAATCGCCATAGCATTCGCTCCATTCGCAGAGGAATACCTCTTTCGCGGCCTACTTTTTCGCGCGCTTGATCGCGAGTGGGGAGGCTGGCGCGCGGTGGCGTCGAGCGCGGCTTTGTTCGCAATCTACCACCCGCCGCTGGCCTGGCTGCCCGTCGGCCTGTTGGGAATAGCTAGCGCGCTACTCTTTAAGAACACCGGCAGGCTTGCCCCTGCGATGATGCTCCACTTGGTCTATAACTCAGTGGTTTTGGTATAAGCAGATTTCGCTTCTCCTTCCCTGAAATACTTCTCCGATTTTTTCATAAGGTATTGGGGAGGATTTGAGCGGAGACAAAGCGCATGGTCTCAAAGCTATCCAGCGCTTACTTTGGCCGCGGACAAAGGACATAGCGGAGCTCCTCGCTTAAAGTTGATGACAGGCTCCGGTGTCCAAATTCGAAATTAATCCTCACACTTTTGGATGAAGGGTTCCCTGCAATCGCATCCTCAACAGCAGGGGCGACGGTAGTAAAATGCAATATAGCAGTTCTTTGTCGTTCTTCCCCTAAGTGTAAATGCGAGTCGAATTGGAAGGCAGTTCTTTGAATTTCTCTGAAGGCCTAGGCGACTTTCGTTCGACATTCCACAGAGCTCGATCAATGTAGTCGCGAAATATTTTGGTCTCTTTCCTGGCGCGCTTGATCTATTGCTCCTCGGCATATTTGAGCATCTTCTCGACCCATTCCGCTTTAATCCGTGGTCGCCGCTTGACCAGGCTCGTAGGACGCCATGGCAATTCATGCTGGAATATTGTGCAGGTTCCTGGCTTGACTATCTCGAGGTTTCATTCGTTTTCACCGCGTATTGCAAGTTTCCTGCAGCTTTCTTGCGATTTTACATGGCGTGAGCCTCGCTGAACATGCCGTTTTTATTGGCTTTTATTCTTTTCATAGATGACCAGGATGTCCCCTAACATCACAATGGATGTTCAGCGACTGAATTGAGGTATAAATGACACAAAGATTTCAGAGGTTCACCAAATGTTATGTCAATGCCTTAGGAGTTCTCATAGGACTGGCGGTTGTAAGTTCGATTCTGCTCTACGCCGGCTGTGGCATGGTAAGCAGCCCCAAAACCCCTACTCCTACTCCTACTCCTACTCCTACTCCTACTCCTACTCCTACTCCGGACACGACGCCGCCGACTTCGACAATCACGTCCCCGACCGCAGGAGCGACTGTGTCAACCGGAACCACAGTCAGCATCACTGGGACTGCGAGCGACGCCGGTGGCGGGACGGTGGCCAAGGTAGAAGTGTCGGTGGACGGCGGGACTACCTTTAGCGCGGCCATGGGGACGACCGCCTGGAGCTTTGCATGGTCGCCTACACTGGCCGGAACCGCAACGATCAAAAGCCGCGCGGTTGACAGCAGCGGAAACGCGCAGGATCCTCCGGCAGCGGTTACCGTAACAGTCCTGGATAGGACGCCGCCGACTTCGACAATCTTCTCGCCAACAACAGGGTCGACTTTAGAAGCCGGAAAAACAGTCGGCATCCATGGAACTGCGAGCGACGCCGGCGGCGGGTCGGTGGCCAAGGTTGAAGTATCAGTGGACGGCGGCGCTACCTGGAACGAGGCCCTCGGAACGAACACCTGGAGTTATAACTGGACGCCCACCACGCTCGGACAGGCGACGATCAAGAGTCGCGCGGCCGACACCAGCGGAAATCAGCAGGATCCTCCGGCGGAGATTACAGTCACAGTCGCTGACCTGCCGCCGACTGTCACAGGGGTTTCTCCGCCGCGTGGTGAAGTCAATGTGAGCGTCGAGACGAATGTGGTTGTGTTTTTCAGCGAAGCGATGGATCCGGCGACGGTGAACAGCTCGACAGTGGTTCTTCTGTCAACCGGCGGGGTCCCAGCCACAGTAACCTATGACGCGGCTTCACGCGCCGCCACGCTGGATCCGATCGAGCCACTGGTGGCAGGGGCCCTACATACCGTGGTGGTCAAAGGAGGTAACGCAGGGATAAAGGATTTGGCCGGCAACGCTATGCTCTTAACTCAGGAGGTGTCGTTTTTCATCACTACCCCTGTGCCGCCGCAAGTTGTTTCGACAACGCCTGGGCGGGACACGAATAATGTCCTGACCGGCGTAGCGCTGGGGGCCACGTTCTCGGAAGCGCTCAGACCCGATAGGGTAGACGGTTCAACCGTGCGGCTGACCGACATGAATAACAATCCGGTTCCCGTCACTATTTCCTACGCGCCGATCTCTTTCACCATCGCGATCGCGCCGCAGGCGCCGCTACAACCTGCGCAGACATATACGGTGACTCTCAAGGGCGGCGACGCCAATCCGCGTATCTTAGATTGGGCAGGAACACCGCTCGCTTCCGATTACAAGTGGTCATTTACTACAGCGGGGCCTCCGCCGTCGGCCACAACCTTCACGATATGGGAACCGCCTAACGACACGCCGGACGATCCCGCATTTGAGGAGGATGACACCGCGGTGGAACTCGGACTGAAGTTCCGTTCGGATAGAGACGGCCTCATTACCGGCGTCAGGTTTTACAAAGGGGGCCCCGAGAACGGCGGGACGCATGTGGGGAATCTCTGGACCAGCACGGGAATGCTGCTCGGCTCCGTGACTTTCACCAATGAAACGGAGAGCGGTTGGCAGCAGGCTTCCTTTCCGACCCCGATCCGGATCGAAGCCAACACAACTTATGTAATCTCATACTTCGCTCCGCAGGGGAATTATGCGATCACCCCGAACTATTTCCCATCACCGTTTCAGGACAACCCTCCGTTGCACGCTCTTGGCGAAGGCAACGGCGTTTTCTTCTACGGCTCGATGGGAGGATTTCCGATAAACCCTTCTCCCGACTCATTGAACTACTGGGTGGACGTGGTGTTTGTCGAAACGCCGCCGCAGGTTCTTTCGACGACCCCCGCGCCTGGCGCGACGGGTATTTCATACAGTGTCGCGTCAACTGCCACGTTCTCGGAAGCGCTCGATCCCGCGAGCGTGAACGCGTCAACAGTTCTGCTGACCGACGCGGCGAACAACCTGGTTCCCGTCGATATTTCTTACGACGCTAGCGCTTTGAAGGTCACGATCACGCCGCAGCAACTGCTGCAGCCGGGGCAGGCCTATACTGTGACTTTCAAGGGGGGCTCCGCTGCGCCTCACATCACCGATTCGGCAGGAACACCGCTCGCTTCCGATTTTACATGGTCATTCATCACAGTCCCATTTCCAAACTCTATTCCCAGCTCTACTCCCATTCTCGTCATTACCGCAACGGGAAATAAGTTCACGCATTATTATCAGGAGATACTACGCGCCGAAGGGTTTAATAACTTCGTCGCCGTTGACATAACACATGTTACGACGTCGACGCTGTTTCCAAGAGTGTCGCAGTCGCCATTCGAAGTGATTATGCTCGGCGAAATGCCGCTCACCACGGCACAGGCGACAGCGCTTAGCAATTGGGTTGAAGATGGCGGAAAGTTGATCGCCATGCGTCCGGACAAAAAACTCGCGTCGCTTCTCGGAATCAGTGACGCCGCATCTGTTCTGTCCGACGCCTATTTGCTTGTCGACACCAGCCGGGATCCGGGCGCGGGCATCGTCAATCAAACTATCCAGTATCACGGCCCCGCCGACCTTTATACGCTTGCGGGCGATACGCAGCAGGTCGCGGCCATCTATTCCGGTCCTGACCCCACAGATGCCACCTCCAATCCGGCGGTGACGCTACGTCCGGTGGGAGTACTTGGTGGAATGGCGGCGGCCTTTAGCTTCGATCTCGCACGATCCATTGTTTATACGAGGCAGGGAAATCCGGCATGGGTGGGGCAAGATCGCGACGGCATTCCGCCGATCCGCCCGAATGATCTCTTCTTCGGCGGCGCCGACCCCGATCACGTGAATCTGGATAAAGCTGCGATCCCGCAGGCCGACGAACTCCAGAGGCTCCTTGCCAATATGATTCTCTCCATGACCGAGAACAACAGGCTGCCGCTGCCGCGATTCTGGTATCTCCCGAGCATGAAGAAGGCCGTCATCCTGATGGCCGGCGATGACCGCAGCACACCGGACGGAACCCAAACGACATTCGACAGACTCCTGGCCCTAAGCCCGACGGGATGTTCCGTCGAAAATTGGGGGTGCTACCGCGCGACCTCCTGGCTGTATACGAGTTCGGGGCTTACAGACGCGCAAGCGCTCGATTATCACAATCAGGGTTTCGACCTCGGCGCGCATGTAAACACTAACTGCGAAAATTGGACGCCTGAAACGCTCGATTCATTCTTCACTAACGACCTCGCCTCGTTCGCTTCGAAATACATGAGCCTTCCATCCCAGAAAACTCATCGCGCCAACTGTACCCCGTGGAGCGACTGGGCGACTCATCCCAAAGTGGAATTCAACCACGGGATCAGGCTGGATATGAATTACTATTATTATCCTGGGAGTTGGGTTCGAAACCGTCCTGGATTCATGACCGGTTCAGGCTTTCCCATGCGTTACGCCGATACCGACGGCTCGATCATCGACGTTTATCAGGCGGCGACGCATCTCGTGAATGAAACCGACAACACCACTAACAGCATTGACAGCTTGCTCGATAAGGCGCTCGGCCCTGAAGGCTACTACGGCGTTTTCGGCGCGCGCTATGACTATGCCGACGGATTCGACACGCGGCTTTTGGATTCCGCGAAGGCGCGCGATGTTCCACTGATATCGGCGCAACAATTGCTGACCTGGCTTGACGGGAGAAACTCATCATCGTTCGGCGATCGGGATATTGATTCGGGGCTGCTAACGTTTAAGATAACGATCGGCGCGGGAGCCAACAATCTCTATGTGATGGTTCCCAATCAACATTTTGGCCTTCCAGTCACTTCAATTACCATACAGGGTTCGCCAGTCCCATTCAAGGTTGAAACGATAAAGGGACGCTCGTATGCGCTATTCCCCGCCGCGAACGGATTCGCCGGAGTTAGATATGGCAATTTTTAGATAGCGGCGAGCGAATGGACAAAATGACCGCGGCGAACGGAATCGCTGCGGTGAGATATGCTGCGGTCCCTTGATAAATCGGAACATCCCGGAGTGTGGCAGTCTAATTTTTCCGGATTGAAAGCTCTGCCGCCTGCTTAAGGTCGCGATACATTGTCGCGACCTTAAGTGGGCGGCTCCTGAACGTGGGAGGCAAAAGCCCAATGCAAAATTCATGGCGGAAAATGGCGTCTTCTATTTTCCGACATGCATATTTTGTGTATAGTGCCCGAATTGGCAATCAAACCTGTATTTGACATCACACTCTTCGTTTCATTTAGCTCTAGAGCGCCCCACAACACAACAATAGTTGCCCAAAAACCTAACTGAGGTATATATGATACAGAGACTCACGAAACGTTATCCCCACATCATAGGGGTACTTATAGGACTGGTGGTTGTAAGTTCTATTCTGCTCTACTCCGGATGTGGTATGACAAGAAGCCTCAACATCCCGACTCCGACTCCGACTCCGACTCCGACTCCTACTTCTACTCCTACTCCTACTCCTACTCCCGACATGACGCCGCCGACTTCGACAATCACGTTCCCCAAAGATGGGGCGATTTTGCCAGCCGGAACCCAGGTCGTCATCACCGGGACAGCGAGTGACGCTGGCGGCGGGACGGTGGCCAAGGTCGATGTGTCGGTGGACGGCGGCCTTAACTACGTCCCTGCGACGGGGACGACCGCCTGGAGCTTTAACTGGACGCCTAGCGCGCCCGGACAGGTGACGATCAAAAGCCGCGCGTTGGACAACGCCGGAAACCAGCAGAATCCTCCCACGGAAATTCGCGTCACGGTCGACGCGCCGCCGGCTTCGGTGATCACGTCCCCTCCAGATAAGGCGACTGTACTAATCGGAACCACAGTCAACATTACCGGGTTTGCGACTGACTTCGGCGGCGGGACGGTGGACAAGGTCGAAGTGTCGGTGGACGGCGGCAATACCTACAGCGCGGCGTCGGGGACGGACCACTGGAGCTTTAAGTGGATGCCCAGCGCGCCCGGACAGGTGACGATCAAAAGCCGCGCGGTGGACAATACCGGAAACGTGGAGGATCCTCCGTATAAAATACAAGTCACGGTCGACGCGCCGCCGACTTCGGCAATCACGTTTCCCACAGAAGGGGCGATTTTGCCAGCCGGAACCCAGGTCACTATCACCGGGACAGCGAGCGACGCCGGCGGCGGGACGGTGGTCAGGGTTGAAGTGTCAGTAGACGGCGGCGCTAACTACAGCACGGCGACGGGGACGAACGACTGGAGCTTTGACTGGAAGCCCAACTCGCCCGGATCGGTGACGATCAAAAGCCGAGCGGTGGACGATACCGGAAACGTGGAGGATCCTCCGGCGAAAATTACCGTCAGAGTCGATGAACCGCCGCGGGTTGTTTCGACAACGCCTGCGCCGGGCTCGACTAATGAATCGATTGGCGTTGCGCCAGCGGCCACGTTTTCGGAAGCGCTCGATCCCGATAGCGTAGACGAGTCAACAGTCCTGCTGACCGACGCCGACGCGTCAAACAACCAGGTTCCCGTAACTGTTTCCTACGACGCAAGCAATTTCACGGTCACGCTCACGCCGCAACAGTTGCTACAACGCGGGCATACGTATAAGGTGACTCTCAAGGGAGGCCCAGACGACCCTCACATCACCGATGAAGCAGGAATACCGCTCGCTGCCGACTTCGTCTGGTCATTTACCGCAGCCTTCTCGATATTCGCGCCTGGCAACGGGCCTGTCCCCCCTATAGCAAATGAACCTGGAGTCGCTGTGGAACTCGGCTTGAAATTCCGTTCCGACAGAGAAGGCCTCATTACCGGCGTCAGGTTTTACAAAGTGGGCCCCGCGAATAGCGGCGAGCACAAGGGCCGTCTTTGGAATAGCGCCGGAATGCAGCTCGGTTCCGTGACCTTCGCCAACGAAACGGATAGCGGCTGGCAGCAGGCTCTCTTCGAGACACCGATCCCGATCGCGGCCAATACGACTTATGTCGTTTCCTACTTCGCTCAAGAGGGGAATTATGCGGCTACTCTAGACTATTTCGCCGAATCGGGGGTGGACAATGACCCGCTGCATGCCTTGATGAACGGCGTTGACGGCGGCAACGGCGTTTTTCACTACGGCCCGGCCGGAGGCTTCCCTACAGACACCGCCAGGTCAACGAACTACTGGGTGGACGTGGTGTTTAACGAGTCAGGCCCTTTGCGGGTTCTTTCGACAACGCCTGCGCCGGGCGCGACGGGTGTTCCGACCGACATCGCGCCGGCGGCCACGTTCTCGAAGTCGCTCGATCCCGATAGCCTGGTCGCGACAACAGAAGACGCGTCAACAGTCCTGCTGCGCGACGAGGCGGGCGCCCTGGTTACCGTCGATGTTTCCTACAACGCGAGCGCCTTCACGGTCACGCTCACGCCGCAGCAACCACTACAGCCTGGGCAGACGTATACGGTGACTCTCAGGGGAGGCGGAGGCCTCGACGACCCTCACATCACCGATGCGACGGGAACGCCGCTCGCCGCCGATTACACATGGTCATTTACAACGGAGTCGCCGCCCTCCTCGACACAAGTAACAATGCTTAGTAATTGGGTTACCGCGGGCGGAAATTTAAGCGCCATGCGGCCGGACAAACTACTCGCGAGCCTTCTCGGGGGTGGCGACGAACCCTCTTTTCGGTCCGAAGCTTATTTGCAGGTCAACACTATCGGGGAGCCGGACGCAGGCATCGTCAATCAAACTATTCAGTACCAGGGCGCCGCCGACCTTTATACACTCGCGGGGGCCACTCCGTTCGTGGTGGGGTTTCGCTCCGCGAACGGAAACGCCCTGGCGACATATGCCCGTTGATAAATCTGGACAGCCCGGAGTGGGCGGTTTTCATGTGGATGAATAGCCACAGAGCACACCGCAGGGCCCCGCAGGACATAACGGTTTCTCTGTGTTCTCTGTGGCTAAGATTGGAAAGGATCGAGCGGCGCAAGCTTGATGCGCCGCCGCTTCTACCGCCAATCAGGCCTCTAAAGTCAGCCCCCTAGTTTGGAAGTTGGGATGGAAGAGCTTCCTGACCGACATTTCATCCGAAAAGATTTCGCCTGACTGCATCGTTCGAGTTCTTCTACTTGCGGGTAGCCGCTAAAGGCCGCGGCCCGAAATTGCTGTACAGGTAATCGACCAGCGGCTCCTTCTCGGCGTCACTCACACCAGCGCCCCAACGGATCATCTTCTCGACTTCGCGCGTCCAGCCCTGGCGCGATAGGCGCTGTTGCTGGGTCAGATCGGCCTCGTGGCAGAGCAGGCATTTCTCTTCAAATATTTTTTTGCCCTGGTCGTCGCCCGCCGCCTGCGCGCTCGCCGCCGAGCGCGGTTTGAAATGGGCAGCGAAGTAATCGATCAGAACCTCTTTTTCCGCGTCACTCACGACCGCGCCCCAGCGGATCATCTTCTCGACTTCACGCGTCCAGCCCTGACGCGACAAACGCTGCGCGACGATCACGTCGGCCTCGTGGCAATTGAGGCATTTGTCGCGCGCGAGCTCAGCGCCTTTGCCTTCCGGCAAGTCCTGCCGGGCCGCGCGGGTGTTCGCGCTCATCAAACCGCAGAAGGCAGCCGTCAGCGCAAGCGACAATTTGATCAGGTTCGATTTACGCCTTGACATTGATCCTCACCTTGTCGATCACGTTCCAGAGATAGCCCGACGGGTTCCACCACGGGGCGATGGGTTGAACATAGCCCTTGTCGTCAGTAGCGCGCGACATCAGCAGGTACGAGCCGGGGCGGGCGATGTCGAATTCGTATTCGAACGATTGCCAGGCATAACGCTCACGCTCCTTGCCGAGTTTCGCCGGGAACCAGGAGCTTCCATTGTCCATCGAGACGTCCACCTTGGCGATGTTCGATTCGCCGGCCCAGGCGAACCCGCTCATGCGTATTTTGCCGGGCGCCATGGTCGCCCCTTCGAGCGGCGAGTTGATGAATGATTTAACGACGAGCCCGGTAAGCGGAATCATGTCTTGCGGCGCGACGGCCTCGCCCGGCGCGACGGGGCGGTTCGGGAAACGATAAGCCGTCTTGACGAAGAAGCCGTCGTACTCCTTCTCGATCACTTGAATGTCAGTGAGCCATTTGACCGAGTAGGCGCCTTCCCAGCCGGACACGACGGCGCGCAGCGGGAAGCCGTGCAGGAACGGCAGGGCCTCGCCGTTCATCTCGTAAGCGAGAATCGTGTCGGCGTCGAGTGCTTTCTTGATCGGAATGTTGCGGATGAAGTCGGGCATCTTGCCCAGAGGTTTGTCCGCGCCGTTCATCGCGACGTACTGGCCCGTGGGCTTCACGCCGGCTTTGTTCAACACGTCGACCAGCCGCACGCCGGCGAATCGGGCCGTGCCCACCGCGCCCTTCTCCCACTGGATTCCGGCGACCGGCGGGTCGAAGAACGCGCGCCCGTTTCCGGCGCATTCCAAGGACACCGTCACGGCGTGTTTGGGCGACCTCTTCAATTCATCCAGCGTCAGCGTGATCGGGTTTTGGACCTCGCCTCCTACCGTCAATTTCCATTCGTTCACGTCTACCTTCGGCGCATACAAATGGTGGCGGACGTAGAAGAGATCATTGGGCGTGATCCAAGTGTTCAGCAATGAAACCGGCGTTTCGAGATCCTCAGGACGGATCGAACGGACTATCAGTCTCTCTTTGCCCTCGATGACGGTTTGCGCGAACGCCGATTCCGGAAGCGCCGGCATGAGCGCAAGGCCGGCGGTCAGTTGTCCTGCGCCGATCAGGAACTCGCGCCGCCGGAGCGTTTTCGGGCTTGAATGATCGCTCTGATCTATCTTCATTAGATTATGACCTCGTTGATAGTTGCATAATTCGATATTGCATTTTAAAGGGCGGATTCTATGCGGCCCC